>Ga0183101_1000653_pt1 | contig 44856 bp, 44 predicted proteins | sample Biomet3_FD_127790 | JGI IMG/M metagenome (GOLD analysis project Ga0183101, IMG submission 127790) | Microbial communities from bioreactor (seeded with sewage sludge) at LBNL, California, USA - Biofuel metagenome 3 | ecosystem: Engineered > Bioreactor > Anaerobic > Unclassified ... | reverse complement strand
TATAAATGTACCCCTTTAAATCCAACATACATTACGTATTAAATTAACGAGGTGGTTAAATGGTCCTAAGCGAAGAATTTATTGGTAGCAAAGATGATTTTATAGAAAAAAACAAAAAATTTATATATAGTATTACTTCTAGCATTTGCAAAAGAAATCTTCAGTGGGAAAATGATGATGAGCTAAGCATTGCACTAATAGCCTTTAACAATGCCTGTAAGACTTATGTCGAAAGTAAAGGTAATTTCTTTAGCTATGCAAAAGTATTGATTAAAAATGCTCTCATAGATTATTTTAGAAAAGCTTCAAACAACCCATATTTAATTTTTAATTCAGATGATAAAGAATTAGAATTCATAGATTCCAAAAATTCCTTAACTAATTACGAAATTCAACAGGAAAACCTTAAAAGAAATGAAGAAATTATGACTTTTTCAAATGAATTAAAAGAATACAAGCTTTCTTTTGAAGTATTAGTAGAATCGTCCCCAAGCCACAAAGATACTAAAGATAAACTGTTAAATTTAGCATTTATTTGCTCAAAGGAGACATCTATAGTTGATTATATGTATAATAATAAGATGCTTCCAGTGAAACAAATTTGTCTCCTTACCGGGGAAAATAGAAAATTAATTGAAAAATGGAGAAGGTACATTTTAACTTTAATTTTAATTTTTTCAAATAGCGAGTACATATATTTACGATCATATTTAAATATAAAGGTAGGTGATAATGGTGAATACTAGAAGTGGTCTTGTTATGAAAATTGAACATAGTACCGTCTATCTTATGACTGCAGATGGAGAGTTTGTGAAGGTAAGATTAGACAAAAAAGAGTCTTTACCTATAATAGGTTCAGAATACTGTGGTAAGGTTATTAAAAATACTTTCATTAAAAGTAATATTATTAAATATGCTTCAGTAGCTTGTTTAATGCTTTTTACACTTCTAAGTGGTGGAGGTGCTTATGCTTACTATAAACCTGTATCTACAGTAACTATTAGTATAAATCCTGTTATAGAGCTTAAATCAAATGTATGGAAAAAAGTTATCTCCGCAAATCCACTAAATGGAGATGGCAAAAGGATTCTACAGGAAATATCCTTGAAAAATAAAACTGTAGAAGATGCTTTAATTTTAGTCTTAGCCCAAGCCAAAAAGGATAAATTCATAAATGAAAATTATAATAAAAATAATAAGACAGTTGAAATTAGCATAAAAGGAAAAGAATTAAGCTTATCATCATTTGAAAAGAAAATTAATGAGGATGCTTTAAGTGTAAAAATAGATAATAATGGTACTATTATCTATAATAAAAACTCAAAGAATGAAAGTGGTAGTTCTTCAGACAATATAAAAGATAATACGAATAACTCAAAAAAGTATAATACTGATATAGATAAAAATGACGCTAATGACACTCAGGCAAATCCAGGTAATGGCAACTTACCAGTAAAAAATGAAAATACACAGAAAAATCAAGACTCTAATAATAATTCTAATAAAAACAATAAAGTTAACAATAAAAATGATAATAGTACCAATTATAACTCAAATGACAAATCTAATAATTATAATGATACTAAAGTGAAAGAAAAAAATAATGATGATACTATTGATATAACTTCAAAAAATAAAAATGATAGAAATGATGAAGATTCTGAAAAAAACAACCATAAAAACTCTAATAATAACGGACATTATTCAGAAAGCAAGGATAAAAAATATAAATAGTTAAATAGTAAAAAACCTAGTTACAATCTTAATTAGGTTTTTTACTATTTAACTTTCATTATTCTTTATCACAAATATCATCTAATTTTCTTAAAGTTTCTTTATATCCTTCTTTAGTTAAGTTGTTATAATATAACTCTTCATAGCTCATTTTATCTATATCTACTTCCAATATCTTTGTGATATTTTCTCCAAAAAGCTTTCTTAGAAACATTCTACAATCCATATTAACCATATCATAGCTTTTGTCATTATAATAATTAAAGTTGTTTGTGTCTCTATTAAGCTTTTCGATAATTCCGTAAAGTTGATATATATAACTCATCTCTTTAAGTACAAAATCATTTTTTAAGTATGCAACCCCTCCTGAATATTCTCTGTCCATAGGTATAGGATATATTTCTGAATCTTTTTTACCACCAGAATTCTTTAAAATCCTTATACTATTAAATAAAGCAGTACATATATCTAATCTTATAATATTGGCGTATTCACGGCTTCTTTTCAACCTCACATTTTCAGCATATTTTCTATTATCTTCTACTATCCTGTTCTGAACTTCTATGGTTTTATCCGTAGATTTTTTACTCACAATCCAACTAAATACACCTCCAATTATAGCTCCAACCATTATAGAAATTGAAGAAATTAGTGGTTCTGGCAAATCTGTAAATATTCTAATCATTTGAACACCTCGACTTCTAAATAGATATCCAAAGCAAATTTAGTCAAATTTCCTAACTTTAGTTCTATTCTACTAGTTTCAAATATTATATTTTCCAGTAGGAAATTATTTTATACTTATCTAAATTTGTATATACTATTTATAAAGGAAGTGATAGTTTTGATTATTGGAACAGCAAAAATTCATTTATTTGCAAATTGGGTTCATTCATTAAAAGAGAAAAGAATGGTAGTTAAAAGCATCATTGATAAAACAAAGCATAAATTTAATGTGTCAATTGCAGAAATTGAAGATCAGGATTTACATCAATCTATTGTTATTGGGATAGCCTGTGTTAGTACTGACAAACGACATGCAGACAGCCAAATCCAAAATGTTATTAATTTTATTGAGGATAATACAGATGCAATGATACAGAGTATAGAAACAGATCTATATTGATGCCTTAGGAATATGCCTTATTCATAATAATCAGTAAGTCTATCCCCTATTAGGCATCTGAAATAAAATAACAAGTCAAAGATGCGACGGATATTTTGTGTCAGACAAGGAGACAGGTTCCGCTGATAGTTGTTCTATCAACGGGTTCTGACGACGCAGTATGACGCAAAATATACTAGCATACTGACTAGTTATTTTTTTGAAGATGCCTTAAGGTGTGAACTTACTGATTGTTGTATTTTCATAAGCTATTTTGCTTTTGTTTTTTGTTGAATATTATTTAGATTTCCTAAAAGATCATGCATAAAATTAGCCCCTCTTGATATAAGAAGACCTGTAAGTATCTTTCCTACATAAGGTATATACATTGGTAGTCCTACTGCATCTAAAAAGTCTATATTAGACCCAATAGCTATAAGTTCCCCAAAAGCTACAGCACCAACTTTATCATAGTTAAATTTACCATTTTGCCAAAACATCTTTGTGGTTTCCCATAAAGCTTCTACTACTGAAGCAGCAACAGCATACTGCAATAAGTTCATTTTCATCCTCCTTTTTAATTGCTGTTAATATATAATTATTAAAACTTATAATAATAACTTTTAGATATATACCCTACTTATTATTTATGTTTTTATATTGAAGTTTATACTATCTACTTTTAACATATACTCTCTAAAGTGTATCAATAAACAGACAAAAGCCGCATCCTAAATCAAGAATGCGACTTTAAACTTCATCTTATTTTACTCTAAAACAACTTTATCTTCTTTTAAATTCACTTTTATATGAGAACCATCTCTGAATTTCTTGTGTAGATATTGTTCAGCAATTTCATCTTCAATATATCTCTGGATAGTTCTTCTTAGAGGTCTTGCTCCATATTTTTCGTCATATCCAACCTTTAATACAAAGTCCTTTACTTCTTCGGATACTTGGATACTCATTCCCTTTTCTTTTACTTCATCCATAACTTCATTAAGCATTAATTCAATAATACTGTGAAGCTCTTCTTTAGAAAGTGATGCAAATACAATAATTTCATCAACTCTATTTAGAAACTCAGGTCTAAAGGTTTCTTTTAACGCTTCCTTTACACGGTTTTCTAAAGCATTATATCCCTCATGAGCAAAACCAATCCCATTAGATTTAAAGTTATTTCCAGCATTAGATGTCATGATAATAACAGCATTATCAAAGTGTACTGTTCTTCCTTGGCTATCTGTCAGCCTTCCATCCTCCAGTATTTGCAATAACATATTAAATACATCAGGATGTGCTTTTTCAATTTCATCTAGCAATATAACAGAATACGGTTTTCTTCTTATTTTTTCAGTTAACTGTCCTCCTTGATCATATCCTACATATCCAGGAGGTGCACCAATTAATTTAGAAACGGTATGCTTTTCCATATACTCAGACATATCAAGTCTAATTAATGCTTCTTCACTTCCAAAAAGTTCGCTTGAAAGAGCTCTTGCAAGTTCTGTTTTACCAACCCCAGTTGGTCCTACAAAAATAAATGAAGAAGGCTTTTTCTTTTTTCTAAATCCTAGACGACTTCGTCTTATTGCCCTTGATACAGCAGCTATTGCTTCATGTTGACCAATGACTCTTTTATGCAATCTGTCTTCAAGATTTAGAAGTTTTTGAGTTTCTTCTTCCGTAATTCTTTGTACTGGAATTTTAGTCCAGGATTCAATTACGAAGGCAACATCCTCTATTGTTAGTTGTTCATCTAAACACTTTTCTTCTATCTGTTTAATCTTTTCTCCAAGTCTGCATTCTTCAACTTTATATTGTGCAGCCTTTTCATAATCATTACTTCCACTGGACTCTTCTATTTTCTCCTGAATTTCCCTCAATTCTTCCTTTAAAGCTCTTAATTCAACAAGGCCTTGATTCTTTAAATTTGCTCTAGAACTAGCTTCATCTATTACATCTATAGCTTTATCTGGTAGGAATCTATCCGTTATATATCTCTCAGATAATTTTACAGCAGCTTCAATTACTTCATCTGATATTACAACTTGGTGATATACTTCATAATATTTTTTGATACCCTTTAGAATCTCTATTGTTTCATCTATAGTAGGTTCTTCAACTATAACTGGTTGAAACCTTCTTTCTAATGCAGAATCTTTTTCAATATGGGTTCTATATTCTTCTAAAGTTGTTGCACCAATTACTTGAATTTCACCACGAGCAAGCGCAGGTTTTAAAATATTAGCAGCATTCATTGCTCCGCCCTGTGCTTCTCCAGCACCTATTATATTATGAACTTCATCAATAACTAGAATAATATTTCCACATTCCTTAGCTTCTTCTATAATGGACTTCATTCTTCCTTCAAACTGGCCTCTAAATTGTGTTCCCGCTACAATTGCAGTCAAATCTAGAAGGTATACTTCAGCATCAAATAATTTTGAAGGAACCTGCCTTTCAGTAATTCTAACAGCTAATCCCTCTGCAATTGCTGTTTTGCCTACACCAGGTTCACCAATCAAAATAGGATTATTTTTTGTTCGTCTATTAAGAATTTGTATAACCCTGTCTATTTCCCTATGTCTTCCAACAACCTTATCTACTTTATTGTTCTTAGCCTTATCAGTTAGATTTATTCCATAGGTATCTAGATTCTTTCTTTTCTTCTTAAAAAAGCCACCTTTAGTTTTCACATTTGATTTATCTTCCCCATTTGGAGATTTTTCTTTACTTTCAGTTTTATTCTCACTATTGTCCATATCTTTTGAATCTGGAAGTTTACCTTTTAGAAAGTTTGAAAGTGAATTGCTATTCATATCTTCTATATTAATATCCTGAAGCATATTATTCATTTGCTCAGATAAGTTTTCCATATCTTCAGGTGTCATTCCAGCTTGCTTCATTAATTGATCTATTATAGGTACTCCCATCTTTTTTGCACAATCCATGCATAAACCGACCATTTCAGTTTTTCCATTTTCAACTTTAGCTGTATATACAGTAGCTATATTTTTATTACACACAGAACACAATTGCATACAAATCATCTCCATACTTTTATAAAGTCAATTTAAATTATTGCATTTACAGTATATCATATTTTTGTCTATATTATTAGTTATATTTTATAGAATAAACTAGCCCTTCAACAGAAATTGTTCATAGATTTCTGTTATTATTTGTATGTTTTCAATAAATACATTAACTATATTTGGATCAAAATGTTTTCCAGAACCTTCCTCAATTATTTGAATAGATTCTTCTAAACTAAAGGCCCTTTTATAAGGTCTTTTACTGGTTAGTGCATCAAATACATCTGCCACAGCCACAATCCTAGCACTTAGTGGTATATCTTCACCTTTTTTACCATAGGGATATCCTGATCCATCCCATTTTTCATGATGTCCTTCAGCTATTTCAATTCCTAGCTTGAATATGCTTCTACCTTTCTTTTTTAAATTCTCATCTGCCATTTTTAATACTTTAGCCCCGTATACTGCGTGGGTCTTCATTATCTCAAACTCTTCCTCAGATAGCTTTCCAGGCTTTAATAAAATATCATCCCTAATAGCTACCTTTCCTATGTCATGAAGTGGACTAAATCTTTCGATATTGTTAATATATTCTGTATCAATTATATCTTTATATCTTTTTTCGTATGATAGTAACTCCGCAATTACTTTTGAATAGGTCTTCATCCTGTTTAGATGGTCACCAGTTTCAGGATCTCTTTCTTCTGTCAGCATAGCAAGTGCTAAAGTAGAACTTATAATCAAGTCATCAATTAGTATATCCTCTTCTAGACTCAACATTATGCTATTTGCAAGTGTTTTTAAAAATCTTATATGTTCCTTTTTATAAACATTTTTAGTATTACTGGAGAAAAATATTATACCTACTACCTCTTTATCATTTTTTAATGGAAATGTAATGGAGGATTTTATACCTTCTTCCAATAAAATACGATTATATTCTTTTATAGGCTTTCCCTTAACATATTCCTCAAGATCATTTATTATTCTTTCTTTACCGGTTTCTATAATTCGACCTAAGCTAGTCCCATTAATACCTACTTTAAAACCTAATAACCTTTTTGCTAAACTTTGATGATGTTTTCCCGTAATACCATAAGATGCCTTTATTGATTTTCCATTATCACCAATAAGTGCAATTCCTATATACGTATAGGGAATATACTCTATAAAAGAATCAAATATATAATTTAATATATGTTTAAAAGGTATATTTCTACTCAAATTTTCTACTAGCAAAATCAAAGAATTTAACTTGTTAAAAATTTCTTCTACTTCCCAGAATACCGGCATTAGTTCATTATTCTTCGTCTCTACTGTCCTATTATCTATTAAACCTACTTGTTCCATACCTTTATAAAGCTGAATTATTGGTAAAAATAAGTTTCTATATACATTTACAAATAATATAGTTAAAAATATAAATATAAAAACAACTAATGCTATTTCAATATAAAATAATTTGCTATATTCTCTATTTATATGTAAATTAATAAATAGCAAGATTAAAGTTGATAAAACAGCTATAAATATTAAAATAATAATTGTAGTTATATGCCGCTTATAAACTTGAAAATTTGATTTATCTTCTTCATTAGTCTTCAACAACTGTCATTACCTCCATATTAAAACTTAAGCTTCTTTCTTATTATATTATATTACATTGTATTGTATTTCTCCAACTATTAATTCTTCAGATATCTAAGTCGATGTAATCTCTGATAATGAAGGAATTATACTACTTTTATAGAATATGTTTCTATTATATAATTATAACTATATTATTATATAATAGATAAACAACATCAACATTTAAAAGGAGTTTAACTTATGAAAATATTTTTATATTATGTACTGATTATAAACTTATACGGAATATTTTTGATGTATTCTGATAAAAAGAAGTCTATAAAAGGGAGATGGAGAGTTCCTGAAGCAAATCTTTTTTTTATAGCCTTAATCTTTGGGTCTTTTGGAATACTCTCAGGAATGTATCTATTTAGGCATAAAACAAAACATAATAAGTTTGTTTTTTTTATACCTTTAATATGTTTTATCCAAATTTATATTCTATTTAAGTTCAATATTATATATTAAGGCATCTGGAATAAATTTCTATTAAAAAAAGTATAACTGCAGTTATACTTTTTTTATCAATTTTTGGTATTCCTTTTTCAAGCCATTTCACTTCATAGCCGTACTCTAAATAACTGTAACCTTTATAACTTCACTATTTGATGCCAAATCTTGAATAATTTTTCCTGTACTTATATATCTTGGCACTAAGATAGAATATAGACTTCTTCCATACTTAGCTTCACAATCTTCCATTTCCTCTTCTAGTATAAATTCTATATTTTTAACCTTTATATTTTTACTTTGAAAATAGTTTTCTATTTTTTGGATCATAACTTGCTTGTCTAAATATAAAACTTCAATTTTTATAAGGTTTGATTTACCTAAAAATTTAGATTCGAATTTTTTTAAGCTTACAAGTACTACAGCCACAGTAATGGTAGCTAGAATACTTAAAGTATAATATCCAAGTCCCACTGCAAGGCCAATACAAGCAACTACCCATAAGCTAGCTGCAGTTGTAAGTCCTTTTACAGAACCTTTTTCATGTATTATTGTTCCTGCGCCTAAAAAACCAATACCACTTACAACCTGTGCTCCTATTCTTCCTATATCCGCCTTAAGTGCACTTGATAATTCTGGATGAGCTAATATCATATTGACGGTCTGATCAACATCATATAGCTGTATCATTGAAATTACAGCTGCGCCAACACATACAAGTATATGTGTTCTGAATCCTGCCGGTCTATTTTGATATTCTCGTTCATATCCTATTACCCCACCAATTACTATTGCTAAAAATAATCTAATTGTAACTTCAAGTATATTCATTAAGGTTGCTCCTTTATAATGCATCTTCAAAGAAATAACCAGTATCTTTGACTTGTTATTTCTTTGAAGCTGCCTAATTTATTTAGTTAATGACAAAACCACTTTGAAGTTTCTTCAAAATGGTTTTCATCTTCAATTCAGCCCAATTACTTACTCATTTTAGAGTTTTGCATATTTAACTTATCATTGCTTTCTTCATTATTATTGCTAGGCTTATCTTTCTTGCTACTTTTGCTACTATCTTTATTATCTTCTTCTTTGCTATTATCTTTATCTTCTTGATTTTCTTTTGCATCTTTCTTATTTTCATTATCTTTATTTTCTTTATTTTCCTCATTAGATTTATTTGATGGAAAACCCTTAGATATAACTAAAGGAATTGCCTTTAAGTACTGATTTTCCATTTCATGTTCTAAATTCGATGCGGATCCGAAAAACACATGCTTAATAACATTCATGCCACAAAACTTAAATATGCCCTCATCACAAGTCTGCTTCATAGAATCAAGCATACCATTTTTGTCATAAGCTTCATTTGATGTTCCCATAGGACTAAATAAAAACACTATTTTTCCTTTTAATAATCCTTCTTCACCAGATTTACTCTGTTTGTAAGCTATACCATAGGAAAATACTCTATCTATATAACCTTTAAGAATAGCAGGCATCCCCGTCCACCAAACTGGATATATAAAAGTAATTAAATCTGCCCACTCTATATAATTTTGCTCCCTTTTGATTTCATCAGGTGTTTCACCATCATACATTTTCTTTAGGTCTGAAGCCTTTAAAATCGGATCAAAACCTATAGAGTAAAGATCCCTAATCTCTGTTTTATATTCTTTCTCAACAGAAAATTCCTTGGTTATAGTCATTATCTTATTAGAAAAACTATCTGAACTAGGATGTGCATAAACAATTAAATGATTCATAAAAAAGCCTCCAATTTTTATAGTCTAAAACTAAAATATACTTATAACTATTTTTTTCATACTTAAGCTTTTTTATGTTTCATTTTTAAAATATTTTTTTATGCTTATTTAATCTTTAAATCTCTCTCTAATCTTCAATATCCCATCCATATTTTCTAAGAAAATATCAACAAGCTCCGGATCAAATTGCTTACCTCGCTCCTCTTTAAACAATGTAAGAATTCTATCTAAATCCCAAGCTTTTTTATAAACTCTTTCACTTCCAAGAGCATCAAAAACATCTGCAATTGCAGTTATACGGGCATATATATGAATTTGTTCTCCCCTCAATCCTAGTGGGTATCCTTCACCATTATACTTTTCATGATGTTGATAAGCTACTATGGCTCCAGTGCTTATAACCTCTCTTCCAGAATTTTTTAATATATCTTTTCCTGCAATAGAATGACTTTTCATTATCTCAAATTCTTTATCTGTTAACTTTCCAGGTTTATTCAATATAGTATCTGGAACTGCTAGTTTTCCTATATCGTGCATTGCAGAGGCTTTTCTTAATGTTTCAGCTTCATCCTTAGGCAATCCGCATTTTAATGCAAGAAGATAAGAGTACTCTGCGACTCTCTTTACATGATTGTTTGTTTCTTTGGAGCGGGCTTCAGCAACTTCTCCCAAGGTAAATATAATTTCTCTTTCCGTATTCTCCATTTCCTGCTTCAAATATATGTTATCAAAGGCAATTTCAACATTTCTCGAAAAAATTTCAATTAGATTTCTATTGAAGTCATTCAATAGATCTATTCCTTCAACATATATTATATTTTCATAGATATTTTCGCTTTTAAAACATAGAACAATTCCATTCATTAGATAAAAAAACCTATTCTTACAACAATTATCTAACATTTCATTTATTAATTTTTGTGGTATCATTTCATTTATGTTCCTATTTATGTATTCCTCATATTCTTCAGTAGCTGCAATGATAACAAAGCCCTTCTCTTTTTTCGTTGCTGCAAAGCCCGATACTGGACCATATTCTTCATTTTCACCAATAATATGTTGAATATGCCTTAAAACTCTGTCTGTGAATTTATCTATAGATTGTAATTTAAAAATATTAGAAGATGCTCTAATAAGTTTTTTCAATGATACTTCATTAGAATAAATAGCAGTTAAATCTTTATAAGCTCTCAACGATGAAACCATTGTAGTATATAGTTTTTGAGAAGTAAGCTCTGTTTTTTCCTTGTAATCATTTATATCATAATCCATTATAATTTTTTTCTCCGGAGCTTGACCTGGATGACCTGTTCTTAGAATAATCCTTATTTTATCATTCTTTAACTCTTCTCGAATATATTCTATTAACTTCAACCCCGCGTTCTTTGTCTCCATTACTACATCTAATAATATAACTGCAATATCAGTATTGTGTTTTAACACTTCCATAGCTTCTTCTCCAGAGTAGGCACTTATAAAATTAATTCCTTTATTATCGAATTCTAAATCACATAAAACTAATTTAGTTATGGAATGAACTTCGTCTTCGTCATCTGCAATTAATACATTCCATTTTTCTTTTTTTTCCTCAGATTCGTCATCTGCAAATATTAATAGATCATCTTCTTGAAAAAACAGGTTATCCACTTCTGCATCCACCGCTTATACCTCCTTCAGGTAAATTCAAGCTTATTATAGATTAGGTATTTCCCCTTCTAATTTACACGCTTCTACTTATCGGATAAATTTAACTAGAATAATTATATCAAAGGGATAGGTTTATTTCCATACATTGAACTACTATTTATTATTATGGTACTATTGTATTATATAAAAATTTACTCTAAGATTGTTTATACTAGGCCATCGGATACCAAATAATATCATACTTTAAGGGGATGAGAAAATGGCTAAAATACTAGCTGCAGAGGCTTTAGAAAACCCTAAGAAAACTGAACAAAAACTTATATTGTCTGAGAAATCAGTTGCTCTTACTAATCTTGTTGCTGGTATAGCTCATGAAATTAACACTCCTATTGGAATTTGTATAACAGCTATATCTTATTTGCAAGAAAAAAACAGAGAATTAAACTCTATCTACAAATCAGGTGAAATGAAAAAGTCTGAATTTGAAAGATATTTAAATTCAATTACAGAAATCACTAACTCCACACTGTCGAATTTAAGCAAAGCTTCAAATCTTATTAAAAATTTTAAAATGGTTGCTGTTAATCAAGCAAATGAGGAAAAACGTATATTTAACATAAAGGAATATATAGATGATGTAATTTTAACTTTAATACCAGAGTTAAAGAAGAGAAAATATGAAATTAAATTAAACTGCCAGGATAATCTCCTGATTAATAGCTATCCTGGTACTCTTTCTCAAATCATAACTAACCTTGTAATGAATTCCCTTATACACGGTTATGATGAGGGTGACAAAGTAGCCCTCTCTTTTGCAGTGACTAAAGAAGATAATCACATTTTATTTCAATATGCAGATGACGGTAAAGGAATAAATAAAGAAATACAGGATAAAATTTTCGATGCCTTTTTTACAACAAAAGGAGGTAACGGAAGCTCAGGACTGGGTCTGCATATTGTATATAATTTAGTTACACAGACTCTCGGAGGAACTATTAGTTGTGAAAGTAACGAAGGAATCGGTACTGTCTTTACTATAACCATACCAATTCAAGATCAAAAATCACAATTATTTTCAAAAGACTAAATAATATGGGTATCAATAAAGATACTGATATTACTATTTTCTGCCTTTAATATAATTATTGTTTTTTGTAGAATAAAAGTATAAAATAATATAAAGTAAGCCATTTTGTCAAAATTTATTTTATATTAAGAGGATAAAAGATGAAAAATTTTACGATTATTACCGATACTTGTTGTGACTTACCGACTAATTTCGTTGAAAAACTAAAAATACCTTATGTCAGCCTTACTTATCATTATAGTGGTAAAGAAAGACTAGATGATTTTGGTATAAGTTATCCTTTGCAAGATTTTTATAATGATATGAGATGTGGAGAAATACCAAAAACTTCTCAGCCTAGCAGTCATTCATTTTATGATGCTTTTAAATCAATATTAAATGCTGGAAATGATGTACTCTATATTGGAGCTTCTAGTGGTTTAAGTGGCACTGTAAACGGTGCTCACATAGCAAAACATATGCTATGTGAAGAGTATCCAAACTCTAATATTTATGTAATTGATATTTTAACAGCATCTTTAGGACAAGGTATAATGGTTTTAAATGCATTAGAAATGCAAAAACAAGGTTCAACTGCTGAAGATATTATAAGTTACCTTGAGAACATTAAGCAAAATTTGAACACTTATATGTTAGTAGATGACATATACCACTTAAAGAGAGGGGGAAGAATATCTGCCACTTCAGCTTTTGTTGGTACGCTTTTAAATATAAAGCCATTTTTAACAATTAGTAATTTAGGTAAAGTATTACCTTTAGATAAAATCAGAGGAAGGAAAAGAGCCGTTAATGCTCTTTATGAAAAGGTTCTACAAAAAATAGAAAAACCTGAAGAACAGACATTAGCAATCTCTCATGGCGATTGTTTAAATGATGCCTTAGCATTACGAGATCTTATATTGAGCAAGATTAAAGTTAAAGATGTTATTATGAGCTATATAGGACCAGTTGTTGGTTCTTATGGTGGGCCTGGTGCTTTAGCTGTATTTTTTTTGGGAAAAGAAAGAGAGCTTCAAGCCACTACTTAACCCTATGTAGTTTTCATAATTAGATATTAGGCTTCAATAATCATGCTTTCTGCAATTCATTAAATGATTAAAAGGTAAAAAGGTTTAGTCCAAATATTGGGCTAAACCTTTTTAATTAGTTTAATACCAGTATTGTTAATATCAATTCCTTTTTCAGTTGACAATATTTTTTTAATTAGATATTATATTATTGTTAATACTTACTAATTATATAGTTAACAATCAAATATAAATCATATGGAGGAATTTACTAATGGATAATTTAGTTTTACAATTGGAAAAGAAAATAAATGAAGGTAAACTTATTAACTTGGAAGAAGCTTTAGAACTTTCAAAGTTGAGTGACTTAACTTGCTTATTCCAAGCAGCAGACAGAATACGTAATAAATTTAATGAAAATAAAGTAGACTTGTGCTCAATAATGAATGCAAAGTCAGGAAGATGTTCTGAGGATTGCAAATACTGTGCTCAGTCTGCCAACTACCATACTGACATACAAGAATATGGTTTAGTAAGTGAAAAAGAAGCTTTAGCTTTAGCTAAAGAAAATGAAAAATGTGGAGTAAACAGATTTTCTTTGGTTACAAGTGGCAGAGGATTAAGTGGACAAGAATTCGAAAAAGCCATAAAGATATATGAACTTCTTAGAAATGAAGTAAAAATAGATTTATGCGCATCTTTAGGTATAATAAGCTATAGTCAATTACTCCAGCTTAGAAATATTGGAATTACAATGTACCATCATAACTTAGAAACTAGCAGAGAATACTATAAAAAGATATGTACAACTCATACCTATGATCAAAGAATAGATACAATAAATAGTGCTAAAAAAGCAGACCTAAAGGTTTGTTCTGGTGGGATTATAGGAATGGGTGAAACTATGGAAGATAGAATAAAACTTGCTTTGGAACTTCAATTTTTAGAAATAGAATCTATTCCTGTTAATGTATTAAATCCTGTAAAAGGTACTCCTCTCCAAAATACAGAAAGGTTAAGCCAAAATGAAATATTAAAAACTATAGCTATTTTTAGATTTATAAATCCAAAATCATATATTAGACTAGCAGGAGGAAGAAATCTTATTGATGGCTTTGGAGAAAACTGTTTTAAAGTAGGTGCTAATGCCACTATTACAGGAAATTATTTAACTACTTCTGGAAATAAAATTGCAGATGATATAGAAATGATAAAAAATATAGGGTTAGATGTGTAAATTAGTTAATTAAAAAATTAACTTTCAAAAAAACAAGTTATCATCCACATATTGGACAATAAGGAAGCTTATTGGTATATAATTTCTCAATTTAATTAGATGCGAGAAATTATATACCAATAGATTTTTCCTATTTCTTTAGCTAATTTCCATTTTAAATCTATTCGCATGATATATATATATATCTTTTTCATCAGGTATTTTGTCTCTTTTACGTAAAATGACTATAACTTCCTTATTAACATTCATATCTGAGGACTACACCCCTGAATTTTACATTTGACTATTCATTTTTTTGCAACATAAATTATTTTTTTCACAAAGTTTCAAAAATATCCATTAATATCTACCAAGAATCAAGATTTTAGATTCAAACAATGAACTTTATTTAACAATGTATGAATAGGTGTTCTAAGTATTGTAATTGTTTACATTGTATATATTGGAATTTAGTTAAATGTTTAACATACGTTATACCATTTTATATTATTTTATATTACTTTTATTGAAAAAATAGCTATTTCCATTGTTTCTATTGTATATTTAGACATATTTACCTAAATATCAATGATTTTTCCTAAATATCGATTGACATTTTATGCACTATATTGCATAATAACATCATGGATTGAATGCAGAAAATACTGAATGAGGTAACTTTTAAGATGATTTTCTATATTCTGAATTTTGAATAACTATTTAAGTGTATTATTCAAAGAAAAAATTGAAAGAGGTGCTAATTAATGAAAGTGACAAATGTTGATGAATTAATGCAAAAACTAGCGGAGGTAAGAGCCGCTCAAAAGAAGTTTGCTACTTACACTCAAGAACAAGTTGATGAAATTTTTAAACAAGCGGCTATGGCAGCAAACGCTGCTAGAATACCACTTGCAAAAATGGCAGCAGAAGAAAGTGGAATGGGAATAGTAGAAGATAAAATTATTAAAAATCATTTTGCTTCAGAATACATATACAACAAATTCAAAGACTTAAAGACTTGTGGAGTTCTAGAAGAAGATGTAGCATTCGGTCTTACTAAAATTGCAGAACCAATAGGAGTTATTGCTGCTGTTGTTCCAACAACTAATCCAACATCAACTGCAATTTTCAAAGCGTTAATATCTTTAAAAACTAGAAACGGTATAATTTTCTCACCTCACCCAAGAGCAAAGAATTCAACTATAGAAGCAGCTAGAGTAGTTCTTGAAGCTGCAGTTAAAGCTGGTGCTCCAGAAGGAATAATTGGATGGGTAGATGAACCAACAGTTGAGCTTTCAGGGATAGTAATGAAAGAAGCTGATATAATCCTTGCAACAGGTGGTCCAGGAATGGTTAAAGCTGCTTATTCATCAGGTAAACCAGCTTTAGGTGTTGGTCCTGGTAATACACCAGTTCTAATCGACGATTCAGCTGACATTAAAATGGCTGTAAATTCTATACTTCTTTCAAAAACTTTTGATAATGGTATGATCTGTGCTTCTGAGCAAGCAGTTGTAGCAGTTGATTCAGTATATAATCAAGTTAGAAAAGAGTTTGAAGATAGAGGAGCTTACATTTTAAAGAAAGATGAAGTAGCTAAGGTTGGAAGCGTAATATTAATAAATGGTGCTTTAAATGCTAAAATTGTTGGACAACCTGCTTACAAAATAGCTGAGCTTGCTGGAGTAACAGTTCCTAAAACAGCTAAAGTTCTTATCGGTGAAGTAGAGTCTGTTGGACTAGAAGAACCATTTGCACATGAAAAATTATCTCCTGTTTTAGGTTTATACAGAGGTAAAAACTATGAAGATGCACTTGCAAAAGCTAAAACACTTGTTGAACATGGTGGAATTGGACATACTTCAGTATTATATGCAGATGAAATGAATGCAAAAGATAAAGTAGAAAAATTCTCTGCTACTATGAAGACTTGTAGAACATTAATAAATACTCCTGCATCACATGGTGCTATAGGTGATTTATTTAACTTTAAGTTGAATCCTTCACTAACATTAGGTTGCGGTACATGGGGTGGAAACTCTGTATCAGAAAACGTTGGACCACAACATCTAATAAACGTTAAGAGTGTAGCTCAAAGGAGAGAAAATATGCTTTGGTTTAGAGTTCCAGAAAAAGTTTACTTCAAATACGGAAGTCTTGGAGTTGCATTAAAAGAACTAAAAGACTTAAATAAAAAGAAAGCATTCATAGTAACTGACAAGGTTCTTTATCAATTAGGATATGTTGATAAAGTTACAAAAATTCTTGATGAAATAGGCGTTGCTTATAAAATATTCACAGATGTAGAACCAGATCCAACTTTAGCTACAGCTAAAAAGGGTACTGAACAATTGATGAGTTTCCAACCTGATACAATTATAGCTGTTGGTGGTGGATCCGCAATGGACGCTGCTAAGATTATGTGGGTAATGTACGAACACCCAGAAGTAGCATTCGAAGACCTCGCTATGAGATTTATGGATATAAGAAAGAGAGTATATACATTCCCTACTATGGGTGAAAAAGCTATGATGATATCAGTAGCAACATCAGCTGGTACTGGTTCAGAAGTTACTCCTTTCGCAGTTATTACTGATGAGAAAACAGGCTGTAAGCATCCATTAGCCGACTATGCATTAACTCCAAACATGGCTATAGTTGATGCTGAATTAATGATGGGCATGCCAAGAGGATTAACAGCTGCATCAGGTATAGATGCTTTAACTCATGCTCTTGAAGCTTACGTATCAATAATGGCTTCTGAGTTTACTAATGGATTATGTTTAGAAGCTATAGAAACAATATTCAAATACTTACCACTAGCATACAATGAAGGTACAACTAATAAAGAAGCAAGAGAAAAAATGGGCCATGCTTCATGTATCGCTGGTATGGCATTTGCTAATGCATTCTTAGGAGTATGTCACTCATTAGCACATAAACTAGGAGCTCAGCACCACGTACCACACGGAGTTGCTAACGGCTTATTAATAAATGAAGTTATAAAATTCAATGCAGTAGATAACCCAACAAAACAAGCTGCATTCGCTCAATACAAATATCCAGATGCTAAAGCTAGATATGCTAAGATCGCTAACTTCTTAGGATTAGGCGGAAGAACAGATGATGAAAAGGTTGAATTATTAATCAAAGCTATAGATGAATTAAAAGCAAAAGTTGGTATGCCAATGACTATAAAAGAAGCTGGAGTTACAGAAGAAAAATTCTATGCAACTCTTGATGATATGTCAGAAAAAGCTTTCGACGACCAATGTACAGGAGCTAATCCAAGATTCCCATTAATAAGTGAACTTAAACAAATTTATGTAAATGTTTTTGATAAAGCTGTAGCACTTAAAGAAGTTGCAGTAACTAAGGATATAAAGAAAAAGTAATAAATTTTAAGGCTGAGAAATTTTCTCAGCCTTAAAATTTATATTTATCTGATGACTATCCGTGCTAATACTCCCATCTAACTCAAGCTTCACTTCATTGAAAATAGTGAATTTATATAAGTAGAGCTGTTCTGTAGCTTTAAATCAACTGCTAATTTCTATTTATATATAAATTCACATACTGTAAGCATTCTTCAAAAACAGAATCTGCATAAAAAATAATTATTTTTTTATACTAACTTTAAAAGGATGGTGTTTATTTATGATAGTGTCTATTGATGAAAAATCTATCCCTTTAATAAAAGAAATGCTAAAAGAACAAGATAAAGAAGCTGTTAGAATTAAAAAGTGCGGTGTTGGTTGAGGCGGTCTTCAACTTGAAATTGTTCTGGATGAACAAAAAGAAAATGATGATGTTGTAATTTATCAGGATATCAAAATTCTAGCAGATAAAAGCTTTTCTTTCTTTTTTACTAGTGCACTGATTACACATAAGGATGGAATGTTTGGACCTAGATTCAAACTTACAACAAAACAATAATTTCACCTAGTAAGTTTTGACTTTTCAAAAGGGCTGTTTCAAAATGACTTTTAATCATTTTAAAACAACCTCTTTTTAATATTCTTTTAAAGTTTTTTAAAAGATCTAACTATGCTAACATACATACTATTATCCACTGATTTATTTATTCCTGAATCTGATTCTATACCATCAAGATTTTCTAAATCTATTCCTAATTCTTTAGCTGATTCCACTTTAAATTTATTTACCTTATACTTAGCTTTTTCTTCTGATATTTTATTTTTTTTACGTGACATATCAACACACTCCCTTTAGATTTATATCTGAAAACGACCTCCCCGATTTTCATTATTGAAATTTCTATAACTACAAAATTATTATTCTACCAGGTTATAAAAATATCCCCTACTCTTCACTGAAAATTAAGCTGTTAGATTAAAGTAATGGTATTTTTAACAATATGAAGTATAATTTCTAAACATTATCAGCATTCGTACTACAAACATTAAGATATGGTTAAATATTTAACACTGTATTTTGGTGTTTTCTTCAATTTTTTTCTAAATAGCTGACTATTGACATCGTTTTCATAAATATTCTTGAAAAAACCATAAAAATTTACCTAAATATTGATTGACATTTAACAAACTATATTGCATAATAATATCATAAAGTGAGTACAGAAAATACTGAGTTAAAGAACTCTTCAGATAATTTTCTAAATTCTCAACTTATGAATAACCCCTTAAATATATTAATTATAAGAATATGAAAGAGGTGCTGATTAATGAAAGTAACAAATGTTGATGAATTAATGCAAAGACTAGCGGAAGTAAAGGCTGCTCAAAAGGAGTTCGCTACTTTCAGCCAAGAACAAGTTGATGAAATTTTCAGACAAGCCGCTATGGCAGCAAACAATGCAAGAATAAAGCTTGCTAAAATGGCTGTTGAAGAATCAGGAATGGGAATAGTAGAAGATAAGGTTATAAAAAACCACTATGCTTCTGAATATATATACAACAAATACAAAGATGAAAAAACTTGTGGAGTTATAGAAAAAGATGCTTCCTTCGGTATTACTAAAGTTGCAGAACCAATTGGTGTTATAGCTGCTGTTGTTCCAACAACTAACCCAACATCAACTGCAATTTTCAAAGCTTTAATAGCTTTAAAAACTAGAAATGGTATCATCTTCTCCCCTCACCCAAGAGCAAAAAACTCAACTATAGCTGCAGCTAAAATAGTACTTGATGCAGCAGTTAAAGCTGGTGCTCCAGAAGGAATAATCGGATGGATAGATCAACCTTCCGTTGAACTTTCACAAATCGTAATGAGAGAAGCTGACCTTACACTTGCAACAGGTGGTCCAGGAATGGTTAAAGCTGCTTACTCATCAGGTAAACCAGCAATCGGTGTTGGTGCAGGTAATACACCAGCTATACTAGATGAAACAGCTGATGTTAAAATGGCTGTAAGTTCAATACTTCTTTCAAAATCTTTCGATAACGGTGTTATCTGTGCTTCTGAGCAATCAGTAATAGTAGCAGATTCAATTTACAATGAAGTTAAGAAAGAATTCGAAGAAAGAGGCGCTTACATCTTAAAGAAAGATGAAGTAGATAAAGTTAGAAACGTAATATTAATAAACGGTGCTCTAAACGCTAATATAGTTGGACAATCTGCTTACAAAATAGCACAACTTGCTGGATTAACTGTTCCAGAAGCAACTAAAGTTCTTATCGGTGAAGTAGAGTCAGTTGAACTTGAAGAGCCATTCGCACATGAAAAGTTATCACCTGTTCTTGCTATGTATAAAGCTAAAAACTTTGAAGATGCTCTTGCAAAAGCAGTAACACTTGTTGAACATGGTGGATACGGTCATACATCAGTATTATATGCAAATACAATGACTGCACAAGCTAAAGTAGAAAAATTCGGTGCTGCTATGAAAACTGGTAGAACTATTGTGAATATGCCTGCTGCACATGGTGCTATCGGAGATTTATTTAACTTTAAATTGGCTCCTTCTCTAACATTAGGTTGTGGTTCATGGGGTGGAAACTCTGTTTCAGAGAACGTTGGACCTAAACACCTATTAAACATCAAAAGTGTAGCTGAGAGGAGAGAAAATATGCTTTGGTTTAGAGTTCCAGAAAAAGTTTACTTCAAATACGGATGTCTTGGAGTTTCATTAAAAGAACTAAAAGACTTAAATAAAAAGAAAGCATTCATAGTAACTGATAAGGTTCTTTATCAATTAGGATACGTTGATAAAGTTACAAAAATTCTTGATGAAATAGGTGTCGCTTATAAAATATTTACAGATGTAGAACCAGATCCAACTTTAGCTACAGCTAAACAAGGTGCTGCAGAAATGTTAAGCTTCAACCCAGATACTATAATAGCTGTTGGTGGTGGATCAGCAATGGACGCTGCTAAGATTATGTGGGTAATGTATGAGCACCCAGAAGTAAGATTTGAAGATCTTGCTATGAGATTTATGGATATAAGAAAGAGAGTATACTCATTCCCTAAGATGGGTCAAAAAGCTATGATGATATCAGTAGCAACATCAGCTGGTACTGGTTCAGAAGTTACTCCTTTCGCAGTTATTACAGATGAACAAACAGGAGCTAAATATCCATTAGCTGACTACGAATTAACTCCAAATATGGCTATAGTTGACGCTGAATTAATGATGGGAATGCCAAGAGGATTAACTTCTGCATCAGGTATAGATGCTTTAACTCATGCTATTGAAGCTTATGTATCAATAATGGCTTCTGAGTTCACTAATGGATTAGCATTAGAAGCTATGAAATTAATATTTAAGTATTTACCAACAGCATACAACGAAGGTACTACTAACATTGAAGCAAGAGAAAAGATGGCACACGCTTCAACAATAGCTGGTATGGCATTTGCTAACGCATTCTTAGGAGTATGTCACTCAATGGCACACAAACTAGGAGCTGCTCACCACGTACCACACGGAATTGCTAACGGATTATTAATAAATGAAGTTATAAGATTTAATGCAGTAGAGAATCCAAGAAAACAAGCTGCATTCGCTCAGTACAAATATCCAAACGCTAAAGCTAGATATGCTCAAATTGCTGACTTCCTAGGATTAGGAGGAAGAACAGATGATGAAAAGGTTGAAGCATTAATCAAAGCTATAGATGAATTAAAAGCAAAAGTTAATATCCCAATGACTATAAAAGAAGCTGGAGTTACAGAAGAAAAGTTCTATGCAACTCTTGATGATATGTCAGAACAAGCTTTTGATGATCAATGTACAGGAGCTAACCCAAGATATCCATTAATAAGCGAACTTAAACAAATGTATATAAATGTTTTCGATAAACCTGCAGCACTTAAAGAAGCTGCAATAACTAAGGAAACAAAAAAGAAATAATACCAATCTTTTACAAGTGTACTGATTACACATAAGGATAGTATACTTGGACCTAGATTTAAACTTACAACAAAAGAAAAATTTCATACAAAAATTTTCTCCCTAGTAAATTTAAATTAAAAAAAGAACTGTAGTAGTTTTTCCCCAACCTACTACAGTTCTTTTTTATTTCACATTATTTATGAAAAATTATAGTATAGTGTTAGTATACTTCCATCTATTAAACTAAAAATATTCTTTTAGCTCTGTTATATCATTAATAACAATATCAACATTCTCCAATTCACCTTCTGATGCAAAGCCATATTTACATCCAATGGTGTATATATCATTTTTCCTTCCTGCTTCTATATCATGTTTTCTATCACCTATAATCACCATTTCCTCTGGATACCTATCTTTTACTCTAGCCAAAATTTCGTATTTTGGAATAAAATCATATTCTTCTGAACATATCATATCATCAAAATAGTTATGTAATCCGAATAATTTTCCATGTGAATCCCTATAATATCTTCTGCAATTACTAATAAAGACCAAATGATAGCCTTTATTTTTTAAATAACTTAATGTTTCTATTGCACCTTCATATAAAACTGCTCTTCCTGCTTCTATAAGAGATTTCATTTCATCTCCAACTATTTGTCTACCTTTATCACGTATTTCCTGTGACAAGTTAGGCATAAAAATTTTCCACATTTCCTGACTGTTATATCCTAACCAATGGCTAATTTCTTCATCTGCCCACTCTTTTGACTCTGCAAACTTATTCTCCACAAGATAAGCATAAGCTTTCTTAAAAGCAGGCCCATAGATTTTCATACTGTCATGAAGAGTTCCATCATAATCAAAGAAAATAGTTTTTATATCCTTAAAATTAATCATTTACCTTAACTTCCTTTCTAAAACAAGAAATTCAGATAGAATCCTCCATCTGAATTTCTTGTATTCCTAGCTTTAGTATTTTGAAAATTAAACCTCTTTTAGTAAATTAGCCATTTCAATTGCAGTAACAGCAGCATCATATCCCTTATTGCCTGCCTTTGTTCCAGCTCTTTCTATAGCCTGCTCAATAGTATCTGTAGTTAGCACACCGAAAATAACCGGTACTCCTGTTTCTAGAGATACACTTGCAACTCCCTTTGATACCTCAGATGATACATAATCAAAGTGTGGTGTTGATCCTTTTATTACAGCTCCTAAGCATATAACAGCATCATATTTCTTAGTGTTTACCATTTTTTTTGCTACAAGAGGTATTTCAAAAGCTCCTGGTACCCATGCAATTTCAATATTTCCTTCCTCTACACCATGACGTTTAAATCCATCAATTGCACCAGATAAAAGCTTTCCTCCTATAAACTCATTAAATCTTCCTACCACAATACCAAACTTTAATCCTTCTGCTATTAATTTTCCTTCGTAAATTTTCATTTATTTTTCCTCCCCAAAATTTAATATGTGACCTAATTTTTCTTTTTTAGTTTTTAAATAATAATCATTTCTTTCGTTACTGTCCATTTGAATTGGTACTCTATTTAAAATTTCTATTCCATACCCAGAAAGACCAGATATCTTTTTTGGATTGTTTGTCATTAAATTTACCTTTTTCACTCCAAGGTCAGCTAATATTTGTGCTCCTATACCATAGTCTCTCAAATCAGCTTTAAAACCTAGAGCTAAGTTAGCTTCTACAGTATCCATTCCTTGATCTTGAAGAGCATAAGCCCTTAACTTATTGATAAGTCCAATTCCTCTTCCTTCTTGACGCATATATAGAAGAATACCTCTTCCTGCTTCATTAATCCTTTCCATAGCAGCTGCAAATTGTTCTCCACAATCACATCTTAGTGAACCAAAAGCATCACCTGTAAGACATTCAGAATGAACTCTTACCAAAACAGGCTCTTCATTAGAAACATCTCCTTTAACTAAAGCTACATGATTCTCACCATTTAGTGTATTTTCATATCCAACGACTTTAAATTCTCCGTATTTTGTAGGCATTTTAGCTTCAGTCACTCTTTTTACAAAGACTTCATTTTTTCTACGGTAAGCAATCAAATCTGCAATAGTAACTATTTTTAAATCATGTTCTTTTACATAATCCATAAGTTCAGGAGTTCTTGCCATAGTTCCATCAGCACTCATAATTTCACAAATTACTCCTGCTGGATAAAGCCCTGCAAGTCTTGGTAAATCTACAGCTGCTTCAGTATGTCCTGTTCTTTCTAAAACTCCACCTTTTTTAGCTTCTAGTGGAAACACATGTCCCGGTCTTCTAAAATCTTTATCAGTAGCATTTGGATTTAATATTTTTTGTATAGTAGCTGCTCTCTCATATGCAGATATCCCTGTTGTAGTTTCAGCAGCATCTATGGATACGGTAAAAGCAGTTTGATGGTTATCCGTATTCTTATTTACCATTTGATGTATGTTTAATTCATCTAATCTTTCTCTTCCAATAGGCGTACAGATTAATCCACGACCGTATGTAGCCATAAAGTTTATAGCTTCTGGAGTTACTTTCTCCGCTGCCATTAGTAAATCCCCTTCATTTTCTCTGTCTTCATCATCAATTACAACTATCATTTTTCCTGCTTTTATATCTTCAATAGCTTCTTCAATAGTATTAAATTTGTACATTATTCTTCCCCCTTTTGATTACATAAATCCATTTTCACTTAAAAAATTAATATCAATACCTTTTTTTGCATTTGTCTCTTCCTTGACAGATATCAACTTTTCAATATATTTTCCAACCATGTCACACTCTAGATTAACCTCATCACCTATTTTCTTTCTAAGTAATGTAGTAACATCCTTTGTATGTGGTATTATAGATACCTTAAATGATTCATCATCTACATAGGCTACCGTTAAACTCACGCCATCAATAGCAATAGATCCTTTTTCTACAATGTATCTCAATAGTTCCGTTGGAGTTTTGATGGTAATCCAAACCGCATTGTCTTCATTTTCATATTTGGATATTATCCCTACTCCATCAATGTGACCACTAACCATGTGGCCTCCCAGTCTATCGCCTAGTCTTAAGGCTCTTTCTAGATTAATCTCATCTCCTGAAGATAAGTTCTTTAAGTTACTTCTTCTCATAGTTTCTGCCATTACATCCACAGTAAAATAATTTGTACTAAAATCCGTTACTGTAAGACATACACCATTTGTGCTTATACTATCTCCCAGTTTTACTTCTTCTAATACTTTGCTAGCTTTAATAGTAATCTTAGCTGATTTTGTAGATTTGGTAACGGCTTTAATATTTCCTATTTCTTCTACTAATCCCGTAAACATTAAGGAATTCTCCTTTCTTTACATAGATTTTATATATTTATTAAAATTACATACTTATTTTCATTTAATTACTCTTTACATAACCTTCCAACATCACATCATCACCAAAGCTATGTATTTGAATATTTTCAATAGAAATTGCTTCACTCATAACTGCTTTTCCTACCCCTCCAATTGGTGTCTTTGCCCCTCTGCCGCCTATAATCTTTGGAGCTATAAAAGCATTAACTTTATCTACAATGCCTTCTTCAATAGCTGAATAATTTAATTCACTTCCACCTTCTAGAAGTACACTGTCTATTCCTCTTTCTCCTAGAGCCTTCATAAGGTAAGTTAAATCTACTCTATTATTTTTTAATGGAGTAATAATAATCTCTGCACCTATATCTTCTAAAGCTTTTATCTTATTTTTATCTGCTAGTTCTGTAGCAACAATAATTGTTTTTGCTTTGGATTCTATATGAAGTACTTTTGCTTCTAAAGGAATTCTTGTGCTGCTGTCTACTATAATTCTTGTTGGGTCACTTCCATTACCACTATCCAGTCTTGTATTTAGAAACGGGTCATCTGCCAGTATTGTGCCTATGCCAACCATGATGCCTGAGACTCTATGTCTTAACGCATGAACATATTTCCTTGAAAATTCATTTGTAATCCATTTTGAATCACCAGTATAGGCCGCAATTTTTCCATCTAATGTCATGGCTGTTTTTAGAATACAGAAGGGAACCTTTGTTGTTATGTATTTTAGAAAGATTTCATTTAGTTCTCTTCCTTCTTCTTCCATAACCCCAGTGATAACTTCAATATTATTATCCCTTAATATTTGAATACCTCTTCCAGCTACTAGTGGATTAGGATCTTTTAACCCTATAACAACCTTTTTAATTCCTTTTTGAACAATTGCATTTGCACAAGGTGGTGTTTTACCATAATGTGAACAAGGTTCTAATGTAACATACATGGTAGCACCTCTGACATCTTCAGTAGCATTTTTAAATGCATTTACTTCTGCATGATTGCTTCCACATACTTCATGATAACCTTCTCCAATAATCTTTCCATTCTTTACAATCACAGCTCCAACTAAAGGATTAGGATTAGTATACCCAATTCCTTTGGCTGCTAATTCTAATGCTCTTTGCATATATTTAATTTCCATATAATTCCCCCAGTCTTATTTAATTAAGTTTCTCATATAATTAAATAAATCCCCAATTATTTAAAAAGAATACAGATTCTAATGGAAAAATAAAAAACGCCCTGAAAAAAATTCAGAGCGTTAACTTTCACAAATATAGAATAACTTTTATGGCAAATACATGAATATCATATTCCATGTAAATAAAGCTATCTCATATCTATCTTCTTTCATCCAGACTTTACTGTCGGCCTCGGAGTTTCACCGAATCATACCTTACGGCTCGCGGGCTATACCGCCGGTGGGGAATTAAACCCCGCCCTGAAGATTTATTATTTTATGATTCAAGAATACCATTACTTTACTATAATGTCAACAGGCATGAACGTAATTTTATACATTTTAATTTTTAAATACATCTCTTACAATTGAATATATACTTATAGTTTAAATTTATCTACCTGCTCCATCATCTCTTTTGTCATATTACTTAAAGTCTTAGCAGAAGAAGTAACCTCTTCTGCTGCAGAATTCATTTCCTCTGAAGAATCAGTTATTTCTTCTGTAGATGAAGAAATTTCTTCCGCTGCAGCAGAAACAACCTCTACTTTTTCTATAATACTATCTTTTTCTTTATCTATATTTATTGCAGACTTACTTACCTCATCAATTTTAGGTATTATTTCGTCTATTGATTGGATTATTTTTTTAAATGAGTCCACTGAGTTATTTATTATAGAAACTTCATTTCTCAGTTCACCATCCATTACATCAGTTGCCTGAAGCATTATATTTGTATTCTTTGATATACTATTAATTAATCCGTTTATACTTTCAGATGAGTCTTTAGATTGTTCTGCAAGTTTTCTTATTTCTCCAGCAACCACATCAAAACCTCTTCCAGCCTCTCCTGCTCTTGCTGCCTCAATTGATGCATTTAATGCCAGTAAATTTGTTTGATCTGCAATACCTTTTATAATGTTTGTTATATCGTTTATTTTATTAATATCCTCACCAACCCCTGAAATTTTAGTAACAAGATTATTAAAAGAAATTATAATATTATCTAGGTTTTTCACCAAATTTTCCATATCATTGCCACTTCTACCAGCCATTGATTTTATTTCTGTAGCATCTGTATGTATATCCTTAATTCTTTTTACAATATTACTTAAATGACCACCAAAATCATCTAATTTACTAGTAACATTAAGCAAATCTTCTGCTTGAATACTTGTACCATTTGCAACGTTCTCTATTGAAGCAGAAACATTTTCAACTGTATATGTCATTTCATGAGATACTAATGATAATGTTTCCGCATATGTGTTAATATTTTTCGAATTGCCTAATATTGATGTTACAAGTTCCCTTAATGCTTCTCTTGTACTAAATAAGGAATTAACCATAACTCCTATCTCATCCTTACATTTTAGCAATTCATCATAGCTCGAATCATGAGCTAAATCCAAACTTGCAGTTTTATTGAGTAGTTCCGTCACTTTTATAATTGGTTTTGACATATTTTTCGAAATAATTACTCCAAATATACTTGTAATTACTAATACACCTAATGAAATTATAATTAATTCAATTCTAAATTTCCGGAACTCATTATATTCTTTCTCAACATCATAATCAACACCAACAAAACCAACCACTTCATTATTTGTATCTTTTAAAGGATAATATGCTGATACAAGGGTTCCCCAAGATGAAATACCAATTTCTTTTGAATAGTATACATTTCCTTTATATGCATCCTGAAATCCTATTTCTACTTCCTTTTCTACATCACCAATATGTGACTTATTCTCACTATTAGAACTTTCTCCGTCTGCAACATAAATATACTGTCCATTTTCATTTTTTCTCATTGTATATACAGATTCTGCACCACTTGCCTCTTTCATATTAAGGAGTTGTTCACTAATTTTATTGTAGATTTCTGTTTCTTCATCTGTAGCGGTTTTGAGCTTATTATGTTCTTTAACATTAATCTTTTTAGCTACAGCTTCCGCCAATTTAATACTTCTGTTACCTAAATTGTTTACTAACAAATTGTAGCTGTTTCTATACATCATCGTAGATAATACAGCAACGGCTATTGTGATTATTAATACAAATGCAATAGTTAACTTTACCTCTAATTTGTCCTTATACTTAACTTTGACCATTCCTATCCCCCTTGTTTTTTTAATACTTGAATAAATTACTTTGATTATCAAAGCATACCTTATATTTATTATCGTAATTAGATATAAAAAATGTATATCTTAAAGTATTTTTTTGTTTTTTAGATATTTTTATTACGGTACAGATTAGAAAAAACTATATTTTATGCTATAATTCCTATAGTGATAATTTAAATTATCATATTAAATAATAGATTAGAGGTGTTCCTATGACAAATGATGAATTGTATAAACGTATAATGGTTATGCCTAGTGTTAAAAGTGCAATTACTTATATGCAAGATTCTGATATAACTAAGGCTGATTTAGGTAAATTATGTAAGAGATATAACATAGTTATAGAAATCAAAGTCACTAAAGAAAAAATGATTGATATATTTGTTAACTCTACACTTGGTGTAAAATTAAAAAAGAAGGCAGTTAATAAATATAGTACCAAGTAGAGGCTGATGACCTTATCATTATAAAATATCGTTAAATTTAATAAAATCAGTACATAGCAAGGTAGCCAACTAAAATCACCAGTATTTATACAAGTGCTTTTGGTTGGCTATCTTAATCCTTGCATCTATAAATAATTTTATACTTCATATTACAGCAAATCCATTACCCTTAAATGATACACCAAAGCTCATTAATATTTCTATTGCTTTAGTCCCCATATTCACGATATCCTTTATTAATGTTTTTCCATCAACATTCATTACAAATTTCTTTAAAGTTGTTTTCTAAATTATTTAGAGAACTCAATAAATATATAGAAAAAATCAAAAACAAAGGATAGGCACTTTTGCCTCACCTTCGTTCATTTTATTTGTTAGATAAATTTTCGTCATTATCAATCTTTTTTATACTTTCCATAACTGCTAATGCTACGTGATTTGCAAGTAATGGAGGAACTGCATTTCCTACTTGCTTAAAACCTTCTTTGTAAGTTCCCTTGAAAATGAATTCATCTGGGAATGCTTGAAGCCTTGCCATTTCTCTTGTTGATATGCACCTATTAAGCTTATAATGTATATGTGTGCCCCCATGATTTTCTTTTATAGTCATTGAAGGTTGCCCTACTCTTTGTCTCTTAAATGCATCCCTGAATGTTTCGTATAAAGATCCTCCTGGTGGAACTTCAGCAATTCTTGCCTCAAATTTTAGACTATGTTTGGTCCAATCATGATTTATATCAGAATTTCTTGGCATATCTTCTAAATCTTTAATAGCCTCGTCAATAGACTTATAATTTTCTGGACCAAATATCTTTTTAGGATATGGGTTTTTAATCCAAACCTATTACCTATAAAAACAGCTCTCGTTCTTAATTGAGGAACTCCATAATCTGCACTTTCAAGTATTCGTACAGAAACTTCATATCCTAGTTCATTAAAACCTTTTATTATTTCTTCATAGAAATGTCCTTTTTTTAATGTTAAGATACCTGGAACATTTTCTAGTATGAAAAACCATGGTTTAACCTCTTTCACCACTCTATGATATTGCTCAAATAAAAAGTTTCTTTGATCATCTGGATTTCTTTTTCCTGCAACAGAGAAGCCTTGACATGGGGGACCACCAACTACTAGGTGTATTTTATTATTTTCAGTATAATCTTTAACATCAAATTCACAAATATCTCCACAATAGTGCTTTGCTTCTGGAAAGTTGTATTTTAATGTTTCTACTGCAAATGGTAAAATTTCTACATCAGCTATTTTATTAAAACCGCCTTGTTTAATACCTAAAGATAATCCTCCGCAGCCTGCAAATAAATCAACATAATTAAACTTTGTCTTTTCATTTTTTAAATCTTTAGTATCTACCTCAAACCAAGTAGATTTCATTTTTTTATCTAAATCTTCTCTTACTTTACTATATCTGCTTTTTCTATGATTTAAGTTAACATCTTTTTTCTTCGTTTTTGTATTTTGACTCTCTTCATCTTTGAAGAGACTAATTTGGTCTTTCATAAAAATAAAACCTCCTTATAGTCTCAAACCAATGTTTATTATACCTAAAATTTATTTTTAAGTAAAGTGCCTATAATAAATGAAAAATTGTTATCGGACTATGAATTTTTAATATATCCAATCTTTAATAATTCATAATAAACTTTTATTTACGTATAATTACTCTAAAATTTCCCATACTAATTATAGTTATAGATGTTTCAATTTTATATATTTGCCAAACCAATAATATTTAAGGAGGAATTAAAATGTCAAACCAATATGAAATACCTGTTTTATGGCAAATGTGTGGGAAAATATTTATTGAGGCCGATTCATTAAAAGAAGCTATTGATAAAGCCTTAAAAGAGGCTCCTTTGCCTGAAAAGCAATGGTATATTGACGATTCAATTATCGTTAATACAGATGATAGTTTTGATAACTAATACCATATATTTATATTTTTCCGATTAATATGAGAGAAACCTGCATTAGGTCTTGGACTTTTCGATTTAATATTTACATAAATCTTTCTTAAATCCTCCAAACAGACTTCAAATAGATCATCTGATTCCAAATATTTATTTATTTATTACTGACATAGCCTTATCTCCCCTATAGGGAACTGTCAGCGGAGACTGTTCCCTGTTTTTTTATATTCCCTAAAAAGCTATGTTCTAAATTCTTAAATCTAAAATCCACTGTCGTAGTAAATATTGCAATTTGATAGTATATCTTTTAATGCTTCTTTATCATCATCACTTATTTGATTGTTATTTAACCAAAGAGTTTGTAAATTAGTTAAACCTTTCAATGCACTTATATCACTTATTTTATTATTAGATAAATTAAGAGCTTTTAAATTGTTCAATCCTTGTATTGCACTTATATCACTGATTTGATTATTGTTTAAATTAAGAGTTTGTAAATTACTTAAACCCCTTAATTTACTTATGTCATTGATTTCATTATAGCTTAAATTAAGTGTTTCCAAATCAGTTAAACAATTTAATACACTTATATCACTGATTTGATTATGGCTTAAATCAAATGTTTGCAAATTGGTTAAGTCTTCTATTCCACTAATATCTTTTATATCTCTATCTGAAGCATCTAAGGATACAACATCTTTAACATCTGTTTTATAAATATCTCCTGTTGGCTTATTTATTTTGTCTCTTACTGCTTGTTCTAAATTTTCATCTTTAAAAATCACTGTATCTTTTGGAATAGTAGAGTCTGATATTTTAAAATCTTTATCGGTAAGATTATCATAATACCCTTTTACTGAGCTATAATCTGAAATGTGGTTTTGAGCCAAATAAAGAACTTTTAAATTAGTTAACCATTCCAATGTGCTTATATCACTAATCCTATTATAATTTAAAGAAAGCTCTTCTAACTTAGTTAGCCATTCCAATGGACTTATATCACTAATTCTATTATCATCCAAAGAAAGCTGTTGTAAATTAGTTAATTCTTGTAGTGCATTTATATCACTTATTTGATTTTCGCTTAACAAAAGTGTTTGTAACTTAGTCAAAGTTTTTAATTCATTTATATCACTTATTTCATTCTGGGATAAATCAAGAAACTGCAAATTAGTTAAATTTTTCATACCATCAATATACTGTATTCCATCATCAAAAGCCTGTAAAGATGAAATTTTTTCAACATCACTTTTGTAAATATCTTTTATTGGCTTGTTTATTTCAGTTCTTACTGCGTTCTCTAAATTTTTATCCTTAAAAGTTACCACAGTATCAACAGAGTCTAATAAATCAAAATCTTTATTGGTAAGATTATTATAATATCCTTTTACTGGGCTATAATCTGAAATTTCATTTTGAGCTAAATAAAGAAGATTTAAATTAGTTAACCCTTCCAATGAACTTATATTACTAATTCTATTATTCTTTAAAGAAAGCTGTTGTAAATTAGTTAATCCTTGTAATGCATCTATATCACTTATTTGATTTTTATTTAGCAAAAGTGTTCGTAAATAAGTGAAATTCTTTAATACACTTATATTACTAATTTGATTATCATCTAAAATAAGATAATATAAATCACTCAAACCTTTTAATTCACCTATATCACTTATTTGATTTTGAGCTAAATCAAGATTTCGTAAGTTACCTAATCCTTGTAATGGACTTATATCGCTTATTTGATTTTGAGATAAATTAAGCTGTTGTAAATTGGTTAAATTTTCTATTCCACTAATATTCGTTATACCATCATTTGAAGCATCTAAGGATGTAATATTTTCAATATCACTTTTATAAATATCTCCTGTGGTTTTATTTATTTTATTTCTTACTATTTGTTCTAAATTTTTATTTTTAAAAGTAACTACATAACTACTTTTAATGTTGAAATGTAATTTATATTCATTTTTTAATGCCTTACCTCCTTTTGAATGTGTATTAGTTCCAATTTCCAATATATAATTTTCTCCTGGTATATAACCACCCTGTGGAGCTGTTACCTTAAGTGTTTTGTTGTCTTGTCCTAACTGAATGCCTACATTCACTACAATACCTTTACTATTCATTACAATTATCCCCTGTTTAGTTAAATCATCAAATCCAACCTCACCAGTAAATTTGACAGTCCAAGTTTTATTAGAGTCTACTGTTTGATTGTCAATAAAATTTGCTGCTTTAACAATATTTCTTGTAAATAAACTTGTACATATAATACCAGATATAACTAATAACTTAACTTTTTTAATCATACATTTTATCCCCCCTCATATATAGTATAGCTGGACACACTATAGAAAGAAAGGCATCTAACCATTTCAATGATTAAATGCCTTTCCTCTGCCTGTTTTTCCATCTGAGTAATTATAAAAGCATTGCTTGCTACCATACCCTCTACATCCTCTTCACTGGAGCTTAATATGTTTACTACTTCTTTTACAAGTCTATCTTCAACTGAATTTTCTATCCAATGCTTTAATACTTGAAGCTTTTCTTCATTTAAGCTATCAAAGAATAATGCTATTGTTTTCATTATTTTAATTTAGAAATACTATAGATAACAATAAAATTTTTTATTACCTAAGCTTTAAAAGTCTATCTTTTAATTGTTCTTCAATATTTTGCAATTCTACTTCAGCCTCTTTACGTTTTTGACGTCCTTCTGTTTGTATACGAAGTACTTCATCAAGAGTTGAAATTAATGATTCATTTGTCTTTCGAAGAGTATCAATATCAACAATTCCACGTTCAGATTCTTTAGCTGTTTCTATAGTTGAGATTTTAAGTGTTTCTGCATTCTTACGTAGAAGTTCATTTGTCATATTTGTTACTTCATTTTGAACTTTAGCTGCATTACTAGAATGAGCAACTCCAAGAGCCAGTACAATTTGACTTTTCCAAAGTGGAATAGTATTTACAATAGTAGACTGTATTTTCTCAGACATTAAAGAATCATTATTTTGAACTAAACGAATTTGAGGAGCCATTTGAAGAGAAATCATTCTAGTTAACTCTAAATCATGAATTTTTTTCTCAAAGCGGTTACAAAGGGATACAAAATCATTTGTTGCCTGTGCATCCTCAGGAAGTCCACTAACTTTTGCTCTTTCTACTAAGATAGGAAGTTCTTCTTTTTCTAATTTTGAAAGCTTCTTTTTTCCAGCCAAAATATACATGGAAAGCTCTTTAAAATATACCTTATTTATTTCATACATTTTATCAAGCATAGCAATATCTTTTAAAAGTTGCATCTGATGCGTTTCAAGGGTACTACAAATTTTGTTTATATTTCCTTCAACTTTATCATACTTTGCTCTCATATGATCAAATTTTTGTGCAGTTTTCTTAAAAAAACCTAGAAAACCTTTTTTCTCCTCTGCAGCATCAAAATTCTTTAGCTCACCTACTACATTAGAGAGCATTTCACCTATTTCACCTAATTCTTTGGTCTTTACATTATTTAAAGCACTTTCAGAAAAATCTGCAATTTTCTTTTGAGCACCTACTCCATATTGCAGAATTGAATTTGAACTAGTTATGTCAATTTTATTTACAAATTCATCCACCATCTTCTTTTCTTCTTCTGTTAAATAACTATCATCAAGAACTTCTGCTTGTTTATTTTCTTCTTTTACTTTAATAGTAGGAACCTCCTCTTGAAAAGAATCAAAGTTTAAGCTTGGTACCACATCAATATTTTCTTTAAATTCATTATTCACTTTCAATTTACCCCCTCTATTATTTTGCTATTACTTTTTAAAATCATTTTTAGTCAGTCCTTCTTGTGTAAACAGTGTTTCAAGTACAGAAATATCTGTAGAGATATCTAAAGCTATTTCTCCAAATAAATCATCTAACAGCTTCTCAAAAGCATTATTTATAGTATCTATGGTATTTTTAATTTCATTTTTTGCACTCTTTATATTATCACCTTGAACGGGCTGATCATTTAGCTCTTTATATGCATTAACTAACTTTAAAGTGATGGGAAGATAATGGTTAGTAAATTTATTAACCTCTGGCAGCTTTTTAGGATTATTCTCTAGATAATTAAATATTTGACTTACAATATTTTGGAGTCTAAATAATTTTGTTGAGATTTCTTCTCTATGGATAGCATCATTTGCACTTTTTATCTGTTCAATATAGTTCTTCCCTATTTCAAGTGCATATCTTAATTCTTTTTTTTCTGGGTCATTTATTTCTTTATTTAATTCCTCTTGTCTTTTTAATTCAGCTTCATTACGATACTTAAGAGCCTCTTGTGAATTCAAATAATTCTCATAAACTTCATCATTTAACATAAAACAGGTCTGTTTATCATCAATATGTGCTTGTGGAAACATACCTAAATCAATCATTTTCCTTAAATCTTTCACAACAAATTTGTTTTTCTTTCTAACAGCCACAGCTAATTCTTCTATAGAACAATAGCTGTGACTATCAAGGGTTCTTACATACTCTTTAAAACGCTTTACTCTTTTTCTTAAATTTACACCTCTTAAAACCAAAGCTATGCTTAATACAAAAAAAGAAAACATAAGTCCCAAAGTAATAAAACTAATTGTTGAAAATGTACTAAAAAAAGAAGTAAATATTGAGTATCCAATTGACAGAGTACCTAATACTCCTGTCCCCAGAAAGCCCAATGTCATATAAAGTATTCCAGATATACTTCCAACTGGTCTTTTAGCAATATACCTTTGTACTTGATTTTTATCCTTTTGGGTTGTATTGATAGCATTTCTATATGGATTGTATCTTTTATTTTTCATTTTGTCATTAAAATGCTGTGACTTATCCTTTAACTTTGTTTTTACTTCATTTAAAGTGCTTTCAGTTCTATAATTAATATCCTCTTTTAATCCAGCAAAATCTATAGCATTGAATGCATTTTTCAATGTATCTCTAATTTGGTCTTCTAAATCAGAAAAATCCTTTTTACTCATGCTCATCCTCCAAATTATTTTCTTATAACTCACTATAATCTTATATAATTGCAATAATATTTTGGCTCTATTATATATCATTCTTCTATAAATTACAATTTGCAACAACTTTATAATTTTCTAACTTTTTGGTTTATAACAATTCCTGAATATGTAGAAGCAACCTTCTCAAAACGAACCAAAATCCGAAAAACCCAAAAAAATTTAGTATCGAATAAAAAGAAAGGTACATAATAAATACTTGAGGATTGCAAATCACGAAATGGCGATAATAATAACGCACAACGACAAGAAGGTGATTGAATGAAAACTATTATATCAGCGATAACTTTGTTTGTAATAATGATAATTCCTCTAGCAATATGTTCCGTAACTAATACAGATAATGTCTTGTTCTTAGCGCCTTCAATTGTTTGGGTATTTGGATGTCCTGTCCTTATCTTATTCTTCTACGATAACATAGAGGCATTTTTCACCAAGAAAGCAAATCAATAAAAAGAGCAGTATTTCTGCTCTTAACTAAAACATCAATATACTCTTTTATAATATTCTCCATAAATTTCACATCAACATCAGAAATTAACTCATCTTCATTAAAATTTAAAAGAGCAAGCTCATATATAATTTCATCTTGATCGTTTTTAACTAACTCATACTGTTCTTCACCCATACATAAGTTTAAAGTTAGTGGAAAAATTGTATTTCTAATTATTTACCATCCATATTCTATTCTCCTGCTAAACCACTATCTTTAAACTGCTTTACGAACTTTTCATTTATTTTATTTGCTTTTTCTTTTAATAACAATCCAAAAATAATGGAAACAATAAAGTATAGACTTAATATTAATGTATTTTTTATTAGTACTTCAGGTAAAATCCCTCCTACCGCTTCTCTCATTCCTCCTATCGCATAAGTAAATGGCAGCATAGGATTTATAGCTTGAAAGAAGGAAGGCATTAACTCTATTGGGAAAGTACCTCCTGAAGCTGAAACTTGCAATACCAATGCTATCATAGCTAATGCTTTACCTATATTCCCCAATACAGATACTAGGGTATAAATAATCATGATAAATACAATGCTTATATATATTCCAAATATTATATATACTATAGGAGATGTAGCATAGGTCTTAAGTAAAAACAAATTACCTAATATTGTTACCAATGCTTGCATAATTGCAATAGTAGCAAATGTAAGATACCTTCCAAGAAATTGTTCTCCAACTGTAAGTTTTATATCAGCTTTAAAACTTTTAACTTTAACTGTTAAAAGTGCCAGCAATATAAATGCTCCCACCCAAAGAGCAAGTGTAGTATAAAAAGGTGCCATAGCTGAACCATAATTTGGTATTGCATAAACTCTATTTTGTTTTAATTCTATAGGGTCAGATAGAAACTCGCTTTCTTTTTTAGCATCTCTCTTTAACAATTTTACAATTTCATTAAGTTTTTCATCATCATTAAGACTTCTCAATTTTTCTGAATTGGTTGGATAAGCATGGATATACTTATAAAAATCACCCCTGAAAAGAGGTGCTTTTAAATCGTTACTAGTAACCTAAAGTTTCATTTACTAATATAATATGTATTCTATTTTTATCTCGTTGCTTGTGAATAATAGTTGCATTATTGCACATTCTATCATCAGTGCTGCAATCAAAACACTGTCCTACCTTAGCACATGGAGTTGTTTTATTTTTTCTCCTACCATTTATTGGCGCACACCAATTTCTAATTCGGTAATTTGCTTCATCAATATCTTTAACAATCTTATTACTTCCTGCAATAATTATGACTTTCTTAGGACCATAAATCATTGCTGCAACTCTATTACCAGTACCATCCATATTCACTAATTCACCCTTTTCTGTTATCGCATTAGTACTACAAAGATAAGCATCCACCGAAAAACTCTTTGTATAAATTTCTCTTATTTCACTGGAACTTAAGTTTTTTTGATGCCTATCATAAAAAGTATAAGAATCGCTTCTTAACAAGTCAATTACACCAGTATCAAAAAGAGTTTGTGATCCACCTACAGCCACTGTTGCTTTATCAGTCAATAATTCTTTTACTATACTAATTACTTCATCTTTTGATTTCGCATAATAGCCATTCATGTTATTTTTTTTTATTTTATCAATAGTTTTTAATATTTTTTGTTCTACGATATAAGATACATACTCGTCCATAATTGCCTCCTTGGTATACTATTACAAAAATATTATTATATCTTCTAATTTTTGTAAACTTCTGTAAATCACCATATTTTTTAGACTTCTCTATTAATTATATCCTAAATACCACTCCCTTTCCACTATGATTTAAAAATATTGTGCTCTTATAATTCATTTTCTACCCTCATTCTATCCTTCAACCAATTTAAAATTTCATCTCTGTAGGAAATATAAATCATATTTATTCCTTAACTAAAAACAAAAAAGAACCGCCTGTTTTGACGATTCTTTTCTTAATTCTATTTACGTATTATGTCAAGGGTCAGCCCCTTTTACACAGGAAGTATGACTTAGATTCTCTGTTGCTACTTATTTAGTAATAGGCTTTTTAAGAACTCCTAACATCATAGCTGTTGCAATAGCTCCAATTAATATTGCTAAAAGATATAATATTGGATTTCCAGTAACTATAGGGATTACGAATAATCCACCATGTGGAGCAGGTAAACCTATATTAAACATCATAGAAAGTGCTCCTGCAACTGATGAACCTACAACTGCAGAAGGGATTACTCTAGCAGGATCTGCTGCTGCAAATGGTATAGCTCCTTCTGTAATAAAGCATAGACCCATTATATAGCATGTCTTACCTGTTTCTTTAGCTCTGTCATCAAATCTGCTTTTAAATGTAGTTGTAGCTAATGCAATTCCCAGTGGAGCAGACATACCTCCTGCCATAATTGCTGCATGAGGAGCATAGTTTCCCGCATCAATCATAGCAATACCAAAGGTAAAGGCTGCTTTATTTATTGGACCACCCATATCAATAGTCATCATTCCGCCTAAAATCATACCTAATATAACTTTATTAGCTGTTCCCATAGAACTTAACCAATGTTGTAACCCTAAATTTATTGCTTTTACAGGGCCAACTACAATAAGGAACATTATTGCTCCAGTTATAAATATACCAAATAGAGGATATAATAAAACTGGCTTTATACCTTCTAAAGAAGCTGGCAACTTAGAAAACATCTTTTTTATAAATACAACTGCATAACCACCTAAGAAACCTGCAATTAGTCCTCCTAAGAAGCCTGCGCCATTGTTAGCTGCTATAAATCCGCCAACCATTGCTGGTGCAAAGCCTGGTCTATCAGCTATACTCATACCTATGAATCCTGCAAGTACAGGTATCATAAGAGCAAAAGCATTATTAGCACCTATATCATGCAACAACTTTGCAAAGGGATGGAATGTTGGATCATTAGCATTAAAAGCTTTAATTCCAAACATATATGATATGGCTATTAATACACCTCCACCTACTACAAAAGGAAGCATATTTGAAACACCACTCATAAGATGTTTATAGAATCCTACTTTTTCATTTTTAGTGCCTGAATCACTACTATCATTTCCATTGTGATGATATACAGGAGCATCTTCATTTAAAGCTCTATTTATAAGTTCCTCTGCTTTCTTAACTCCATGAGCCACAGGAACTTGAATTACCTTCTTACCTTCAAATCTAGCCATTTCAACTTGCTTGTCTGCTGCTACTATAATAGCTGTAGCCTTTTCTATTTCTTCTGTAGTTAGCTTACTCTTTATTCCTGTAGAACCATTAGTTTCTACCTTAATCTTTACACTCATTTCCTTAGCTTTATTTTTTAATGCATCTGCTGCCATATATGTATGTGCTATACCTGTTGGACATGCAGTTACTGCTAAGATAAATGGTTTAGATTCAGAAGTTTCTTCCTTACTTTCTTCTACTATATTTACTTCTTTTTCCTTCTGCTGTTCTTGTAAATAGGAGTTTTCTTCTTTATCAATTAATTCTAAAACTTCATCTTCTGTATTTACATTCATAAGTTTTTTTCTAAAATCTTCATTTATGAGCATACTAGACAATCTTGATAGTGTATCTAAATGATCATTATGAGCCCCCTCACTAGCAGCTATCATAAAGAATATGTAAGCATTATTACCATCCAAAGAATCATAATCTATTCCTTCTTTAGAAAGCCCAAAAGCTAAAGCTGGAGTCTTAACAGCAGCTGTTTTAGCATGAGGTATAGCTATTCCATCGCCTATACCTGTAGAAAATTGTTCTTCTCTTTTTAATATAGCTTTTTTATATTCTTCCTTATCATTTAGTCTATTAGCGCTATCTAGCTTATTTATTAACTCATCAATTACTTCAGATTTTGTACTGGACTTTAAATTTGCAATAATAGTATCTTTCTTTAATAGTTCTGTAATTTTCATTTTTTCCTCCTCGATATTATAAGGGATTTTCATAGGTATAATTTATACTTTATAATTTAATTACTTTCACTTCTGGAAGTAGCTTTTCTACGTATTCTTTTTCACATAAATCCATTGAGAATGCAGTTGCACTTCCTGATGCAGCCCCACATCTGAAAGCCTCAACAATATTTAAAGTTTGAGAATAATTTGCTAGGAAACCAGCTACTAATGAATCTCCTGCCCCCACTGAATTTTTCACTATACCTTTAGGTGCTGATGCATGGTATACTCCTTCACTGCATATTAAAAGTGCACCTTCACCAGCCATTGAGATTACCACATTTTCTGCTCCCATTTCTCTAAGCTTTTGAGCATAATGTATTATTTCTTCTCTATTTTTTATTTCTACATTAAATATTTCACCTAACTCATGGTTGTTAGGTTTTATTAACAATGGATTATATTTCAATGTTGAAGTCAAAGCTTCTCCAGTAGTATCTACTACAATTTTTACTTTTTTGTTAGAACATTTTTCTTGAATTAGTGAATAAATATTTCTTGGTAATGACTTTTGAACATTTCCTGCTAGTACTAGATAATCCTCAGAACTTAAAGCCTCTATTTGCTCAAATAGCTTGTTTAAATCCTTTTCCCCAATAGTAGGTCCTGCTCCATTTATTTCTGTTTCTTCGTTGGAATTAAGCTTTACATTTATTCTTGTATCTCCACTTACTTCTATGAAATCAGTTTGTATACCTTCACTCTGTAATGAGTCTTTTATGAACTGTCCTGTAAATCCTCCAATAAATCCTAAAGCTTTGCTCTTTACTCCAAGATTGTTTAATACTCTTGAAACATTGATTCCTTTTCCACCAGGATATTTATTTTCACTTGCTACTCTATTTACTGCTCCTGATTGAAAGTTATCAACTTTAATAACGTAGTCTATGGAAGGATTAAAAGTTATAGTGTATATCATTTGTTCTTCACAACCTTTACTATAGTTTTTTTACTGTATTCTTCATAGTTACCTATTTCAGAATTAGTTATAATTACAGCCTCTCTTAAATCTGCTATTTTTATAAAGCTAACTTCACCGAATTTGCTCTCATCAGCTAATACAAAAGTCTTATCAGAGTGTTTCATTGCATTTTCTTTCAATATTGCCTCCTCTGAATCAGGGGTGGTAAACCCATAATCCATATGTATACTATTAATGCCAAGAAAACACTTGTCAAATCTGTATTTTTGAAGATTTTTTAAAGCATCCAATCCAATAACTGCTTTCGTTGTGCTTTTGACTTTTCCACCTAAAATATATGAAGTTATATTTTGTTCAATAAGAGCATCTATATGCTTTAAACCGTTGGTAAACACTACTATATCTTTTATACCTATATATTGAATCATTTCAAATGTTGATGTACCAGCGTCTAAATATATGCTGTCTCCTTCTTCAATAAGCGTGACAGCATATTTTGCTATAGCTTTTTTCTCTTTCACACTGTGCCCCTCTTTTTCCTGATAACTAGGTTCTGCTAACCTTCCTTTTGGTAAAATTGCTCCTCCATGTATCCTCTTAAGTCTACCACTGCTTTCCAATAATGTAAGATCACGTCTTATGGTGGATTCTGACGTATTAGCTATTTCCACAAGTTCGCTTACTTTTGATATGCCTTTTTTTTCTAGAAACCCTAATATCAAATTATGTCTTTCTTCTGTTAACAACTCTTAACACCTTCTTGTTTACCTTATAATGTTATTATAATATAAAAGTTTCCAAAAATCAATCACTTTCAATCACATTCTTTCAAAAACATCCAGCATTTTTTTATATACACTCCGAAAACAAGCATAAATGAGCATTATTACAATTAATTATCTATATAAAAAAAACAAGAAGATGCCTTCCGGTCATCTCCCTGTTATAGGGTGTCGAAGCACCGTTTTCATATTCTATTAATCATCTTCTCTGCATTTATTACTGATACTTTCTTCCCACCAACCAAAAGCTATCCTACCTGAAGTTAAAAGTTCTGATGTTTCTGGATTGGATAGAAATACTAAGAAGTTACCACCTTCACCAATAATTATTTTGCCATTTTCACTTTCCACCAATGTTGTTTCAGGCTGGGCCCTTCTGACAAAGGCTTTGATTCCTCCAGTTGGGTCACCGGTAACATTAGATGCATATTCTAATTTTACCTTTGCTTTAGGTGATGGTTGAACAGCTAAATTTGAAGGAGTTACAAGTGCAGATTTAATATCTGACTCAGGAGGAGTTGCATTAAACCAAAACTGTGCACGGAAAGCTGACTGTGAAACATCAGTTACAGTCCAGACATTTACATGCAAAATAACGCCTGAATTAATTGGATTGTATAACCTTGCCCAGGCACTTGTATCTTTTCCAAATACTAAATTATCAGCATATCCAATAAAATATTGTCCAAGTATAGATTCATATAGCTCTATGGGAGTAGCAACATTTTTTAAAAGTGATTTGTATATATTCTTAAAATTTTTTTGATTCATTAAATCCCCCCCTTTCTATATGATATTTGTATTATTAACATATAGTGACAATATAAATACTAATTTAACATTACTTATGCAAATAGCATAATATAAATTGAGGTGTGCTATTTATGAAAAAGTATTATTGTTGCATTAAAGAATATGTTAGCTCAGTTAATATGGCGGTTAAAGCATTGATAATTATAGGCTTTGTAGCACTTACTGAAACGACTTTAAGCATCTTCTTTGATTCAAACCAAAATAGCCCTACAGATGTAGCCATACGTTCAATTATGTCTAGTATATTTGGTTTTATTTTTGGTGCTCAAACCACAGAAAACATAAATATTACCAGTAAAAAACTTCAAACCTTAATAGCATCTATTGTAGCAATTATTTGTCTTTTATCATCTGTCGCAGTTCACTGGTTGAGTTCAAACCAATATGGAGCATCTGCAGTTGAAATTCGTAATCTTTTATTTGCATCTGTAGGTTTTTTATTAAGTAGAGCTAAAAGCGTTGATTAATTAACTGCTTATATTATGTTACTAAGACTAGATAACCCCTTAGTCTCATGGGTAGTACTTATTTCTTATATAAGGACTTCCTACAAGGCTTTTTAGTCTAATAGTATTTTGAATTACGTCTTAACCTTTTTTTGCTTTTCTGCCTACTTTATTGTTTTCCAGTCTCTGTGTAAAATAATTATCAACTTAATTTTATTTTTAATTGATTATTAAATCTGAATTTGCACAAAATATAATAAATTTGCATATGATGGAGGTAAACTTATGAATGATCAAAGTAGTCGAAAAACCCATGGCCAATATGAGCAACATCAAAGATGTGATTTGTGCAATGTACCAATATTCCGAAACCCTTGTAGTGATATAAGAAGTAGTAGTGTTTTTCATGGTAAAGGAAGTGTGCTTTGTAATAAATGTGCAGCAATATTACAAAATATGCCTACGGAACAGGCAATTCAATCTCTTGACAATGCATTCGAAATCTATAGAAAAGCAAAAGAATAATTATTGCGATTCTTTTGCTTTCCTAATCTGCATATCAAATAACTTCAATAGTATATAATGTTATAAATTACATATTATAACTCTTTTTCGCGTGTTCTAATCGATAATCTATTTACGGACATACATATAATGAAATGGATGAAGTATATATTCCAGGAACAATTTTGAATACTAATAATAAAAATTTGATAGATATTAAAACTACAGTATTTTTATAGATCATTTGTTCTTATGCTTCAGTCGTTAAAAAAGAAGAAAGTCTATCTATCGTAAATTTACAATAGATAGACCCTATTTTTGAAATACGAACTAAAAAACCGTAAAATTCATAACTGAATAATACGGTAATCAAGTAAATTATTCGTTTTTTGGGTTATGAAGCTAACTTAAGAAAATTGTGTTATGTCATTGTATTTTAAACCATTCTTTCAATTGGTAAATTACCTTTTTAAACTTTAATCACCCCAATATTCTTCTGCCTCTTCTTCCATTTTAGTTAGCCTTTTATAATAATCTGGATATTCATTTAAATGAGCAAGAGTTATTTTGCCAGTTATAATAGGATCATCATTAGTTATGTTAGTAAATGGATTAATACTACCATGCTCTAATTCAACATTTAATCCAATTCTAAATTGTTCTACATCAAACTTGTCAAATTTAATATTCAAATATTTAGCAATCGATACAGCTTCTTCTATAGTAAAATTTTTTTTAGGGGAAATCCTTTTATCATTGCATCTCATCATATTATTGAAATAAGGACACCTGTACATATATACCTCCATAAAAAATAAATATTACAATATATTATGTATAAAAAATTGTTT
>Ga0183101_1000652_pt1 | contig 44866 bp, 41 predicted proteins | sample Biomet3_FD_127790 | JGI IMG/M metagenome (GOLD analysis project Ga0183101, IMG submission 127790) | Microbial communities from bioreactor (seeded with sewage sludge) at LBNL, California, USA - Biofuel metagenome 3 | ecosystem: Engineered > Bioreactor > Anaerobic > Unclassified ... | reverse complement strand
ATTGGAAAACCTCCTCCAATATTCAAGCTGTCAAGCTCTGGACATATCTTCTTTAATTCACAATAGATATTGACACATTTCTGCAATTCATTCCAATAGTAAGCTGTGTCTCTAATGCCTGTATTGATAAAAAAGTGAAGCATTTTTAATTTAAATTTCCTATTCTTCTGAATTTTCTCCTTATAGAAAGGCACAATATCGTTGTAACGTATTCCTAAACGGGAAGTATAGAAATCAAACATAGGCTCTTCCTCAGCAGCAATTCTCAAACCTATCTTACAAGTTCTATCCAGTCCCTCACTCAACAGACTTATTTCCTCTTTGTTATCTATGATAGGCACCACATTTGAGAAGCCATCACTAATCAAACGACATATATTTTCTATGTATTGAGGTCTTTTAAATCCATTACAAATAATGAATTGGTCTTTTGTAATCTTCTCTTGAGCATACAATTCGTCCAAAAGATTTATGTCAAAAGCGGAGGAAGTTTCTATATTGACATCATTTGCCAGCACACTTTCCATAACAAATGAAAAATGAGAAGACTTTGTGCAATAACAATAATTGTAAGTACCTTTGTAATCCACCTTAGCTATGGCAACATTGAAAAGTCTTTTAGCTTTTTGAATTTGCGAAGCTATCTTGGGTAGGTAAGTTATTTTTAGAGGTGTTCCATACTGTTTGATTATATCCATTAAAGGAATATCATTGAATTGCAATTCATTTTCATTGACACTAAACTCATCTTGCGGAAAGTCAAAAGTCTGTTCAACTAAATCAATATATTTGTTTTTCATTTCACAAAGTAACTTATTTACATTATGTTATTTTCTTCAAACCAACTCATTTGAATTTGCAAAGGTATGCAATAAGTAGTTACTGCGAAATATTTTATTGTTTTTTTATCTCTATATATAGAAAATAGTTGTATTTTTGCGCGCTGAAAAAGAGTAAGAATTTTAGATTAAATAACAATATAGAGAATGAGAAGAGTGATTTTTAAAAACGCTGTTTTGGCAGTTATGATATTGTCTGTCTTCACAGCTTGCTCACAAAAGGGCTCAGTTAAACAAAAGGATTTAAAGAATTTGGTTGACTCTGCTTCCTATTGCATTGGAGCAAACATGGGTACACAAATGAAAGGTCAAAATATGGAAATCAATCCAGATATTTTGATGAAAGCCTTTTATACAACTTACAAAGGAGATACTAATGTGATTATCAAAGAAGCAGGAATGCAAGAAGTGATGATGAAGTATCAACAACAAATGCAAGCTGCTCAAGCAAAAGCTGCTCAAGCAAAAGCAAAACCTAACAGAGAAAAAGCTGCAAAATTCTTAGCAGAAAACAAAACTAAACCAGGTGTAATAACAACAGCAGATGGTTTGCAGTACAAAGTAATCAAACAGGGCTCTGGTAAGAAACCAACTCTACAAGACAGAGTAAGAATTCAATACCGCCTCAAATTGATGAATGGTCAAGTAGTTGAAAGCACTTTTGAGAGAAACCAAGATCCTGTACTTATGGGCATGACTGGCATAATCAAAGGTATGCAAGAGGGTTTAGCATTGATGAGTGAAGGAAGTACTTATCAATTCTGGATGAGTCCAGACCTTGGCTATGGTGATATGGATAACCCACAATTACCAGCAGGTAGTTTACTCGTTTTTGAAGTTCAATTAATAGAAGTAGTAAAAGACTCTCCAATCAAGAAATAACTTTTCTCTTCCAATGGAAGCGAAAAAAAGGCTACACAGTCATATAATAGAAAGCCATTCACCGCAAAAGTGAGTGGTTTTTTTCTTTAAAGAGATTAAAATAATATCACTTTCATTGGAAGTAGTGGTGTAATGCTTACACCTAATAATATTTAATATTTGACATATCAAAGAGCGTTATATAATACGCCCACATTGTGACAACACTACACGAATATACCCGTGCGACAACGCACTTCCCATTTGAAGTGGAAGTAGTTAAATGTATTGTGGTAAAGTTGTCAGAGGTTTAAAATTCTCTTTCTGTGGATCTTTTGGCTCAGGACATACATCTATATATGCTATGCGGGTTGCACAGTCATATTCCCCTAAAATCTTTTCCAAAAGTCCATAAACAGCAAAATAGAGGTCTTCATCTTCTGTGCCATCATAGTCTTTCACTCCAACCATTATACCTATTTGGTCTGTTGTTACCTCTTCATTGACTAAAAGAGTAAAGTACATATTTTTGCTATACAAGTCCCATTTGCCATAAATCATATTCACCTTCACTCCCTCGGCAGGGCGAAAAGGCACCACATCCCAGCCTTCCATAACAGGTGCATGAGTGGTCAGGTCTATCACTTCTGGGAAGTAATCCTCATTGCCTTCGGCTGATATTATTAGTTGTCTATAATCTGTCAGTGGATAATTGTCTGTTGGCTCTGGTTCTCTAACCTCAAAGGTAAGCCCCTGTGAGTAGCAAGCCATAAGATTTTCAAACTCTCTCATTACATTTCTCTGCTCTGCACGGTCCATAGTGTCAAGGTCTGCCATCAGACTCTTATGTGCCACAAACCAATCCCATAGGGCTTGAATACTCCGTTGTCTATCTGTTGTCTGCTCTTGTTGTGTCATAGTTAGTAATGTTTTATATTATATGTACCTCTCTTTGTAATGTAATGCCGAAATGCGATTTTATAGAGGCTATTATTTTGTTTGACAAATCCACTGGCTCCTCTGAACTTGCTCCACCGTAATTGACCATTACCAAAGCCTGTGCAGAGTGCATACCCACATTTCCCACTCTCTTACCTTTCCAGCCGTCACGCTCTATTAGCCATGCAGCAGAAAGCTTTATGCCTTTATCTGTTTTAAATGCAGGTATATTCTCTTCTCCAATACATGTTTTAAGCTTAACGAACTCCTGAGGGCTTATAACTGGATTTTTGAAAAATGAGCCACAATTACCAAACTCTTGCGGATTAGGCAATTTGCTATCCCTTATATGGGTAACAAGTTGGCTGACTTGCAAAGGAGTTGTTATGTTTATATTCTGTCTTGCAACCTCATCATAAAGTGCCTTATATGTAAGATTTATCCTTGGTTGCTTACTCAAAAGAAAACGCACACTCCAAATTATTTCCAGTTCCTTAGGATATTTGAAGATAGAATAACGATAATCAAAATCACACTCACTGTTTGTGTATGTGCGCCAATGCTTTGTGCGAGGGTTGTATGTGGTACAATCCAAGACAGTGTCTTTGACCTCACAACCATAAGCTCCAATATTTTGAACGCACACAGCCCCCACATTGCCATAGATAGCAGACAGATTTTCCACTCCCCACCAACCTTTGTTGCAACAATCTACCACAAAATCTCTCCACCTCTGCCCCGCCTGTGCTTGAATAACCACGCTTTGGCTGTCTTCTTTAATAACTCTGACGCCTTGGTTTCTTATAAGTAAGACAGTGCCTTCAAATACGGATTTTTCAAACAAAATATTGCTTCCTCCTGAGAGAATAACTATCCTGTCATTGAGCATTTGGTCAGTTAGCAAATCAAGGTCTTTTTCACTTTGAATTTCTATGACTTTGCGCGCAATACAAGGAGTATTGAATGTAAGCAACGGTTGCAAATTATAATCTGTATATATCATGATTTATCGTTTATTATGGTTAATGTCTTTTCTTACTGTCATAATCAAAGGCAGAAAGTCTCACAAGAATGCAAAAATACATCTTTTCCCCAAACAATATGAGATTTGTATAGAATAAAATTGACTTACATATTCATAAATAGCAAAAGGAGAGCAATCACTATGGACCACTCTCCTTGCTTTTGTATTTACAAAAATCTTAGCCTCACGTTTTACTTACCAAAACGAGCTTCCAAAACCTTGAACATATCAACACTCATTGAATGCAAGTCATACTTAGGTTTAAATCCCCATTCTGCTCTTGCACAAGAATCGTCCATCCAGTTTGGCCAACTATCTGCTATTTGCTGACGAATAGCATCATGTTTATACTCCATAACGAAATCAGGCTTGAACTTCTTTACCTCGGCATATATCTCCTCTGGTCCGAAGTGCATTGCTGTTACGTTAAATGAGTTACGGTGAATGAGTTTTGTTGGATCTGCTTCCATGATATTGATTGCTGCATCAAGAGCATCTGGCATATACATCATATCTAATAGAGTACCTTCCTTCAATGGACAATAAAACTGCTCGCCTTTAACTGCAGCATAATAAATCTCAACAGCATAGTCTGTTGTTCCTCCACCAGGTAGGGTTACATTAGATATAAGTCCAGGGAAACGCACGCTACGAGCATCTACTCCAAAACGATGGTAGTAGTAATCGCCAAGCAATTCACCTGTTACCTTTGTTACTCCATAAATAGTCTTTGGTCTTTGGATAGTATCCTGAGGAGTACCATTCAAGGGTGTTGTATCTCCAAAAGCTCCTATTGAAGAAGGTGTGAACAAAGCGCAACCATACTCACGAGAAATTTCCAAGCAGTTAATCAAAGCTCCCATTCCTATGTTCCAACCAAGCATAGGATTCTTTTCTGCTGTTGCAGACAATATAGCCACAAGATTGTATATACGATTAATCCTGTATTTTTTTACTATGACTGCTATTTCGTCAGCTTTTGTAGCATCACATTTCTCTGTTGGACCACTCTCTTGAATAGCTTTGGTTAGACGTTCAGGAGCTATGTCGGTAGCAACAACATTACTATTGCCATAAACTTCTCTAAGTCTCATTGTAAGTTCTGAGCCAATCTGACCACCAGAACCCAATACTAATATATTTGTCATTGTTTTTGTTCTCTTATTTTATTTCAAAACCCCCAATTTCTTTCCAATCTTGGTAAATGCATCAACGCACTTGTCAAGTTGTGCCTTTGTATGAGCAGCAGAAACTTGAACTCTAATTCTTGCTTGTCCCTTTGGAACAACTGGATAATAAAATCCTGTTACATAAATACCTTCGTTTGAAAGTTCTTTTGCAAATTTCTGGCTCAATGGAGCATCATAAAGCATAACAGCACAAATAGCTGACTGAGTTGGTTTAATGTCAAAGCCTGCTGCCTTCATCTTTTCAACAAAGTATTTTGTGTTATCGTGCAATGTATCTTGAAGATGATTGTCCTTAGTTATCAAATCAAACATCTCTAATGCTGCTGCTGCAATCATTGGAGGGATTGAGTTAGAAAATAAGTATGGTCTTGAACGCTGACGCAAAAGCTCAATAATTTCTTTTCTTCCTGTTGTAAATCCGCCAACAGCACCACCAAAGGCTTTTCCAAGTGTTCCTGTAAGAATTTCTACTTTACCTCTTATATTATAGTGTTCTGTTGTTCCACGTCCTGTTTTGCCCACAACACCTGCAGAGTGACTTTCGTCAACCATTACCATGGCATTGTATTTTTCTGCTAAAGCATAAATCTTGTCAACTGGTGCAACATTACCATCCATAGAGAAAACACCGTCAGTACAGATTATACGAAAACGGCACTTTTGAGCTGCTTTCAATTGCTCTTCCAAGTCAGCCATATCTGCATTCTTGTAACGGAAACGTTGAGCCTTGCAAAGACGAACACCATCAATAATAGAAGCGTGGTTCAAAGCATCAGAAATGATTGCATCTTCTTCTGTCAATAGAGGTTCAAAAACTCCACCGTTTGCATCAAAGCAAGCAGCATAAAGAATAGTGTCTTCTGTTCCAAAGAACTCAGCTATCTTCTTTTCAAGTTGTTTGTGTAAATCACCTGTTCCACAAATGAAACGAACACTACTCATACCATAACCTCTTTGGTCCATGGCTTTCTTTGCAGCCTCAATTAACTGCTTGTTATCTGCCAATCCCAAATAGTTGTTTGCACAGAAGTTCAAAACATCTCCTTCACCCTGTGTCTTAATTGCTGCACCCTGTGGTGTAGTTATTATTCTTTCATCTTTGTAAAGACCTTGGTTTCTAATATCTGCAATTGTCTCTTGTAGGTATTTCTGAAAATTTTCGTACATAATACTTTAATATTTTGTTGTTATAAATTCACTCATTCTCAACAAGAAAGAGAAATAATCTCTTCTTTTTTCTATAAATTCAAATTGCAAATATAAAAATAATATTATTTTTGCGCTCAACAAAAGAGGAAAAATATTTGTTTTTAAGACAAAAAAGAGATGGATATTGTTATAGCCGGAGACGGAGAAGTAGGTTTTCACTTAGCCAAAAGTTTATCTAAAGTAAAACACAACATAACAGTTGTGGATCCAAACAGCGAATTGCTCAAAATGCTTGAAAGTGAAAGTGATTTATTAACTATTGCAGGCAACTCCACTTCACTCAAAACGCTTAAAGAAGCTTGCGTTGATAAGTGTGATTTGCTTATTGCTGTGTTACATAATGAAAATATAAACATAATAACTTGTATGCTGGGCAAACGTCTTGGGGCCAAAAGAACAATAGCTAGAGTGAATACCCAAGAGTATTTGATAGACAAAAACCGTGAGATGTTCAAAGGGATGGGCGTTGATGAGCTGGTTTGTCCTGAAAAAATTGCTGCCAAAGAAATTTCTAACCTTTTAATCAGAAATGTTGCCACAGAGTTATTTGATTTTTCTAATGGATTGCTCTGTATATATATGCTTCGTATTGACAACAAAGCTCTAATTATAAACAAAACCCTTGTTCAAGTAGCTCAAGAGTATCCAAAACTTGATGTACGTACTGTTTGTTTCATTCGTAAAGGCAAAACCATTATCCCTAACGGACAAGATATGTATTTGGTAGGTGATTTGGTTTATTTCATTGCAAAGCCTGATGGAATAGAAAAGATAAAAGAAATTGGTGGCAAAAAAGATATTGTTATCAAAAGTGCAATGATTATTGGTGGAGGTCGTATAGGCAAAAGAGCTGCAGCTAATTTAGTTGCAAACAAAATGAATGTAAAAGTTGTTGAAAGCGATAGCAAAAGAAGTAAAGCTCTTGCCGATGAAGTTGCAGACATAATGGTTATTGAAGGTTCTGGAAGCGATATAGCCTTGCTCAAAGCAGAAGGTATTGCTGCAACAGATGCTTTCATTGCTGTCACTGGTAGCACAGAAACAAATATAATGTCTTGTCTTTATGCTCACTCTCAGGGTGTAAAAAAAACCATAGCCTTAGTAGAAAATGTCAATTACATTGATGTATCACAAGGCATAGGCATAGATACTATTATAAACAAGAAACTTATCACAGCCTCTTACATTGCTCGTTTCACCCTTGAAGGCGATGTAACATCAAGCAAATGGTTAAGTGGTATAGATGCTGAAGTAGTGGAAGTGGTTGTAAAAGAAAACTCAAACATAACAAAACACATAATCAAAGATATAAAATTTCCAAAGGGAGTAAATATAGGTGGAGTTGTCAGAAACGGCAAAGCCATTATTGCTGACGGATCTTTGCAGATTTTAGCAGGAGACAAAGTAGTGGCTTTCACAATTCCAGAAGTGGCAAATAAATTTGTAAAACTGCTGAGTTAATGAGTCTACTACACAGATTAAATTTAAGGCTATTCGTTTATATACTTGGTGTAACGGCAGCCCTATTGGGCTTTACTTTTTTGCCTTCTGCTCTTTATGCCTTGGTAAATGAACCTGACAGAGTGCCTGCTTTCTTGCTTAGTAGTGGCATAACTTTTTTAATTAGCCTCATATTTATTCACTTTAACAAGAATTTCTCTCACTCAATAAGCAAGAAAGATGGCAGACTGATTGTTGCTTTCATTTGGTTGTTTGCCCCCATTTTGGGTTGCTTGCCATATATGTTTTGTTTAGATATTTTCTACTCCCCTATCAATGCTCTGTTTGAGTCTTTTTCTGGTTTCACAACCACAGGTGCCACTGTTATTGACTCTTTGACAGATGTTCCGCGCTCCATTTTGCTTTACCGCTCACTGACTCAATGGTTAGGTGGCTTGGGCTTAACAATCATTATTATCTTATTGGTAACCAATTTCCGCAACTCCTCAAACTATCTATTCAATGCCGAATTCACATCTTTGGACAAAGAAAAAGTCTCTCCACATATCAAAAGCACAGTTATGCGTATTATCGGCGTGTATTTATCTTTGACATTGCTTGCAATAGTGTTACTATCCCTTGGAGATATGAACTTTTTCACAGCTTTGTGTCATTCATTCTCAACCGTAAGCACTGGTGGCTTCACAACAGTCAATGGCTCTATTGGTCAATTCTCAGCTTACACTCAATGGGTAACAATAGTCTTGATGTTTATTTCCTCATTGAGTTATTTTTCTATTTATTGGATTGTCAGAGGCAAAGGAAACAGATTTTTTATTGATGAACAAACCAAAGTATATACAATAATCATTATCATAGCATCTGTAATAATATTCTCATCTTTGTATTTCTTCCATTCCATGCCTTTGAGTCAGAGTATAAGATTGGCTCTCTTCCACTCTGTGTCTGCCTCTTCAACAACAGGATATGAGTTTGTTTCAGCCTCAAACATAGGATTCTTCTCTGGAATAGTGATAATGATTTTAATGTTTATTGGTGGCTGTTCGGCTTCCTCTGCAACAGGACTCAAAATAATAAGAGTGATTATACTTTTCAAATACACCTTAATAACTTTGAAAAGAATGTTTCACCCACGTGCTGTTCTGCCAATGAAATACAACCATACAGCAATTTCTGAAGAAGCAAGCAATTTGGTATTTGGCTTTTTCTTTCTGTACTTATTGATATTTGTTTTTGGAGCCTTTACTTTAACTATTTTTGGCAATGATTTTGTTTCCTCAATTTCAATGGCTTTGGCAAACATATCAAATACCGGTGGTGCTATCAATGTTCTTTCACCAGGTTTATCTTATGAGAGCTTAAATATTTTCTCTAAAATCACCCTTATTACTCTTATGATATTAGGCCGTTTAGAGATATACTCATTCTTAGCCTTATTCTCAAGAACAATATGGCTTAAATCTTAAAATTATTTCTTCGTTTTAGAGAATTATTTCTTTGTTTGCGTAAATTATTTCTTCGTTTTATGAAACTATTTCTTTGTTTTAGTTTCAAGTAAATTTATAGCTATATTTTCGCTGTAAATTAGAAGAATAGAAAATGCTTTTTCTTGGTTGCCTTTGCCTCTTTTTTGTCTTCTTTAACTACAGGCTCAGCTTGTTTTTCTACTTGCTTAACATTTGTATCTGCTTGCTTTGCTTTCTTTTTGAAAAACAAAAAACTCTTCTTCGTTTTGGTTGCTGAGCTGTCAGCCACTTGTTGCTCAAAGACTGTATCTTGAGGTTTAACCTCTGGAACTATAATGTTTTCTGGAGCATATTCTTTCTCAACAACAAAGAAATTAGGTCTTGACTCAGGAGCTAAAATCTTTAAAGAAGAGACAATTTTGCCCACTTGGTCTCTTTGTTCAGGGACATCTGCAGAATAATAATCTACAACATAAGTATAACCTCTGTCAATAAAACTCCAAAAACCTCCTCTAAAATAATCGCGCAATGGAGAATTTGTATATTCAAGAAATTTAGCTTTATAATCTCCAAAAGGCTTACTCTTTACCTTTTCTATAAGCATATACTCAAAACCACTCAAAGTACTTTTCTGGGAAGCTGAATTCACAATAGTTGCTTCAAGGTTAGTGGTTTTCTTTATGCAAGAAACCACCACATGATTTGTGTTTTCATCGTTGTTCAACTTAATTGTAAAACCCTCAGGAGTATCTTCTTTGTTTGCTTTCCAATTCTCTGGAGCTTTCAAACTAATATTCTCTATCTCTACTTTCAATCTCTTGTTTTGAGAAAACAACACACTTGACAGCAACAATATAGCTGCAAGAAGCAATGGTTTAAATAATCTTTTTGTTGTCATATTTTCTGTTTTATTTACAGTTTCCGAGTGCAAATATACTATAAATAATTTGTCTGAATAAAAAAAAGTGTATTTTTGCAGCCGATAAAATTAGTAACCATTTAAAAATATTCTTCTCTTTTGAGCCGAAGATTTATTCTAACAATTAGATATTTATGGATAACCAAAACGAAGAGACTTTGCAACAGGCAGAGCCAACACAGAACAAAGCAGAACTTTCACAAGCTACTGCTCAAGACAAACAAGAAGAACAAAAAGAAAAAGAAAAAAACTTTTCTGAGCAAATTCTAACTACAAAAGTAGAAGAAAACGCTGAAGAAGAGGAAAAAGAAAGTGTAGAGGAGCTGACACATCATTACTCTACTTTTACAAAAGGGGCACTTTTGGACGAGATGCGCACTTTGTCAGCCTCAGATAACTTTGAAACCATGAAATTGAAAAGCAATTTGGTTCGCAATGCTTTTCGTATCATAGTGTCTTCTGAAAAGAAAGAAGCTAAAGAAGCTTTTGTGAAAGAAGGAGGTAATGCTGAAGAATTTACACCAAAAGAAGACGCTTTAGAAACAGAATTTTACAATTATTACTCAACATACAGAGACAAAAGACAAAAGTTTCTTGATGCTCAAGAAAAAGAAAAAGAAGAGAATGTTCAAAAGAAACTCTCTTTATTAGAAGAACTAAAAACACTTTTAGATAGTGAAGATACTTTAAAAGAGATTTACGATAGTTTCAATACAATTCAAGAGCGTTGGAAAGCCATTGGTGCTGTGCCAAGAGCTCAAGTGAATGAATTGTGGCAAAATTATCACTTCTTAATAGAGAAATTCTATGACAAAGTGAAGATAAATCGTGAGCTTAGAGACCTTGACCTCAAAAAGAACCTTGATTCAAAAATAGAACTTTGTGAAAAGGCTGAAGGTTTGATTATTGAGGAGTCAATAAATAAATCTTTCAAAGCTCTACAAGATTTGCATCGTGCTTGGAAAGAAATAGGGCCTGTACCAATGGACAAGAACGAAGAGATTTGGGAGAGATTTAAGTCTGCTTCTGACAAAATCAATGCTCGCCGTGAGCAATACTATGAGAAACTAAAAGACGAACTTGACAAAAATCTTTTAGCTAAGACTGCTCTTTGTGAGAAAGCTGAAGAGGTTTTGAAAAGAGAACTAAACAATTCTAAGGCTTGGAACGATGTCACAACAGAAATGAATGATATGCTCAAATTATGGAAAACTATTGGTCATGTTCCACAAAAAGACAATGAGACAATTTGGGCTCGTTTCAAAGGTTCTTTGGATACTTTCTTTGCAAACAAGAAAGAAGTATTTGACAAAATGAAAGAAGAGCAAGATGTAAATTACAATAAGAAAATAGAGTTATGTGTGAAGGCTGAAGCAATTGCAGACAGGCAAGATTGGAAGAAAGCCACAGCAGAGTTATTGGATTTGCAAAAAGAATGGAAAGAAATAGGCTATGTTTCAAAGAAAGTATCTGAGAAAATATGGTTACGTTTCCGCGCTGCTTGCGATAAATTCTTTGAAGCCAAAAGCAATTTCTATGTTGCCTCTCGTGCCTCTGAAGATGAGAATTTAAAAAGTAAAGAAGCTTTGATAGAAGAAGTAAAAGCATTTTCTTTTGGTCCAAGCAAAGAAGACAATCTTTCTGCAATCAAAGATTTTCAACGTCGTTGGTCTGAGATAGGTTATGTACCTTCAACTGAAAAAGAACGTTTGCAAAAAGAGTTTAGAGCATCCATAAACATACACTTTGAAAAATTGCAAATAGATACTCGTCAATTACAATTAGATTCTTTCAAAGAGAGAATTGCCTCAAAAGAAGGTTTTTCTAAGGAGAGAAAATATCTAAGCGATAAGATTCAACAACTAAAAGACGACATAAATATTTGGGAGAACAATCTTGGTTTTCTTGCCTCTTCAAAACAAGCTGACATATTGAAAGCTGAATTCTTGAAGAAAGTAGAAAATGCAAAAAAAGATATTGCTTTGAATGAAGCTAAACTCAAATTGCTTTTACAAAATAAAAAAGAGGAAAATAAATAATTTTGCAACCTTAATGGCTTGTAATTGACAAAATATTTATATCTTTGCACACTGAATTAACTTAATATTAAGAATAATCCCGTTTAGAGGAAAATGGCTAAACGGCAAAACATTTAGAATATGAAAAAGGATATACATCCAAAAAATTATCGCATTTGCGCATTTAAGGATATGTCAAATGAACAAGTATTTTTGACACGTTCTTGTGCTGCTTCAAAAGAAGAAATTGAAGTTGAAGGAGTAAAATATCCATTGATAAAGATGGAAATTTCTAACACTTCTCACCCTTTCTTCACTGGTAAAGTTCAACTTGTTGACACAGCCGGAAGAGTTGATAAGTTCTTGAATAAATATAAGAACCGCAAAAAAGCAGGACAATAATACATATATAATTATGTACACTAAAAGAGTCCTTTCCTCACAATCACAGAAAGGGCTCTTTTTTGTTTGTTTGAAACAAACACAGCCATTTTTACGTTATAAGAACAAACAGATTAAATTTTAGCTTTATGAGTTACATTCTTTTTGATGACGCTTCAAGAAACAGATTAAAACCATTATCATACATACGTCCCGTATGTGACATGCGTATTGGAATACTTACCATTAGAGAAAAATGGGAATTGTATTTAGGTCAAAAAACCTCTACTCTAACAGAACAATATCTGTCAGAAAAGTATCCTATTGAGTTTTCTGATTCAATGACTCTTATCAATAGCTCAATATGTCCAACACCTTCTCTTGTCAAAGCCATTGATGCTTTGGGAGTAAATCAAGTATTAACTTGTGAAGACTATGTTGTGGCAATGAAAAAGAGCAAGGAAGACTTTATTTCTGCAACTGACGATGCTGAAAAAATTGAGGGAACAAAAGACTTCATCAAAATAAATAACCTTTGGGATATTTTTGCTTTCAATGACCAAGCCCTAAGAGAAGATTTTGCACTAATCACAAAAGACAGACAAAGTGCAAAATTAAGCTCATCAAATAGAGTCTTAGGAGAAGAAAATATTTTTGTAGAAGAGGGAGCAAAAGTAGAATGTGCATGCCTAAATGCAAACAAAAGTCCTATATACATAGGCAAAGAAGCTGAAATCATGGAAGGGTCCGTCATTAGAGGACCTTTTGCAATGTGTGAGCATTCTGTTGTAAAACTCAATGCAAAGATTTATGGTGCCACAACATTAGGACCTCACGTCAAAGTTGGTGGAGAATTGGCAAATGTTGTCATTTTTGGATACTCAAATAAAGCTCATGACGGATTTATCGGAAATTCTGTCATAGGTGAATGGTGTAATATTGGCGCAGATACAAATGCATCAAACCTTAAGAATACTTATGAAGAAGTAAGACTTTGGGATATTGAACAAAACACTTTTGTGCCAACTGGACAAGTTTTTTGTGGCACAATTTTCGCAGACCATAGCAAGTGTGGTATAAATACCATGTTCAACACTGGAACAGTGGTTGGCATAAGTTCAAATATTTTTGGTGCTGGTTACCAACGCAACTTCATTCCTTCTTTTGCTTGGGGAGGAACTAATGGATTGAAACTCTATGAGCTAAACAAGTCCATTGAGGTTGCAGAAAAGATGATGCTTAGACGCAATATTGTTATGAGTCAACAGGACAAAGATATTCTAACGCATGTTTATAATCACACTTTAAAGAACAAGAAGTTAAGATAAATATGCAAGAAAACGATAAGAATGATCTTTCTAAACTCTTTTGTGGAGATGCAGAATTCATTCCTTTGATAACAGATGAAGGAACTATAGATTTTGGTATAAATGAGCTACCCTCTGAGATTCCAATATTACCTCTGAGAGGTACTGTATTATTTCCTACTATTGTAATGCCAATAACTGCAGGCAGAGAAAAAAGCCTGAAGTTAATCAAAGATGCTTACAAGAAAAAGTCAATCATAGGTATAATTTCTCAAAAAAATGATGTAGAAGACCCTTCTATAGATGACTTATATAAGATAGGAACCCTGGCACGTATTGTCAAAACACTCAATATGCCTGACGGTACTTCAATGGTAATAATTCAAGGTGCAGACCGTTTTGCTCTTGATGAACTCACTTCTTCTGAACCTTATTGGACTGGCAAAGTAAGTATTAAACCCGATGGAGCAAAACAAGCACCTAGGAATGCAAAAGTGGTTTCAGAGGCAATGCGAGACTTATATCTCAAATTCATAAAACTGATACCAAACTTCCAGCCAGATATGAGTTTTGCTGTGCAAAATATAGACTCTCCTTATTTTCTTTTGAATTATATTGCTACCCATCTCGAAGCCTCTTTGGAAGAAAAACAAAAACTCTTAGAGTTAAATGATTTCACCCATAGAGCTACAAAAGTTTTGAGCATATTGGCAAAGAACACACAAATGCAAGAGATGAAAATGCAAATTCAAAAGAAAGTATCTACAGATCTTGATAAACAACAGAGAGATTATTTACTAACACAACAACTAAAAACTATTCAAGAAGAACTTGGCACTTCACCAACAGAACAAGCTGCAGAAGAAATTGTTGAAAAAGCAAAAAAGAAACATTGGAGTAAAGAAGTTAATGACATTTTTGAGAAAGAATTGGCAAAACTACGCACAATGCACTCTGCTTCACCTGACTATTCTGTACAGTTGAACTACTTAAACTTCATTGTTGATTTGCCATGGAATGAATTTACAACAGATAATTTTGACCTTATAAAAGCAAAAAAGATATTAGACAAAGATCACTATGGACTTGAAAAAGTCAAAGAGAGAATTATTGAATATCTTGCTGTTTTAAAACTCAAAGGAGATATGCACTCTCCTATTCTTTGCCTTGTTGGTCCTCCTGGAGTTGGTAAAACTTCCTTAGGTAAATCTATTGCCAAAGCCATTGGCAGAAAATATATTCGTGTTGCCTTAGGTGGTCTAAACGATGAGAGCGAAATACGTGGACACCGCAAGACTTATATTGGTGCTATGCCTGGAAGAATACTTCAAAATATCAAGAAAGCAAATTCTTCTAACCCTGTCTTTGTGCTTGATGAGATTGACAAAGTGTCAGGTATGACAGTGAATGGAGACCCTTCAGCTGCAATGCTTGAAGTCTTGGATCCTGAACAAAACACTGCTTTTCACGACAACTACTTGGATATTGACTATGACCTTTCAAGAGTAATGTTTCTTGCAACAGCCAATACTCTGTCTTCTGTGCAACCAGCCTTGATTGACAGAATGGAAATAATTGAGCTTTCTGGTTATATATTTGAAGAAAAAATGCAGATAGCCAAAAAGCACTTAGTCCCTAAACAAATAAAAGAGCATGGACTAACTCGCACTCAAATAACTATACCAGACAATGTGCTTGCAAAAGTAATAAATGACTACACACGCGAGTCAGGTGTTAGACAACTTGAGAAAATGATTGCAAAACTCATACGCCATCGTGCTGTACAACTTGCAAAAGAAGAAAAATACGAAAAAAACATAAAAGAAGACCAGACACAAAACATTCTTGGACTTCCAATAGCAGAACACGATATGTCGCTTAATCAAGACACTGTTGGTGTTGTTACTGGTTTGGCTTGGACTGCTGTGGGTGGTGAGATATTATTCATTGAAGCCTCAACCTCTGAGGGTAAAGGAACAATGAGTATGACCGGTAATTTAGGTGATGTAATGAAAGAAAGTGCAACATTGGCTTATGAATACCTAAAAGCTCATTCAAAAGAACTCAAAATCAAACAAGACGTATTTGAAAAAGTCAATTTGCATATTCATGTGCCAGAGGGAGCAACTCCAAAAGATGGTCCTTCTGCTGGAGTTACAATGTTCAGTGCTATGGTCAGCATATTTACCAACAAAAAAGTTAAACACAACTTTGCAATGACTGGAGAGATAACTTTAAGAGGAACTGTATTGCCAGTGGGTGGAATAAAAGAAAAGATACTTGCTGCAAAACGCTCAAAGATAACAGACATTATTCTCTCAGAACAAAACCGCAGAGACATTGAAGATATAAATAAAGAGTACCTTGAAGGAATTACTTTCCATTATGTAAAGAATATGATTGAGGTACCAAAATTAGCTTTAGTTTAATACAAATTATTGGTTTATGGATGCAATTATCCGTCTTTGTTTAGGTTTAATAGTAGTTGGAATTGTCTTTTTGACTGTATTTGCTATAAAAAGTAAGCAAAAAAAACATCAAGAAAAAGATCCCAATCAACAAGGACTAATGGTGCATGTAAGCAAAAAAGGCAGCATAATCTTTTATAGTTTCTTGGTATCCTTATTTATCTTCTTATTTGTGATGTACATAATATATAGAATGAAATATTAGCAATGAATATTCAAGACATACGCAAACACTTCCCTATATTAAACGAACGCGTCAATAAAAAACCTTTGGTCTATTTGGACAATGCAGCCACAACCCAAAAACCTCTTGCTGTAATTGAGGCTATTAGCGATTACTATCTGCACATAAACTCTAATGTACACAGAGGTGTTCATACCTTGTCTCAAAAAGCTACTACTGCTTTTGAAAACACAAGAGAAAAGGTAAGAACATTTATCAATGCAAGCCAAAGAGAAGAAATTATCTTCACCAAAGGCACAACCGATAGCATAAATTTGGTGGCATCATCTTTTTGCTCACAATTTATATCTGCACAAGATGAAGTTATTATTTCAGAAATGGAACACCACTCAAACATCGTGCCATGGCAAATTCAAAGAGATAGAATTGGTTTTACTCTTAAATATATTCCCTTTAAAGACAACGGAGAACTTGACCTTAAAAAGCTAAAACAACTCATTAGTCCAAAGACAAAAATTATTGCTTTAGCTCATGTAAGTAATGTTTTAGGTACAGTAAATCCTATAAAAGATATCATTGCTTTGGCTCACAGCCACAACATTCCAGTATTGATTGATGGAGCTCAAAGTGCTCCACATTTAAAAATAGATATGCAAGCGTTAGATTGTGATTTCTATTGTTTTTCTGCTCACAAAATGTATGCTCCTATGGGAATTGGCGTACTTTATGGCAAGAAAAAATTGTTAGATGCCATGCCTCCATACCAAGGAGGTGGTGAAATGATTAAAGAAGTAACCCTTGAAAAAACCACTTTCAACGAACTGCCATACAAATTTGAAGCTGGCACACCTTCAGTAGCCGATGCTATTGGTTTTGGTGCAGCAATAGACTGGATAAATGCTATTGGATTGGATAATATTCAAGCTAATGATGACTCCCTTATGCAATACACAATGGGCAAGCTCTCAAAAGACAAAGATATTACTATTTATGGCACAGCAAAAGAGAAATCAGGAGTCATATCTTTCAATATCAATGGTTGCCATCCTTTTGACATAGGCACATTACTTGACCAAATGGGTATAGCCATAAGAACTGGACACCATTGTGCTGAACCTGTGATGCAACACTATGGAATTGTAGGCACAGCAAGGCTTTCTTTTGCTGCATACACAAGCAAAGAAGACATTGATGCCTTCTTTGTAGCACTTGAAAAAGCAAAGAAATTATTACTTCAATAACAAACACTTATTAAAACAAAGAAATAATTTTCTAAAACAAAGATTCAGTAAATTATTTCTTTGTTTTAGCGTAAGGAAACTTTGTTTTATTTTCACACAATCTTCTTTTGTTATTTTCTCGTGTTAATAAATGCAAGTTTTAGCGTCTTTCGCTTCCATATTCTAAAAAAATATTGTATCTTTGCAAACTTGTTTTACTCAAAAAGACAAGATGCAAAAGATATAAACAAAGCATTTTAAATTATGATTAAAATAACATTGCCTGACGGCACAGTAAAAGAAATGCAAGAAGGTGTTTCCTCCCTTGATGTTGCTAAAAGTATTAGCGAAGGTTTAGCTCGTAATGTCCTATCTGCCACAGTAAATGGAGAGATTTGGGATTTAAACAGAGACATTACCACAGACTCAACCCTAAAGCTAAACACATGGAACGATGAGGATGGTAAAAAAACATTCTGGCATTCTTCAGCTCACCTTTTGGCAGCAGCAATTGCAGAGTTGTACCCAAATGCAAAATTTGGTATTGGACCTGCAATAGAAAATGGTTTTTATTATGATATTGATTTTGGTGACTATCAACTGACGACAGATGATTTTGCCAAGATTGAAGAGAAAATGCATGCACTTGTAAAAAAAGGCATATTATTAATAAGAAAAGATATTTCAAAGGCTGATGCCTTGAAAATGTTTTCAGATAGAGGTGAGACTTACAAAGTAGAGCTCATCAACGATTTGCAAGACGGCACAATAACTATTTACGAAAGTGGAAAATTTACAGACCTTTGTCGTGGCCCACACTTAATAGACTTCTCCCCTATCAAAGCAATAAAAGTGCTTTCATTGGCAGGAGCTTATTGGCGTGGAGATGAGAAAAGAAAACAACTCACTCGTTTGTATGCAATAACTTTCCCTAAGAAAAAAGAACTTGATGACTATATTGCATTTTTGGAAGAAGCTAAGAAAAGAGATCACCGCAAAATTGGTAAAGAATTAGAACTATTTATGTTCTCCCAAAATGTTGGTCAAGGTTTACCAATGTGGTTACCAAAGGGTGCAGCCCTCAGAGAAAGATTGGAAAATTTCCTCAAAAAAGTACAAAAAGCTTATGGCTATCAACAAGTAATAACTCCTCACATTGGAGATGTTAATCTTTATAAGACTTCAGGACATTACCAAAAATATGGACAAGACTCTTTCCGTACAATTAAAACTCCTTACGAAGGTGAAGAGTATATGCTTAAACCTATGAACTGCCCTCACCATATAGAGATTTATCGTTACAAACCTCATTCATATAAAGACTTGCCTTTCCGTATTGCAGAGTTTGGTACAGTTTATCGTTATGAACAAAGCGGTGAGTTACACGGCTTGACAAGAGTACGTTCTTTCACACAAGACGATGCTCACATTTTTTGTACACCAGAACAGTTGGAAGATGAATTTTGCAAGGTAATAGATATAGTATTATACATATTCAAAACACTTGATTTTGAAAACTTTACAGCTCAAATATCTTTGCGTGATCCAAAGAACACTGAAAAGTATATTGGCTCTAATGAAGTATGGGAAAAAGCAGAAAGTGCAATCATTAAAGCTGCAAAACTCAAAGGTTTAAACACAACAACAAAACTTGGCGAGGCTGCCTTTTATGGCCCCAAATTAGACTTTATGGTACGTGATGCTATTGGTCGTCAGTGGCAATTAGGTACAATTCAAGTAGATTACAACTTGCCAGAGCGTTTTGAATTGGAATATACTGGAGCTGACAATCAAAAGCACCGCCCTATTATGATTCACCGTGCGCCATTTGGTTCAATGGAGAGATTTGTAGCTGTTTTGATAGAGCACACTGGAGGAAAATTCCCTCTTTGGCTTGCTCCTGACCAATTTATTTTGCTACCTTTGAGCGATAAATATACGCCATATTCAGAAAAAGTATTATCTTTGCTGACTCAAAAAGACGTTCGTGGCTCTATTGATGATAGGACAGAAAAGACTGGTAAAAAGGTCAGAGATGCAGAGTTAAAGCGTATTCCATACATGCTTATTGTAGGAGAAAAAGAAGAACAAAACTCTACCATTTCTGTTCGTAAGCAAGGTGGAGAAGATTTGGGCATAATGACTATTGAGGAGTTTGGAGACTTTATAAACAATGAAGTAGCAAAAGAATTGAATAACAATAAATAGAATAAAACACACATAAATACAATTATCTAACTTAATTTAGGAGGAAAGGATTATAGCAACACCATTTTTAGTAAACAGAAGAACCCCACCAAAGAAAAAAGAAGAACCCTACAGAGTAAATGAAAGAATAACAGCTCCTGTAGTCAGGGTGGTAGGAGAAAACATTGACTCAGGCATATATAATATAAAAGATGCATTGAGAATAGCAAGTGATTTGGAATGTGATTTAGTGGAAATTGCACCCACTTCAAATCCTCCTGTTTGTAAGGTTATAGATTATCAGAAGTTTCTTTACACACAAAAAAAGAAACAGAAAGATATTAAAGCTAATAGCACAAAGATTGTTATAAAGGAAATCAGACTTGGACCTCAAACAGACGAGCATGATTTTAACTTCAAACTTCAACATGCTATCCGTTTCCTTAAAGAAGGTGACAAAGTAAAAGTAGAAGTGTTTTTTAGAGGAAGAACTATTGTATATAAGGAACAAGGTGAGGCACAGTTATTGAAATTTGCTCAAGCTCTTTTTGAGTATGGCAAACCAGAAATGATGCCAAAACTTGAAGGCAAGAAAATGATGATGGTTATTGCTCCAAAGAAAGAAATTATTAGTAAAAACAATAAACAAAAGGACTGAAAGATGCCAAAATTGAAGACAAAAGCAAGTGTAAAAAAACGTTTTACACTTACTGGAACAGGTAAATTGAAGCGTAAGCATGCTTATCACAGTCATATCTTAACAAAGAAGACTACTAAGAGAAAGAGAAATCTTGCTTACACAAGCACTGTTGACAGTGTAGACACAAAGAGAGTAAAAGAAATGCTCTTACAATAAGTAATTACTTGTTCAAAAGGATTTATTAACCATTGTATTTAGCAAAAAGATTTCATCTAAAAAGGAAGATGAGACGCTAATACGAAAAAACAATTAAAATTTATGCCAAGATCAGTAAATGCAGTGGCTTCAAGAGCCCGCAGAAAGAAAATCCTCAAACGTACCAAAGGTTTTTGGGGTAGAGGTAAGAACGTTTGGACTGTCGCAAAAAACAAATGGGAAAAAGGACAGACTTATGCTTACAGAGACAGAAAAGTAAAGAAAAGAGAATTTCGCTCATTGTGGATTAATCGTATCAATGCAGCATGTAGAATGAATGATGTTTCTTATTCAGTATTCATTGGCTTATTGCACAAGAATAAGATAGACCTTAACCGTAAAGTTCTTGCAGACCTTGCAATGAATAACCCTGAGGCTTTCTCTGCAATAGTAAAACAAGTGAAAAAGGGATAATAATCAGTAAGTGTTTAACTAAGTAAAAAGAGAAAAGAGAAATGAGTGAGCCAATATTAATGCAAGCAGTTAAAGAAAGTCTTGCACAGCAAAAAGAATTTCCAGCTTTTAAATCAGGAGACACAATTACTGTTTCCTACAAAATTAAAGAAGGTAACAAAGAGCGTATTCAGCAATTCAAGGGTGATGTAATACAAATTTCAGGAAAAGGAATGACAAGAACTTTCACTGTAAGAAAAATAACTTATGGTGTAGGTGTTGAGAGAATATTTCCTTTTGCTTCACCATTCATTGACGAAATAACAATAAACAAAAGAGGTGTTGTTCGTCGTGCAAGAATCTATTACCTAAGGGGCTTGACTGGAAAGAAAGCACGTATCAAAGAAAAAAGAATGTAATAAAGATATTTCTTTCAAAATATCCACAGCAAAAAAGGGAATCATTTTTTGATTCCCTTTTTTCGTTTTATCCTCTATTGCAATTTGCTTACAATCTTATATATACTATCTTCTTTTCTTCAAAATAATCTTGGTCAAACACATTATGCACATCATAAAGTTTCACCTTGGGGCGATGATGCAAGTATCTCTCACTTTTCCTTTGCATATCCTCTATTTCTTTTGTCAAGTCCCCTCCTTTCATATACAATAATCCATTTGGGATATCATTTCTCTGAACTTTTGAGACTTTGTTTGCCACCCAAGAGACAAACTCGTCAAGTGTTGTAACAGCTCTTGAGACAACAAAGTCATATTCTTCATGTAACTTCTCTACCCTTTCATTTCTGCAATCCACATTTTTCAAACCCAAAGCCCCACTAACTTGGCTTGCAACCTTTATCTTCTTACCCACACTATCCACAAGAGTAAAATGAGCTTGAGGAAACATTACTGCCAGTGGTACTCCAGGAAAACCTCCTCCTGTTCCAACATCAAGAATCTTTGTTCCATCTTTAAACTTCAAGACTTTTGCAATAGCCAATGAATGCAATATATGATGAATAAAGACATTGTCAATATCCTTTCGTGAAATAACGTTTATCTTTTCGTTCCATTCCTTGTATAAGTCGCAAAGCTCTGCGAACTGCTCCCTTTTCTCTGCACTGCAATCAGGAAAATATTTTCCAATCAACTCTTCTACTTGTGTCATTTATTATATTGTTCTATTGTATCTTTGTTTTACCAAATTATTTCTTTGTTTTAATGCAAGGAAACTTTGTTTTAATAAATTATTTCTTTGTTTTATTCTAACAAAACAGCGTTTAATTTTTCCTTAGCAATATTTGCAATTATGCTCTAACTTGAACAGCAACGCCATTTAAGAATGGTGTCTCTACTTTGTTTTCTCCATAAGAGTAAGGCATATATTCCACTGTTGGTATAGGCTTTGTGATGTAGAAGTTTGCTATTTTACCTTTTGTTATTGAGCCATGAGTGCAACTAAGTCCCATTGCATAAGCAGAATTTATTGTTGTGGCATTGATAGCCTCTGCAGCAACTAAGCGATAATTGACACATGCAAAAGAAACTATGAGTTGCATATTGCAAGAAGGTGAAGAACCTGGATTGCAATCAGATGCCATGGCAACAGAAAGCCCACTCTCAATCATCTTTCTTGCAGGCGACAAAGGCATATTTAGGAAGAAAGCTGCTCCAGGCAATATTGTTGGCTCTGTTGGACTGTCTTTGAGACATGCTATTTCTTTCTCTCCCACATATTCCAAGTGATCGCAAGAGAGAGCATTGTTTGCAACTGCACATTGTATTCCTCCTGAGTAATCAAGTTCGTTGGCATGAATTTTTGCTGTAAGTCCGTATTCTTTGCCTGCCTTTAACATTTTGTCTGTTTCTTCTACTGTAAAGAAACCTTTGTCACAAAAGACATCAACAAAGTCTGCCAAACCTTCTTTTGCAGCAGCTGGGATCATTTCTCTGCAAACCATATCAACAAATTCTCCTTGACGACCTCTATACTCCATCGGCACTCCGTGAGCTCCGAGCAAAGTAGATTTTATTGTCAAAGGTGAAGTCTCTTTCAGTCTCTTAATAACACGCAACATTTTCAATTCGTTTACTGTATCCATTCCATAACCAGATTTTATCTCAACAGCTCCAGTGCCATAAGCAATCATTTGGTTAAGTCTCAGCATTGCATCTTGATAAAGATCTTCTTCGCTGGTCTGCTGCAAACGTTTTGCAGAGTTAAGTATACCTCCTCCCCTTTTTGCAATCTCTTCATAAGAGAGACCTTTGATTTTATCAATATATTCAATCTCTCGTGAGCCTGCATAAACGCTGTGAGTATGTGAGTCGCAAAAAGAAGGAAATACCATTTTGCCGCTGGCATCTATTTGTTTATCTACATTATTATATAATGAGCTATCCAAAGCAGACATTTGTCCAAAATCCTCTATTTCCTTGTCTTTAATGAGCAAATAAGCATCTTTGATAGTTTCTAATTGGCTCATTTGGCTTCCATAAAGTCTTTCGTTTGGTTGTTTTTGCACTCCAACCAATTTTTTTATATTCTTTATCAGTGTAAGCATTTTATGTTGTTTTGTTATTTATTATTATGTCTGTTAGCAAGAAAAAGCATTTCTTTACTCAGTGCAAAAGTAATAAAACTTCCCTTTAATTTCACAAAATAAAGAAACAGAATTTTAAGATAGGAAAATAAAATGATGTTATTTTGATTTAAATGGGTGTTATTTCAAATAAAAATACTAATTTTGGTACGTTATTTGCAATAACAGAAAATTATTTTACGAACAACCAATAATGTGATATGAAAAGGACTTTAACGTTTTTAGTATGTTTGTTTTTGCAAGCAGGAATGGTTTTTTGCCAAAAAACTCTTTCTCTTGAAAATTGCAGAAATATGGCCTTAGAGCACAACAAGAGCATACAAATCTCTCAACAGAAGTTGCTCTCTTCAATAGACAACAGGAAGGCTGCTTTCACTCAGTTCTTACCTTCATTCAATGCAATAGCAACTTATAACTACAATTCAAAAGATATAAGTCTATTGAGTTCAGATGCTTTGCTACCTGTAGGCACAAAAGCTTCTGACGGTTCTTTCACAGTAAGAGCCGATCAAATGGCTAATACTTTTATCACTCTTGCAAATGGACAAACAGTACCTTTGGACGCAAGTGGTAACCCTTTTAACCCTGTAACAAATCCAGAAAAAATTCAATTCAAAGATTATGCTTACTTACCAAAAGAAAGCATGACTTTTGACATTCATAACATATTCACGGTTGGAGTTGGTTTCACTCAACCAATATTTATGGGTGGAAAAATTCTTGAATTCTACAATATTTCTAAGACAATGGAGCAAATGTCAAAGATTCAACTCAATGCCTCCCAAGTAAATCTTATGGTTGAAGTAGATGAGGCTTATTGGAGAGTTGTCTCTTTGGTCAATAAATACAATCTTGCCAAAGAATACCACACCCTTTTGGATACAACATATAATAATGTGAAAGAAATGGTTAATGCAGGTGTGGCGACAAAAAGCGACTTACTGAAAGTAAAAGTAAAACTCAATGAGGCTGATATGAGTCTTTCAAAAGCTCAAAATGGTTTAGCCCTATCAAAGATGTTGCTTTGCCAAATCATTGGTATGCCTTTGGATAGTGAGTTTAATTTGGAAGATGAAAACCTTTCTTCTTACAAAGAAGAACCTTTGGTTAATAATTATGAAATACGTGCAAGCCTTAAAAACCGCAATGAAACACAACTATTAGAAAGTGCTATAAAGATAGCTCAATCCACAGAGAAAATTGCATGGTCAAGGTTTATGCCTAATATTGTAGGAACAGCTAACTATGTTGCTTCAAATCCTAATATATTCAATGGATTTGACAAGAACTTAAGTGGTATGTTTACTATTGGTATTGCTCTTCAAATGCCTTTGTTTCACTTTGGAGAGAGAGTCCATACACTTAATGCAGCAAAAAGAGATGTAATAATTGCAGAGCTCACAAGAGATGAGGCTGTAGAGAAAATGGAGTTGCAAGTTAATCAAATGCAATTCAAAGTCAATGAAGCTAAAAAACAAAGCCTTATGGCGACCAACAACATTGAGCAAGCCAATGAAAACCTAAAAGATGCAAAAGAAGGTTTTGATGCAGGAGTTATTCCTTTGACAGATTATATGGGAGCTCAAACAGCTTTTGTTAGTGCAAAGAGCGAAGACATTGATGCAAAGATAAACTCAATTATGACAAAGATTTACTTAGAGAAATCTTTAGGAAATTTGAAAGTTCCAGATAATAAACAAGTAGAAAACAAAAAATAAGGTTGAATAACTAAAAACATAAGTGTGATATGAGAAAGAAAGAAAACAAAACATTGGTTATAGGTTTCGTAGTACTTATAGCAATCGTAGTTTTAGTTGGATTGATAGGATATTTTATCCTTACACCTTCAGAAATTATTCTTCAAGGAGAGGTTGAAGCCAACGAAGTGAGAGTAAGTGGTAAACTGCCCGGAAGAATTCTTCAACTCAGAGCCAAAGAAGGTGATTTTGTACATGCAGGAGACACACTTGTAGTTCTCGATTCTCCTGAAATATATGCAAAACTTGCTCAAGCCGTTGGTGCAGAGGAAGGTGCTCAAGCCATAAGCCTCAAAGCCAAAAACGGAACGCGCAAAGAAACTATTGCAGCAGCAAAAGACCAATTAGATATGGCAAATGCAGCAGCCTCTTTTGCAAAGAAAACTTATGACAGAATGAATGGTCTATACAAAAAAGGTGTAATCTCTGCTCAGAAGTTTGACGAGGTTGAAACACAATATCTTGCATCTCAAAGCAAGGCTCAAGCAGCAGCCAGTCAATATGAAATGGCACTTAACGGAGCTCAAAAAGAAGACAAGATGGCCGCTCTTGCACAAGTAGCAAGAGCTAAAGGTGCAGTTAGCGAAGCATCTTCTTATCTTAAAGAGACAAAACTTATCGCTCCTATCTCTGGAGAGATTTCAGATATATATCCAAAAGTTGGCGAATTAGTAGGAACAGGCTCTCCTCTAATGTCTATTGTTGATCTTAGCGATATTTGGATTACATTTAATGTTAGAGAAAACTTGCTTTCAAAAATAAATATGGGCGATATTATTGATGCAAAAGTGCCTGCATTAGGAAATAAAGAAATAAAGATAAGAGTAAACTATATAAAGGTTTTGGGCTCTTATGCAACATGGAAAGCAACAAAGATAACTGACGAATATGACACACGTACTTTTGAAGTAAAAGCTGTGCCAGTAAATCCTGAGAAAAATTTTCGTCCCGGAATGAGCGTAATAATCAACTGGACTAAGCTAAAGAAATAAAGAAATGAAACAAGGTATAATTCCTGTATTTATAAGAGAATTACACCGAATGGTGAGCCGTCCCATCTATTTGATGATGACCATTATCATTCCTATAATTATCATTGTTTTCTTTGCAACATTCCTCAATCAAGGATTACCAACCAATATGCCTATTGGAGTTGTGGATATGGACAATTCATCAACCTCTCGACTTATCATAAGAAATATTGATGCAGGTCAAGTGTGTGATGTTTCTTTCCGTCTTGACTCTTATGAGATGGCAAAGGTTGCAATGCAAAGAGGACAGATTTATTCTTTCATTCTTATTCCTCAACATTTCAATCGTGATTTGCAATCAGGCAAAACTCCTTATGTTGTCTTTTACACACAATACGCTCACTACCTTGCCTCTTCTCTGATAATGCGAGAGATAAAAACAACACTCACTACCATTGCTTATGGAGTTAATATGAAAGTGCGTCAAGCCAAAGGCGAAGACCCTCAAACTATAATGGCAGATATTCAACCTATAAAACTTGAGGCTCATTTGATTGGTAATCCTATGACAAACTATTCTTATTACCTCACTTCTATTCTTATGCCGGGTATAATATTCCTTATGGCTATGATTTGCACAATCTATTGCATAGGAACAGAATTAAAATTTGGCACTTCAAAACGCTGGCTTGCCACTGCAGGAGGACATATATGGAAAGCATTATTGGGTAAATTAGCTCCTTACACAATACTATATTTCCTTATGCTTGCAGCAGCCTACATTGTAATGAACAAAATGATGGGGTTCCCTGCAAATGGAAACATACTCTTGATGTTCCTTGGCTCATTGATGAGTGTCATTGCTTATCAATCAATGGGAATATTTATGATTGGCATGCTGCCTGCAATGCGTGATGCACTTAGCATTGGAGCTTTCTATGGAGTAATTGGTTTTACTTTGTGTGGATTTACGTATCCTAATCTTGCCATGCTACCAGCTGTGCGTCCATACTCATTGCTTTATCCTGTAACGCAATACTATAACTTGTATGCCAACATACAAATAAATGGTTTGTCTTTTGCTCAAACTTGGCAACCGTTCTTAATTTTATTTGCGTTCAATTTGTTTGCTATTTCTGTCATGATAAGACTAAAGATTGCATGTATAAGACTTAATTTCCCAAGAGAATAAAAAGAGGCGCTATGTTTGGACAATTTAAAAACAAAATACACGATAACGAAAATGCTTGGAAGGATTTCTTCTACATAATAGGCAAAGAACTATACAACATATTCACTGACAAAGGTGTGTTAATTATATTTTTCATTGCATGTTTGATTTATCCTTTAGTTGTAAGCTTTGTTTATAATAAAGAAATGTTACGCGATATGCCAATGGCAGCAGTAGATTTGTCTGCTTCTTCTTTGAGTAGAGAATATCTTAGAAGGGTTGATGCAACTCCAGAAGTACACATAACAAAATACTGCACAAGCCTGGCTGAAGCCAAAGAATTGCAACGCACCTCTGTTGTTCATGGAATTATTCTTATACCTGGAGATTTTGCAGACAACATAAACACAGAAAAACAAGCACACTTGGATTTGTTTTGCGACCTAACTTCTTTCTTCTATTATCGTAATGCAATGTTATCAAACTCTACCACTTCCCAACTAATGGGAATAGAAATTCAAGTCCAAAGACGTATTTCCAAAGGTGAGGATATTGAGGCTGCAAAAAAGTCTTCCATGCCTTTCATTCCAACAGAACAAGTGCTTTTCAATCCCGGAGGATACCCTTCTTTTATTCTTCCAATAATATATATACTTGTATTGCAACAAACCCTTCTAATAGGTATTGGCATGTTGGGAGGAACAGCCACAGAAAAAAACAAACACCATGCCCTCTTGCCAAACAATACTCGTTATAGTGGTCTTTTCCGATTAATATTTGGTCGTAGTATTGCCTTTTTCCTTACTTATCTTCCTATAGTTATTTATGCTCTGATTGTTGTTCCAAATATATTCAATATTCCTCAACTAACACCTTCGCCTTACTTTGTTCTTTGGTTTATTACTCCATTTTTGTTTGCAACAATCTTTTTGGGACTTACTGTTGCTTCTTTTTTCCAAAACAGAGAAAACTCCATTCCTGTCTTCTTATTTATGTCAATTCCTTTCTTATTACTTTCCGGACTTTCATGGCCAAGAGAAGCTATGCCTAATTTTTGGTTACTCTTCTCTCAATTAGTACCTTCAACAAGTGCTATAAACGGATTTGTGCGCATGATGACTCTCGGAGCTTCTGCAGGAGACGTTTCGGCTGAGCATTTTGGTTTGTGGCTTTTGGCAGGCTTTTATTTCTTCACCACTTATGTTGCTTTCTCTATAAGAATTTATAGAGACAACAAACGTATAGCCAAGGAAGAAGCTCAATCACAAGCAGACAAAGCCATAAAAGCTACAAAAGCCTAACAAAAAAATAAACATACACAAAAACGGCGCTTCAAATTGAAGCGCCGTTTATACTTTATGATAATAATAAGATGTATAAAACCTCTATCTACAATGCAAGCAAATACTTACACAATAAAACAAAGAGTTTATTGTATTATCAATTTACCACTGAGACTTTTGCCGTTTAATACTACTGCATATGTGTATGCTCCTGCAGCGAGGGAAGAGACATTTATTTTAGTGTCTGCCTTTGTGAGCGCTTGCTGTGTGGCTAACTCTCCACTCATATTATAAATAGATATGTTGCTACCAACTCCTATATTTTTGCTCTCTATCTGAACACAGACCCAATCCTTTGCAGGTACAGGATAAACCCTTATACTCTCCTTCTCTCCTGTTGTCAAATCTCTTATACTTGCAAATCCATTAGGCATAAACTTTACTGCATACATTTCATAAAAATAAGTATTATAATTTATTTCTGATTTGCATACAAATATCACTCCTCCATCTTTTGTTGCTTTTATAACTTCAATAATATTCTTAGATGTGGTGTCAAAGTACATTGGAAAAACAAAATTTGTATCAAGTTGTTGTACGTTTAATCCCAGTATTTCAATATGACTATTGTAAAAATTATTACCATTCCTTGAGACATAATAACATGTATAAACAGAATCTAAATGCATGAAATCTGTAACATTGCAGTTATTATCATCATCCATTTTATACTCACCACCGTAAGGCATAAAGATATTATAACTATTTTGACTATACGGATTAGAGGAATTATGTCCTTGTGGTTGATAATTGATAGTAGTAAAGAGTTGAGTCGCTATATTGAAAATATTTAATTTACCTATGGGATTAATTTGTAAATTCTCACCTACTTCACAATAAGCAAAAATCATATCATCAGTTAATCGTTTCATATGAGTTATAGGAAATCCATTCATTGAATCTTTAATATCAAAAGTATTTCTATCCAAATAATATATTACTGCATTTCCCTCAATCCAATTAATATTGTCCCCTCCATCAAGAGATAGTAATATTGTTGTATCATTGACTTCACAAACATCAATAGAACGATTTAAATGATTAATCAACTTTGTTTTTATCACATTACCTAACGTATCTATTTCTATGAGTTTTACTTTATGACTTAGTTCTGTTGTATTTGTTGTTGTATCTACAAGACAAATAAGGATATTATTATTTTTCAAGGATTTTATCTGAAAATACAACCATTTAATACTATCATTTGTAAAATCAAAAATTGTAGCTCGTGTATTATAAATAGAATTAGTTATATTAAATTTCTGCAAACAAAGATCAGTCATTGCTACTGTATCTATCCAAATATTAGTAGAACTATACAATTGCCTATGTGCATAAAACCTATAACCTATTTCGTTAATTTGAAAGTTTATTTGATCCCCAAAATAAAAATAGCCATACCCTTCTTTAAATACAGTATCATGAGGATATCTCTTAAGATTCAAACTATCGTCAATAACTAATGTATATGCATTGTTAAGTATGTTTCCCTTACTCATCAAAATATAAATATTTGAATCGCCTTCTTTTGTATAATTTCTACAAGTTTGAGCTCCGAAAAATTTTTCCGTATAATTATTACCATAAAAAACAGAATCTGCCTCTTGAGCTTGCAATGAAAAACAAGCTAATATTGTTACTAAAAATATAGTTATTCGTTTCATATCAATATATTTTAATCTTTTTATTTTGTGATTTGTTTAGTTTCTCTTGACAACTAAGATACATAATCTTTATGAAAAACTATGGATTTAGAGATTATGCGTATAATGCTGTTACTGAATATTCAATAACAGCCTTGTTTTTCCCAAGAATTACTATATGTTTAGAAGCATATAGATTGGTTTCTGTAGACACATAACAACTCGTTGACCTCATTGTAGTATAGAGGATATTGCTCGCTGGCTTGTTTGCAATTAAAAATATTGAGTTGCTTTTTCGCATTTGTCTTATGTATTAGACAAGGACAAAAATACATTAAATATTTCTAATGACAAAATATTTGAAGAAGATATTGTTGCTAAATAAAAACAATCCTTAGTTATTGTCTTTGCTCTTCTTTATTTCAAAGCTATTTCCTCAATAAAGAATTATTTATTTCTTTGTTTGAGTAAATTGTTTCTTTGTTTTAATTTTCTCTTTCTTTGTTTTAGCACACTGAAACTTTGTTTTATTTTTGTATCTTTGCAACTTGCCTTTGAATGGCAAAGGTAGCCAAAATTTTAGTTTGATATGATAACAATAGACAAAATAAACACAGCAAAAAAAGACTTCTCTTCAGTTATTCTGTTTGATGAGAACTCTTCTAATTTTAATAATCCATTGCTTTGCGAGAGCCAAAGCACCTATATTCTTAACTCTTTCAAAGAGGAAAAGAGAACATTTTTTGTTTTCAATCGCTTAGATAGTTGGGTAATAGCTATTCTCTACCCTATAAAAAAGACTGGCTTTGCAACCATTGATAATTTGAGAAAGCTTGGTGCAAAAATACTTGACTTTTGCGATAAGGAGCATATAAAAAATATAAATTTACTCTCTGAATGTGAAAAAGAAGAAATGCTTGCCTTTGTGGAAGGAGCTATGCTTGCAAGTTATTGTTTTGACAACTACAAGACAGATGCCGACAGACTTATTCACCCTTTTGACCACATAAGCATAATACACGAAGATATTGAGCAAAAAGATATTGAACACATTAGAATTATTTGTGAAGCCATAGAAAAATGCAAAGACTTAGTCAATGAGCCTTACAATTCATTGAATGCTGAGGGACTTGCTTCTTCTTTTGAGAAAATGGCTCAAGAAGCAAATATAGATGTAAAAGTCTTCCATCAGCAAGAGATAGAAAAGATGAAAATGGGCGGACTTTTGGCTGTCAATAAAGGCAGTATTGACCCTCCTACTTTCACTGTTATGGAATATAAACCACAGGGAGCTTTAAATTCTCAACCTCTGGCTTTGGTTGGTAAAGGTATTGTATATGATAGCGGTGGATTAAACATCAAACCTGGAGACTACATGAATGATATGAAAACAGATATGGCTGGAGCTGCAATGATGGCTGCCTCTATCTATGCCATAAGTCGTTTGAACTTACCTATATGGGTTGTAGCCTTTATGCCTTCAACTGATAATCGTCCTTGCGGCAATGCTTACGCCTCTGGAGACATAATAAATATGTATGATGGCACAAACGTTGAAGTTGTAAATACCGATGCTGAAGGAAGAATGATTTTAGCCGATGCTTTGGCTTATTCAAAACAATATAACCCAGCACTTATCATTGATGCAGCCACACTAACTGGTGCTGCCGAAAGAGCTATTGGCCCTTATGGTATTGCTGTTATGGAAAACCATGCAGGCATGTATCTTTCAGACCTTAAACAAGCAGGCAAAGACGTATATGAACGCTTGGCAGAATTTCCTTTCTGGGAAGAATATGACGATATTATCAAAAGCGAAATAGCCGACATAAAGAATAGTGGAGAGAAGTTTGCAGGCATGATTACAGCCGGCAAATTCTTGGCTCACTTCACATCAGAGTATCCTTTCATTCACTTAGATATTGCCGGCGTTGCCTACACAGACCATAAGCATGACTACTATACTTTTGGAGCAACAGGCTATGGTGTAAGGTTAATCGTGAGATTTGTGGAAAAATATTTTATTGAAAAGTAACAAGTAAAGACAAACAAAATATGTATAGCAATAATAATAATTATAACAGAAATAGAGGTGGCAGAATAGAAAGAATCGACGCAAGTGAAAGCGATGTAACTCCATTGGCACCCCAACAGACAAAACCCTCTGAAAACATAAAGATAGGTATCTCACAAGGAGACTTTAATGGTATTGGATATGAGGTGTTGCTAAATTGTTTTTCTGATAGCAGAATGATGGATAATTGCACTCCGATTCTCTATGGTTCCTCAAAAATCCTTTCTTACTTCAAAAAAATGGATAACCTACCAAACTTTTCTTTTGTAAATATTCACTCACCTGAACAAGCAGAGAAAGGAAAATTCAATATACTAAACATTATTCAAGAAGAAGTAAAGATAGAAGTTGGTCATCAAACCGAGATAGCTGGACAGCTGGCAGCACATTCACTTGACCTTGCTTGTCAAGACATAATGAAAGGTGAGTTTGAAGCCCTTGTTACCAACCCTATAAACAAAAAGAATATTCAATCACCAACATTTAATTTTTCAGGACACACAGAATATCTGACAAAGATGTTTGGAGCCAAAGAATCTCTAATGATTATGGCTTGTGACCAAATAAAAATTGGTGTAATGACTAACCACTTGCCACTAAAAGAGGTTCCTGCAATACTTTCTAAAGACTTAATTTTGCGCAAGCTAAAAGTATTCAATGAATCTCTGAAGAGAGACTTTGGTATTGCAATGCCAAAAATTGCTGTTTTGGCTCTCAATCCTCACGCTGGTGACCAAGGAGTAAATGGTGATGAAGAAGAAAAGATTATTGCCCCTGCTATAAAAGAGGCTTTTGATAACAACATTCTGGCTTTTGGACCTTTCTCTTCTGATGGTTTCTTTGGTGGTGGAGATTTCCGCAATTATGACGGTACTCTGGCACTTTATCATGACCAAGGATTGATTCCTTTCAAACTTATGAGTTTTGACTCCGGAGTTAATTTCACTGCTGGTTTACCTTATGTCAGAACTTCACCTGCTCATGGCACAGCCTATCACATAGCTGGCAAAAACACAGCCTCTTGTGAGAGTTTCCGCAACGCAGTTTTTATGGCAATAGACATTTGTCGCAACAGAAAAGAATATGATGCATTAACCTCTGATACCCTCAAAATATCTCGCAAAGACAATATTGTTGACGAAGACATAACAAAAGAATTACAAAAAGAAGATGAACCAACTCTATAATCAAATCTTGTCTTTACGAAAGGAGTTGAATCAACATAACTACAATTATTATGTTTTAGATGCTCCTACCATAACAGACACTGAATTTGATTTCAAGCTCAAAGAACTTGAAAGGCTTGAAAAGGCTTACAAAGAAGAAAATCCCTCTGTGTCAGAGGATTTCTTTGCCCACTCTCCTACCCAAAGAGTGGGAGGTCAAATAAACAAAGCCTTCAAGCAAGTAAAGCACACTCGTCCTATGCTTTCCCTTGCTAACACTTACTCAAAGGGCGAAATAATTGACTTTGTGCAAAGAGCAGAAAAGCTCTTAGATTCTTTTGCAGAGAAAGAATGGATTTGCGAGTTAAAGTATGATGGATTGTCTGTTTCTTTAACTTATAAGAATGGACTTTTGGTCAGAGCTTTAACAAGAGGCAATGGCTTGGTGGGTGATGATATAACTCAAAATGTAAAGACTATTCGCTCTGTTCCCTTACAACTCTTAGGAAATGATTATCCATCAGAATTGGAAATGAGAGGTGAAATAATCTTTCCATTAGAAGCTTTCAATGCTTTCAACAAAAAGCGTATGGAAGAAGGTGATGAGCCCATGGCAAACCCTCGTAATGCAGCCTCTGGCAGCATAAAACTCTTAGACTCTAAAGAAGTGGCAAAAAGGCACTTAGAGTGTTATCTATATTTCTTGTTGTCAGATGACATAAGCGAAACAAAACACTACTCACGTTTGCAAATGGCAAAAAAATGGGGCTTTAACGTACCTCCTTACATGGCTATTTGTCATGGAATTGAACAGATAATGGACTTCATTAACTATTGGGACACGGCAAGGCAAGAGTTAAACTTTAATATTGACGGAATAGTAATCAAACTAAATGATACAAGCCTTTGGGATACCTTAGGCTCTACAGCAAAATCGCCTCGTTGGGCAACAGCTTATAAATTCAAAGCTCAAAGAGCCGAAAGCAAACTAACAAGTATTGAATATCAAGTTGGACGCACAGGTATTGTTACTCCGGTAGCAAACTTTGAGCCCGTTGAACTGGGTGGCACAATCGTAAAAAGAGCTTCTTTGAACAACGCTAACTTTATGGAAAAGTTAGATATTAGAAAGGGTGATTGGATATATATAGAAAAAGGTGGTGAAATAATCCCTAAGATTGTGGGAATAAACAAAGAGAAAAGAGATAATTCTATTTCTCAAGAGTTTCATTACATTTCCACTTGCCCTATTTGTTCTACACCATTAGTAAAAGAGGAAAGTGAGGCTGGATATTATTGTCCAAATTATCTACATTGTCCTCCACAAATCTATGGTAGATTCCTACACTTTGTAAGCAAAAAAGCCATGGATATAGACACTCTTGGTTCTGAGAGGGTAAAATATTTATTGGATAATAATCTTGTCAAAGACTTTGCAGATATTTATTCGCTAACAGAGACTGATTTAATCGGACTCTCAGCTGCAGATGCAGACAAAAAAAACACTATTCAAGAAAAAGGAGCTGCAAATTTGTTAAATGCAATTGATCAAAGCAAAAATCAACCTTTTGAAAGAGTGCTCTATGCTTTAGGTATTCGTTACGTAGGCGAAGTAGGAGCAAGAAATCTTGCACGTTACTTCAAAAATATTGACAATCTAATCAATGCAAACTTAATTGAACTAACAGAAGTTAATGATGTTGGTCAGAGAATTGCTCAATCCATTGTTGATTACTTTTCAAAAAGCGAAAATATAACTTTAATTCAGAAACTTAAAACAAAGAATCTGCAATTTGTTATCAAAGAACAAAGCACTACTTATTTGCTTGCAGGCAAGAGTTTTGTTGTCAGTGGCACTTTTGAGAGTTTCTCACGTGATGGAATAAAGAAAATCATTGAGGATAATGGCGGTAGAAACGTTTCTGCTGTCAGTAGCAAAGTTGATTACTTGGTGGCAGGGGCAAAAATGGGGTCGGAAAAAGAGAAAAAAGCCAAGCAATTAAACATTAAAATAATATCAGAACAAGACTTCAAAGACTTATTAAACGAAAAGGAATAATACAAAGATGAAAACAGTAGCTTTTCACACTCTTGGTTGCAAACTAAACTTCACAGAAAGTTCTTCATTGCTCAGAGAATTTATTGCAAATGGCTATGAGCAAGTAGATTTCTTCTCAAAAGCAGATGTGTATGTAGTCAATACTTGCACCGTTACGGCTATTGCTGAAAAGAAATGCCGCAATGCCATTCACCGCGCTCGTAGGCAAAATCCTCAGGCCGTGATTGCTGTTGTTGGTTGTTACACTCAAATACACAGCGACAATATTGCACAATATGAAGATGTGGATATAATTCTTGGCAACACAAATAAACATCTTCTACTCTCTTATATCGATAAATTAAGCAAAGGAAAAGCCTCAATAATAGACGTTGCTGACATAAGCAAAGACAGAGACTTTATTGCCTCTTACTCTTTTACAGACCGCACACGCAGTTTCTTAAAGATTCAAGACGGTTGTGATTATTTCTGCACTTATTGCGAAGTACCCATAGCAAGAGGTCGAAGCCGTAGCGACAGCATTACTAACACAGTTACACGAGCCCAAGAACTTGCCTGTGAGGGCAAAAAAGAGATAGTGTTAACCGGAGTAAATATAGGTGAATTTGGCAAAAACAATGGCGAAGATTTCTTTGGACTTGTGCAAGCCTTAGACCAAGTGCAAGGAATTGAGCGTTACAGAATTTCAAGCATAGAACCCAACCTGATAACAAACCAAATAATCGATTATGTAGCCTCTTCTCGTGCTTTTTTGCCTCATTTTCATATTCCTTTGCAAGCAGGTACAAACTATTTGTTAAAACTTATGCATCGCCGTTACGATACTGAGCTCTTTGCTCAAAAGCTAAACTACATACATTCTGTTATGCCACATGCTTTCTTAGCAGCTGATGTCATTGTAGGATTCCCTGGCGAGGATAATAAACAATTCAAAGAAGAGATTGAATTTTTGTGCGACCTACCTCTTTCTGCCCTACATATATTCACCTATTCTGAAAGACCAAACACACCAGCAATAAATTTTGAAGGCAAAGTACCAATGAGTAGAAGAAAAGAAAGAAGTCTGGTATTGCAAGAATTGAGTAAGAAAATGAAAGAAGAGTTTTACACAGCAAACATTGGCTCAGAAAGAAGTATACTTTGGGAAGCAGATTACAAAGATGGGCAAATGTTTGGCTTCAGTGAGAATTATATTCGCTGCGCTCGCCCTCTTGATGAGAGACTTGTAAATCAAATAACCAAAGAAACTCTATTGCACCTTGATGAAGGGAAAGAACATTTCCTTATTTAATCCTGCCCAATGACTGATTTAGATTTCTAAATGACTGATTCGTGCTACGCAATGACTAATTCAGCGCGCGCAATGACTGATTCATTTTCACAAAAGAGTCAAACGAGAAATATATTGTGAGTTCTATTTACTTAAAATTTGCCCTATAACGCCTACCCCAAACACACACATCTTTGAAAACGCTATCAAATACAGCCTTTTGTTGTGGTTGCAAGATAGTTTTCAATTCTTGATATTGCATTACGTGACAATGCAAGAGCTGTTTTTGATTATTAGCTATCAAATTCTCAAGACTATCTATTACTTTGGAATTATTTTGATTTGATGTCAAATATTCAGCAAGTACTTCTTGATTTTTCTGCATTTGAGAGAAGATTACTCTTCCCTCTTTGTGACTTTTGTCTCTTATTTGTTCATATTGTGTTTGCTGAGAAGCTGAGAGTTTAAGTTTTTCCACCATAAAATAATGATGATAATCCTTATGCTCTTTTTTGTCTGCAGAACAACAGTCACCAGAACAACAAGATGTATTCTTTACAATTAAAAATACATTTACTCCTATCAATATCACAAGAACACTAATCAATATTATAAATGATGACTTTTTCATATCCTGAAAATTATTTCTGATTTAAGAATTCTGCTGTGGCATAAGAAGAGAGTCCCTCAAGACTATTTTCTTCCACAAACTCATTGTATGCTTGTTGACTTTGTTGCATGCTATTTTGTTTGCCTACCCTAATACCCAAAAATACATTTACAACCAAAAATACCAACAAAACAACAAATGAAAACCTCAAAAGCCTTGTACTCCATAGTCCTATAGCGTTGTATTGTCTTTCTTGTATATTTGCTTGCAACTTTGCAAACATATAAGGATTGACCTGCTGCAATCTATCTTTACTCAAAAGCGTTTCCATATATCTTATCCATTTTTTGTTTTATCTTTTTCTTTGCTCTGTGTATCAAGACCTCAACTGAAGGCAATGAAACATTCATAATCTCTGCTATTTCTTTCTGTGGCATTTGGTCATAGATGAACATTATTAACGCTTGTTTTTGTTTAGACGGCAAAGTGTCAATAATCTTACTCATCTGCACAATTTTTTCTTTCTCTTGCATACTCAAATCCACTCTTTCTGAACTTTGGATATAGTAATCTACACTTTCAAAAGGCACAAAGAAACGTTTTATCTTTTCTTTACGCAAATAATTTATAGCTTTATTGATTGCTATTCTATACAGCCATGTACTCAATTTGCTTTTACCCTGAAAAGAAGATATGGAAGACCAAACTTCTAAAAATACATCTTGGCACAAATCCTCTGCTTTATCCCTGTCATGTACCATTCCATAACATAAGTTTAAGACTTTCAATTTATTGTCATTGAAAAAAGTCTCAAAGGCCAAATTATCTCCTTGTGCAATTCTTTGTGCTAAAAGTCTATCGTCCATTTCCACGACTTAATAACGAAAAAAAGCAGAGTCATATTTCATACTCCGCTTTAATCAAACTAATACTTTGTTATGAAGAATATTTATTTCCTCGTTAATCAACAGTTTATTCTATTTTGTCTGCTGCTTTATTGATATTAGCCTTTGCTGTTTTTTTAACACTCTTGATTACTTTCTTTGTGTTCTTGCAACATTTTGTTGAGTCGCTCTTCATTTTTGCACAGCAAGCTTCTTTCTTTGCACTGCATTCCTTCTTTGTTGCACCTTTTGCCTTGCAGCACTCAGATTTTGCTTCTTTCTTTGCCTTGCAGCATTCTTTCTTTGCTTCTTTTTTTACTTCTTGTTTAACTGTTTGAGCAGAAACTCCAGCTCCTGCAACTAACATAAAAGCACATGCTAATAAAGCTAACTTTTTCATTTTCTTGTGTGTTTTAACTCGTTATTATTCTATTTTATTGTAAAAGGAGACTTTTACCTCTCTAATTATCTTTTTAGACTATATAAAATGCAAAACCTTACACTTTTATTGTGTGAAGGCTCACTTTTTTATTATATAATTTTGATGCAAAAAATAAGGCAGAGTAAATAATTGCATTTACTCTGCCCTTTACTAAACCCTTGGGTCTTTAGGCCTAAGTTATTTAGTAGCTTCTGCTGCTTTTGGAGCCTTTGTTGCTGTTTTAGCTGCATTCTTTTTGCAAGCTTTTTTGCAATGTTTCTTTGCAACTGTTGCAGTCTTTGTAGAATCTTGTTTAGCTTTCTTTGCTACACATTCTTTCTTAGCTGCTGGCTTTGCTGCCTTTGTTGCTTTTGCTGCTGTTTGAGCCATAACTCCTGTTGATACCATAAGCATACATGCGCATGCTACTAAAATTAACTTCTTCATTTTTAATTTGTTTTAAAGTTGTTGTTTATTTCTCGTCCTCTAAAAAGATAATCTATTTATCAATTTGGACATATAATAAAGCGAAAATTGCATTTTTATTGTGTAAAAATGTATTTTTTTTGCACATAAAATATTATACTATTGTATTTCAGTGAAATAAATTCACTTCTGTATCAAAAAATTATTTCTTAATTTGGTAAAAGTGTTTTCTATTACTTTTTATATAGTTTTCTTTTGTGGGTATGAGACAAGTAAAAGACCCAAAAAAGTAATCAAACCATTTAGCACCAAAAGTTCAAAATCAAAACTATAATTAAACCAAGCCTTGCTATTCAAATTGAGAATAAAGCAAACCACTGGAGCTATCAAACAAATTATAGGCACAACCTTATCTCTGACTTGTCTTTTGGTCAAAAGTCCAAAGGCAAACAAACCAAGCAAAGGACCATAAGTAATTGAAGCTACTTGATAAAGTATATCAATAAGATGTTTGTCTTGATGATAATAATAAAATATGATTACTGCCACAAAAAGCAATGCAAAACAAGCATGAACCCAGTGACGAGTGCGTATTTTCTTTCTCTCTGTCATATCTTGGCGTGTATCTAAATTCAAAAAATCTATACTGAAGGCTGTGGTCAAAGAAGTCAGAGCTCCGTCTGCGGAAGGGAAAAGCGCAGAAATCAATCCAACAATAAAGACTATAGCAGCCAATGGAGCCAAATGATAAATGGCAACGGTTGGGAAAAGGTCATCTCCCTTTAAGGCAAGACCTTCTCTTGCAGAATAAATATAGAGTGCAGCACCTAAGACAAGGAACAGAAAATTCACAAAGAAGAGGATCACCGAAAAAGTCATCATATTCTTTTGAGCAGAACGTATATTGGGGCAAGAAAGATTTTTTTGCATCATTTCTTGGTCAAGCCCTGTCATTGTTATAGATATAAACATTCCCCCAAGTATTTGTTTCCACCAACAAAGTCTTGAAGTGGCATCTGTGAATATAAATTGATTGTATTTGCTGTGCATGACAGTGGAAAACATATCTCCCACTCCCATACCTAAAGCCTTTGCAACCATAACAAAGCACATAATCAAGGCTGCTAACATACAAGTAGTTTGAAGGGTGTCTGTCCAAACTATTGTCTTGACTCCTCCACGCATTGTAAAGAGTAATATCAGTGTAAGAAAGCCCACAACTGTCAGTTCAAAAGGTACTCCCCAAAGATTGAAAACAAATTTTTGCAACACAAAAATAACGATAAACATTCTCAACGATGCACCCAAAACCCTTGAAAGAATAAAGTATGCAGAGCCAGTTTTGTGAGAGAATTTCCCAAATCTAACATCCAAGTATTTATATATAGATATGAGGTTTAGCTTATAGTAAGTAGGCATCAATATAAAGGCAATGACTATGTAACCCAAAAAAAAGCCAAACACTGTTAGCATATAAGAGAAATACCTATCTTCAACCCAACCTGGCACACTCATAAATGTAACTCCTGAGAGTGAGGCTCCAATCATACCATAAGCCACCACAAACCAAGGAGAGCGTTTGTTGCCTTGAAAGAACGAACTACTATTTGCCTTTCTTGCCGTCAAATAAGTAATGATAAAAAGAATAAGTGTGTAGATAATAAATATAAAAAAGATAATCTTGTCCATAATATCCCGAAAATTTTAGTTACTTTTGCTTTTTGCAATATGCTTTTGACAAAAAAAAGCAATTGCAAAGGTAATTATTATTTTTCAAACATAAGAGAGTAAATGGAATATCCTTCAAAGCTGATTGAAAAAGCTGTGGAACAAATGACCAAACTGCCAGGAGTTGGCAAAAGAAGTGCTTTACGTTATGCGCTATACCTACTAAAAGAAGATACTTGCATAACAGAAGAATTCTGTGCCTCAATCTTGCAAATGAGAAAAGGAGTAAAAAAATGCAAAGTCTGTTACTCCCTTTCAGATACAGAGGTTTGCTCCATTTGTTCAAGTCACAAGAGAAACCACTCTCAAATCTGTGTTGTGGAAAACATTAGAGACGTAATGGCTATTGAAGCCACACAACAATACAATGGTCTTTACCATGTCCTTGGCTCTGTTATATCACCAATTGACGGAATTGGCATTGAAGACATAACAGCAAAAGAATTAGTTGCAAGGGTTAAAGATGGTGGAATTGAAGAGGTAATCTTTGCTCTACCCACAACAATGGAAGGAGATACCACAAGTTTCTACATTAACAAGATTTTGCAACCTTTTGATGTAAAGATAACAATAATTGCTCGCGGTATAGCCATTGGAGACAACATAGAATTTGCCGACCAAGTAACCCTATCGCGTTCATTTCTAAATAGAGTACCATTTAATCAAGAAAACAACATATAAATATGATAGATAAGAAAGTAGTTATCATTGGAGCCTCTTCAGGAATTGGTAAACAAATTGCTATAAACTATATAAATAGTGGTGCAAAAGTAGCTTTGGCTGCTCGGCGCCAGGATAAATTAAAAGAAATTCAAGCCCTCAATCCTTCCAATGTTGTTTGCAAGGTAATAGATATAACACAGGACTCTGCCCAAGAGGATTTGAAACAACTGATTGACCTTTTGGGAGGAATGGATTTATTTGTGCTTTGCAGCGGTGTGGGTTGGGAAAACATTACTCTTGAATATCAAAAAGAGAGTCAAACCGTTGCAACAAATGCTTTGGGATTTACTCGCATGGTTGTTTGTGCTTACAATTACTTTTCTAAACAAGGTTATGGTCACATTGCTGCCATAGCCTCTGTTGCTGGCAGAAGAACTCTATATCTCGCACCATCATATTGCGCAACCAAATGTTTTGACATTATGTATTTGAGAGCCTTAGACCAAATAGCTAAAAAGACGCACTTAAATATAAAAATAACAACAATCCTTCCAGGTTTCATAGACACAGACCTGTTGAAAAGTAGGCAGTATCCCCTCACCTGCTCTGTGGAAAAAGGAGGCAGAATAATATTTCAAGGTATAGAAAAAAGTAAACGCAGAGTTTTTGCCCCATTCTATTGGAAATATATAACATGGTTAATGAGGATTGTTCCAGATTGTTTGCTTAGAAAAATAATCTAAATACATAGCCTCTCTTAAATATTATATTTATCTTTGCAAGTGTTAGTTTAACTCTGCAAAACAGCAAAAGCTAACTTTAAAAATCAAATAAATAATTAACCTTTAAACAAATCAAAGACATGAAAACACCAGTAGTTCTAGTTCCTTATGACTTTGGCCCCAAAGCAATGGCTGCCTTAAACGAGGCAATGACAATAACAAAATATCTAAAGGGCGAAATTTATCTGCTCTCTGCGATCAGAAGAGGCGATTTCTTTGCTCAACTATTCAGAAATGAGAAAGAAAACCGTCGTATTATTCGTCAGGCTCAAACAAGACTAAAAGACATAGCAAAAAAAGTAAAAGAGTCTTCAGATCTAAAGGCTCACATAATTGTGGAAGAGGGTAACCCTGCCGATGTAATAATGGAGCAAGCCGAGATACTGCAAGCTCAATACATTGTTATGGGCAAAATGGAATCAACTGCATTAAACCTCAATTTGCTTGGTTGGGCTACATTACAGATTATTGGAATAGCACCTTGTCCTGTAATCACTGTGTCTGCCAATACTGTGAAAGAAGATGGCTTTAAACATATTATATTGCCTATTGACCTAACAAAACAAACACTTGAAAAAATTTCAAAAGCTATCTCTTGGGCAAAATATTATGGGGCAGAGATACATCTAATAGGAATACTAAGCGGTGGAGTGCCAAGTACTCAAAGCCGTTTGCAACTCAAAATGAACAAAGCTCAATTCATTATTGAGCGAGAAGGGGTTAAATGTTCTGCAGATATTTATGAAAAAAGCGACCGCCCTATTGCAGACATAATTCTTGAACACGCCAAAGAGAAAAACGGCGATTTAATTATGATTATGACTCACCAAGAGCTTGGAGTGTTGGACTCATACATAGGAGCTGTGGCTCAAAAGATATTGAAAGAAAGTAATATCCCTGTTTGCTCATTCACAACAAAAGCTATTGAACACAAAGATTACTTTGTCTCTGGTTTCTTACCTTTTGAGTTATTAGAAAGTAGCAATATTGAAAAACTAAAAGGTCAAGACCAAGACTCTCTCTAAATTAATAAAACAACCTTAAACAAAAGAAAGAGGATATTACTTTTTTAAAAGCAATATCCTCTTTTGGGCAATTAAGCTTTTGTTTTATTCTTTGACGAACTTCTTTTGGGCTGAGCCTTGTGTGGTGTAGATAGTTATTACATAACTTCCCGCTGGCAAAGAGGAGATGTCTATGGCTTTCTGAAATTCATTCACCGGCTCTTCTTTCACTTTTGCACCTGCTATATTGTATATCTCTATTCGTTTTACCTTTAATTCACTGACAAGTTTCAAGTATGTTGAAGCAGGGTTTGGAAATATATTGCAAATGCTTGATACATCTATCTTGCTCAATCCTCCACTGCCTGTCTCTGGTATCAAAACTATTGGATACCAAGCTATGAACTTTCTTGCATAATGATAATAAATAGTATCATCAGATAAACTTATCCACCTACCGTCTTTGTAGAATTTCGGACATTCAGCCACATCACAACCTACATGATAAGGGAAACCATAGTTGCGCCAATCATTAGGTCCTAATCCCCAAATAGTATCACAAGAATCATAATCAAAAGTACAACTATGGTCAAAACAATAAGGGTCATTGCCCCATTCATTGCTATACTCTGAAGCTAAAAGGGAATCTACAACAATAAAAGTCTTTTATACTCACTGGAATATTAAAATAATGTCTTGGTATTGGTTGCAAATGAGTTGTTGCATCTAATTCTTCAATGTCTATATTAAACCCTGGCACTTGTGCAAAAGCTAAGGTTGCAAATGCTGTTGTTGTATTTGTTTCTCTTAGTTAAAAATAACACCAATGTAATGGATTGGTTGGACAATCTCCAAATACTCTTGCTGCTACTCCGCACACTATCATTGTACTATCAAAATGGAATGGCTGTGCAAAACCTGTTGCATATTTCCCAGAACTGATAACATAAGTATCAAAATTATGATGAGGTTGACAGCAAACTACTTCAGAAAGAGTTAACATATCAAGAGAATAATAATTATCGTGAGCTGAACCAATAGAGTCTGTCCAATTAGGACAACCTGCAACTTCTTGTGGATAATAAATTAAAGTATCGTATTTAAATTGCTCTTGAGCTTTTAAACTTATGCCTGCTATTAACAAGAGGCTTATTACTAATATCTTTTTCATATCGCTATTATGGTTTTTGTTTGGGTTGCAGAGCCCTAAATGCAAGGGCAAAAATATAGAATTAAAATATAAGAACAAAATTATCTTTACAGAATTTTTTGTTCCTATGCTGTGATTTCTTTCTTTTACAAGCGTAAAACAGTGTTTGGGAAAAATG
>Ga0183101_1000644_pt1 | contig 45182 bp, 42 predicted proteins | sample Biomet3_FD_127790 | JGI IMG/M metagenome (GOLD analysis project Ga0183101, IMG submission 127790) | Microbial communities from bioreactor (seeded with sewage sludge) at LBNL, California, USA - Biofuel metagenome 3 | ecosystem: Engineered > Bioreactor > Anaerobic > Unclassified ... | reverse complement strand
TTTTTAAAGCTTATAATTAGAAAGTAACGTCTTCACCTGTAAATGTGCATTGGAATACTTTCTTCATTTGGTCAAAGTCTATTGGTCTTGGGTTTGAGCCAGTACATGCATCTGTAAGAGCATTTTTGGAGATAAGGTCTAAGTTTTCGTTGAAATCCTTTTCAGTTATACCATAATCTTTTAATGTTAGAGGAATATTCATAGTATTATTTAAATCTCTAATCATAGCTATTAATGAATCTGTTAATATACCATTAGTGTTTCCAGGTAATCCTAAGGCTCTAGCTATATCGGCAAATCTAGCTTCAGAAGTTTTTCTATTAAATTGAATTACATATGGAAGATATATAGCATTAGCACAGCCATGAGGAATATGGAATACAGCACCAGTTTTATGAGCCATACTATGAACTATTCCAAGTAAAGCATTTGAGAATGCCATTCCAGCTAAACATTGAGCTATGTGCATTTCGCTTCTTGCTTCTTCATCTCCATTAAAGGATCTTACTAAGTACTCTTTTATCATAACTATTGCTTTTATTGCAAGAGGATCTGAGAAGTGAGATCTTGCAGTTGCTACATAAGCTTCAATACCATGAGTTATAGCGTCCATTCCTGTATAAGAAACTAATTTAGGAGGCATTGTTTGAGCTAGAGCTGGATCTATTATAGCTATATCTGGAGTTATGTTAAAATCAGCTAAAGGATATTTTATTTTAGCTTTGTAATCAGTAATTACTGAGAAGGCAGTAACTTCAGTACCAGTTCCACTTGTGGATGATATAGCTACGAATTTAGCTTTTTGTCTTAACTCTGGTAACCCAAAAGGAACTACAGCTTGTTCAAAAGTAAAGTCTGGGTATTCATAGAATATCCACATAGCTTTAGCAGCATCTATTGGTGAACCTCCGCCCATTGCAACTATCCAATCTGGCTGAAAGTCTCTCATTATTTTAGCACCTTCCATAACACTTTCAACAGATGGATCTGGTTGAATGCCTTCTAATAATTTAACTTCCATACCTGCTTCTTTTAAGTAGCTTTCTACCTTACTAAGAAAACCAAACTTTTTCATTGAACCGCCACCAACAACAACTACAGCTTTTTTACCTTTTAAAGTTTTTAATGACTCTAAAGAATTTTCCCCGAAGTAAACATCTCTTGGTAATGTAAATCTTGACATTTTTTTGACCCCCTTATTTTAATAAAATTTTATGTTAAGTATTAGAATAACTAAATCAAAAATTGTTCTAATACTATACATGACACAGCTACTTTTTTTATAGGTAAAAAGTTTACCTTTCTTTAGTTTTTCTATATTATATATTTTATGGATGTATTATTTAATAATAGCAATAAATATACCAATAGTAATAATATGGTATTTTGGCCGTTGTAACCATTGGCATGTTATTTTTTTGTACAAAATTGGAAAAAAGTTCTGTTCGTTTTTTGAATTACTGCTCTATTTTAGAACATAATATTTATAAATATCAAAATTTACTTAAGTTACATCAGTAAATTTTGTTTTATTAATTATAAAAGTTTATGTTATCCCCAAAATAAGCTTCAAAAAAGAGAATTATTTTTATAGTAATTGAAAATATATAAGGCATCTTCAAAAAAATAACTATTCGGTATGCTAGTTATTTTTTGAAGATGCCTAAAAGCATTATTCCTAAAATTTGGGCGCTTTTTAAGTACCCTCCATATTATTGGTGTTTTGTTATAGTTATATATCAATTTCAACTTTTAAGTCTGCACCAATAACTCCAATTACTTTTTTATCCGAAGTTAATATTGGTAAAGAAACCGTAACGCAGGGGTTAGAGGTTATAGCGGAAATATATACAGAAGAAACAAAACCCTTTCCTTTAACGCTCTCTTGGAACCACTGTCTTACATTTGCGTTAGCTATTCCAGCGCTAGGATTAGAATATATGAATTTACCTTTTGTATTGTTTGTCCAAATAGCCTCAATATATGAGGAATCAGACAAAAATTTATCAAGTATACTCTTATGTATTTCTTTAGTTAGGTCTACTAACTTGTAGTTGGAAAGGAGTTCATTTTCTATAAGCTTCATTGTTTCAGCACACTGATTATTGATACTTTCCATGTTAGAGTCAAGTGCATCACCATCTGTTTTATCTGATAATACAGCCATAATTTTAGATGCATTTGTAAGAAAATCCTTCATGTTATCTAAATCTTTTATACTATCTGTTTGTTCTGTTACAGCGGTATAAACGTTATTTACACTATTATTCACTTCGTCAAAGTTTTTTTCAAGACTAATAAATTCATCATTTATATATTCTATTGATTGATGTTCTTTATCTACTATACTTGTCATCCCTTCTGTTAAAGAAAATACATTATTAAAGGATTGTTTAATTTGATTCAAAACCTCTTCTACATTTTGGGAGTACTGAACGCTCTTCTCAACATTTTTCTGATTTGGTTCTATGGTATTTACTACAATCTCCATCTGATTTTCTATTCTGCTAACAAGCTTTGATATTTGAGAAACTGAATTTTGGCTGCTTTCTGCAAGAGTTCTAATTTCATTAGCAACTACACTAAAACCTCTTCCATGTTCACCAGCACGAGCGGCTTCAATTGAAGCATTAAGAGAGAGTAGATTAGTCTGTGTTGCAATATTATTTATAGCATCTAGTATAATACTAATTTCATTTGATATTTGTTTAAGCTCTTCAATACTGCTTACAGTTTTATCTGTTGAGGATTTTATCTCTTTAATAGCCACGACAATTTCTAATATTTCTTTAAGACCTTTTGAAATTATATGTTTTGATTCATCAGAGGTATATGAAATTTTACTTGAGGCGTTTTTTATGTTTTCAAATAAACTTAAAACATTTTTCATTTCACCTACTGTACTTTTTACTTTTTCATAGCTAGTACTATTTAATCTAGATAAATCATTTGTTTCATTTGTAAGTTGCTCAGCACAGGCAGAAGTTTCCTCCATAGTGACGGAAAGTTGTTGTGATACAGAGGTAATTTGACTTGAAACTACCTGAGTTTCAAAAGTATTTTTCATTAAGCTTTTCCTTAGACGGTTTAATAAGTCAGTTGTTTTTTTAAATTTACCAGTACAGTTTGTTTCTTCAAGATTATAGGAAAAGTTGCCCTTTGTAAGTTCAGTTATCATTTTATTTACCGGTTTAATTCTTTTATTAAAAAAGTAGTTAGCTATTATAAAGCCTAATATTAAACCTATTAATAAGCAAAGACAAATAAGTAATATACTACTCATAAACAATCACCTTCTTTCAATTTATCAATAAAACAACTGAATATTTTATATATTATTAAAATTTTTTATAATTATATCATATTTAATAATTATCTACAAGCAAAGCTAAAGGGGTTATATTTGAAAAGGTGTATAATTAATCTTTTTAATAGGAATTCAAAGCAGTAGAGGAATTGAAAAAATTGAATATAATATTATCGAATAGTATTAATATGGAGTGTATCAAAATTGAGAGATACAAATAATATTGCTAATTTTAATGAACAATATTTCAGACCTTCACCGTTACCGGCATTAAATACTAGAGATTTTAATTTTAATTTTTTTGATAAGTATTCAAATGAAAACTATAATAATATTATTTTACCTGATTGGTTATTTAAGTCCCCTGAAGATACAATCATAAATTATTTTAGTATATTAAGAGAGGCTGAAGATATATCAACGGGAGGCTGCGGGTCAATTGGAGTTGCCAAAAGCGCATATCCAGTTGCATACAATTTTCTCACTTCCAAATACCAAAGCAATTTAGATTATAAAACCTATCTTAATTCTTTTAAGGATATAGGACACATCAATCTGATAAAGCTTAATAATATAACTGATGAAAATACTCCAAGAGGAACTTATAAATATTTTATTGAAATAGAAACAATAGAACCTTCTGTTAATGGAAATACAAGTTTCGCATATTATTACGGATATGTATATATACAGGATGAAAATGGGAAATACAAAATTTCTGATATAGACTTGAGAGGACAAGATTTTCTGTGTGCAGCTTATCATGGCTGGAGACACAATGCAGAATTATATGTGGATATAGTTTATGGAGATTGGTGCAATCTTCTTAAAAAAAGGCACCCAACTGAACAAAAAGGATATATTAAGAATATTTATGTAACAGGTAATGATGGACATGAATATATGTTTCAATTCTTTCAGCTTACAAATGGGACTGATGTTGAAATTCATCAGTTTGTTAAAGACGTCAATAATGAATGGAAATCGATAAAAATAGACGTTGATAAATGTCTAAAAAGGTGGAGAACTCCTCGCCCTTGGTTTCCAATGTATTTTCTACTTTAATTCATTAGCAACTTCGGTGGCTTTGCTTACTAAGTATATTTTATGGATTATTTTAACAAAATGTAAACAAAGTGGCTTAGTTTACATTTTGTTTTATTGTTTTATTGTATTATAATATATTCATTAAGGAGTATCAGGTTTGGTAAAGAAGGAAGTGGAAAATAATTAAAAAATGTAGTGATTATAGTATAATAATAAGAAGGTAAAACGAGAACTAAGTTGTACTATTTAAAATAAGATTTTATATTGGTTTGGAGGTGATGAGTGTAAATGGATAGAGTGATAATGCATGTGGATATGGACTGCTTTTTTCGCTGCGATTGAGGTGGCAGATAATAAAAGCTTAAAAGGGAAACCTGTTATAGTTGGGGGAACTGGTGAGCGTGGCGTAGTATCAACTGCCAATTATGAAGCGAGAGCTTATGGAGTACACAGTGCAATTCCTATTTATATGGCAAGGGCAAAATGCCCTAATGGTATTTTTCTCCCTGTCAGGTATGGAAGATACAAGGAAGTGTCTGATAAAATATTGAATATTCTCTATGAGGTGACACCGCTCATAGAGCCTTTAAGTATAGATGAGGCTTATCTGGATATAACAGCAGCAAAGGATGACCCGATAAATATAGCAAACTTTATCAAAAGAAGAGTGATGGAAGAAACGGAACTTACCATTTCAATAGGACTAGGGTTCAATAAATTTCTGGCAAAGCTGGCAAGTGATTGGAACAAGCCCAACGGGTTTAAGATAATAAGGAGAGAAGACATCCCACGGATATTCTTTCCACTTCCCATAAATAAGGTTTACGGATTGGGTCAGAAGTCCGTATTAAGATTGAACAATATAGGTATATTTACGATAGAAGATTTGTATAAGTTGTCTAAGGAATTCATGATAGAGTATTTAGGGAAGTTCGGTATAGAAATATATGAGAGGATTCGTGGGATTGACAACAGGGAGGTAGAGGTATCTAGAGAAAGAAAGTCCATAGGACGTGAAACAACATTTAGAAAAGACACAAACAATAAAGATGAATTAAAGCTGTATTTAAAGGAGTTCGCTGAAGATATTGTAATTACGATGGGGGTAAATGGTTTAAAAGGTAGAACTGTGACCGTAAAAACAAAAACGGAGTTTTTTGCAGGTCATACTAAGAGCAGAACGTTACCTCGCTATATATTCAGCAAGGAGGATATATATAATGAGGCTTGTGATATTTTAGATGAACTGGAACTTAAAGAAAAGATAAGGCTGATAGGGTTATCAGTTTCATCGTTTATAGAGGATGGGGTAGAACAATTAACTTTTCTATAGTATTTTTGCAGATACTATTTTATGATTCTTTATATTCTTATATAAAGAACTAAAGAAATCTATACATAAGGCTTCTTTTATTATTGTTATAATATCAACACTATTTTAATTGATAGTATATATCAAGTTTTTTATCTTATAAACTAAAGCCCCTATCTTATTTTATATAGCAATTTAAGATAAGGGCTATTTTTTAAATTTTGCTGTAGTAACTTACTGATATGATTGTTTATAACTTTTAGTACGTCATATAAGAAAGATACCACAGAACTGAAGCTAAAATTATGTTACTTCAACTCTACAAATTGGAATTTTACTATGCCTTTTTCCCATATATGAGATACCAATCACACTCTTTATTGAATGTATCTCTTATAATATTTAAACCTAATTTTTTCATTGTATCCAATAAACTCATATATGTGAATGGTGTAAAACTTAATGAATTTTGATAAAGTTCAACATGATTATCTTCCCAAATTTCTTGAAACAAAATCTCTACCTCTGCTTCTTGCTCAATACCATTCAATTTCCAATGATACATTGGGATATACTCTTTATTGAGGTAAGATATTTTGTCATATACAGTAAACCTGTTATTTTCAGCCACTATTTTTTCCCAATTACGAGTTTCTATAACAAGTGTCCCTTTCTTTTTAAGTACTTGAACCAGAGAAGAAATATCATTTTCTCTTGTTACTGCATTTGGTGAATGTACAATTGAGTTGCCTACATTAAACACAATATCAAATTGTTGCTGAAAAACACTTGGTAGTTCTGACCATGACTTAACCTCTGTTGATATTGACACATTATGCTTTTGCGAAAATTCATTTGCAAGTTTCACCATTTCGCTACTTATGTCAGTTGCTGTAACATTATATCCATTTAATGCTAATGCGGTAGCCTGGACTCCATTACCACAGGCAGAATCCAATATAAATACTTCTTTATCTGTATATGATTGTAACAAATTCTTATGGTTTTCTATAAATTCTAATTGCCGTAGATGTTCAGTCGCCATATCTCCATATAAAGCATTATATAACCAGTTCATTTTATCATAATCTTGCTTTTCTTTATTATTCATATACTAATATTCCTTTCTTTCAAATTACTATTTGTCTGCGCATTATATAAATAATCTTTACTTCACAGTTAATTACAAGTATGCTTATATTTCATTATACAATATATTATATAAATACTGCCTTCCTGATTTTAAAGTTCTTTAATTTCGTATCAGAATGAGAGGTATGAGCCTGAATCATTGGCTGTTTGCTCTTTATAGTATCTTTTTCAATATTATTTAATTATAGAAACAATAATAAATAATGCAATTATAATAAAAATTAAGCAACCACAGCCACTATTGGAATTTAAGTTTGATACTAGTTGAGTAATGGACTTTTGCTATTATTAAAATCACTTGAAGAATTTTCATTAATAATTTTCTTTATATCATTTTTATCTATATGCCAGGTTCCTTGCTATATACACAATAATGAGTTAGTAATTCAGGGAATTCAGTTTTCTCTTCATATTTTAAAGCTAACCTATCTAGGGTTACTGCCTGAGAATACTATTTAGATTTAGATTCTTTAAAGGATACACTTATATACCAATCAGGTAATTCTATACTTTCATAATTGAGTGCTTTATTAGATAGAATGGAAAGTCAATAATTGACAAATAAACTATTTAGTACTAATATAAAAATGAATTATAAATTCAGTTTTGAGGTGATTGAGAGTAAAATGGTTCAAGTAAAAAAAGATGAAATCAAACAATCGATTGAAAATGCGGCAATAGATACATTCTTAGAAAAAGCATACCTAAATACAAAAATGAGTCATATTGCTGCAAAAGCAAATATTTCAGTAGGCAATATTTACATTTATTTTAAGAACAAAGAAGATTTATTTTATACCGTTTTACCACAGTCTTTTGCGGATATCTTAAGAGAGTATAATTCTAGAATATTTCCTATATTAACAAAAGCCTTTTTAAAGAAGCAGCAAAACTTAGAAAGATACCTTCCAACCAATAAACGAATAAATGATTTAATATCAATTCGGAAGAGAGTATTAATTCTATTTAGGTATAGTAAAGGAACAAGATATGAAAATTTGAGAGAAGAAATAATGGAAAATATGGCACAACATGAAATTAGATTTTTACAGAAGTATAGTCTGGCTAATTGTAATATAACTCAAAATTACAAAATTATAAGAATGGTATTTGATAATATGCTTAATGTATTACTGGATTCATTGGAAGGTGATATGGATGTTGATGAACGAAGGAATGTAGTAAGATTTTCCTACGAATATAATTTAGCTGGATTCAAGAGGTTGCTTAGAGAATACATTAAATAAAACTATTTTTGCAGCTTCTTAGAGGTTATTTACTGGAGGAGAAATGAACATAGGTTTAGTAAGACATTTTAAAGTTAATTGTAATACAAAGATCTTTATGACATCATATGATTTTGAAGAATGGGTAAGACAATATGACAACAGTGATATTATAGAAAATGAAATTGATTTTGGAAATATAAAATGGCAGAAATGTTTTTCAAGTGATTTATATAGAGCTGTAAGAACTGCAGAAACTATATTTGAAGGAGAAATACTTAAAACTAACTTATTAAGAGAAGTATGTATCTCTCCAATATTCAAAAGTAGTATAAAGTTACCATATATATTTTGGTGTATTAGTGGGAGAATTGCCTGGCTTTTTAAACATAAATCACAAATGGAAACTATAGAAGGTACTAAGGAGAGGGTAAAAGAACTTTTGGATACTATAGAGAATGAAGCCCATATGAATATACTAATCGTCTGTCATGGATTTTTTATGAAAACCCTACAAAAAGAGCTTAAAAAAAGGGGGTTTTATGGGGAAAGTATAAAAAGACCCCAAAATGGTACATTGTATTTATATAAAAAATAGTTTAAATCTGCTTGTGCAGAATTTGTATATGCCTTAAGTGTAGTGGATTGACTCATTGTGGAGTTGTAATTGAGTGGTAAAAGTAAGTAATAATCTGTGAAATTCAAAAATAAGGAGGTAAATCATGATTGATTTGGGTTTAACTGATAAAGTAGCTTTGATAACTGGAGGTACCCGTGGCCTCGGAAGAGCTATTGCAGAAAAATTAGTAGAGCAGAAGGTAAAGGTAGTTATAACTGGTGTTAATGAAGATAGAGCAAAACAGGCTGCAAGTGAAATAGCAGCTGCTTATAAGATTGAAACATTAGGATTGGGGCAGGATGTAAGCTCTGAGGAATCCACCAAGCAAGTAGTAAAATATATTATTGAAAGATTTGGAAGAATTGATATTTTAGTAAATAATGCGGGGGTAACAAGTGATGGCATAATGATGACCATGAAAAAAGAAAACTGGGATAAGGTGCTTGGTGTAAATCTTACTGGTGCATTTAATTGTACAAAATTTGTATCTAAACATATGTTAAAACAAAGATCCGGCAATATAGTTAATATGGCCAGTGTTGTAGGTATAACAGGTAATGTTGGTCAGGCAAATTATTCTGCCTCCAAGGCTGGGCTTATAGGTTTTACTAAAACAGTAGCAAGAGAATTAGCAGACCGTGGCATAAAGGTAAATGCTGTTGCTCCAGGATATATATCAACAGATATGACAGCAGCACTTTCAGAAAAAGTAACTGAAGAAATGTTATCCAAAATTCCAATGAAAGCTTACGGTAAGCCTGAAACAGTAGCTAATGCAGTTTTATTCCTTGTTTCAAATATGTCAGAGTACATTACAGGGCAAGTTATAAATGTTGATGGTGGAATGGTGATGCAGTAAAAGCATTAGGAGATTTAGAAAATAAGAAGGTTTAATTACTATTATTATACTGATACTAAGGTGGAGAATTAAATGATAGATTTATTTAGAGCATTTACTACAAAGGAAAATTTTTTTTACGATGGTGCATTTATTGCCAAAGTAAAGTATCAACGATTCCAATCAAGATTAGAGAAAGAAACTTATAAACATGAAATTGTAAAAAGTAGCAGGAAGCTTTGTGTAATTAACTGTAGTGGATATGTTAATAATGAAGTTGCAGAAACATTAACAGTTTATTTAATGATGAATGTAGCTGTTAAAGAATCTGTTCAAACAGAAAACATTAAAGACTACGGAACTTTATGGCGTAGTTTTTCCAAAGAAGAAATTTCAGATTTTAGTCATCTAACAGGAGATACAAATTCTATTCATCTTACTGAAAATCCTGTTGTACAAGGATTATTTATTCTTAAAGAACTTTGTGATACTACTCAAAGTAATGAAATAGAAGTGAAATATATTCATCCTGTTTATGGTGGTAATCTAGTATACATAAAACGTGAAGAAAATCTTATCACAGGTTTTAGTAATGGTACATTATGTTTTCAAGCAACTCTATATTAAATAATTTTTATAAAGTGTGAAAAATCGAATTATGAAAAAAGAGGAAGTGAGATTTAGTGGGAGTTTGGTAATTTATTATATACTCTCTCACTAAAGATAAGTTATGAGTTATTATGAAGGTACAGATTTTTTAGGCAATTGGGGTTTAAATGGGAAATGTGAAAACAATATTACATATCAAGGAAATCTTACTATTGAAAAGACAGGAGAAACCTACAAATGTGTTTGGAAAATAAATAAGGAAAATACTGAGCAGGAGTATTTAGGAATTGGAATGCTTATTGATAACCAATTAATCGTAGCAAGGTTTTCTAACAAAGTACCTGTAGGTGGAGTAGGTTTATATAGACAAATAGGTGACTTAAGATCAAATTCAGCACTTTGGGCCTCTACCCAAAATTTTAATGTGTTAGGTTCTGGAATTGCATTGAGAGAAGAGACTAGTGAATACTTTGAAGGCAAGTATAAGGTTAGATATTTCATAAAAGGAAATGAATCACCAACCTTTGATTTAAGTATTGTTAAAAAGGAGCAAAATGATTTATACTCTCTTAGTTGGGCTGTAAATGGTCAAGTTCAATTACATGGAGTTGGTATGGTTAATAATGGACAAATGCCTCTTGCTTATGGAGGTACAAATTTTGATTATCAGTTAGTTGTTCTAGACATTAAAAATGAAAATGGCAGAACTACTTTGAAAGGAAAATGTAGTTCTTTAAAGAGTGAATTGACAGAGGAAATTTTAATTAAACATTAAAAGATTCACCAAAAGTACATGCAGGACTTAGCTCTTGCATGTATGTTTGTGCTCTAAATTAATATTGTGAGGATAAATATAGTACAAGGTCTACGTTGAAGTTGACATCAACTAAAAAAAGTTGAAACTTTATCAACTCCATCTAAGTCTAATTTGTGTAATATGGATGTTAATAAATATTTTATAATATTTATTATGTTTAATTAGTATTTTAGCATAGGTTTTTACATTAATTATTTAGTTTTTGCTGAACAATAAGCTACGAATGTGTCTTAATTATTATATCATGGATTTTCAACATCACTCTTAAATAGAGCTTTATTATAAAATATATATTAATGTATTTTGTTTGTAAAATTAATATTTAAACAAAATTAGCATATAACATTTGACATGGATGCTTTTTTTGCATCAGTTGAAATAGTAGATAACAAAAGCCTAAGAGGAAAGCCTGTTATAATTGGAGGTAACTCCGAGAGAGGGGTAGTTGCAACCTGCTCTTATGAGGCTAGAGCTTACGGAGTAAGGAGTGCTATGCCCACATATATGGCTAAGGCAAAGTGTCCTAGGGGCGTTTTTCTCCCTGTTAGATACGAAAGATACAAAGAAATATCAAATAAAATATTTAATATTTTTTATGAAATAACCTCCAATGTAGAACCTTTGAGTATAGACGAGGCTTATTTAGACATAACACATATAAATAAGAAGCCATTAGATATAGCAAGCTTTATTAAAAGCAGAATAAGAAAAGAAACAGGACTTACTATTTCAGTAGGTTTATCCTATAATAAGTTCCTAGCAAAACTAGCTTCGGATTGGAATAAACCTAATGGCCTAAAGATAATAAGAAGGGAAGAAATCCCCAAAATTTTATTTCCACTGACTATAGATAAAGTTTACGGTTTAGGCCAGAAGTCGGTGAAAAGACTTAATAATATTGGTGTTTTTACAATAGAAGAATTATATAATCTACCTCAAGATTTATTAATAGAATTCTTCGGAAAATTTGGAGTAGCAATCTATGAAAGAATTAGAGGAATAGATAAGAGAGAAATTCAGGTATTAAGAGAGAGAAAGTCCATTGGTCGGGAAACCACATTAAGTGATGATACCGATGACAAAAGCATACTAAAATTATATATAAAATCTTTTGCAAAGTCCGTTGCTAGTACAATGCAAAGTAAAAATATAAGAGGAAAAAACATTACTATAAAAATAAAAACTGTATCTTTTCTTAATCATACCAAGAGCAAAACATTGGCATACTATATATTTAGTGAAGAGGAAATATATAAAGAAGCCTGTAGTATTTTAGAAGAATTAGAACTTAAAGAAAAGATAAGATTGATAGGATTATCAATTTCATCTTTTAAAGAAGATAGAATTGAACAACTATCCTTCTTTTAAAAATCCAGTAATAGCAGTGGTATAAGTATTGGTATACTTGCTAAGTAAGTTAACATTAAGTTTTCTACATATTAGTCGAAAATTATAAAAGGAGTCTATTATTTTCGATAGTATATAAAAAAATTTATAATGAAATGGAGAAAACTATGTTAAATTTTAGCAAGGCTAACAACATAAAACTTACTTACAAAATCATTTTATTAATTTCTATGCCAATTATAGTTCTAATTTTTGTATCCATAATTTCTATATTTAGCATTGGCAAAGTTTCAGATAAACTCATTAATAATTTATACAATGAATCCCATAAAAGTACATATAGTTTATCAAGTGGAGATAGAGATTTTTATCAGGCAATAACTGTACAAATGGAAATGGAGAAAACAACTAGTCCAGAGGAATTAAAAAAATTAAAAGATTCCTATGAAGAAAATGCAAAGCAAACAATAGATAGAGTACATGAGGCATATAAAATAGTAAATGCAGATAGAACAAGGTTTGGATCTCTTAAACACAAAGATTCAAATAAGACTTTATTTCAGTTATTCGAAGACTTTGATAAGCAATATTCTAGATGGTACAATTTATTTGATTCTAGTAATAATATGCTAAAAGACAAAACAGAGTATTTAAAAACCTTTGATTTAGCTAGAGAAGACATAAATGCAATGGAAGAGATTTTTGAAGACTATGGAATAAGTGTTGTGAAAGATAGCGATAGCTTAGTAGCTACAATAAAACATATAGTTACTGTAATTTCAATTGTAGCAATAGTCTTATGTTTAACTATTGCTGTGTTTATAATAATAAATATAAATAAACGGGTTAAGAAAACTGTAGAACTTATATCTAAAACAGCAAATTTTGATTTGGTATATTATAATAGTTATTTAAAATATACTAAGGAAAAAGATGAATTTGGAATAATAATGAATTCAGAAGGAATTTCTAGAAAAGAATTTAGAACTACACTAGATAAAGTATTGAGCGTAGTTTCAAGAGCAGATGAAGACTTCAACTCATCAAATGAAAATATGTCTCAGCTTGGAAAAGAAATTGATGAAATTTCTTCAACAATTGAACAACTTTCTGCTGGAATGGAAGAAACAGCAGCTTCATCAGATGAAATTAATGCTTCAGCAGAAGAAATTAATAGAGCTATGAAACACATTGCTAAAGAATCGGAGATTGGCTCAAAATCAGCAAAGGAAATAAATGTACGTGCGGAAAATTTAAGGTCTTCTGCTATTGAAGCTATGGAAAAGGCAATTAGTATAAAAACATCAGTAGAAGAAAAATTAAAATCAGCATTAGATAGAAGTGCTGCGGTTGAACAAATTAACTTTTTAACTGATGGAATACTTCAGATAACAGCTCAAACCAATTTACTAGCGTTAAACGCCGCTATTGAGGCTGCTAGGGCTGGGGATTCAGGTAAAGGTTTTGCAGTAGTAGCTGATGAGATTAGAAAATTAGCTGAAACATCACAGAATCAAACTATAGAAATACAAAACGTAACAAAAACTGTTATTGAGGCAGTTAGCAGTTTAAAGGATAGTTCAACAGAAATGTTAGATTTTATCCAGAATCAAGTTACTACTGATTATGAAAGGTTTGTAAATACAGGAAAACAATATAATAATGATGCACTAATGTTTGGTGAACTGGCTAGCAATCTAAATAGTTCTTCAGAACAACTAATGGCATCTATCCAGAATATAGCGCAATCTATCAATGGGGTAAGCTCTGCCACTAATGAAGGAGTGCAGGGTATATCTAATATATCTGAAAAAGTATCCAATATTATATCTGTGGCAGACGATGTAATTGATAAATCTTTAGTTTCTAAGCAAAGTATACTTGAACTCTCGATGGAAATTTCTAAATTTAAAATAAGACCATAACTTAAAAATTTAAATGTTATAGTAAAACTATAAAGAAAAGCCAATGCTTAATAATACTAAGCATTGGCTAATAGTTTCTAAACATAATATCCAATTCAAAGTTACCCTAAATTGTGATAAAGTATTAAGTAAGGATTATTTATTAAAAGGGAGAAAAGAATCTTATATGCAAGAAGTAGAAAAGTTTGTATCTATAATACATGAAAATCTTAGACCTAATATAACTATTCAAAGTATAGATTCAGAAGATCCAGTAGTAGTAGAACATATACCAGATTCTTGGAGTTTGTTAGGTTGTGGTAACTATGCTGCAGTATTTACTCATGAAAATTTTGAAGATTATGTAGTGAAAATATATGCTAAAGGAAGACCAGGGTTAAAAGAAGAAATAGAGGTATATAAGGCTATTGGAAATCATTTAGCCTATTCAGGTTTAGTATATTATACAGAGGAGTATCTAATACTTAAGAGGATTAGAGGTATTACGTTGTATAACTGTTTTAAATTAGGAATAAAAATTCCACAAAAAATAATAAAAGATATTGATGAAGCTCTTGAATATGCAAGAAAGAGGGGGCTTTATCCCCATGATGTGCATGTGAAAAATATAATGATGATGGACAATCGTGGAGTTGTAGTTGATATTTCTGATTTTAAACAGAAGGAATATTGTTATCTATGGGATGATTTTAAAAAAGCTTATTATAAATATTATTTACCCTTTTTATATAAGTACACTATACCTATTCCTGAATCTATTCTTAATTTTATAAGGAAAAGTTACAAAAATTATAAAAAGCTTAAAAAGAAAATTAAAAAAGTAAAGAGCTTAATTCTGATGAAATACTAAACCTTACATTTATATCATTAATGATATAAAAATATTAAAATTACAAAATCTATTTTTAAAACTATGTAAATATGGTAAACTATCAATAATACCTTAAAATATTTATAAAAATGATAATATTGCAAGAGTATAAGAGTTTTTGTAATAGGGAGGGGATGTTTAATATGACTAAAAAAATAGCAGTTATTTTAAATAATGCTGGACAAACTGAAACAATGTATGCATCAAGCGTTGTTAAAGTATATTCAAAAGAAAAAACTTACTGGGAAGTAATAAATCAATTTCCATTTACTCTCAAAAATTTAACAACAGTGAAATCAATCAGAGAAAGCTTAGTTAATCTAATAGAAAAACTGGATGAATGTAAAATCATAGTGGCTAAAGAATTAAGCGGTATTCCTCATACAGTACTAGATATGTCAGGATTTACGATACTTGAAGTTGAAGGGAATCCTGAAGACTTCTTAGATGAGGTATTAGAAAGCTTAGAAAAATATCAGATATCTTTACTAGACCCAGATAAAGATAAAGAATGTAATATAAGTCCAGTCCCTATAAATAATGAGGGCGGCTATTACATAAATTTGAAAGAAATTCAAAATAACAATCAAGGTGTTTCTTCTAAACAAGCTTTAAAGCCTTTTTTACACAATACTACCTTCTATGAGTTAACCGTAGTGTGCAGCCATATACCCAATTGGTTAGAGGGAGAGTTGAAAAAGCTTAATATGGCTTTAAATACAACAATGGTCACGCAAAATGAATATAAAATAACAATTTTTAATAAAACCTGTAATGAAGATTAATAGAGCTTCATAATAAAAACATTATAAAAAGTATGGTGTTTATAGATTAGGAACTAGAAAATTTAATTTTTAAAGTTCCAAGTCTATGTATAACACCATACTTTTATATGTTTTAGAGTCTATATTTGAAGTCTTTTAACAACTTCTCCACCTTCGATATGTTTGTCCATAATTTCTTCAACATCATCTGGAGTTACTCCACCATACCATACTCCTTCAGGATAAACAACTACGATTGGTCCTTGGTTACATATTCCAAAACAACCGGTATTAGTCATCATAACTTCTCCGGATAAATCTCTGCTATCTATTTCCTCCATAAATGTGTTAACTATATCTACAGATTGTTTTGAGTAGCAAAATCCTTGTTGTTTTCCATTAACCCTACAGCTAGTACATACAAAAATGTGATACTTTGGATTGACCATAATAACTACCTCCTAAAATATTAATTAAATTATTGTTAAAACTAAAATATCACAATTTGTTAATAAATTCAATGATTTTATGATAGATTAATAAAATAATATATAATTTTATGATATATTATTAATTTAACCAGAATTAGGGAGAGTTGTAACTGAAGATTCTATAAGATTTTATAGAGGAATGTTTTTCATTATTTTAAAGTGCTTTTTAACACCTTAGTATGGCACGTAGGGTTTGATAATGGGGAAGGTACGTAAGTAGTTTCCCTACTTTATGTTGTAAAGTATTAACAAATACACAACTAAATGTTTAGAAGGTTTACACAAAGTCATTTGGAAATAAATGTGATAATATTACATTATAGATTTAACAATATTTAACATATAAATTTAGTATTAAAAAACATTGAGGGATACTGGAATAAAGATGATGCGACGCAATTAGTATTCCTTTAAAAAATAAAGGAAGGATCTGATCCAAGATGAAGGCAACAACTATTTGTAATATGTTAGTAGCAAGAATTGATGATGAGTTAGTTTTAAAGGCTAAGGTCCATTCCATATTTAAAAATGCATGTAACCTTGTAACAATCCAAGATGAGTTTATTACTATTTTAAATTCTGATAGAAAAATTTATCCAATGTCTGTTGTTATTGATGGTAAAGGAAATTTTGATTTTACAGCATTAAATATTGTTCAAGGCATGGAATTTATATTACATAAAAGAAGAATTTATAGTGTTGATGCTGGAATTTATATTGATGTGAGTAAAGCTAAAAAATGGAATTCAGAACCTGAGTTCAATTTTAATCCTGTTTCCCATAGTAGTATTGAAAAAAACATTCAAAGTTTAGAAAGAGGAATAAATCTCTATGGTAAGTTTAGCTTTATAGCTCCTCTAGTTATGTATCTAGGGGAACGTTACAGCTGTTTTAATATTAATATAGAGGTTAAAGAGGTATTAGAAGAAAAATATAAGTTTATTACTGAAAGATTTTATGAGTTCATTGATTTGGTAATACAAAATGATTTAGATAAAATTTCATGTTCTTCAAAAAAGCTTATTGGATTTGGCATAGGACTAACTCCTTCTATGGATGATTTTATATCTGGCCTTATGGTATCTCTTGTGTATTTAACTAGATGTTATGGATTTAAAACATCGGAGGCCTATAATTTAAATTCTGCAATAATAAGGAAGGGGCTAGAGGGTACTACAAGAGTTAGTTCTGAAATGTTAACGTTCTCATCTTTGGGTAAAAGTTCACAATTAGTTAAAAACCTCATTATATCTCTTTTAGGTGAAACAGAAGATTATAGAATTCTCCCAAAAGTAAAAGAGTCTATTGAGGTAGGGGAGACATCTGGGACAGATACGATTTTGGGTATTTATGTAGGCTTTAAAATAATAAATAATATTAAATTCACTAAAAAGTAAGCAATGTATTTCATTAATTTAGGATAGATATTAGTAAAGGTATAGGAGGGTTTGTTAAATGAATCTCTGTGTAGATATTAGAAAAAACACATATTATGATTCTGTTGCTCTAATGGTTATTACCAAGGAAATAAAAAAACTGCCTTATGTTAAAGAAATTATAGTGGGTATGGGAACTGATTTAAACAAGGAATTAGCAACTAATTTAAAATTGAGTAATGATGAAATAAAAATTTTAACACCTAATGATTTTTTTATAGCTGCCTATGCCTCAGAAGAAGAAGATAAAGCAGCAGAAAAAATTATAAATAAGGTCAATGAACTTTTAAATTCAAAGAATGAAAAAAGTGAAGCAGAGGATGAATATAAGCCTAATACATTTAATTCTGCATTTAAACATATGAAAGATGCAAACATGGCAATCATTTCTCTTCCAGGAAAGTATGCAGCAGACGAAGCAAGAAAAGCTCTTAAAAATGGCCTAAATGTTATGCTTTTTAGCGATAATGTTACTTTAGAAGAGGAAATAGAGTTAAAGAAGATGGGCAGAGATAAGGGATTACTGGTAATGGGTCCTGACTGCGGAACTGCAATAATAAATCATATTCCACTTTGCTTTGCTAATGTAGTTAGAAAGGGAAATATAGGAGTTATTGGAGCATCAGGTACAGGAACGCAGGAAGTTACAGTACTTATTGATAAATTAGGCGGTGGAATATCTCAAGCTATAGGTACTGGTGGAAGAGATCTAAAAAGTGCCGTTGGCGGAATAATGATGATAGAAGGTTTTAAGGCATTGATAGAGGACCCTGAAACAAAGGTAATTGTATTAATCTCAAAACCACCGGCTCCGGAAGTTGCTAAAAAAATATTAGAGATGGTAGCTAGTACAAAGAAGCCTGTAGTTGTAGACTTTATCGGTGGAGATAGAAAAGCAATTGAATCAAGTGGAGCTTATGCATGTATAAGCTTGGAAGATGCTGCATTTAAGGCCGTAGCATTGTCAAAAGGAAATCCTGTTTTTGATTATTGTGGATTTACACAACCAGAGGAAGAAATAGATGTATTAGTAGAAAAAGAGGCTATAAAATTTGATTGCAAACAAAAATATATAAGAGCATTATATACAGGCGGAACTTTGGCTGATGAAGCTATGAAGCTTTTAGATAAAGAAGGCTTTGATATATATTCTAATATTCCGCTTAAGCCTGAACTTAGACTTAAAAATATCCAAAAAAGTGAAATGAATACCTGTATTGATTTAGGAGATGATGACTTTACAGTTGGTAAGCCACATCCTATGATTGATCCTATGGGAAGAGTAGACAGATTGCCTGAAGAAGCAGAAGATGAGGAAGTTGCCATAATACTTATGGACTTTGTAATAGGCTATGGTTCTCATGTTGATCCTGCAGGTGAAATGTTACCAGGAATAATAGATGCAAAGAAAAGTATGGAGAGTAAAGGTAAATATCTTAGTGTAGTTGGTTATATCTGTGGTACAGAAGCGGATCCACAAAATTATAAGGATCAAAAGGAAAAACTAGAAGAAGCAGGAGTAATCCTTATGCCATCAAATGCACAAGCCGTTAGATATTGTGCAAAATTGATGAAGAGGTTGAATAAATAGGATATGAAAGGAAGTGATTAGTTTGACTGCAATAAATGAATTGTTTAGTAAAAATATAAAAGTAATAAATTTAGGGTTAGAATCCTTTTGTAAGGATTTAAAAGAGCAGCATATACCTTGTATTCATGTTAACTGGAGACCACCAAGTGAAGCAAGTAAAGGACTTTCTCTTTTAGAAGAGGACGGTATAGCTGCTAAAATAGAAAAGGCTAACAAGGAAGCAATTAATAGGTTATTGTCTGCTCAACCAATTCTTATTGGTGTAGGTAAAGCTGGCGAAGTAATACCTGGTATGACAAAGAAAACAATACTACATGCAGGGCCGCCTATAACTTGGGATAGAATGAGTGAACCGCTTAAGGGGGCAATAATTGGCGGACTGATTTATGAAAATTTAGCAAAGGGTGAAGAAGATGCTTTGAAACTGGCAGCATCAGGGGAAATAACCTTTGATCCTTGTCATCATCATTCAGCAGTGGGACCAATGGCAGGAGTAGTTACCTATTCAATGCCTGTATGGATTTTGCAAAATAAAACCTTTGGAAACTATGCTTATTGTACATTTAATGAGGGGTTGGGAAAGGTTTTAAGATTTGGAGCATATAGTAGTGAAGTACTTAATAGACTATATTGGATGCAGAATTCACTTGCACCAGTACTTAAAGAAGCTTTAGAGATAAAGGGAAGTATAGATTTAAAAACAATAATTGCCCAATTCCTTCAAATGGGTGATGAAGGCCATAATAGGAATAAAGCTGCAACATCACTTTTGTTCAGAGAACTTGCACCAGCTATAGTTAAAACTAATTTCTCTGATGAACAAAAATCAGATGTTTTGACCTTTATAGATAAAAATGATCACTTTTTCTTAAATATTTCTATGCCTGCTTGCAAGTGTAGTTTAGACCCACTACAAGATATTGAATACAGTACAGTAATATATACAATGTCAAGGAATGGTACTGATTTTGGAATTAGAATGGCTGGTACAGGTAAAGAATGGTTTACAGCGACCTGTGAAATGGTAAATGGTTTATATTTTCCAGGCTTTGAGGAAAGTGATGCAAATCCAGATCTTGGAGATAGTTGTATAACGGAAACAGCAGGTATCGGCGGTTTTGCTATGGCAACAGCACCAGCTATTGTTCAATTTGTAGGAGGTACCCCAAAGGATGCAGTTAATTATACAAATACTATGTACGAGATAACCTGTGCGGAGAATAATGCCTACAAAATACCTAATATCAATTTTAGAGGAGTACCTACTGGAATAGATATGAGGAAAGTGGTAGAAACAAGAATACTGCCTGTAATTAATACTGGAATTGCTTCTAATAAGGCAGGAGTTGGACAGATTGGAGCGGGAGTAGTTAATCCGCCAATGAAATGTTTTGAAGATGCTTTGATATCATTTATTAAAAAAAATAATTTATTATAGATGGAGGAAATGTCATGAACATTATCGATTATTTTAAAAATGTTAAAATGTATGATTTAACCCAAAAAATAAGTCATTTAACACCACCATGGCCAACTTATGAGCCATTAGAAATAAAATTTTTTAAGAGACTTTCATCAAATGGTGCAAATGGGCAAGTATTAACCCATTCAAATCACGTAGGTACTCATCTTGATGGTTCCTTACATTTTTGTACACATGGAAGAGATATTGCATCTATTCCATTAGAAGAATTAGTAGCACCAGGAGTTGTTGTTGATATTTCTGATATAGCTGAAGACTATGGAATTTATACTTCTAAGGATATTATGGCAAGAGCAGATGTTAGAAAGGGTGATATATTAATCATCCATACAGGATATCACAAATATGGATGGGATGAGCCAGAAGCTGATGAAGAAAGAGTTATGATGAGACATCCAGGTCCAACAAAGGAATTTTCAAAATGGTGTAAAGATATGCAGTTTAAATGGATAGGAGTAGATTGTGGTTCAGCGGATCATCCAATGAATACAAAGATTCGTGAATGGGCTCCAAAAGAAGCTAAAAAAGCTGATAAATATTTAAAAGCTAAATATGGAAAAGGTATCACAGATTTTTGGCCAGATGAAGATTATCAGTTAATGCATTATGATTTATTCCCTGATAATATTGTTCATGCTGAAAATTTAGGTGGAGATATAGACAAGGTACTAGGAAAGAGACTAATAATAGGATGTTTCCCTTGGAGGTTTGAAGGTGGAGAATCCTGCATAAGCCGTATAGTTGCATTTGATGCAGAGTAAATAAGCAGAGAAAATCTACGATTTTGTGTGAATTGGTCAAGCAGATATCCCAAATCTATGATTTGGTGATAGTCGCTTACTCTGTGAGTACTCCTCTGACGTTAGGAAGAGGAGTTTCATATAAAAATAAAGTTTGAAAGGAAGTTGAAATATGATAATTGATAAAATGGAACAAAGTTTAAGACCAGTTGAAACCCCAATGGTAACATATCCTGCAAAGTCTATAACTATGGCTAATGGACAAAAGTTAGTAATTCGTCAAATAAGAAGAGATGAGGTCCCTCATATATTAGAAGCTGTAAAACCTCTTATGACTGTTGAAAAAGATTTTTATGATATAGTTGCATCCAGAATATATTCAGAACTATTAGGATACTATCGTTATAGAGTAAAAGATGAGTATTGTCTAATTGGAACAATAGATGGAGTTATAGTTGGAATTGTTAATGGTCGTTTAGTAGATGATAAAGTTGGAATGTCTTATCATACCATGACTTTAAGACAGGGACTTAGAATCGGAGCACAGTTATTTGCAGCAAAAATGGAATATCATTTAGATATATTGAAACAAGAAGAAGTTTGGATAGTTGCAGAAAGTCCAAATGGATTTAAGAGATGGATGATAGAGTATGAATTAGAATCTAGACCAGAAATATGGCATGAGCTTGGTGGAGTGCCAACCTATGTGTTAACTAAAGCATTATGGGAAAAACATAAGGGAGAAAAATTAGCTGGACGTCGTCCTGTTAATGAAATATTGCTTAAAACTGCAGAAAATCCAATCCTCCCAGAAACTTATGCTCAGATTCCAGGGTATAAAAGATGCGCGAAGTAGGTATTGTTGGAGTAGGTCATACTAAATTTGGTAAAATGTCAGGGGGGACTTTTACCGACATGATTTGTATGGCAGCCACTGAAGCTCTTGATGACGCCGGCGTAAAAACTCTTTCCGGACAACATGGAATTGATCAAGTTTTTGTGGCTACAATGGGGGCTGGTATTCTTAATAAACAAAGTGGTATTGCGTCAGCACTTGTGGATACTTTAAATTTAAGACCAGCAATGGCAGAAACTATAGAAAATGGGCCAGCTTCAGGAGCCTCAGCTATAAAATTAGGATACATGGCAATTGCTAGTGGTATTTGTGATGCGGTTTTGGTTGTTGGTGGGGAAATGATGAGAGTTGTAAGCGGATGGGAAGGTACAGATTTTGTTGCTACAATGCTTCATCCAGAGGCAGAATATGATTATGGTATAACGTTACCTACACTTGCAGGAATGTTTACAAGATTATGCATGGAAAAGTACGGAATAACTGAAAAAGATTTAGCAATAGTTTCAGTTAAAAACCATGAAAATGCATTACACAATCCGGTAGCACATCTTAATACTGTTCCAGATTTATATTCAATTACTGAGGATGAAGATGCAGGTATAATAAATCCTTATGTAGCTTCACCATTAAGATTATATTCAGTTTGTCCAGTATCTGATGGAGCCGCAGCAGTTTTGCTATGTGCAATGGATAAAGCGGAAAAATTTGCTAAGAGACCAGTGAAAATCGCAGGAATCGGTCAGGCTACAGACACTCACGCAGTAGCAGAAAGAGAAGTTCCTACAGATTTATTAGCTGTAAGGTTAGCAGCACAGAAGGCCTATGAAATGGCAGGGTTAAAACCTGAAGATATGGACGTAGCAGAGCTTCATGATGCATTCCAAATACTAGAAATTGTAGAATCTGAAGAAGTTGGTTTCTTTAAGAGGGGTGAGGGTCATATAGCAGCTAGAAATGGTGACACAAAGATTGGCGGTAAAATTCCAATCAATACTTCAGGGGGCTTAAAAGCTAAAGGCCATCCACTTGGAGCAACTGGAGTTTCACAAGTAGTAGAAATTGTTAGACAGCTTAGAGGTGAAGCAGCAGGTCGTCAAGTAGAAGGTGCTAAGGCAGGTCTTGCAGTAAACTTTGGTGGCTTTGGTAATAATGTTGTGGCAACTATACTTACGAAGGAGGAGGAGTAATTATGGATGAAAAAATGTACGCGTATAAATGTACAGTTTGCGGAGAACTCCACCATCCAAAGCATTGTGTATGTAAAAAGTGTGGTAGTAGAACCTTTGAACAAGTTCTCTTAGAAGGTGAAGTAACACTTTTAACTTATACAAAGGTATATAATCTTCCAGAAGGGTATATGAAACCATATTTATATTTTGGAATTGTAAAATTTGAAAATGGTCTTACTGTGAGCGGTCAACTTGAAGTAAAGAATCCAACTATAGGTATGAAACTTATTTCAAAGGTAGGAATAATTAAAGAAGGCACTAACAGTGATCATTATGGGTTTATATTTGAAGAGATGAAGTGATTTAATTTACACTTTTTAGAATAAAACAAATAAAATTTTAATATTTTATAAAAAAGATATAAAACACCCCAATAATACAGCATAGTATTGCAAAAATGCACAGTATTGTAGGGGTGTTTTCACATAAATCCTAGTTGAACTTACCCAGGGACGTACCTACTCTTTGATTGGAGTATTAGATTGGGTAGTCATCCGGTAAAAATTTAAATTTAGTGGGGGGATCTAATTGCAACAATTCCAATATCTAAAGCCAAAAACATTAGATGAAACATTGGAATCAATTGATAAATATAGAAAAGATGCAAGGATTCTAGCTGGGGGCACAGATGTAATAGTTGCTTTAAAGGGTAATGTTATACATTGTAAATATCTTATAGATATTAAAGAGATAAAAGAATTAAAGGGTATTTCTTATAGTGACGAAATTGGCTTGTCAATAGGTGCAGCAGTGAGTTTAAATGATATCATTGAATCAGATAAGGTAAAACCTAGTCAACAAATATTAGTTAATGCTGCCAAAACTCTTGCAAACGTTTTAATAAGGAATAGAGCTACTTTAGTTGGAAATATATGCAACTCATCTCCTGGAGGAGATATGTTGCCAGCTTCACTTTTGCTTGAAGGAAGAGTTTGTGTAGCTTCAGTAGATGGTAATAGAGAGATAAAACTTAAAGATTTTTTTATTGGAGTTAAAAAGAACGTATTAAAAGAAAATGAAATAGTTACTAAGGTTATTTATCCACCAATTCAAGGACAAGGAATATTTATTAAAAAATCAAGAATAAAAGGGCATGATCTTTCACAAATAAGCGTTGCTGGATATTTGAAGGAAGATGGGAGTTTGAAGTTTTCACTAGGGGCAGCTGCACCTACTCCAATATTAGTTGATGATTTTGAAAACTATAAAAATAAGCAGATTGCAGAACATAGAGAAATAATAGCAGATAAAGTTATGAGTAAAATCAATCCTATTGCGGATGTAAGAGCTACGAAAGAGTATAGATTAGCAATGGCTAGATATCTTACCTGTGAGATTGCTAAGAAGCTCGGGGAGGGGAAATAAGTATGATGGAAAAGTTACACTTATTTGTAAATGGTGAAGAGATTTTTGAAGAAGTGCCTTCAAATAGTACTTTGTTATGGTTTTTGAGAGATAAATTAGGATTAACAGGAACTAAGGAAGGTTGTGGAGCAGGAGAATGTGGTGCTTGTACTATAATTCTAAATGGAAAAGCTGTAAATTCTTGCTGTGTAATGGCATTAGAAGCTGCAGAGGGTCATATTCAGACAATTGAAGGTGAAGCAAAAAATGGGAAGTTATCAAAACTTCAAAGAGAATTCATAAAGCATAATGGATTGCAATGTGGTTTCTGTACTCCAGGTATGATAATGTCTGCTAAAGCTCTTTTAATAAAAAAGCCTCATCCAAATAGAGATGAAATTAAAGAAGCAATGCAAGGAAATCTATGTAGATGTACTGGCTATGAAGCAATTATTGATTCTGTTGAAGCAGCTTCAAGGGAAGGTGAATAATAATGGACTATAACTATGTAGGAAAGGGTATCCCTAGAATAGATGGAGTTGAAAAAGTTACTGGAGAAGCTCAATATGTTCAGGATATGTTTTTCAATGGAATGTTATATGCAAGAATTAAAACTAGTCCCTATGCACATGCACTCATTAAAAAAATTGATGTAAGTAAAGCAAGAAAGTTACCAGGAGTTAAAGCTATATTAACTGGGGAGCAAGCTTATCAGAAACTTGGAATATATATTGTTGACAAACCTATTTTAGCTGTAGAGAAGGTAAGATATTTTGGAGAAGCAGTAGCAGCAGTAGCAGCGGTTGATATAGATACTGCAGAAAAAGCAATAGAACTTATTGAAATTGAATATGAGCCTTTAAAAGCGTTATTAGATGTTGAGGAAGCTGTAAAGCCTGATGCAATATTAGTTCATAAGGATTTAGGAAATTATAAAACTATTCCTGATGTGTTTTTTCCAGAGGCAGGCACAAATATTTCGAATCATTTTAAATTAAGAAAAGGCGATATAGATAAAGGCTTTAAAGAATCAGATTTCATAATTGAAAACAAGTTCCATGTACCACAAATACTTCACGTTCCAATGGAAACTCACGCTGTAATTGCAAAATGGGGTACTGGGGATAAAATAAAAATTTGGAGCAGTGCACAGTCCCCTTATACGCTGCGTAATTTATTTAGTATTGCGCTAAATGTTCCAATTCAAAATGTTGATGTTACAGTACCGTATATAGGTGGTGGTTTTGGCGGAAAGGCTGGAATTCATCTGGAACCATTAGTTGCACTTCTTTCAAAGGCAGCAAATGGAAAACCAGTAAAGCTTGTAGCAACAAGGGAAGAAGAAGTATCAACATTACCTTGTAGACAGGGCCTAGTTGCAAAGATAAAGACAGGAGTTAAAAAGTCAGGTGAAATTGTTGCTGAAGAAATTGAATACCTTTGGGATGCTGGGGCTTATGCTGATTATGGTGTAAATATTACAAGGGCAACCGGTTATTCTGCTGTAGGTCCTTATGAAATAGATAATGTTAAAATTGATTCTAAAACTGTGTACACAAATCATTTATTTGGAACAGCTTATAGAGGCTTTGGACACGCTGAAATTTTCTGGGCTATTGAGAGGCAGAGGGAGCTTGTAGCAAAGAAGTTAGGTATGGATTCATTAGAGTTTAGACTTAAAAATTTGTTAAGGCCAGGTTCTATTACTATAACCGGTGAGCCGATTTATGAGCAATCAGGAAATGTTATAAAGTGTCTTCAAACTGTTGCAGATAGAATTGAATGGGGAAAACCTAAGAGCGAAGAAGAAAAAGAATCAGAAAAGAAAATAGGCAAATATAGAGGAAAAGGAATAGCTGTTTTAGGTAAGGCGCCTGCAATGCCAAGTAATGCATCTACATCAGCTATTATTCAAATGAATGAGGATGGGTCAGTAAGGTTTAATGTTTCAGGTATAGATATGGGGCAAGGAGCATATACAGCAATGGCTCAGATTATTGGGGAAAGACTTCGTATACCTATAGAAAAAGTTCATACAGTATTTGAAACCAATACTGATGCAGCACCATACGATTGGCAGACTGTTGCAAGCCGTATGACAATACTTGCTGGTAATGCAGTAATTGAAGCTTGTAATGATATGGAAGACCAAATTTTTGAGATGGCGGGTATTGTGCTTCGTGCAGCTAGACGTGATCTTGCACTTGGTGACGAGTGTGTTTATATAAAACAATTCCCAGAAGAAAAAATTTACTATAGCCAAATGGCAGTAGGATATACTTATCCAAATGGAAACGCAATTGGTGGTCCGTTAATTGGAAGGGGTAAGAGTATTGCACAAGGATTAACAATTTTAGATAAAGAAACAGGACAGGGCAGACCGGCATTAGATTGGACCTTTGGTGCTCATGCTATGGAAGTTGAAGTAGACACTAATACAGGGGATACGAAAATTTTAAAAATTGTAACAGCTATAGACCTAGGGAAGATTATAAATGAAATGATTGTTAAAGGACAAATTGTTGGTGGAGTTGTTCAAGGAGTAGGAACTGCTATTTCTGAAGAACTTAAATATAGTGCAGAAGGTAAGCTATTAACAAAAAGCTTCGTAGATTATAAAATTCCAACGATGCAAGACTTGCCGGACATAATAGAAGTTCACTGTATAGAAACACCACAACTTGATGGGCCATATGGAGCAAGGGGGTGTGCTGAACATCCTATGATTTCAATTACATCTGCCATGGGTAATGCAATTGCAGATGCTACAGGAGTTGAATTGTTTGAAACACCTTTCACAGCAGATAAAGTATATACAGCTTTAAATAAGTAAGTATGAGTTTGACATCCGATTATTTCTAGTATAGTAAGGTGTATTTCTACCTTACAACACTGGATTTAAATAAAAAAATGTTAGGGGAGTGAAACAATGAGACGTATCGTAGGAATCCATGAAAAATTACCAATTGTTCAAACAATTCCACTTAGTTTACAACATTTAACAGCAATGTTTGGCGCAACTATTCTTGTACCATTACTTTTGGGTATAAACCCTGCAATTTGTTTGCTGATGAATGGTATTGGAACTTTGATTTATTCCTACGTAACTAAAGGCGGGATTCCAGCTTATTTAGGATCCAGTTTTGCATTTATTGCACCTACTTTTTTGATTATTGCATCTTTCGGTGGCGTTAGTCATGCTCAGTCGGGATTTATCTTTTTTGGATTATTTTTTATCTTAATGGCGTTTGTTGTAAAGAAATTTGGGATTAAATGGATTGACATTGTAATGCCCCCAGCTGTTATGGGTGCAGTTGTTGCTATTATAGGACTTGAACTTGCTCCAGTTGCAGCAACGCAATCAGGACTTGCGCCTGCTGCAACTGCAGTTGGTAAAGTTGTTCAGCCCTATGTTGCAAATCCACAAGTTATTACAGTAGCTTTATTTACATTAGCTATTGGGATATTTGGTTCTGTATTATTTAGAGGGTTTGCTCAAGTAATTCCAATTCTTATAGCTGTAATTTGTGGTTATATACTTGCTTTTGCTATGGGAATGGTGGATACTAGTGTAATTTCAAATGCTAAATGGTTTTCTGTACCGAAATTTTCAGCACCTGTATTTGATTGGAGTGCAATTGTTATAATTGTGCCAGCCTGTTTAGTTGTTTTTGCTGAACACATAAGCCATTTAATTGTTACTGGTAAAATAACTGAGTCAAATTTACTAGAAGATCCAGGTCTTTACCGTTCACTTCTTGGAGATGGTATTAGTAATGTAATTTCTGGATTTACAGGTTCTACACCAAATACTACCTATGGTGAAAATATAGGTGTAATGGCTATTACAAGAGTTTACTCAGTGTGGGTAATAAGAGGTGCTGCAATAATTGCTATCATTTTATCTTGCGTGGGTAAAATTGCGGCTGCAATACAATCTATTCCTGGTCCAGTTATGGGCGGTATTACAATGCTTCTTTATGGAATTATAGCTGTTCAAGGTATTAGAATGTTTGTGGAACAAAAGGTAGACTTTAGTGTAAATTATAATATGGTTTTAGGAGCAATTACCTTTGTAGTTGGAGTAAGTGGAGCTTCAATTAGTTTAGGTACAGTAGAGTTAAAAGGAATGGCATTTGCTGCTGTAGTTGGAGTTGTGTTATCAATTATTTTCTATATTCTAGGTAAGTTTGGAATAATGAATGAAGAATATAAAATAAGATTTGACGAAGATAGCTCAGATAATAATATCCAATCATAAGTATTTAAGGGATAATACCACTTTGTGGTATTACCCCTACAGGTTATTGATAAATATAATTTACTAAAAGCCTTTCAAAATTTGGTATTGTTAATTAACTATTAATTTTTAGGGAGGTATTTATGTCAAGGATAGTAGTAGCACTAGGCGGAAATGCTCTTCAAGCAAATCCTAAAGATAATTCAGCAAAGGCACAACTTATAACTTGTTATGAAACAGCAAAGTCCATTGTGAATCTTGTAGAGGAGGGCAATGAAATTATTGTTACCCATGGTAATGGACCTCAAGTAGGGCAAATTATTTCGACCTATGAAATTGCAGCTTTAAGTGATAAATCTAAAACAGTAATGCCCTTCCCAGAATGTGGAGCTATGAGTCAAGGATATATTGGATATCATTTGCAGCAAGCCATAAAAAAAGAATTGATAAAAAGAGGAATTGATAAGCAAGTAGCTACAATAATAACACAGGTAGTAGTTGATAAGGATGATGTTGGATTTAAAAATCCTACTAAACCAATCGGTTCATTTTTTTCTAAAGAACAGGCAGAAATAATGATGTCTAAAACTGGTTATTTAATGAAAGAGGATGCTGGGAGAGGCTGGAGAAGGGTTGTAGCATCACCACTTCCAATAACTATTGTTGAGGAGAAAGTAATTAAAACTCTTGTTGAAAAAGGACATATAGTAATTACAGTTGGTGGAGGAGGAATTCCAGAAATTGAAAATAATGATGGAACGTTACAAGGAATAGCAGCAGTAATTGATAAAGATTTTGCATCAGAAAAGCTTGCTGAAATTATTGACGCAGATATTTTATTAATACTTACTGGGGTTGAGAAAGTTGCAATAAATTTTAATAAAGAAAATCAAGAAAACATATCCAAAATAGATATTGATGAGGCTTATAAATATATAAAAGAGGGTCAATTCGCAGCTGGTTCCATGCTGCCAAAGATAAAGGCTGCGGTAATGTTCGCAGAATCAAAAAATGGCAGACAGTCCTTAATAACATCTTTAGAAAAAGTTAAAGAAGCATTGCAGGGTAAAACGGGAACTATTATAAGTAAGAAATGTTAGTAGAACATTTAAAATTCAAGAATGTTTTATGTAAAAGGGCAACTATTAATAAGTAAAAAATCCTGAAAGATAATAAAATGACCAGATTTACTAAAGGGAGATGGTAACTTTGGATATTAGAACTGTATCAGTAATAGGTATAGGAACAATAGGATATGGAATAGCATTACTTTGTGCACAAGCTGGATTAAATGTAATTACTTATGATAAATCTGATGAAAATTTAAATAAAGGCTTTAAAAATATAGAATTAAGTTTGAATTTATTAAAGCTTGAAGGTAATTTAGAAGATAAACAGTGTGAGGAAATTTTAAATAGGATAGAAACAGTGCAGACAATTGAAGATGCTGTTAAAGGTGTAGACTTAGTTATTGAGTGCATAGATGAAAATATAGAATTAAAACAGGCAATTTTTGAACAATTAGATGAGCTTTGTCTTGAGAATGTAATCTTATCTACCTGTACCTCTGGACTTTCACCAACAGCTATAGCTAAAAATACAAAACATCCTGAAAGAATAGTGGTAGCGCATTTCTGGAACCCACCTCAATTAATTCCCCTTGTAGAAGTAGTACCCGGTGAAAATACATCACAAGAAACAATTAAAAAAACTATAGAATGGGTTGAATTCATAGGTAAAAAGGCTATTAGTATGAAAAAAGAATGTATAGGTTTCATTGGAAATCGCCTTCAACATGCCTTACTTAGGGAAGCCTTGTATATAGTAGAACAAGGCTTTGCAGAACCTGAAGAAGTTGATAAAGCAATTGAATTTGGGCTTGGAAGAAGGCTCCCAGTTACCGGTCCCATATGTACCGCTGATTTAGCAGGGCTTGATGTAGTATACTCTATATCTAAATATTTGTTTAAAGATCTTTGTAATTCATTAGAACCTTCTAAGTTAATAAAAATGAAAGTTGAGAAGGGTGAATTAGGAAGCAAGAGGGGGCAAGGATTTTATAATTGGGAACCAGAGATTTTGAAAAAGAAGCAAAAAGAACGTTCAGAACTTCTTTCATATTTTTTAGAAAAGGATGGAGAAAAAATGGATTTATAAGGCATAACATTAATTTAGATTCGGTATTCCTATGGATCTCTCTTCTGCACTAGTAACAATTTAAAGCTATCTCTAAGGCTCGTACCAAAGAAAATTAATGAAATTAAATAAACTCGCTAAGGCTCAGACAATATTTAATTTCATTAATTTTCTAAGGTGCCTCGCCAAGAGATAGCTTTAAATTGTTAAATGTGATGTCAGAGATATCCATAGGAATACCTAACATAAATTAATGTTTGATGTTATTTATCTATAATCTCTGTGCTGTATTTTTACATAAGTTAGATAATATGTAATATATTCAATTTGGAAATCGTAAATATATATATAGTTATAAACTAGAAAATTAACTTACACAGAAGAATTGGCAGCATATCCCTCTGTGTAAGCTAACTTATAAGCTTTAAACCCTATGTGAAGTATTTAATTTCTAAAGGATGTGGTATTCTGTATAATTATTTAGGAATTTCTTTAGGACAGCTTTTAGAAAATGATGTGCTTAAGGGAGTTAAAATTTTAGGTGGTTCATCAGGAATATCAAGAAGAGTTACAAATGTGAATGTTATGGAAGTTCCTGATATTATAGAATGGGTTAAACCAGGGGAGTTTTTAATTACAACGGCCTATTCAATAAAGGATAATATAAATATACTTCTTGAACTTATCCCAAAACTAAATGAAAAAGGTGTAGCTGGACTTGGGATTAAAGTGGGCAGATATATAAAAGAATTACCTCAAAATATTATTGATTTAGCTGACGAATTAAGTTTTCCTATTGTCCAAGTTCCATTTAATGTTTCACATACGGATGTAATTTCAATTATTCTAAATTTGGTTATTGAAGAACAAATGGGTATACATTTAAAAATTGAAAAATTTATTACTGAAATAATGGATATAATGATGAAAGGTGGAACTTTAAAAGAAATTGCTACAAAACTATATGAAAATATAGGGCATCCACTAGCTATATATGAAAATATGAGTGATAGCTGTGAAATTATTTGCGATAGGGATGTAGATAGTAATATTTATGATTTAAATAGGAGTTTGATTAATAAATTTATTAATGAACAAAGAAGTTTGAATTGTAAAAATGTAAGGATTCAAACTGATGGAATTTATAATGAAAGTGTAGATATAATTGGAGATAAAAGAATAAAGAGGATAACCATTCCTATAGTTGTTGAGAAGATTGAACATGGATATATTTTTATTTGGATAGATAAAAAAGAATTAGGATTGTATGATAAATTTCTCATTGAGTCTTATGTTCATATTATTGCATTGGACTTTGTAAAAAAACTTTCTCTATCAAACATGGAGAGTAAGTACAAACTGGAATTTTTTAATAATTTATTAAGTAGTGATGAAAACAGACAAAATGAGGCTGTTGAAAGTGCAAAAACTTTTAATTTTGATTTAGGATTAAAATACACTGTATTAATTATATATTTCTATGATTATTTTAAAACTAAAGATACAGGATTGCATGAATCAAATTTCAATAAAAATGCTATTGCTAACTCTCTATTTATTATCGATAGAATTGCTAAATCCGAAAAAGAAACAATATTGTATGTGGATAAAAGTGATAGAATTGTTATACTATATGGAAGTGAGCCATCAGAGAAATCTGAAGCAATAAAGAAAAAAGTGATATCTTTCTGTAAAAAGATAGAAATCGAGGCCTTAAAAAAATTTAAAGAACAGAAATTTAGGATAGGAATTGGACGACCGTATATAGACGTATTTAAACTTAATAAAAGTTATGAACAAGCTAAAGTTATAGTGGAAAAATTCAATAAATCAAATACAGCAAATATTTTACATTACGATGATTTAGGATTATACACAATTTTATATTTTGATGGAATTCAAACGGAACTTTTTAAACTTTGTAATGATACAATAAATCCAATTGTAAATTATGATAAATTAAATAATACCGAATTAATTAAGACACTAAGGGTTTATTTTGAATGCAACGGTAATATGAAAAAGATGTCTAAAGAAATGTTTATGCATTATAACACTATTGTATATAGGATTCAAAAAATAAAAGATATTACAGGTGTTGATTTTGAAAATGGTGATAGTAGACTAAAATTTGAAATTGCTTTGAAAGCCTTAGAATTAATTTAAAATAAAACACTGTTCAAAAGGTGACAGAAATTATTTTAATAGAGTGGAATTACTAGGGTTTATTGATAGTAATATAGAAAATATTACATAAATATTACATAAAATGTGGTATAATAAAATACAGAAAATAAATTAATATTGAAATAATCACAAATACAAAACATTTTTAAATTTACAAAACATTTTTTAAATTTACAAAATATTTGGAGGTTTTTATTATGGAACTAAGTTTAATTAAAATTCTCATTTGCGATGATTCTCTTTTAATTAGAAAACAATTTAAGGATCTCTTGCTAAGTCACGGATGCTCTCAGGTTTTTGAAGCAACTGATGGACAAGATGCCGTAGACAAATATAAAACCTATAATCCTAATATAGTTTTCATGGATATTGTTATGCCTGTAAAAACTGGAATTGAAGCAGTGTCCGAGATATTGGAGTATGATAAGAATGCAAAGATTGTAATGGCATCTTCCTCAGGTACTAAAACTCACCTTAGAAAATCAATCGAGGCCGGAGCATCTGATTTTATACAGAAACCTATTGATGAAAGTCAAATTTTAAATATTATAAATAACTTGAAAAAGGAGGCTTAAAATAATGTTTACACAATTATTTGGAAGTTATCTTTTAAATAAAAAGTCAATTACAGCTGAACAGTTAAAATATGCATTAGAGTATCAAAAAAATGTACATCTTAAACTAGGTGTTATAGCTGTAAATTCAGGCTTTATGACCGCTGAAAGTGTGAATCAGGTACATAGTATGCAGTGTAAGGTAGATAAAAAATTCGGTGAATTGGCAATTGAAATGGGATTTTTAGACGAGGAAAAGCTAAACATTCTACTTAATACACAAAAATCGGATTATTTACTTCTAGGCCAAGCTTTAATTGAAAAAGAATATATGACTCTTGAACAATTTGGTGAAGAACTAAATAACTATAAAAAAGATTACAGTCTTAATAATGAAAAGTTTAATTCACTACAAAATGAAAATATAGATGAAATTATAGACATATTCTATAACTTTAACGATTCTCCTGAAAGTTCTACTTATAAAAGTTATCTTTCCATATTTATAAAAAACATAATTAGATTTATTGATGCCAATTTTAAGCCTGTAGAAATTATTCCAATTAATGAATATAAATTACAATGGGGTGTATCACAGGAAGTTATAGGAGAAACTAAATTATATACATATATCGCTGCAGATGAAAAGTCTTTTATTGATTTTGCAGGAAAGTATGCAAAAGAGACTTATACCACTAATAATGAATATGCTCAAGCAGCTGTAGGTGAATTTTTAAATTTAGTAAATGGATTATACCTAGTAAATATGTCTAATAACGATGTCGAACTAGAATTAACTCCTCAAAATGTACTTTCTAAGGTCAACTTAAAAAATCTTTCAGAAGGCTTTTGTATTCCACTAGACTTTTCTTTTGGAAGAATTGATATCATAATAGCTATGTAATACAAATTAAAATAATAATCGTATAAAAAGTATCTAGTAAAATAAACCATGACATATCTATAAAAGCTTGAAAGGCGATATAGATATGTCATGGTTTATTTGTATATTAACTCTCTTTATGATATTCATTATGAATGAAAGTTTTTACCTTAAGTATTAGATTTTTATTCTGCTAAATATGCTTTCTTCCCTTCACGTATCTTCTTAGAGACTCCCCTGCTTGAGTAGATGGGAAAGCGTTTACTAATATTCCTTCTTTATTTTTAACCTTCAGTTTTTCAATATCAAAAAACGTAAGAGAATCTTTAACTAATCCATCTTTAACAGACTCAAAAGAACAATATACTACCTCTGTACATTCTTTATTAAGCTGAACATTATACCTATTATAATCAATCCAATCTATAGAATAAGGTATAAAATATTTAAAATCAAAACCATCCAAAAACTTTTTACAATCTTCTCTGTTATTAAAATAATTTAAACTATTCATTGCTTACATCCTCCTTTGTATAATTTTAGAATTTTCTAACTCATTGATTATATTATACTGAGTACTTGTTTTCTTGCCAATATATATTTGGGTTAATTTCATCTTTCTTAATTATTAAAATTTTTAAGTCTATGGGACAACTCTCTTGAGAAACATCCGTTGAATAATCAAAATATTAATAATAATATTATACTTCACAATTTACTTCAGTTTCCGGTGAGTTAAGCCAGTAACCAACCACATATATCCTCAATAATTTTTTCTTCTTCTAAATTGTTGCTCAAAGTTTTAAATTTTTCGCATATTTTTATCATATCAAATGCAGTTTCTTGTAATGAGTTTCCTATTCTTAAAATCAAATCATTGTTCATAGCATCTGAATATACAACAGCTTTTTTTATAATAGATTTTTTAAGACTTAATGCAATCTCTATATTACCCCAAGTAAATCTTTTTTCCAGCGTAATATCAAAGGCTGGAGATTCTCCATAAATCCAGTCCCAAGAAGAATATTTTTCATATAGAGTATCTATGCTACAGTTATCTTTACTAAAGATGGATTCTTCGCAGCTTCCACCATATAATTCCTTAAAGCTTTCCTTTAATTTATTCTTAATAGAATCAATTGTTATATTTTCATTTAAACTTTTAAGATTCACAACTCTAGCTTGTACTGAATCTATGCCTTTAGCTTTAATTTTCTCTTTTGAAACTTGTAGATAAAGTCCTAATTTACTCATATCTACATCCACAAGTATAGTGCCGTGGTGATATGTCAAATTTCTACTAGAATAAAAGGCATTACCAGAAAACTTTTTACCATCTATTTCAAGGTCATTTCTTCCACTAGGATGTGCATTTATTCCTTCTTTTTGTACTGCGTTTAAAATAACCTGCAATTGCTTTTCTAAGTTATATAGAGGTTTAGTGGTTATAAAAGTAAAATTTAAATTACCTAAATCATGAAAAACTGCACCTCCACCTGAAAGTCTTCTTGCTAGTTTTCCATTATCTTTTTCTAAATCTTTGCACTTGCATTCTTTCCATGAATTTTGATTGCTTCCTATAACTACAGTGTTTTGATTTTGCCATAAGTAAAGAATTACTTCATTTTCTTTTACTGTATGAAGTAGGTGTTCCTCTAAGGCTAAGTTATACCAAGGATCAAAATCTAAAGATGAAATGATTTTTGTTTGTATATCATTAGTTAACAAAATATAAACCCCTCCCTTTATCTAATCACTACAAAACCATTACCATGTGAATTCTAAAACTACTCAGCGTTAGAATACAAACCGTATGTGAATGTAGTTTCACTTAACATTATACAATATTAATTCATGTACTTAATATAGGTTTTAAGAGAATTAAAGATAAAAAACATTTGTAGTGTGGTAAATTATTATATAATAAAAAATTAAAAAAATGTGCTCATTATGAACACATTTTTTATTTGTTGATTTTTAGGAATTATATCTAATTTTGTGAAGTTTTATTAGTGAAAGATGTTAAACTAGTTATCATGGTAGCTTCTTGCTCCTGAGTAATAGTACCAGAAGTTACTAAAGTATCAAGCTTAGTTTTTAAGGAGTTTGTAAACTTTTCTTTTCCAGCTTGAGCATCTTTATTTTTATCATGAGTAAATAGATTTTGTATAGCAGTTTCCTGCTCCTGAGTAATAGTTCCGGCAGTTACAAGAGTATCAAGTTTAGTCTTTAATGAATTTTTCACATCTTTCTTTTCTGTCTTAGTAGTATCAGTTGAAGAAGAAGTGAAAAGATTTAATACAGCAGTTTCTTGCTCCTGAGTAATAGTACTAGCAGTTACTAGAGTGTCAATCTTAGTTTTAAAGAAATCTTTAGCTCCTTCTTTTGCAACTTTTTTAGGAGTAAATAGATTTTCTATAGCAGTTTCATCATCCTGAGTAATAGTACCAGCAGTTACAAGGGTATCAAGTTTGGTCTTTAATGAATTTTTCACATCTCTTTTTTCTGCCTTAGTAGTATCAGTTTTAGAAGGAGTTAAAAGATTTAATACGGCAGTTTCTTTTTCCTGAGTAATAGTACCAGCAGTCACAAGAGTATCAAGCTTGCTCTTTAAAAAATCTTGAGGATTTGTTTTTTTATCAGTTTTAGAAGGAGTTAGAAGATTTAATGCAGCAGTTTCTTGATCCGCAGTAATAGTACCAGCAGTTACAAGAGCATCAAGTTTAGTTTTTGAGAAGTTCTCACCAGTTCCTTTTTTAAAATTTTTATTAGTATGGTATGTTGCCTTTGTTGTATCCTTAGAAAGTGAAGCTGCATGAGTTGTAATAACTCCTGTACCTATTGATGCCACAATAGCTAAAGCTGCGATTATTTTAATATTTCTCTTTATCATTTTCAATTACCTCCAAAAAAAAATTTTATTGCATATATATATATTCTCATTGCTCTGTGACAGCTTGATTACAAATAAGTGAAGGAAATGTTAACACTTTCTAGTATTGGTTTATGGAAGTAAGATCCATAATTATTTTTTTTATATTTTTAGAAACTCTCAAGTTACTTTAATATGTAAAACTCCAGATTTCTCACTAATGCTGGACAAAAGATTTCACCCAAAGTATTCATTGAACTAAATGAAAAAAATTCTCACCTACATAAATAAATCATATTATGTAGGTGAGAAAATCAATACCTTAAAAGATAAGTGTTTTAAATAAGGCTGCTATCATGATTATCAAATATGATTTTGCTTCCGTTCTCTTTAAATAAATAGCTGCATATCTGATTCAAGGGCATCTTTTAAATAATCCTTAGCTTCAATTATTTCAACCTCTGGAAGAAGTTCCTCCTTTTTAAAGCCCATAACTTCAACTGAAAGTTTACATCCATAAAATTTAACTCCTTTTTTTATTGCTCCCTTTAAAAAAGCGGTAAGATCAGGAGTATCCTCCTCCTTCATCATGGCTTTAAGCATTCCCTTTCCAAGACCACTAAAATTCATTCTAGATAGTGGTAAGTCTTCAATGCCCTTAGGAGTCATAAGAGCAAACATCTTTTCGTAAAGAGTTTTATTATCCGGAGTATCACCTGTTGAATCCCTAACCAGAAAAATCCCCCAAAATGCAAAGAATATTGATACATCTACATCCAATTCCTTTGCAGAATTGGCTATAATTAAGGCTGCAAGAGCTTTGTCATAATCCCCACTAAATACAAGTAAATTTAATTTTTTGTTCAAATAAAACACCCTTTCCTGTTGAAAATTATAGAACTAGTTTAAGCGTTATGAAAAATTTTATTCAAACTCATAGCAGATGCCTTAGCAAAAGACAAAACTATACTAATGTTATCGAAAAAGAGCGCAGCTATTTATGCAATATATAGTAGGTTAGATTTTATACAATAAAGATTAATAATAAGTTAGTATTGACAATTTATAAAAATAAATCACAAAAAAATAATACTATTCTAAAAAACATACCATTGTTGGAAAATCATTGAATTTCAGTATATAAACACGTATAATACAGTTATAGTATCCTATAAAACGGAATATAAATTCCGAAATTCGGGGCTATGCCGTTTCAAATAAAATAAAACTTAAATCAGGTTAGGTTTTATGTAAAGATGTGAATATTAGAGCGGGTAGTCATCTGGTAAAAACTTTTATTGATATATAGAAAGGAAGAGTTATCATGTATAGAGTGGACTTGAACTGTGATTTAGGAGAGAGTTTTGGCAATTATAAAATAGGTGTGGATGAAGAGATACTAGCATTTGTTACATCCGCCAATATTGCATGTGGATTTCATGCAGGAGACCCAGCGGTGATGCACAAAACTGTAAAGCTAGCTATTGAGAATGAAGTTTCAATAGGAGCCCATCCGGGACTTCCTGATTTAGTAGGATTCGGAAGAAGGAACATGAATATTTCTCCAGAGGATGCTTATAATATGGTAGTTTATCAAGTTGGTGCTTTAAATGCATTTGTAAAAGCTGAAGGTGGGAAAATGCAGCATGTTAAGCCTCATGGGGCACTTTATAATATGGCTGCTAAAAATCAGATGTTAGCTAAAGCAATAGCTGAGGCTATTTATAAAGTAGATTCTCAATTAATACTATTTGGTCTTTCAGGAAGTGAACTTATAAAAGCAGGAGAAAATGTAGGACTTATAACTGCTAGTGAAGTTTTTGCAGATAGAACTTATCAGGCAGATGGGTCACTTACGCCTAGAGTTGATAAGGATGCCCTTATTACAAATAGTTATGATGCTATTAAGCAAGTGATAAAAATGGTTAGAGAAGGATCTGTATTGTGTCAGCAAGGTTTTGATATTCCAATAAAGGCGGATACAATTTGCATACATGGTGATGGTGTACATGCATTAGCTTTTGCAGAAGAAATTAATAAGCAGCTGGAAGCTTGTAAAATTAATATTAAGAATTTTGGAAATAGTTAAATTTAATCACTGTCAGCTCTAAAATTCTTGTTTCTACAAGAGTTGATTTTAATATTTAGGAACTCTTAACTGATTAAACTAATTAGTTCAATATGAAGAAAATTTATATTTTATTGTTTGAAAGGAGAAAATTTATGCTTACATTAATTGGTGTTGTTATTGTTGTTATAGGTTTCGCAATGCGTTTTAATCCTCTGTTAGTGGTAACGGTTGCGGGTATTGCTACTGGGGTAGCTGGTCATCTCTCTATTTTTAAAATTCTTACAATCTTCGGAGAAGCCTTTGTGAAAAATCGATATTTGTCATTATTCATACTTACTTTACCTGTTATTGGGTTATTAGAGAGAAGTGGATTAAAAGAACAATCACAAATATTAATTGGTAAAATAAAGGCTGCAACTTCTGGACGTATTTTACTTTTATATCTTTTTATACGTGAGTTAACAGCAGCATTAGGTTTAACAAGTTTTGGTGGACATGCACAAATGGTACGTCCTCTTGTGTCTCCTATGGCGGAGGCTGCAGCTGAAAACAAATATGGTAATTTACCAGAGAAAACTCGTAATAAAATTAAGGCTTTTGCTGCATCAGCAGATAACGTTGGGGTATTCTTTGGAGAAGATATATTTATAGCCTTTGGCGCTATTTTACTTATAAAAGGCTTTTATGATCAAAATGGAATTCATTTAGATCCTATACACATAGCCCTTTGGGGAATTCCAACTGCTATTTCAGCATTTTTAATTCATGGCATAAGACTTATTTTACTTGATAAAAAAATAAAAAAAGAGGTAGAAGAATTTAATGCTGAAGATGAGAAAGTTAATAGAAGGGGAGTGAGGTAACATGATTATAAGTCTTGAGTACATTTACTATATAGCAGGTATTTTTTTAACTTTAATTACTGTTTTAACATTGAAAGATAAAAAGAATCCTAAACGTATTACTACTGCTCTGTTTTGGGGACTTTATGCACTTACATTCCTATTTGGAAAGGTTATTCCACCAATGTATATGGGAATAATCGTAATTCTAATTGCTATTACAGCAGGCTTTGGTGGCGTTGGATTAGGTTCATATAGTCAGTCTACTGAGAATGAACGTAAGGATTCTGCTAAGAAACTAGGGAATTTATTATTTTTGCCAGCGCTTTTAATTCCTATTGTTACAATAATTGGAGCTTTGTGGCTTAAAAATGTAAAAATAGGAGGATTACTGTTACTGGATAAAGATAATGTTACTATTGTTAGTTTAGGGGTAGCTTGTTTAATTGCTTTAATTGTATCCTTGTTACTAACAAAACAAAAGGCAATGCAATCTATTAAAGAGAGTAGAAGATTAATTGATACTATTGGTTGGGCGTCTATTCTTCCTCAAATGTTAGCAGCTCTAGGAGGTCTCTTTACTGTAGCCGGTGTTGGCAGCGCTGTTACAAAACTGGTTAGTGGAGCTATTCCCGTTGACAATAAATTTTTAGTTGTTGTTGCTTATGTTGTAGCTATGGCTTTATTTACAATGATTATGGGAAACGCTTTTGCGGCATTTCCTGTTATTACAGGTGGTATAGGCTTACCTTTAGTTGTACATATGCATGGAGGTAATCCAGCTGTGCTTGCTGCAATTGGAATGTTCTCAGGTTATTGTGGAACACTTATGACTCCTATGGCCGCTAATTATAATATTGTTCCTGCAGCACTGTTAGATTTACCAGATAAAAATGATGTTATTAAAGTACAAGTACCAACGGCATTGTTATTATTAGTAGTAAATATATTTTTAATGTATTTTCTTGTGTATTAAGTATGCTTTAAATTGGAGTGATATTACAATGAAAAAAGTATTAGTAACTGGATTTCATTCTTTGGGAGGCAAAAAAAATGAGCGAAACTATTGATAACAATGAATTGACCGTGAAGATGTTTCCCATTGGTGAATCTGGAATTTTAGTTGAATTTGGGACAAAGATTCATCCTGACGTACACCGAAGGATTAAAGCATTAACCGATTATCTTGATGCACATCCATTCCCAGGAATGATTGAATGTGTATCAGCATTTTTAAGTGTTACTGTGTTTTATGATTCTATGAAAGTTAAGAATTTACAAACTAATTATGCAGAAAAAGAGCAGCTTTCTTATAAGATTGTTAAATCCATACTGCAGGAAATTTTATTAACATTAGATTATTCTGCTAATAATAAACCAAGAATTGTAGAAATTCCTGTGTGTTATGGTGGAGAGTTTGGACTAGATTTAGAATATGTGGCAGAATATAATAAGATTACTGTGGATGAAGTAATAAAAATTCATTCAAGCGGTGAATACCTTGTTTATATGATAGGTTTTGCTCCTGGCTTTCCATACTTAGGTGGAATGTCTGAAAAAATTTCTGCCCCTCGCCGTCAAAGTCCACGTATGTTAATTCCCAAAGGTTCAGTAGGAATTGCAGGAATGCAAACCGGTGTTTATCCTATAGGTACCCCAGGGGGATGGCAGTTAATTGGCCGTACACCATTAGAACTGTTCCGTCCAAATGAATGTCCTCCAAGTCTTCTTAAGTCTGGCGATATAGTGAAATTTTATCCAATTTCCTATGAGGAATATGAAAATCATAAGGAGGTAAGGCTGTGAGTATAACCGTTATTCATCCTGGTCTTCTGACAACTGTTCAAGATTTGGGGAGATATGGATATCAAAAGTATGGAATAATAGTTAGTGGTGCTATGGATTCCTATTCCCTGCGGCTTGCGAATCTTTTAGTGGGTAATAAAGAAGGTGAAGCTGGGCTCGAGATGACCTTAATGGGTCCTTCACTAGAAATAGAGAAGGATACTCTTTTTGCTATTACTGGGGGTGATTTGTCACCTACAATTAATGGAGAACCTGTTCCGATGTGGAGACCTGTTTATCTCCATAAAAAAAGTGTTCTGAAATTTGGAGCGTGTAAGTCTGGCTGTCGTTCATATTTAGCTGTTGCAGGTGGTTATAACATTCCAGAAATTATGGAAAGTAAAAGCACGTACCTTAGAGCTGGAATTGGTGGTTTTCAAGGACGAGGATTACAAAAGGCGGATGTACTGCAAATTAAATCTCCTAGGGAAGAATCACTAAAGATTATGAAGAATTTAGCAAAAAAACAGTCATCAAATTTCTTTGGTTCAACATCTTGGTATTTAAGGAGAGAATATATCATAAAGGATTCTCAAAATATTAAGATTCGGGTTATAGGTGATAGGCAATTCCATGAATTTACGTTAGATAGTAAAAAACAATTTCTCAATTGTCCATTTAAGATTACACCTCAATCGGATAGAATGGGATACCGTTTGTCTGGACCAGCTTTGAAGTTAGAAAAACCTTTAGAAATGATTTCTGAAGCTGTATCTCTTGGTACAATTCAAGTACCACCGGATGGAAACCCAATTATATTATTAGCTGATAGACAAACTATAGGTGGGTATCCTAAGATTGCACAGATAGCTGCAGTAGATATTTCTAAAGTTGTTCAAACTAAGCCAGGAGATAAGATTTCTTTTGAAGAGATTTCCTTGGAAGAAGCAGAAAGACTGTACATTGAAAGAGAAAAATACATTCAAAATATTAGAATAGCAATTAACTTATCTGATTAAAACATAAAAAATTTACTGTTAAGGGTATGAATGAACTATGCAAGATAAAAATAAAACAGTAGTAAAATCAATGGATTTGTTGAATCTTTTTCGTAATTATCCAAAGCTTAGTCTAGGTGAAATGGTACAGCTGTCAGGTATACCGAAAACCTCGGTTCATCGTATGGTTGGTTCATTAGAAGAAATGGGATTTCTAAAAAAAGAGGAAAATAGTAAATATTCGCTTGGTTTTGTATTTCTCGAATTTGGTCAATTGGTTAAAGAGAGAATAGATATACGGAAAATTGCTTTACCTATTATGCATTCTCTTCGTGAGGATGCTGGGGAAGCTGTGAATCTAGTTATTAATGAAGGAAATGAAGCTATATATATTGAAAAATTAGAAACAATGCAGCCTGTTAGAGTTTATACTAAAATTGGCCGTAGGGCACCATTGTACGGAGGAGCATGCCCTCGTATACTTCTTGCTTTCCTACCGGAATCAGAACTTGAACAATATATAAAGCAAATTGAGTTAAAACCAATTGCAATGGAGACAATAGCTGACAAGGATTATTTATTGCAGGTTTTAGCAGAATCTAAAAAGAATGGATATTCTATAAGTCATTCTGAACTTCAAGATTATTCCTCAGCTGTGGCAGCACCTATTTTTGATTCCTTAAATCAGGTTGTGGCAGGTATCAGTCTCGTAGGTCCAAGTATGCGATTTCAAGAGGAACACCTATCAAAATTAATTGAATTGATTAAAAAAGCTGCAAATGAAATTTCATATAAATTAGGCTGGAAAGGATTAGATAGAATTTAATGAAAAAGAAAATTTCCCAACTTGGAATATTGCTTAATTGATTTGGAAATATTCTAAGTTGGAGAATTTACCGCTACAGCATCTATATTATTAATTTTAATTAAACTGCTTTTTTAAAGAGAACCCATGGACCTAAATCATCCTGTGTTACTGCAAAGTATTTTATATTTGCACCAATTAATATATTTACAAGCTTTTCAACAACATTCTGATTCTTGGATTTTTTCCTTTTTTTAGAAAAATCTTTTTTCTTAGTGAATAAATCGCCTTCAACATAAGCTATTCCCTGAGGAGATAATACTCTATATATCTCTTTAAAGGCTCTTATAGGATCTTTCCAAAACCATATGGAATCTCTACTTACAACGAGATCAACGGATTGATCTTCCATTGGTATATTATGTACATCACCAGGTAATGGTTTTATCCTATTTTTTAAACCAGTACCTTCTATTTTTTTTGCTTTAATATTTAGTGAGTCTGCGGACTTATCAAGTAAATAAACAGACATATCTGTTACTTTAGCCATTTCGATACCAAAAGTACCATCACAACTACCTACATCAATACAAACACCACAATTACTACTAATGTTTTCCTTTATATGATAAACTGCAGGTGAATAATTAGATGGACATACATTAATTCCAGCTTTACTAAATTTTAAATTTTTTTCTTCGCACTTCATTTACTATACCTCCATCAATTTTTAAATATTTATCAATTTATTGTAAAAATTATCTACAATAATATTATTAAGTTTATCTTCTTATAATATATATTA
>Ga0183101_1000137_pt4 | contig 45200 bp, 36 predicted proteins | sample Biomet3_FD_127790 | JGI IMG/M metagenome (GOLD analysis project Ga0183101, IMG submission 127790) | Microbial communities from bioreactor (seeded with sewage sludge) at LBNL, California, USA - Biofuel metagenome 3 | ecosystem: Engineered > Bioreactor > Anaerobic > Unclassified ... | reverse complement strand
GATTGGAATATATGTTGTAGAATAACTTCATACATTGTAAATGTGTAATGCTCTGTCTGTGCACTGCTCTTCAATTCATTGTTAATTGTTTCAATAATAGCTCGTTTTGTTCTTACCGGATAATTCATAAAATATATTGTTCATAATACAGTGTTAGCGAAGTGGAATGGATGTATTTTAGAATTAAACTATCATTTATTATTCCTTCCTATTTGCATCTCTTCAGAAAAAAAACGAAATTTGCAACGCTTTAAAAACGGAATTTTACTAACACCTTTAAATAAATAATGAAATGACTAAAAGTGCATTGCAAATTGCAAGGGCTGCTTACCAGCCTAAACTCCCAAAAGCGTTGAAGGGCGCTGTTAAAGTAATGGAGGGTGCGCCTACCCAATCCATTGCTGATCAGGAAGCAATTAAAAAGTTGTTCCCGAATACATACGGAATGCCTTTAATTACATTTGAAAGTACAGATAAAGCTGCTGAATTCCCTGTTATCAATGTAGGTGTAATTTTATCCGGCGGTCAAGCTCCGGGTGGACATAATGTGATATCGGGTATTTTTGATGGTATTAAGAAGTTGAATAAGGATAGCAAATTGTATGGCTTTATTCTTGGTCCTGGTGGTTTGGTAGACCATAACTATATGGAGCTTACCGCTGATATCATTGACGAGTATCGTAATACCGGTGGTTTTGACATCATTGGTTCCGGACGTACAAAATTGGAGAAAGAAGAACAATTTGAAAAAGGCTATGAGATCCTAAAGGAATTAGGTATTAAAGCTCTAGTTATAATTGGAGGTGATGACTCCAATACTAACGCATGTGTATTGGCCGAATATTATGCAGCTAAACAAAGTGGCGTTCAGGTAATCGGTTGTCCGAAAACAATCGATGGTGACTTGAAAAACGAGATGATTGAAACTTCTTTTGGCTTTGACACAGCATGTAAGGTCTATTCTGAAGTAATCGGTAATATTCAACGTGACTGTAACTCTGCACGTAAATACTGGCACTTCATCAAATTGATGGGCCGTTCAGCTTCTCATATTGCATTGGAGTGTGCGTTGCAAACTCAACCAAATATCTGTATCATTTCTGAGGAGGTCGAGTCTAAAGATATGTCTTTGGATGATATTGTGACTTCCATAGCTCAGGTGGTTGCTGCACGTGCTGCCCAGGGTAATAACTTTGGTACAGTGCTTATACCGGAAGGATTGATAGAATTTATTCCTGCAATGAAGCGTTTGATTTCTGAATTGAATGATTTTCTAGCTGCAAATGCAGAAGAATTTTCTCACATTAAGAAATCTCATCAACGTGATTATATTATCAGCAAACTTTCTAAAGAAAATGCAGCTGTTTATGCCAGCCTGCCCGAAGGTGTTGCCCGTCAGTTATCATTGGACCGTGACCCACACGGAAATGTACAAGTATCTCTTATTGAAACAGAGAAGTTATTGTCTGAAATGGTAGCTACTAAACTTGCTTCATGGAAAGAAGAAGGAAAATATGTAGGTAAGTTTGCTGCTCAACATCACTTCTTCGGATATGAAGGACGTTGCGCTGCCCCGTCTAATTACGATGCTGATTATTGCTATTCATTGGGCTATGCTGCATCTGCTTTAATCGCAGATGGCAAAACCGGTTATATGGCTTCAGTTCGTAATACGACAGCTCCTGCCGACCAATGGGTTGCAGGTGGTGTGCCCATCACGATGATGATGAATATGGAACGTCGTCACGGCGAGATGAAGCCGGTAATTCAGAAAGCATTGGTGAAGTTGGATGGTGCTCCATTCAAGGCATTTGCTGCAAAACGCGATAGTTGGGCAATGGTAACAGATTATGTATATCCGGGCCCTATTCAATACTTTGGTCCTACAGAAGTTTGTGATCAGCCGACTAAAACATTACAATTAGAACAAGCTAAATAGTAGCTCTCCCTAACAAAAAGCTGTGTCCGAAGTTTCTACTCTTTAATTTTTCTTTATGCTATGCATATAAGAAAGTATATCAAGAAAATCTTTAGGCACAGTTTTTTATTTTATCTTTCTCTTTGGATAACAACACTTTTATTAAGATATATGGTCATATGGGGATACTTCGGAATGTAGCTTCAATTCTTGTTTATTATTAATGAGTGTGGTTGATAACAACAGTTATTAGGCCTTTTTCGAAGCTCCAAGTATGAAAAGCCATTTTTTTCATGTACATTTGTGATGTACATATTTTACATTTAATTATCGCTCCATTTATCAGATATTATGGTTGCACAGAAAGGACGTACCAAGCCTAGAAAATCTGCGACTCCACGCAAGAAGACTACTCGCTCATCGAAGAAACATCGGGAACGAGTAATGCCCGTCTGGCTGCGCAACATCATCGCACTTTTTATTATAGCGTTCTTCTCTGTAGCATTTTATTGGTTTTTTGTCCGTCCGTATGCTTATCGTTGGCGACCTTGTAATGGTATAAAAGCGTATGGAGTCTGTATGCCGATGGACTATGAAGTTCATGGCATTGACGTTTCTCATCATCAAGGTTTTATTAATTGGGATCAGTTGTGCAATAATAAGAATCTTAATTTCCCTATCCAATTTATCTTTATAAAAGCTACAGAGGGAGGAGATCATAGTGACTTTGCTTTTCAACACAACTTTCGGGAAGCGCGACGTCATGGGTTTATTCGGGGAGCCTATCATTATTTTAATCCAAAGACAGATCCTTTGAGACAGGCGGATTTTTTTATTCGTACAGTGCCACTTACTGAAGGTGATTTACCTCCCGTACTTGATGTGGAAAAGACAGGTAATCGTTCTATCCCTCAATTCCGGATGGCTGTAAAAACTTGGCTCAATCGTGTTGAAGCTCATTATGGAGTGAAGCCGATCTTGTATACTTCCTATAAATTTAAGACAAAGTACCTCGATGATCCTGCATTTAATACCTATCCATATTGGATTGCCCATTACTATGTGGATTCAGTAAAGTATGAAGGCCATTGGAATTTTTGGCAACATACTGATGTTGGCACAGTACCGGGAATTAAGGAGGATGTTGACCTTAATGTGTTCAACGGGTCATTAAACGAGTTGAAAGCTTTAGCTCTCCATAAGTAAACTCGTTTTTGTCGTCATAGTAATGACTTTATTCATTGCGTTTCCTTTCCTTTAATTAGATTTTACAAGGTGAACTTCACGCTAGCCCAATTATTTTTTTCTTTATAGTGTAGATAATGCAGCCCGTTCTCTTCAGCTTTCGCACGAAGGAGTGGGATATCTTCTACATAGAATCCGCTGATATAAAGTTCAGAACCCGGAGTCATACAGCTGACATATTTTTGCATGTCATTGAGTAAGATATTGCGGTTAATATTGGCAATGATAACATCAAAAGGTCCTTTCCCTTCCAATGAAGATGCATCACCTTGAGAGACAGTAATATTATCTACCCCGTTTAACTCTATATTTTCTAATGAATTACGTACACACCATTCATCAATATCAATAGCTGTGCATGGAGATGCGCCTCGCATGCGTGCCAAGATGGCCAGAATTGATGTTCCACATCCCATGTCGAGCAGTGATTTTCCTTTCAACTCCGCTTCGAGTAATTCTGCGATGATCAGACTTGTTGTCTCATGATGTCCCGTTCCGAAAGCCATCTGTGGATTGATGACAATATCATATTCCACTTTAGGTATATCATGATGGAAGGTACTATGAATGGCACAGCGGTTATCAATAACAATTGGTTGAAAGAAATTCTTCTCCCACTCTTCGTTCCAGTCTTTATCTTCAGCTTCTTTCCAAGTGTATTCTATGGATGTATTTGAAAGAGGAAAACTGCTGATTACTTCTTTAACATCTTCTTCCACATAAAGATCTTTTTGAATATATGCATCCAATCCATCAGATTGCTCAATAAAGCTTTCGAACCCTGCATCGCCAAGGATTCCTGCTAAAACATCATTTACAATTTCTGTATTCGGATTAGTTTTAAAGTGGAATTCTAAATATTTCATGCTAAAAATTATCATTTTTGTTAGGAACTGCAAACCTACATGATAATTGCTGAATTCACAAGTTTGTCCATCGGAATTTGCCTTCTAGAGTGAATATTAGGGTTTTAATTCATTCGTTCTATTTAGGGAAATCCCTATTAATGTTTGGGGGAAATCTCCCGTGAGTAGTAAATCCGGCTGCTATCTTTGCAATGTGAAAAAGTAGATATTTTAAAACCTATAAACCACACTTAAATATGAAAAAGATTGTTTTTTTATCGCTTTTGGCTTTCTGCCTCCCATGGATGTTGGCAGCACAAAGCATAGATGACGACCTTTACTACGTACCCTCTAAGGAAAAGAAGGAACAGAAACAGACGACGACGAAAGTGTCCTCCTCTAAAGAAGAAATCGTGGTAAAGTCTAATACGCCGACAACGGTTTATACCTCTCCCGGTCAGACTACTATTGTGGTTCGCGATCGTAAAGGTAAGACCCGTGACATAGATGAATATAACCGTCGTTATAGTTCTAAAGAAAATGATTTTAGCTACGACAATGATACATTGTATGTAGATGAGAAAGATGTTCCGGATCCTGATGGAGAATGGGTAAGTGGATTTGATGGCTCGCAAGATGATTATGAATATGCCATGCGCATTATCCGTTTCCGTAATCCGCGTTACGCCATTAGTATTAGTAGCCCTTTATATTGGGATGTGGTCTATGGCATGAATTCTTGGGATTGGAACGTATATACAGATGGCCTTTATGCTTATGCTTTCCCAACCTTCTCTAATCGCATGTGGTGGGATTGGCGTTATAATTCCTATGGCTGGGGATGGGGATATCCATCTTATTATGGTTGGGGTTATCCTTCCTATGGCTGGGGTGGATTTTATAACGACTGGTACGTTGGCTGGGGCGGCTGGTATGGCGGCTGGAGCTGGGGACATCATCATTCCGGTTGGGGACATGGTTACTATCCCGGCGATGGTGGAAGTCACTGGGGAGGTGGATGGGCTGGTACATATACCAATCGTCGGTCTATTAGTTCACGTCCCGATGGCATGACTCGTAGAGTTGTTGCTTCCGATAGATCAGTTTCTTCAAGAGGCGGGTATATGGTAGGACAGGACGGTACGGTAAGACGTGGTTCTTCCACTTCCGTGAGACGCGTTATCGGAACCCGTTCTACATCAGATGATTTTATACGTCGTGGAGTGAGTGGGCGTACCGATGCTGCTTCTTCCAGAAGTTCAATGTATACTCGCCCGAGCAGTACACGCAGCAGTTCATACGATACTAACATCGATGGCATACGTAGTAGCCGTAGATCGTATTATGATGGTGGTTCGCAAGATTCACGTACCGGAACAGTAATTGTACCAAGTAGTCGCTCTTCTTCATCAGTACGTTCCAGTGGAGTTTCAACATATTCACGTGGTTCTTCAGAGAGTTCATCACGTAGCTATTCCGGTAGTAATGACCGTACATATAGTACACGTAGTAGTTCTCGCTCTTACGAAAGTTCTCCTTCCTATAACAGCAGTTCACGCTCAAGTAGTAGTAGCAGCAGTTATTCATCCGGTGGAAGTAGTAGTTCTTCACGTTCCAGTGGTGGCAGTAGCTCCGGTGGAGGTGGATCTTCACGTTCGGGTGGAGGTAGACGTTAACAAGGATTCTGTTTTACCAAAGTTTGATTTAAAAGAATTCAATTATGAAAAGACAAATAATATTAGGAGCTCTTTTCCTGATAGGAGGGATAGGAGCACAAGGGCAGAATGTGTATGATGCTGCCAATATAATCAATAAAGATTTGAGTGGAACAGCCCGTTTTGTTGGCATGGGTGGTGCTATGGGAGCACTGGGTGGTGATATCTCGACTATTGGGACAAATCCTGCTGGTATAGGACTCTTCCGTAGTAATGATATCAACACTTCATTTAGCTTTTCGACATTGAACACGGAAAGCAAATACAACGGAAGTACGTTTAGTACGGATAAAAATCGTTGGGATCTTAATAATATAGGTGCTGTATTTACTACTAAGATAGGAGATCAGGGTTCTTTACGCTATGTGAATTTCGGATTTAATTACCAACGGAGCAAGTCTTTTTATCGCAATATGAATATGGCGGGAGACTTAGGAGGTATGTCACAAACTTTCTTTATGGCTTCAGCTTCCGATAAGCTTTATCCGTCTTATTGGGATAATGGAAATCATTACAACAATAATGATATAGGATGGCTCTCGGCGTTGGGATATGATGGATATCTAATTAATCCGTCGGAAACAACTTCTATAACCGATTATCCTTTGAAAGATGCAAATGGGAATCAGATTAAAGATAAAGATGGAAATCCTTTATTTTTGAATTATGATTTCTTTAATAGTATTGTGGGTAATAGTGCACAAGTACGTGACTTCCATTCAAGGGAAAGAGGTGGTATTGATCAATATGATTTTAATGTGGCTCTAAACTTTAATGATCGTGCATATTTCGGTTTGACCATTGGAGCTTATAATGTGGATTATACTAAGAATACCTATTATGATGAGGATTTTGGAAATGGTGAAGGATATACTTTGCAAAGTTGGAATAATATTAGTGGTACAGGATTCGATTTTAAATTAGGAACGATATTACGCCCATTTGAATATTCTCCTTTGCGTATAGGTCTGGCTATTCATACTCCGGTATTCTATAACCTGACTTTGGCGACAAGCGCTCGAATGGAATCTGATGTTCATGCCAGTGCTGATGCAACGAATACAACAAGACATATCATTGATACACAAAATCAGCTAAACGGTGATATGAAAATGGATTTCAGAATTAATACTCCATGGAAGTATAATTTGAGTTTGGGCTATACTTTTGGTAGTAATCTGGCATTAGGTGCGGAATACGAATATCAGGATTACTCTACAACACGATTTAAAGATGGTGATGGAAATAGCAAGGGGGTAGAAAATGATGAAGCAAAATATGCAATGAAAGGTGTAAATACTTTTCGTATAGGTGCTGAATACAAGGTAATTCCTGAATTTGCTTTCCGCTTGGGATATAACTATACCTCTGCTATATTTAAAAAAGATGCTGTTAAGGCTCTTCCTATCAATTCCATACAAACAGATACTGATTTTGCAAATTTGCAAGCTATGAATACATATACCATTGGTGTAGGTTATCGCGGATCATCTTTCTATGCAGATTTAGCTTATAAATATTCTATACAGAAATCAGATTTCTATCCGTTCTGGTATCCCGAAGATGTGGTGGAAAATGGACAAATTGTTAGGAACTTAATGTCTCCTGATGCCACAAAAGTAAAAGACTCTCGTAGCCAGGTTTTATTGACTTTAGGTTTCAGATTCTAAAAACTAAAAATGAAATGATTTAGTAGTTTTTCATTTAATACTTGTTTATAACTCAAATCCCCGACTGTAGATATTATAGGCGGGGATTTTATTTTTTATTTAGTATTGTTGTTCTTGTTGAAAAGAGAAATACGATTTAATATTCAACTTTATCCTCTTTTTTTGCCCATTCTTCAAAGCCTTTTATTGCTTCTTCGGGGAGCATTACCACTAAAGGTAGTTTGCGATCGACAGGATTCAACGACAATTCATCATAGATAAACGAGTCGTCAAAGCCTATCCTTTTTGCATCTGTTTTATTATTGCCATAGTACACTTTGTCAAGTCGTGCCCAATAGATCGCGCCTAAGCACATCGGGCAGGGTTCACAGGAAGTGTAGATCTCATATCCATGCAGATTGAATGTTCCCAATCTTGCAGCCGCTTCACGGATAGCGCTTACTTCGGCATGGGCAGTCGGGTCACACGAGGCAGTTACGCGGTTGACCCCCGTAGCTACTATTTCTCCATCTTTAGCAATGACGGCTCCAAAAGGACCACCACCATTGGCTATATTCTCTATGGAAAGCTCTATCGCTTTTCTCATCAATTCTTCTTTAGTCATGTAAGCTTGCTTTTATTAGTTTACCTCAAATACAAATGTACGTTATTTTTGGAGTTGTGATATTGGCTTTGACACTTTTTACTCTTTCTCTTATATCTTGTGCTTTAAATAAGTTTGGCTTTTATCTGAAACATCTATGATCTGAAACGAGAATCATACTATACCATTCTATGAATCTTATTATATGATTGTATGAATCATGAGGGTGTGTCAAAACAGACATATCCTCTTTTTTTATGCGCAAAGCCCAGACTTTCACAAGCCTGGGTTTTGTTATTACCTAAAGTTTTTGTATCTTTAGGCATAAAGTTTTTCGTTATGGCAAAGTTACATTTTCGTCCTTACACTCCCAACCAAACAGTTCTTTTTCCGCAAAGAATCGATGAAGATATTTCGGATAATGCTCCTGTTCGCATAATCAATGTGATTGTCGATAGCCTTAACCTTGATAATTTCAAGAAACTCTACAAGGAAACAGGTCGTTGTCCTTATCATCCTAAAATGATGCTTAAGGTGATTCTCTATGCTTATATGAATAATATCTACTCCTGTCGTAAAATAGAGCAGCTATTGTTGCGTGATATTCATTACATCTGGCTGGCCGGTTATGAGAACCCCGATTTTATTACCATCAACCGTTTTCGCAATCGTGTAAAAGAAGAGATTAATAATGTCTTCACTCAGTTGGTTCTTATCCTTGCAGACAAAGGCTTTATCAGCCTTGAAGTAGAGTATATCGATGGTACCAAGATAGAGTCTAAGGCCAACAAATATACTTTTATCTGGCGCAAGAGCATTGAAAGAAACCGGACAAAACTGATGAACAAGATTCGTGTTCTTTTAGAACAAGTAGATGAGACCATTGCACAAGAAAACACTCCAAAAGAGGAATCAGTAGAATTTACTCCGGCTATGCTTTCTCAGATAGTGGATGAACTCAAAGATGCCTTGGAACATGAATCTCAACCCAGAGACAAGGAGCAGAAAAAAGCTCATCGTGAAAAGAAGAAACAAATAAAGGAACTTGAAGCTCATCGTGACAAACTGGCTGAATACGAAAAACATCTGGAGATATTAGGGGATCGCAACTCCTATTCCAAGACAGACCCTGATGCCACATTCATGCGCATGAAGGAAGACGCCATGAACAATGGTCAGACCAAGCCCGGATACAATTTGCAGATAGGAACAGAGAATCAGTTTATTTCCGACTTCGCTTTCTTCCCCAATCCAACGGATACACTCACGCTCATTCCTTTCTTTAATTCATTTCGAGAGCGCTACAACAGACTTCCCGGTACCGGTGTGGCAGATGCCGGTTATGGTTCGGAAGAAAACTATCGGTTTATGCAGGAGAACGGGATAGAGGCCTTTGTCAAATACAACTTCTTTCATAAAGAGCAGCGTTCCCGTTATGTTCCCAACCCATTTCATCCAGAAAGCTTGTATTACAACATTGAGCAGGATTATTACGTTTGCCCCATGGGACAACACATGAATCGTATAGGAACCAAACGGGAGAAAACCGCCAGTGGATATGTTACTCAAAGTGCCCGTTATAAAGCCCAAAGATGCGAAGGATGCCCTCTGCGCAGCAGTTGCTTTAAAGCACGCGGAAATCGCATAATCGAAGTGAATCATCGATTAAATGAATATAAACAGCAGGCACGTGAGAGGTTAACTTCAGAAGAAGGGATTAAACATAGAGGGAGGCGGTGTATAGAGCCCGAAGCCGTATTTGGCCAAATGAAATATAATATGGCATACCGTCGCTTCCGACATATTGGAAAAGAAAAAGTTACAATGGACTTTGCCTTCTTTGCCATTGCCTTTAATATAAAAAAAATGTGCACTAAAATTGCCAAGGAAGCTTCTAAACTACTTCTTGAACTAATTTTCCCACTGTACAGACACTTAAGAGCGATTGATGGGATGAATGGGGCGACTTTGCAGTCGCCTGTTCAGAAAATTGCTGTATAGACAAACTCCCAAGCAACTATGATATGAAAAGAGGATGTGTCTGTTTTGACACACCCTCACTATTGTATAAATGTTGCTGTAGTATATTATAAATAGGACGATATAAATCTACTTATAGCTGGCGGATGATCTCAGATGAATATATAGAATAGTGCCTGTGGTGAGGAGGGTGTTTAGCTTTATAAGCTGCTATTATATAGTAAATTGCCGCCTTCGAAGAGTTTTCGAGGCGGCAATGCTATATGATTAATGACTAATTGCCGGTAAATAAAAACGGCATATTTATAGTTTGAAATGCCAGCTTTGGCGGGTAAGGTCAATGCTAATTTACCAATACCAGGCAAGACCAATAGAAGAGGGATACATTTCGGGACCTTTATTCTTCTCGAAGAAGGAAGTCAGTGCAAAGCGCGCGTTAAAACCTATCCTACGGTATCCGGCTTGTATCAGCATGTTCAGCCCGAGTGGATTGGTATTCAACTTATTGCTTAGCGTGTGTTTATCTCCATCATATTTGGCTCTTGATACTATGCCGGTACGCCATTCCGCTTCAATACCGGTAGCGATGAATGCACGATCGCTTCCCAATCGGGTTTGCCATTCAAGACTGATGGGTAGGCGGAATGCCCAGTAACGAAGCCAACTGCTTTGGTATTCAATACCACTTTTTGCAGGTTTACAAACAGTGATACCGTCTACTTTCTCTAATCCATAGTTGTTGTCGAATTTGTATACAATACGAGCAACACCTAAAGCGGAGGTAACCCCCCAGTGATTATCCGGACTAATGGCTATACCCCCATAAAAAGGATTGATACCCCATTCCCATGATTTGGAATTGATTTGTGGTAGTGAAGATGAATAACGGAAAGTTTTGTCTGCTGATTTGTTAAACCCGAAGTAAATGCCGGCATAATGCGGGTCAAACCGATAATTATCTTTTTTCCGTTTTACAAAAGGGAGGGATACAATTGTGGTTCGCTCTATGCTGCGTCCGTCCAAATAAACGCCTTCGAATACCTGCACGTCTTCAACGCTATCTTTAAGGGCGTTAGTGTTAAACATCTTGACCTTTATTTTTCCATTCTGCTCATTGATGTTGATTTTTCGTCCATTGATATATACGGTTGTGTCTTGTGGAATGCTCTCTTGCGCCATTGCGGTCATGCTAAGCATGAGAGATAGTAAAAATAATATCCGTTTCATAATTGGTAGTATTTATGTATGATTAATAGATTATCGATCAGTCTTTGTTGAACATGAGTGACAGGAGATCGTCACTGTCAATCTCTCCTTCGATGTATATCAAGGTCGCTTCTCCTTTTTTCCCCAAGCGGAAAAGTATATAGCGATTGATACCTTTTTGTATAGGCGGTAGCTGATAGTATCCCGATTGTATGTTGCCGTCGGCTACCACTTCTTTGATTTTTTTTGCATGTTCACGGTCTGCTTCCAAACTACGGTAGATTTCGGACAAAGCCCCTTCCGGCCTTTGCATCTTTAAACTCTGATAATGGGTGATATCCCACGTTTTGGAAAGATTCTTAGACAGTTCGACGTATGTGGAACCTTTTCGGTTGCCGTATTTTTGGAATACGTCAGCTATTTGTAGCCCCTTTTGGGCGTATATGCCTGCGCTGCACAGAAGTAGCAGACTACATAGCAGGGTACGAATAAGCTTGTTCATGACTTTGTTTTTTATTTTGATTTATCTAAATTATTCAAACATCAGTTCGCGCATATCCTCTTTGCTCATCTTCATATCGTTGAAAGCATCAAGAGCTTGTTCGCGTACAAGTTTGGCATCGGTATATTTCTTTCCATTGATAATGACGTAGTCTTGTTGTACCGATTGACTATTCTGAAAAATCTGACTTACACCAATAATTAGTAGCAATCCCGCAGCTATTCCGATCATACTGTACATCACTCTCTGCTTGAAATTGCTTTTCGGACGGGGTTGCTTTCTATGGAATTCCTTTGATTCCATATCCAGTGAAGCAAAAAAAGAGCTGTATATCTCCAGATGTTCCGGTACGTTTTTTTCACTGAAGAAGCGCCTAAGCTCTTTTTCTTCTTCACACGAAGTTCTCCCTTCGAAATAACGTTCCAATAAATCTTCTATCTTCATGCCTGTTTCCTCCTTTTCTTTTCTTGTATAGCTTGCAGGTAAATATCCCTCACTTTCTTGCGTGCTCTCGACAGATTGCTGCGTATGGCTTCGGCACTGCATCCGGTGATTTCTGCAATCTCTTCTGTTTCATACTCTTCGAGATCCTTCATCTGCATAATTGTGCGTTGCAAAGTTGGTAGTGAAGCTATGATTTCGTGCATCAGCCGCATCTCATCATGAGTTTCCATTAGCCGCTCAGGAGTGCTATTCACTGTTGTGTTGCTGACCTGTTCCAGAGAAGTGTTAGTAGTATGCTTGCTTCTGAGTACATCCATACAGAGATTTCGTGTCACAATCATGGCAAAAGCTTCGATGCTTTTGTATTGCTCCATTTCCTCCCTTTTATTCCACAATTTAAGCATTGCTTCCTGCACGGCATCTTCCGCATCTTCCGGGTTGCCGATAATCTTCCGCGCATAATTCAACAATTTGCAGCGGAGTGGTAGTACGCTTATTTTAAACTCTTGGAGTTCCATTTACATGATTAAGACGAATGAGAAAAGTAAACGTGACATGCAAAACTTACTTTTTTTAAAAAAGGACCATCTGTACTGATCAGATGGTCCTTTTATGATTTCAGCATGATTATTGTATCTTTATATCAGTCCGATATATTGAAACAGGCAATCATTGCCGATTTATTTTTTGAAATAGCGGTTGTATAAACCTTCAAAAGCTTTCCCGTGACGAGCTTCATCTTTACACATTTCGTGTACGGTGTCATGAATAGCATCAAGATTTAAAGATTTTGCACGGGTAGCGATTCGCTTCTTATCTTCGCAGGCGCCACATTCTGCATTCATTCTTTTCTCAAGGTTGGTTTTAGTGTCCCAAACACAGTCGCCCAACAACTCTGCAAATTTAGCAGCGTGTTCCGCTTCTTCCCAAGCTATTCTTTTGTAGGCTTCCGCTACTTCGGGATATCCTTCGCGGTCGGCTTGGCGACTCATTGCTAAATACATTCCGACTTCTGTACATTCACCCATGAAATGATTGTTCAGATCTTTAATCATTTCTTCGTCACATCCTTTTGCTACACCGATTACGTGCTCATCGGCAAAAGTTAATGCACCACCTTGCTCTTCTGTAATTTCAACAAATTTGCTAGCCGGTGCCTTGCATAGAGGGCATTTTTCAGGCGCAGCATCACCTTCGTATACGTAACCGCATACGGTACATCTAAATTTTTTCATTTTCCGATTTTAATTGAATTAGTTATTTATCAGTTTCAGACGCTATGCGTCATTGCGTTTGCAGTATTTGCAGATACCTTTATAATAATAGTGTTCTTCCTGCACATAATGCCCTCCTATTTCCAGTGCTTCCACTTTTTTAATATCTTTACTTAAAGGAAGGTCATAAACCCTGCCACAACATTTACACAGAAAATGCGCATGTGGCGAGGTATCGGCATCATAGCAGGTATTTCGTTCGTCTATAGTCAGTGTTTGTGCTGCCCCATTTTCACTCAAAAGCTTAAGGGTATTGTATACCGTAGTTTTTGACAACGTAGGCATAGAAGGCGATAAAGATTCATAGATTTGTTCCACAGTAGGATGTGTACGGTGTTCTACAAGATATTGCATAATGGCAATACGTTGCATTGATGGTTTAATGTTATGCAGTTCTAGTAATTTAATGGCGTCCATCTCTTATGAATTTTACAAAGTTGTAATAATTACACTCGGTTTGTCGGCAAAGGTATATAGATTTTTATTTTTCCAAAAGTTTTTCGAAGCTTTTTTTAGTAAGGTCATATTAATACCGTATTTTTGCAGAAAATAGAATAGATATTCAATTATGAACCACGGATTTGTTAAAGTTGCTGCTGCGGTGCCGCATGTTAAAGTTGCGGATTGCAAATTCAATGCCGGAGAAATAGAGCAAAATATCATTAATGCCGACAATGCCGGTGTGCAAATAGTTGTGTTCCCCGAACTTTGTATTACGGGATACACATGCGGTGATTTATTCGGTCAGCTTTTGTTGTTGGAAGAAGCTGAGATGGGTTTAATGCAAATACTCAACAGTACACGGCAGTTGGATATTGTTTCTATCATTGGGGCTCCTGTGCCTGTTGGCGGCTCGTTATTAAATACTGCAATTGTCATTCAGAAAGGAAGAGTATTGGGAGTTGTTCCTAAAAAATATCTCTGTAATTATAAAGAATTCTACGAAAAGCGCTGGTTTGCCTCTGCTTCGGAAGTTACAGAAACATCAGTTCGTTTGTGCGGACAAAATATTCCTTTAGGAGAAAATCTGCTCTTTGAAACATCCGATGCTACTTTTGGGGTTGAAATATGTGAGGATATGTGGGCTACCATTCCTCCAAGTTCATATCTTGCTTTGCAGGGCGCTGAAATATTATTCAATATGTCGGCAAGCAATGAAAGTATTGGTAAACATAATTATCTATGTTCGTTGATAGCTCAGCAGTCTGCAAGGTGTATTGCAGGGTATGTGTTTAGCTCTTGTGGCTTTGGCGAATCTTCTACTGATCTCGTATTTGCGGGCAATGGTTTAGTTTATGAAAACGGTACCCTGCTTGCACGGTCAAAGCGCTTCTCGTTTGATAGCCAAATGACTATTAGCGAAATAGATGTGGAACGTATACGGGCGGAGCGGAGGATGAATACCACTTTTGCGACATGCAAAGGTCAATGTACTTCTGATAAACCGGTTCAACTTATAACAGCCGATATATTTAAGCCGCGATTGATCACCGTAACACGTCGCTTCGATAAACATCCTTTTGTCCCGCAAGGGCCTGAATTGAATGAACGTTGTGAGGAGATATTTGCCATACAGGTGGCCGGATTGGCGAAGCGTTTAGTTCATACTTCTGCTAAAACAGTTGTCGTTGGAATATCGGGTGGCTTGGATTCTACTTTAGCCTTATTGGTCTGTGTAAGGACATTCGATAAGTTAGGGTGGGAGAGAAAAGGTATAGTAGGAGTTACAATGCCTGGCTTTGGGACTACCGATCGTACTTATACCAATGCATTATCTTTGATGAGCTCGCTTGGAGTCACCATTCGGGAGGTAAATATAAAAGATGCTTGTATACAGCATTTCGAAGATATAGATCATGATATGAATGTGCATGACGTGGTGTATGAGAATTCTCAGGCACGCGAACGTACACAGATTCTTATGGATATTGCCAATCAAACCTGTGGATTGGTCATTGGTACGGGTGACCTCTCGGAGTTGGCATTGGGGTGGGCAACTTATAATGGCGACCACATGTCAATGTATGGAGTGAACAATAGCATACCCAAGACTTTGGTGAAACATCTAGTTCAATGGGTGGCCGATCACGACGTTGATGAAGCTTCGCGCATTACTTTATTAGATATAGTAGATACACCGATTAGCCCGGAACTCATTCCGGCAGATGAAGATGGCAATATCTCTCAGATAACAGAAGACTTGGTTGGTCCCTATGAGCTACATGATTTCTTCCTCTATTACTTTATGCGGTTTGGTTTTCGACCGGCTAAAATCTATGCTATTGCAGTTTCTACTTTTGAAGGCGACTATGATGAGCAAACAATAAAGAAATGGCTGGGTGTGTTTTTCAGACGCTTCTTTAATCAACAATTTAAACGTTCGTGTCTACCTGACGGTCCTAAAGTAGGAAGTATCTCTATTAGTCCCCGAGGAGATTGGCGTATGCCTAGTGATGCCTCTTCCGCATTATGGCTTAGTGAGATTGAAGCATTGTAAAGAAACTGTTGTTGATAGAATAAGATGGGAGAAAGTCATTCCTTTTTCCCATAGTATTTGTTGTATATTTGTTTGAATTCATTTCCTTTTCTGAATCCTTCCAACCAAGAGTTGAGTGTCTTGAGCAAAATGGGAGCTTGCTTACTGATCCCCCAGGAGTAAAATTGCGTAAAGCTGATGGCAGTATTGATATCTATTTGAGGCATGCTGTCGGCAGCGGCACGAGCTATTTCCTGATCACATACGGCATAATCAATATCGCCGTGGGCAACCAATGAAATAAGTTGTTCCGAACCGTATTTTTCGATTTCTTTGACATAGATAGTATCTCCGATTTCGTTACCTAAATTTTTGATACGCAATAAGGATGGAGAATTCTTTACTACATATAGAGTTTTTTTAGCCAAATCCAATTGACTTTTAATGAAGGTACTATCTTTCGCCGGCTTCTTTCGCTGTATTAAAACTTGTTTGCTAAGAATAATCGGATTGGTAAGTAGCAAAGAATCTTTGAGGTCGCTTGTTGCTAAAAGACTGTTAGCTATAATATCATACTTACCTTCAGCCAGCCCCTCAAGTTGCTTGTCAAAACTCATTTCCGGAGCAATGGTAACTTTCAAACCATGATCCCGAGCAAAAGCTTGTATAAGCTCATAATGAAATCCGGACAGCGTATCGCCATTCACATGGAAGCTGATGGAATTATATTCAGTGGTGACACGAAGTTCTTTACTTGCCATTATGGCTGGATAGTCACGTGGATGACCATGCTTTTCTTTGTTGAAAATAAAATGAGCCAAGGCAACAGCTATAACGCCTATAACTATATATCTCAATAACTTTGTTTTGGCTATATTCATAATAGATTGATTTAATCAAACATATTCCAAGAAAGACCTAGCTTAAGTAGACGAGGATTGATGGGGTAATGCGGAACTAAAAAAGAATTGCGATTACCCATTCCTTGATTGACATGGTACATCATTACGAAGAAGCGTGTCCGTTTTAAATGAAGATTCGCATAAACATTTACAATGGGATATCCTCCTATTTCTACTTGATCTGTGGCTGATTGCACATGATACTGCTGTATGGCGGGCATATATGCCGGTGCATGATATTTAGAAAAATAACTAACATCAGCACCTAATTGTATGCTTAATACTTTTTTCGCGACTTTTGCTTGTAGATAGAAGTTATGGTAGAATGACAAATCCGGCAAAGGTATGATATCTTTCTGGCTACTCTTTTGCCATGTCACCTCATTATCCAAATGGAAAATGCCAAGGCGGAAGTTTTGCTTAAAGGTAGCAGATACTATCTGTATATTTTGACTATATTGCTCCGGTAAAGCATTTTGGTTGAAATAAGTGTAATTTTTTATATTTTCCACACCAATCCTTAAGTTACTTCCCCATCTTTCAAAATTCAATTCTCCTTCAATATGGCTTCGGAATTCTTTGTCCATATTGTCGTTGTCCCAAAAGAAATGATTGGAATGGTAATGACGCATATAGAACGACGGAAGAGTGTTTGTTATAAAAGCGCGTCCTATCAGATTGACAGTATCTTTACCAAATGAAAAGTTCATATCCATATTACCGTTGACACGGAACTGCCCCAAGGCTTTATCTAAAAGACCTATTTCTCCATTGATATTGTAATGTAAAAATCGTCCCTGTTTTTTTGCTAATTCGCCACCTATATAAACTTCTTGTTCGGTATAGCGAGTTGTTTTCACACTATCCAGGTCAGTGCGTACTTGCAGCGTATCCATCAGGTCATATCTGCTGTATTTATGTGAAATATATGCCGTCAATCCGGCTTTAGCGTATTTGTTAAATCCTTCCAATAAAGCAACGCCAAATACGTTTTTTATACTGAAAGCTTCCGTGGAGTCTTTTGAAGCGAGCTTTTTACTAAAATACGAATTGGCATATAACTTTTCGGCTTCAGTCTTGGCTCCATAGCTGTGCTTCGCTCCCTCAAGTTTGAGAGTATGTATAAAGCTTGTGACCGGAACAAATTCCTCCAAATCAACCGTATCTTTCTTCTGTTCGTCTATCTTGGTAGTATTTCGCTTGAAACCGAGTCGATATCGATGAGTGAGATACAAGTAATAATCATTATTACGGTTTGTAGCGGGTTGGTCAAAATTGACAGGAATAGTAGTCGATTCATATTCTTTTTTCCCCTCGGCCATATTTTCGGGGCGGGTGATATATTGATCATTTTGAATACCGCCATTCTCATTCATTTTCAGGTTATAGGTGTTGAAAACACCTTGAATCTGGTAGCGATCGCCAATATAGCTACCAAACAATCTACCGTTAAAATGAGCTGTGGACTGGTTGGAATACAATCCGCGTCCGTATAAATAGTCAATATTAAATCCAAAAGCAGCCCTTTTATTGACATTAACCGAGAAATATGATTTGAAGCGTTCTTCTCCGTTCACTTTATCCCCGGCTTTATAATAAGTCAGGTTGGTATAAGGGACATTACTATTGGTGAAATTGATTTGATCCGGATTCTGAAAGAAGCTTGAATACGGTTCCATAAAGATGGAAAGGTAGTCGTAATTGCTACGCTCGAAAAATGAACGTGATAAACGTGGTGAACCTAGGTTACCGATATAATTATAATGACCTGTTATGCCTTCTACCAAATTGGTATTTTGAAAATGATGGTAAACTGTATCCACGGGTATGATAATACGATTACCCAATGTTTCACTTAGTCTCCACATATACAGTTTGGGTGGGAGACTTTGTATCTCGGTACTATCGTTATTCAAATTGGCTGGTCGTGTGGACGGATCTACCTGATTACCGAATTGGTCACGGTTATTTCGATTGAGAGTTTGTTGGGCATATATGCTCAATACTCCAAGAATAGACAATATGATGTATGTAAGAAGAAAGCGTCTCATAATTAGTCGCAAAGATACAATAAAAAATTATTCACCTGCTGAATTCTATGTTTTTTGCCTATTTTTACAAACGTACGATTGTCTTCTTGATCTTGATATATTTAGAGACTTTTCTGTTGCGAAAATATCTGTGATAATTTAGTTGGATACTGAAAATTAGCTCATTAAAAAGGGGCTCCGTTGCATTAACGAAGCCCCTCATTAAATCTTTAATTTCGGTGATATCCAATAAAAGAATAATTCGGATTATACTTTTTGAATCAATTCCATACCTTTTTTTATGGCTGCTTCATTCATTGGTATCAAATGGTGGTGACGTTCTGGCAAAGTCTTTTTCAGACCTTTTATAACGCTCTCTAGAGTAACCATTGGTTTAAGCTTTAATAAACCTCCGAGTACGATCATATTAAATGCTTTTGCATTATTCATTTCATTGGCTGCGTCCATTGCATCGATTCGATATACATTGATGTCTTTTCGTGTGGGCGGATGGATTATACCATATCCGTCATATATTAAGACACCACCTGGTTTCACACGGTTTTCAAATTTCTCGAGCGATGGCTGATTTAATATGATAGCTGCATCGTATTTGCTCAATATCGGTGACGAGATCTTATTGTCACTGACAATAACTGTTACGTTTGCAGTACCACCACGTTGTTCGGGGCCGTATGCCGGCATCCAGGTTACTTCCTTTCCTTCCATTAATCCCGAGTATGCCAATATCTTACCCATAGACAAGACACCCTGTCCACCGAAGCCTGCTATAATTATTTCTTCTTTCATAGTTCCTAATCTTTATTCACTCATTATTTGTCTTTTAAATCTCCAAGTGGATAATATGGGAACATGTGTTCCTGCATCCATTTGTTTGATTTATCTGCTGACATTTTCCAACCTGAGTTACAGGTTGATACAATCTCGACTAAATTAGAACCTTTGCCGGCCATTGAGTTTTCAAAAGCTTTACGAATAGCTTTCTTTGCTTTCTTAATTGCAGGAACTGTTTCCACACTCTGTCTGGTGACGTATGCCGTACCTTCCAATTGAGCTGCAATATCTGCCATCTTAAGGGGATATCCATGCAATTGGACATCACGCCCATAAGGACTTGTAGACGTTTTCATACCCACTAAAGTAGTGGGAGCCATCTGTCCTCCTGTCATACCATAAATGGCATTGTTGATGAATATAATAGTGATATTATCGCCACGATTCAAAGCATGAATAGTTTCGGCTGTACCAATACAAGCTAGGTCACCGTCTCCTTGATATGTAAATACCAATCGGTCAGGCCACAATCTTTTGATGGCGGTGGCAAGTGCAGGTGCACGTCCGTGAGCCGCTTCTTGCCAGTCAATATCAATATAATTATATATGAACACAGCACATCCTACCGGAGAAATACCGACGGCTTTTTCCGCCATTCCCATTTCTTCGATGACCTCGGCAATCAGTTTATGCACAACACCATGGCTACAACCTGGGCAATAGTGCATGGGATTATCGTTCATCAGGGTTGGTTTCTTGTAAACCAAGGCTCCTGCGTTTATGATATCTTCTCTTGTCATAATCTTAATTTTAGGTGGGTAACTTTATTGTTTACCCGAACGTTTGATAGATCGTAGAAACAATTCAAGGAACTTAATAACGATAGCGCTTCCACACAAGTAAACGAATAATGAGTTACCGTTTTTTCCTGTAAAATAGAGGATAACCGCTACCAATACAAGTATCATAAAAATGATGTTTAAAATACTTCTTATTTTATCAGAGTTCATATTCATATTGTTTATCTAAATTCTGATTTTAAAAAAGCTTTTCTTTTAATGCGTGCACTATTTCATCCGGGTCGGGTACAATACCGCCTAAGCGTCCGAAATGTTCAACGCGTATTTTACCGTTTACTGCCAAACGAACATCTTCGATCATCTGACCGGCGTTTAGTTCTGTAACCAACATCCCTTTTACTCTGTCGGCGTACGAAGCAATGACTTTTGTAGGGAAAGGCCATAATGTGATAGGGCGCAGCATGCCAACTTTTATACCTTCTTCACGTGCCATTTCCAATGCTTTTTGTCCAATGCGGGCCATAGAACCGAAAGCTACAATAAGATATTCGGCATCTTCACATTGAATTTCTTCATAGCGAACTTCATTCTCTTCTATTAGCTTGTACTTAGCTTGAAAGCGTAGATTATTCTTTTCCATTTCCTCAGGTTTCAACTCAAGTGAGGTAATGATATTAGGCTTACGCATATTTGTTCTTCCGGTGGTTGCCCATGGACATTCTGCTATGATTTCTTCTTCGGTACGACGGGCCCTTTGAGCAGGAAGCACTACCTTTTCCATCATTTGACCAATAACACCATCAGCTAAAATAATAGCCGGATTACGGTATTTGAAAGCTAACTTGAAGCCTAAATCTACAAAATCAGCCATCTCTTGCACGGATGCCGGTGCAAGCGCTATTAGACGATAATCGCCGTGGCCTCCACCTTTTACAGTCTGAAAATAATCAGCCTGACTTGGTTGGATAGTTCCCAACCCCGGACCACCACGCATTACATTTACAATTAAACAAGGGAGTTCGGCACCTGCAATATATGAAATGCCTTCTTGTTTCAAGCTGATGCCGGGACTGGATGAAGAGGTCATAACCATCTTTCCGCTTCCGGCGCCGCCATATACCATATTAATAGCTGCTACTTCACTTTCTGCCTGAAGCACTACCATTCCGGTAGTTTCCCAGGGTCTTAAGTCTGCAAGAGTTTCCAGTACTTCCGATTGGGGAGTAATAGGATATCCGAAGTATCCATCTACGCCGCAGCGGATTGCTGCATAAGAGATCGCTTCGTTCCCTTTCATTAATACAACTTCTTCTGCCATATTATACAGATTTACATGTTTATTCTACTTTGATTTTATATACGGAGATGCACCCGTCCGGACATACGTTTGCACATGCAGCGCAGCCGATACAGTCATCTTCCAATACGGGGTGGGCAAAATTGTACCCTTTCATATTTACTTCTTTGGCGAGGGATATTACATCCACAGGACAAGCGACCACGCATAAGTTGCATCCTTTGCAACGTTCGGTGTTCACTACAATCGCTCCTTTTATCTTTGCCATAATTTACGTTTACTTTTATATTTAATGATTGTACATGTCTTTATTAAAGAAATTCAATATGTTCATAGCCATTTCTTCTGCCTGGGCGGCAGGGCTGTTTGGATTGATTTCGATGGCTAGTCGATAATTATTTAACGCTTCTTGCCAGTTTCCCAGCTTTCTGTAAGCGTTTCCTTTAAGATAATATGCTTCGTCATGGGAAGAAGGTGAGGTTTGGAGATAATGATCAAGCATCCGGATTGCCTGTTCCACATTCCCCTGATTGATAAGCTCTTTGATTGTTTTCAGTTGCTCCATATCCATATCAATTTCCGGTTATTAGTGGGCAAATATAGTCTTTATTTGTAGACGGAAAGCAACAATTTCGTGAAAAATAAGAAAATGCCATGTGAAAACTTAAAAACCCGGAATCAAGACATTTTATCAAAATGTCAATGATCCGGGTTTTGACCTATTGAAAACTGATCTTTTATTTAACTAATTTCTTGTTGATATACAGATTTTTAAGTGTAACATCTTTTGCACCGGTTATGCTATTTCCATTCTTGGATACATTGTTGAAATGAGAATCTTCAACGCTAATATTGTAAACATGATCATTGTCACCAAGACCAACGATACTTACTCCATATTCACTTTTCTCACTGGTGATATTTTTGAGATGAACGTTTCTTACGATAGGAGTAAACCCACGGTTACATTTTTCTCTATTCTCATATTGAAGATTGATATGTAATATGGCTTCCCTGCATTGCCCTACAGTAATGTTCCGTACAAATACATTTTCAATAAGCCCTCCACGGCATGTACTGGTCTTAATACGGATGACTCTATCTAATTCAGGGCTATCCATTTTGCAGTCTTCGACAAATAAATTGCGATACCCACCGGATATCTCACTTCCTACTACTACGCCGCCATGACCATTTTTCATAAAGCATTTGCGCACAATGATATTCTCACTTGGAATATTCCACTTTCGCCCATCGGCATTACGCCCCGATTTAATGGCTATGCAATCGTCACCAGTATCGAAAATACAATTTTCAATCAGTACATTTTTGCAAGATTCCGGGTCACATCCGTCACCATTAGGTCCCCGGTTGAAAACATGGACACCACGGACAATAAGGCTTTCACAAAATAATGGATGGATTACCCAGAATGGTGAATTAAGTAAAGTGACATCTTCTATCAAAACTGTATTGCAAGAATAGAAATTAATGAGTTGCGGGCGCATACCATCTTCTGGAGTCATGATACGCTTATAGATAGGGGTTGATGTTTCACCATACATTAGAAGTCGTTCGCGTCCTCCATTGCGTTGAGCTACCATACCTTCTTTCCAACCATATTTGGGTGCGCCACACATTGCCCACCAATTTTCGTTTGCTCCTTGTCCATCAATAACTCCTTTACCTGTAATTGCAATATTTGTTTCGCCGTAGGCATAAATGAGAGGATGTGCATTGTAGCAATCTATACCTTCCCAACGTGTAAGAACAGCAGGGAAATATAGACTTTGATCGGTCGAAAACTTCAGTATAGCTCCTTCTGATACGTGAAGATTCACATTACTCTTTAGAGTGATAGGACCTGTATAAAAAGTTCCTTTTGGAATAACGACTGTTCCACCTCCATCCAAACTGCATTTCACTATGGCTTGGTTAATTGCTTCATGGCAAGGATCATTTGGGGTATCGGGTTTTGCTCCGAAATCTGTAATATTGTAAGTTCGATCGGGGAAAGAAGTCTTTTTAATCTGACTCTCGATCATCGCGCTTTCTCTGAAAGCTTTGTCAAAATCAATCGGGTTAGCGTAAGTTATTACGGCCGACAGAACTAGGCAAAGTATTCCGAATAATTTCTTCATGCGTCCTCTTTTTATTGGTTATTAGATATTTTGATGCAAAAATAAGGAAAGCTTTCTATTCCATTGGATGAGATTTTGACTGAAAAGGTGCAATAATTGATAGTATATAAGCCTTATTCATATAATTATTGGATACTATATTTTTTTTAAGTATCAATATTACTATAGTTTGAAACAAAATTGTTTTTTTTGACATAATAAAAAGGCTTCTTTTGCAACATCTTTTCCGTCGAAGAAGTTTTTTACGGATTCGACCCTGATTATTAGAACTATGGATCATGCCTTAATTCGTTTGTATAATTATAAGATTAATGTATATATATGAAAAGCACTAAAAACACTTCGTTGACGAAGTTAATCCCTGTAATGATTTGCTTTTTTGCGATGGGATTTGTTGATCTGGTTGGCATTGCGTCCAACTATGTAAAAGCTGATTTGGGACTGACAGACTCCCAAGCCAATATCTTCCCTTCCTTAGTATTCTTTTGGTTCTTGATTTTCTCTGTACCTACCGGAATGTTGATGAATCGTATAGGGCGGAAAAGAACGGTACTTTTTAGCCTTGTGATTACATTCTTTTCTTTATTATTACCCGTATTCGGTGATAGTTATGCATTGATGTTAATCTCTTTCTCTCTTTTAGGTATTGGCAATGCATTGATGCAAACGTCACTTAATCCACTACTCTCAACGATTGTGAGTAAGCATAAGTTGGCTAGTAGCCTCACTTTTGGTCAGTTCGTGAAAGCAATTGCCTCTTTTTTAGCCCCATACATTGCTATGTGGGGAGCAACAGCTATTCTTCCTTCATTTGGGCTTAGCTGGCGTATATTATTTCCTGTTTATGCCTTGATTTCTGTCGTTGCAGTGGTGTGGCTGAATGCGACCTCTATTAAAGAAGAAATCGAAAAAGGGACGCCTTCTACATTTATACAATGTCTTGCTCTCTTGGGTAAGCCATTCATTCTTCTTTCATTTATCGGAATTATGTGCCATGTGGGTATTGATGTAGGAACTAACACTACTGCTCCGAAAATCTTAATGGAACGTGTTGGCATGAGTCTTGCCGAAGCCGGTTTCGCAACGAGTCTTTATTTTATATTCCGTACTGCCGGTTGTTTGCTGGGCTCCTTTATTTTGAGACGTATCTCGTCTAAATTATTTTTTGTTATTAGTGTCTGCATGATGCTTCTGGCAATGGCTGGACTTTTTGCATCTCGTGATATTAGGGTGATATACCTATGTATAGCTTTGATTGGCTTTGGGAATTCCAATGTATTTCCGATTATTTTTTCACAAGCTTTGCTATGGATGCCCGAAAAGAAGAATGAAATTTCCGGGCTAATGATTATGGGATTATTTGGAGGAACAATATTTCCGCTTGCAATGGGATTAGCTAGTGATGCTGTAGGGCAAGGAGGTGCGGTGTTGGTAATGACAGTCGGAGTTGTTTTTTTGCTATTTTATATGTTTTCTATTAAAAAAGAAGCTTAATTCGCTTTTTATAAATAATAAGAAAGAGTTATGAATAAAATTATAGTCGGAATGGGGGAAGCATTATGGGATGTACTTCCTCAAGGTAAGAAAATAGGAGGGGCTCCGGCCAACTTTGCTTATCATGTTTCTCAATTCGGTTTTGATAGCCGTGTAGTTAGTGCGGTAGGAAGTGATGCTAATGGAAAAGAGCTATTGGATATATTTGCGGAGAAGAGGTTGCAAGGATTAATAGAACAAGTGAATTATCCAACAGGTACGGTACAGGTAACTCTTGATGCGGAAGGTGTACCTTGTTATGAAATTCATGAAGACGTAGCTTGGGATAATATTCCGTATTCCGATAAATTGAATAGGTTGGCTTTATCAACACGTGCGGTTTGCTTTGGGTCATTAGCTCAACGCAGTGCAGTGAGTCGCGCTACCATTCAGCATTTTCTTGATGTGATGCCTGATGGAGAAGGGCAATTGAAGATATTTGATATCAATCTCCGTCAGAATTTTTATACTAAAGAGATCCTTTGTGATTCAATGTCTCGTTGCAATATCTTGAAAATAAACGATGAAGAACTGATCATTATCAGTCGCCTTTTTGGTTATCCGGGCATTGATTTACAGGACAAGTGTTGGATATTAATAGCTAAATACAATCTTAAAATGCTTATTCTGACTTGTGGTACAAACGGCAGCTATGTGTTTACTCCGGGGAGTGTTTCTTTCCAAGAAACGCCGAAAGTTCCGGTTGCTGATACGGTTGGGGCAGGTGACTCCTTTACGGCTGCTTTTTGTGCTTCCCTCTTATCGGGGAAACCCATTCGGGAGGCTCATCAACTTGCGGTCCAAACGTCTGCTTATGTGTGCACGCAAAGTGGAGCGATGCCCGAATTGCCTGATAGTTTGAAAAATAAGATAAAGGATGTTTGATTTATCGAATTTTTAATGTATAAATATCTAAGCTTTGCATTCTTACATAGAAAAGGTTGTGCTTTCATTCTTATATGATGACAAAAAAGATCTTTCCATTTCTGTTTGCTTTGTTAACCTTGGTGTTGCTAACTTCGTGTACTGATTACGAGCCACGCTATCGAATCGGTGTATCTCAATGCAGTGATGATGCATGGCGTCATCAAATGAATAAAGAGATCATTCGGGAAGCTCTTTTTTATGATAAAGTGGAAGTTGAAATTTGCACGGCTCATGATAGCAATGAGCAGCAAAAAGAAGATATTCACCATTTTATCAATGAAGGCGTTGACTTATTAGTGGTTGCGCCTAACGAGGCAGCTCCTATTACTCCTGTCGTAGAAGAAGCTTATAATCGTGGAATTCCGGTAATTGTAGTCGATCGTAAGATCCTTTCCGATAAATATACGGCTTATGTTGGTGCAGATAATTACGAAATAGGCAAAGCTATAGGCAATTATATTGCCGTCATGTTGCATGGCAAAGGTAATATTGCTGAGCTTACCGGTTTATCGGGCTCCACGCCTGCTATGGATCGTCATCAGGGTTTTGTTTCTGCAATCGCTGGTCATCCCGGCCTTCATCTCCTTGCCCATGAGGATGCCGGGTGGCGCAGGCCATTGGCTGAAGGAAAGATGGATACCATGCTTAGCCGCTTCTCTCATATTGATGTGGTTTATGCTCAAAATGATCCGATGGCTGCGGGAGCATATACTGCAGCTTTGCAGAGGGGAAGAGAACGTGATATCCGCTTTATCGGTACGGATGCGTTACCGGGAAAAGATTTGGGAGTGGAGCTGGTATTGTCCGGTAAGCTGGACGCTACTTTTATTTATCCTACCGGGGGGGATAAAGTCATGCAGATTGCGATGAAGATATTGAAGAAACAGCAATTCCCCCGGGAAACATTACTGAATACTTCTGTAGTGGATAAGACCAATGCTTTGATTATGCAGATGCAGACAGCACATATCTTTACTTTAGATGAAAAAATAGAGATGCTGAATGGCAAAATTAATCAATATCTTGACCGCTACACTACCCAAAAGATAATGCTTTATGGTAGTCTGTTGATGCTTTTGTTGGTAATAGGGCTCCTTATTGCTGTGTACTTTTCGCTGCGCGCTAAGAACAAGTTAAATAATAAACTCTCTCTCCAAAAACAAAAATTAGAGTTACAACGGGATAAACTGGAGCAGCAAAAACTATTGTTGGAAGGACAGAAGAGTCAGTTGGAACGGCTTTCTCGTGAATTAGAGGAAGCGACGCATGCCAAGTTAGTGTTCTTTACCAATGTATCGCACGATTTTCGCACCCCCCTGACTTTAATATCAGATCCTGTTAATCAGCTATTAGAAGATTCTTTGCTTAGTGAACGTACCCATCATTTTTTGGAGTTAATCAAGAAGAACGTCAATATTCTGCTGCGGCTGGTTAATCAGATTCTTGATTTTCGTAAAGTAGAGAATGGACGGATGGAGTTTCATTCCGAACCTTTCGATATGTTGGAGAATTTTCGGAATTGGAATGATTCTTTTCGGCTGGCTTTTCTAAAAAAACATATTTCTTTCCATTTTGAAATATCTTCCGAATTGAATTTTAATATTATGGCAGATGGAGAGAAGATGGAATGTATTTATTTTAATCTACTTTCCAATGCAGTGAAGTATACTCCGGAAAACGGGTCGGTTGTCGTAAAATTGGATACGATTCATGAAGACGGAGCGGAAAGAGAAAAAGAAATTTGTTTTTCTGTATTTAATTCCGGTAGTTATATCTCTCCGCAGGAAGTTGAAGCTGTGTTCGAACGTTTTTATCAGGTTAGTGGGCATCAAGCGGGTACTGGAATTGGACTTGCATTAGTGCATGCTTTTGTTGAAATGCATAGTGGTCATATTTCTGTGAATAGTGACAGGAAAGGGACTACCTTTTACGTTACTTTCCCTATTCAGCACATTGCGCTCCAGACTCCTATTGCGAGTGTAACATTACCCGACGAGAGTATACCTTACAGTGTATTGGAACAAGAAGCTCTTGACGATGATAAAATACCATCTTCAGATCTTCCCTCGATTTTAATCATTGATGATAATCCCGATATCCGCCAATATGTAAAGATGCTCCTTACGACGGAATATAATGTTCTTGAAGCCCAAGATGCGAACAAGGGAATCCGTCTGGCGATGAAATATGTCCCTGATGTTATTGTTTCAGATGTAATGATGCCCGGGATGGATGGCATTGAGTGTTGCCGTCATTTGAAGAGTGAAGTACAGACCTGTCATATTCCTGTGATTCTTCTTACAGCTTGCTCTCTTGATGAACAACGCATGCAAGGCTATGATGGTGGTGCTGATTCTTATATTTCAAAACCTTTTAGTTCGCAATTGTTGTTATCGCGTATCCGCAACCTGATTGCTTCCCGGCGGCAGCTTCGGCAATTTTTAGGTGATGAGCAGATGCTTGTAAAGGAGGATATCTCGGATATGGATAAAAATTTCGTATCTCGTTTCAGAGTACTGATAGAGAAAAAAATGAAAGAGTCCGGATTAAACGTGGAAGATTTGGGACGGGATATGGGCATGAGTCGTGTGCAACTTTATCGGAAACTAAAGTTCCTGACAAACTATTCACCTAACGAACTTCTGCGTCAGATGCGTCTGAAAAAAGCGGCATCTCTGCTTGCTTCTTCCGATCTGACAGTTGCAGAGATAGCTTATGAAGTAGGCTTTTCTTCTCCTTCCTATTTCACTAAATGCTACAAAGAACAGTTTGGAGAAAGCCCGACAGAACTTCTGAAACGGAAAGATGGTAACTGGAAAGCTTAGAGTAGCAAAAGATAGATGAATCAGAATTTGAATTTCTCTATTTTCATGGAAGCCAGTCCTTGCAATTTCGGTATCAGTGTTGTGAAATGCTCAGTCTTTTCATGTGCTTCCAATGTGGCGTCATCTTTCCACGTTTCGCAAATCATAAGGACGTCGCTACGCGTAGCGCTTTCAAAAATATCATAGGCGATACATCCGTTTTCTTTTAATGATTTAGATACCAATTCTTTGGCTATATCCAATACAGCGGAATGATTTTCTATATTTACCTGAGTAAAAACATTTATTCTAATCATATTGAACTATTATTAATTGTGAAGTGCAAAAATAAGCAAATAAATCAAAGGATAACTACATATTTATAAAAATAGGGATGCGCTCAAAGCGACATCCCCATTTTTATAAAAAGATTCCCTAAGGTTTATCCAAGCGGATCATCGTCTTTACCATCTCCACCGGTACCACTGCCACTTCCAGAACCATTGTTGCCATCTGTATTGCTTCCGGACAGATATAAACTGTTGGCAGGATACACCCCGTTATTACTCACCAAACCCAGATAGAACTCCAGATGATCGGCACTCCAAGTGGTGGGTATAGCTACATCTACTTTTCCTTCGGCACGTGTAGCCCCATGAGTGGCATATACTGCTTCTTTCTTAGTAACGTTGTATACCAATGGCATTGTCAGATCTGTAGCCTGTGCATTACCCTGCCCGGCATTATTCGTCCATGCAAAAGCAATCTTTCCATCACTTTTAGTGGCCGAGGCTTCTGTTAGCGGGGTTAGATTACCATGTGAGACCAATACTTTGCTATAGGTAATACTCTCATTGGTTACGGCTTGTTTAATCACATAAGACACTGCCGAATTAAAAGCGGACTGATGCTCTTTAACTCCATTATAACCTAGACGCAAATAAGCGGTGATCGGTTGCAGAAAACCAATTACTTGAGCAAAGCGTTCCTTCTGAGCTGACTGTGCAGCCGAACGGGTTTGAGTTACATTCTGAGGCATTGAGCGCATATAGCTGATACCTTTCCACGAACTACCTATCACATTACCCACTTTTCCTGAGAATCCGCCGAGGATTCCTTTTTTAATTTTCCCCATTTCTTTTAAATTTAAAAAATTATTATTCTTGTTATCGGACTTGGCACGAGCTCTTTTACCTTGTCACGACACAAAGATAGGGAGGGTTTAGGCAGTCTTTTTAAACTGCGTTCGGCTTGCGTTACTTTGCGTTATTTTGCTGTATTATTATATAAACCATAGATTCTTTTTTCCGAAAGCAGGAAGTACTTTGCTATTGAAGAACGGAATAATCTGTGCCATCATTTCGGGATACTTCACCGTGACAGGCAAATTCTGTTGGCTGACCGATTTCCAATACATTCGCGAAAACTGATAAACCTGAGCTACCAATTGATGTGCGTATTCCTCACCGACTGTTCTTCTGTTTCCTCCGGCATCCGGGGCAATGGCTATTTTAATCTTTAGTGGGAAATGATACTTACCCTTAAATTCATTATCCATCAAATACCGTGTGTTGTTGAATAAAAGAAACTGCCCTTTTCCTAGCTCCACATAAGTGCCGCTGACAGGCATCAACCCCTCAAAATCTGTGTCGAACGTCAACACTTCACTCTCTTCGGTTTTATTGATCGTCACTACATACACCGGTATATCCAGGCCTTGCGAATACAGCATATTTACAATCGGTTTAGCTTCCTTTCCACTCATCGTTTTATAATAATGGATAACAATCCTTTTTGGTAATTTGCGCTCATTACTCACATACAGACGCATTGCTTTACGCAATTGTGCGGCTATACTTTCCAAGTCATCATCACAGAAACAGTCACAATTACAGAAAGTACCTTTTTGGCTAAAATAGAATGCACTGCCAATGTAACGTTTTCCTATTGCCAACGATTTAAACGCGCCCACTCCGATGATGAGATCATCCTGCAAGTCCGGTGTTTTCAGCACCCAAGGTATCCCACCTATTTTTGCCAGCAAGGCAATCTCAATATTAGGCAGATGATAGGAGAAAGCCTGGCTTCCGGGGTGTTCCTTATAAATCACCTGTGACGTGATTCCTTTATCAAGTAGAATCTCTTTTATTTTATAGTAAAGTGCATAATATGGGCTTTCTATACTATCCTTGTGGATGGGGCTGATATAAATGCCAACGTAAGTAAATTCCGGTAAGAATTGTTTTTGATTCAATTTGCCAATAATTTCCCTTTCGGCAGTATCAATACTGTTAAAAAAAACACTTCCGTTATGATCGGTCACGAAAGGTTGTTTGATATGACTCGAGAGTGATCCAAAGCGCTTATCCGGTATTCCATTCTTCTCATTTTTCTCCTTGCCGATGAAAACATCATATAAATATTGACATACTCTTTGATCTTGCTGCTGTGCAATGAAGAAAAACTTTATTTTATTATTGGCTGACGGTCTGTATGGACCATTGTTTAAAAATCCTTTATACGGATCTACTTCCGTTTTTTCTTCTCTAAAGCACAATAGACTTGCTGTGTGGGGCACTTTACGGATACTTTCGGCAGGGACAATAATAAAAGAAGGATCGCTAAAATGAAGCGTTCCTTCCCATTCTTTTCTGCTAATTTCCTGCTCTATGAATTCCCGGATCAGATTTCTTGTCCTTATATATTTGTTTAGAGTGTGGTATCGGTTCTCTATGATTCCCAATTCAGCTGCCAGTTCCCTGTTAATTACAGGATAAATATGCTCCAAATCTGCTTTATCTTCAGGGGTTAGCTTCCCTACATCCACAATCCGGTTTCCAGCTATTACATGATAATGTTCCGTTTGAATATCAAGTGTTCCGATACTTTCCGTACCCACCAAAGAGACTCCGTTAAAAGCAATTTGTAATTCATGCCCTTCGGTAAACCTTTTATATTGCGGTGCCAGTGAGAACTTCCGGTATTGCACGGCACGTTCATACGGCTGTTCGCTATCCTTTGTCCAGACTTCCACGTTACCCACAAAATCCCATCCCACAATGGCCTTTTTCCTGAAATGGTCATAGATGAGCTGCCTGAGGTATATTTTTTCAAGTCGTGGTATTTTACAAAGATCAACGGTTGCCGTATAAATTTTCTCTGCTGCATTTATCTTCTTTTTTGGATCAAAAGTAAAGAACAAGCGGTCCACTGTTTCCAACGCTTTCTCATTACTCCACACCTCTGGTAATTCATCCCGAAAGACACATTGCCTGTATTCATCGGATTTTTCTACGCACAGATCCAACTCCATAACAAGGGAGTCCACCTTAAACCTAATGGAATTTGTTTCCATAATTTTGTTAACTAAAAGTTTTACCTACAAAGGTATAAAACACCATACAACTTTTAAAAGAATAAATGGAAAACAATTATTTAAAATACAGATAATTTATTTCGATGTATTATTACTATTGTCGTCTGCCTGAGATTCCAATTCTTTAATTACCCTGTCAAAATCGCTTTCGTCTTGTCACATTTCTTTGCGGCGATATTCTTCAATCTTCCATGTAGCCTTTTCAATAGCCTGTTTATGCGAAACGGTTCCTAGATTGTTAAGTAAGGGACGGTTGCCGACTAACAGTATATTATCCCGATTTTTCTATTGATTGTTGTATATATGATCATTAACATTGTTCAATAACTTACAGTTCGGCAAAATTAAGATATTGGGACACCAACAAAATTAAGACTTGCAATTCTTTTTCTGATAGATAGTTCTTTGCAATTTTGACATCATTCCGAGTTTTGTAATCTCCTTTGAAATAGATCATATCCACCATTGACTTATCGGAGTCTACTCTCTTAGATTACCTCTGCTGCTGTATGTTGATGGACGGCATAATGCATCTATTTTGCACGATAGCGAAAAACTGATAGGTAATATCTGTTTGTGGGTTATAATCTATTGCTGTAGCTTAGATATCAGTTACTTGTTGGCCTAAATTACGTTCGCACGAATGAATATCCCTGATTCGTTTCAATAATCTGTGGAAATAACGGTTTCCATTTCCTTTTAGTCGCTCATCATCAATACTAAATCCTTTTTGGACATATTCGTGCAGTCGCTGTGTTGCCCATATCCTAAACCGAGTTGCTACTTGCGGTTTCACGCGATACCTAATAGCTATTCATATCTAAATTTGTTATAAAAATTATATGCTTTCCCTACTGTTATAGAAACAAGCCTTGAGCTAGAAATAAAGTAATAATTAAGAGAATAAAAAGCCAGCTGTCACTTAATAAGATGTGTAAAATTTTAAGTTGCAGTTTATCGTGAGTAGGACGGCTTTTATTTAGGAGATTATTCTACATTAAATGTTGTAGCTGAAGCAATATTAGCTTAGATTTCATAACCATTGATAGCCTTATTACCCGTAATTATTATATTACTCAACACACACCTTCCCATCAAGTTCCTTAATTTTCCCTTTGTTGAGCATGTCATCATACACGTTGCGTAGAGTACTTACTATATTATCTCCAGTCCGTCTAAAGCCAAATTCGCGAGCTGTGGAAATGAATAAATCTTCTGGGATGATGCCATAACTTTGCTTTGCAATTACCCTCATAGCTTTTGCCAATTCTGCATTGCAGATATAACCGATAGGGCGTACATAATCATCAGCGCAATTGGGAATGCGAACTTGAACTTTATCGCAGTCTTTCAACTTTATAAAATCTCCATCTCGGTCAATGTCTTCCGCCAAATGCCATCTAAACTGATACTCAACGCCAGTACGTACTTTGGATGTTGCTTTCTGATTTCCAAATAGCGGAGCAACACGGCGACACAATTCTTCGAAATGAATTGGCTGCTCCTTTTTTATCACCATTTTAATTAATTCATATAATTCAGATTCCTCACACGCAGAAATGTCGGCTTGCTCATAAGGAATAAAACCATAGCCATCTTCAGTACTGTCAATTTGGCCAGTATCTTCCTCTATATCCAAAGATGAAATACCACATTCTATATGATTATCATTTGGATCAATATTTTCTATTAATTTACCTAAAGCCTTTTCAATAGCGTTAATTAGTTTTTGCCCCTCTGTCTTCTGATCCTTAATCCAATCTGTTGACCAAATACGACAGATAGTCCAGCCCATAGTTTCCAACACAGACTGCCTCAATCGGTCACGTTCACGTGCGGTTCTTGAGCTGTGATATGTAGCGCCATCACACTCTATCCCTATTGCAAAGTGACCACTTTGCGTTGGATCTTTTATGCCCATATCTATTCGAAATCCCGAACAACCGACTTGTGTAACTACATCATAACCTTTGTCTACAAGAAAATTATAAACAGCCTCTTCAAATGGAGAATCAAAATCAAGCTCATAATTATATGACAATTCCTTTCCAAGAGCCACCATCCCCTGCTGTGCAAACTCAATATATGAACGCAACAATCGCACACCTTCAGCAGATGTTCTGTCTAAATCAATATCTGTTGAAACAATTGATCCTACTAACTTTACATTATATTTTGCACGTGTAATAGCAACATTTAATCTTTTATACCCACCATCACGACTAAGTGGGCCGAAATCCATATGTATGATTCCGCGACTATCCTTCGCATAACCAATACTAAATATAATTGTATCACGTTCATCGCCTTGAACATTTTCCAAGTTTTTAATGAAGAATGGTTCGTCTCTATCTTCCAAGAAAAATTGTTCATACATGGCGTTTTGATTACGTTTTTGTCTTATTGCAATATCGATAGCTTGCTGCTGAGCCTCACTAAATGCAACAACCCCCAAGGAACGATTTGGATATTTTTTGTAATGCTCGAACACTAAATCCGCAACTCTTTTGGATTCAATAATATTATTGCGCTTACCGCCACGATCATATACTCCATCTGATACATAAATGTATTCAACACCACAATCGGGAGCTTTTTCTGTAGCTGAAGGGAAAGTGACTAACGAACTGTCATAAATTTTAATATTTGAAAAAGCAATGAGATCCTCATGACGACTACGATAGTGCCATCGCAAGCTGCGCTCTGGTAAGATTGCCAGAGCTTCATTAAGAATAGACCCATATGCTCCAGCATCGCCGTCGTTATTCTTCGTTGCTATATCAACATCAAAATCATCATCATTGAGAGATTTTGTAAAGAAATTCGTGGGAGGCAATTGTTTGTCATCGCCTACAATAATAACTTGCTTACCACGCATAATAGCCCCAATAGCATCTTCTGTATGGACTTGCGATGCTTCGTCAAATATTACTAAATCGAAGTTATAACCCTGTGCTTCTAAGAAAACACTCACTGAAAGGGGTGACATCATAAAGCAAGGCCGTAATGTTGTCAACAAATTAGGTATTTCATTAAACAATTTGCGTAATGGCATTAATTTGCGTTGCTTATTAAGCTCGCGTTTAAGTATGCCTATTTCATCCTTCGTTGAGGTAACAGCATTAAAATCAGGTATTCCATTTAGTATTTTTTCTCTGACCCGTGATTGAGCTATCTTAAATTGAATTTTATCTAATTCGCAAAACTCCTTAATAGTTTGCTCCTGCATCCTACTTCTAAAATTTTGAACTGCAGGAAAATGAGGTAACATGGCATCAAGCCACAAACGATAGAAACGTTTTAGATAAGCATCAACGATATAAGCTACATCAATAGACTTTTCTTCCACTTGGATAAGATAGGAGGTCAATCCAACCTTCTCACATTTTTCCCTATTCGAACAATAATCCACCCATTCTTCTAGTAAATATTTTTCATCCTTGCATATGCTGAATCGGGTACATAAATCACCAAGATTATATTTTACAAGCATTTCAGACTCTTCAAATAATCCTAGCGCCCATTTTAATGGTATATCAACAGAATCTAACAGATTTGTAAATTTGTTTGCGCAAAAATTGCAGTAAGAGACCGTACTACGATCGCTACAAATTCTATCAACAAACAATTTTGGCAAATTTGTCTTTCCTATGAATAACTTAAAATCCTTAGCAAAATTAAGAGCTTCGAGCAGTTTGTCCCAATCTGTATTCAAGCCAGAATAATAATTCTCGTAGTAATTAACAATCTGATCTTTCTTAGACTCCAATTCTCGCTCTAGTGCTTGTTGCGTAGCCAATTTGTCGAGCTCTGCAACAATCTCTTCAAACTGTGCATAGCCATTGCGGGCATCCATGATTTGATGATATTTTTCACGCAAGATAACGAGCAAATCACGAATAGAGAACAACTCATTCCTGAAACTATCATAAGGTATCTCATCTGTAAATTGAACTGAAACGAGTGTCTGCAAATCTCGTAATCTTTCATTCACCGAATCGCTATTGAAGCTTCCACATAATCGCACTAACTCATCGATTGGCATAGAACAATCCAAAAGAGTTCTTTTCACCTGCTCTGAAATATATTCATTAAATGAACATATATTGTCAAATGCATCAAGCGCATCGTTTAAGATACTCCAAAGAGTATCTTCTCCATTATAATAAGAGCCAAAATATGAGATATATAATTCCCTATCTTTTTCAAGGTATTCGATCTTATCAGATATAATCTTCAAGTTATTTAGTAATGCAAACGCCTCTGGATAACTAAGTTTTGCACCATTTGTTAAATATTGCCTAAGGAGTTTTATGTCATTTTTATAACGGCTCTTGAATCTTCTAAAAACAGAGCCATATTCACCACGAAAGCGTTTAAGTATTGGGTAAAAATCAACATCAAAAATTTCTTTGTCAAACTTTGATAAAACAGATTGCTTTAGAACAACAATTTCATCGTACGCATTTTTACAATTAGTTGCGATATGTTTCATCCTTACAAATGAACAATCGTCAAACCATTCTTCAGTCGGTGAAATCTTAACACAAAGATGATCAGCAAACTCAATCAGGGATTTAACCTCCTTAAAGTTTAATGGCTGTCTAACACTTAACAATTCAGCTATTTTGTATGATGTGGAATAAACAGAGTTAACAACTGACGCCAAGGAATCTATATTCGAAATATATATGTTTAGATTAGATAGAATTGTATCACTGCTCTGATCGTTTAACTTATTTTTGAGTGCATTAAGGCTGTAAACTATATTTTTTTTTACATATTCGCCCTCAATAGAATAGATAACAGGACTATATACTGCACTAAGTTCATTCTTGATAGTCGTAATGGAAGCGACTATCATCTGATATTGTTTAGCGTTATTTTCCAGAATATCTATATCCTCATCAAAAATCCATTTAGTAGGAATAAGAGGTGATTTGCCAACCAAATTTAGTAGATTAATCAATAGGTGAAGTCCATCAAGTGAAGGCTTTGCCGTAATGCTTAATTGTTTACAACAATCTAAGATCCCATTATTAATTTCCAACAAGATAGGTAGAATCAATGAAAAATTAGAATCAATATCATGGCGTAGCTCATTCGATAGATATTCGACTGTAGAGTTTCGCCAAGCGTTTTGTACATAATCTTCACTACGTTTCCTAATTGTTTTAGAAAGCTCTTCTAGTAGGTATTTGCGTTCACTCAGCTGAGTTTGAGTAGTATTTTCAACATCTTTTATTTCAAATATAAATTCTGGAATATTTTCCAATTTTGCCAACAAACCATTAACGTTGAATATTGAACACCTCAATTCGGAACAAGGTGTATGTAATTCTTCTTGGTATTCGTTAAGAGTGTCACGTTTACGTTCCAAGATATCTAGTTGAAGTAACGCCTCCTCTCTAACTTTCTTTCTATCCATCGAAATTGAATTTGCTAATTCTCGAAGAATCTCTTTTTTATTTGCTTTGTGACTATGCAACGTAAAACAAAAATCAGCCAGACCAACATTCGCTAATCGATTATATACTACCTGTAAGGCAGCCATCTTCTCTGATACAAAGAGAATTTTTTTCCCATCAGCTAATGCTTCTGAAATAAGATTCGTTATAGTTTGACTTTTACCCGTTCCTGGAGGGCCTTGCAACACAAAACTTAAACCTCGTTTAGATAGTAATACTGCATCTTGCTGACTTGAATCAGCATCTACTACCTGATAGGTGTCTATTGGTTTAACTTGTTTATCATGGTCAAAATTATTAAATTCAGAAGATATATATATTGGCTCACTCTCTCCTGCAATAGCGGAAACTATGGAGTTTGAATTAAGCTTTTCTTCATTCCTCTCTAAATCTTTATACATGTTAATTTTCAGGAATGACAATGTAGTCAAATGTACATCTTTAATAATACCCCAATCCTCATTATTAATCAGTTTTGTCAGCCTATCAATATACTTATCTATATCATCTTTGGCACTATCAAATTCTGGTAAGACAATACCAAAATCATTCTCCAACTTGTGTAACAATGTTGGATTTACAACGATTTCATCTTCGTGTGGAATTAAAATATATGGAGATGTTAGTGATTCAACGGTCAATCTAACGGGGACGAGAATTATCGGAGACAATAAAATTTGATTTGAATCATTTCGTTCTTTCCAATTCAACAGGCCGAAAACAAGGAATAAGATATTAGTTCCTTGCTCCTCGATGGCAGTATTTGCTTTATATCGTAAAACCTTTAATGTTTTTTGTAGCTCACCAAGAGATTCTGCAACTTCAATATCACCAGAGACAATCGAGTCATACGTTTCTTCTCCGTCATCATCAATTTGAACCTTCTTAGCAAATGGAAATTTAATATTTTTTTCTTGTACAGCCACCATATCAAACAACTTTTCAAAAGACGGCGTAACTATCTTAACATTGGCACGTTTTCCATCTTTAAAGTTAATTAAACGGTTTCTTTTACCAAAGTCAAGTAATAATTTCTTCCACGTTTCAATATGATAATGTAAACTCTGTCCCATTATTCTATCTCTTTAAAAACATATAGTTCATGATATATGACGCAAAAATAATATTTTTTAAATAAAGTGATATTTACTATTTAAATTATTTTTATTCAGATTGTTAGTTTCTGTTTAAATTTTATTAATTAAAAGTTTTATTGCTACAATTTTCACCATTTTCTCTGCCAAATCAAACGTTAGTTCATAGTTTTTGCACCGGTCTGAATCCTTGCTTGTCGTAGCTACTAATAACAACCTTTAATACATATCCAAGTACATCCTAAATTTGTCGAGCTAGCTCTCCTCTGCAACCTCCATCGGCTATAATAACTTTTAATGAAAAACATAAATCTTTAAGTACCCGCATCAGTAGAAAAGCAGCTTTGCTATCATGAATATGAACTACTGTAACCATGCCTGCAATCAGAAAGCCATTTTTATCCACTACCACATGAAGCTTGATTCCTTTTACTTTTTTATTGCCATCAAAGCTCTTTAGTGAACGATTATTGCCCCAGCTCACACTCTGACTATCCACCAAACCTGAACTGACAGAGACTTTTTGACCGCGTTTTACTCTAACCTTTCACGAAAATGCTCTAAGAATAGCATGGATATGCTAAGCAAAATATTGTGTTTAGAAAAGTCAGAAAAAGGATTGAAACTTTATTCTCTCAGTTGTGTGACCAATTCATGATTCGCCGTAGTTATGCCGTCTTTTGAGGGATTTAAAACCAGAATTCATTCCCAAATTATGGAGTTGACTGTTATACAACTGATTAATAAATTAAATAATATGAAAATCTGTATTGCCTAAATGCACTACGGGTGTAATAAAGTAAAAACATGCTTGTCTTTTGATTCATTTTTTTATTTTTGCATGAAATAATAAATAATGATATGAAAAATATAATATTATTAATTGTGTCTTTGATCTGTCTTAATAATTATGGACAAACTAAGAGACCGTTAAAATTAGCAATAACGAAAACTAATAAGGTAAAAACGCAAATAGCTGCTAAGGCAGAAGCTGAGAATGCTGCAAGATCTGAAGTCGAAACAACTGTGCAACAAATTGAAAAAGAAAGAGAAAAGAGTAATTCATTATGCCTATTTAAGTTTAGTACTGATGGCTTGACTAACGAGCAAAATCCGTCTAATGATTTCGTAATATACGAAATGCCAGATATGTCCTCTGCTGATATTAAGGTTGCAGTCATATCAACTTTATCATCAATGTACAAATCACCTAAAGACGTAATTAGTAATTTGGGGGATAATATTGTTCAATTAGATGGTTACGCTTCTGGTGTATATCGGACAATGATTGGTGATACTTCCTATGGACATGATTTTTCATTTTCCCTTGTTATACAATTTAAGGACGGAAAGATTAGATATAACACACCATCAATCAAACAGATTTATATGGAATGGCCATTGCCAGGTATGGCTAGGCTTGATATGCAAAAGCCTTTGTCTTCCTTGATTAGTGAATCAAATTCGAGATTTTTAACTGTCAAATATTTTAACGATTTGATTAATACGATAAATAGTAAAATTAAAAAGTCAAATGATTGGTAATAAATAATTCGTATATTGACTAGTTGTGCCCAATGTTAGAATTAAGCAACATGACATATTGTTTTTTGTAGAACTATAAAGCAAGAGAAATAAAAATGTCAGGAATTTTGAGTTGGATAAATCTCTTGTTGCCATATGAGACCAACACCTTGCTGTAGGTAATGCTCTCATCGGTCGTGGCCTGTTTTATCACATAAAACATCGCCGTATTAAAGGTGGTACCGGTTCTCTGTGATTCCCAATTCGACTGTCAGTTCCCTGTTAATTAAAGGATAAACATAATCCAAACCAATCTTGTCTTCAGGAGTTAATTTCTCAACATTAACAATCCGGTTTCCTGCGTCACTACATCATAATGCTCCATCTGGATGTCAAGCGTGCCGATAGATTCCGTACCCGCCAAAGAGACTCCGTTAAAAGCTATTTGTAATTCATGCCCTTCGGTAAACCTTTTATATTGCAGTGCCAGTGAGAACTTCCGGTATTGTACGGCACGTTCATACGGCTGTTCGCTATCCTTTGTCCAAACCTCCACGTTACCCACAAAATCCCATCCCACAATGGCATTTTTCCTGAAATGGTCATAGAAGAGCTGCCTGCGGTATATTTCTTCAAGTCGTGGTATTTTACAAAGATCAACAGTTGTCGTATAAATTTTCTTTGCTGCATCTATCTTCTTTTTCGGATCAAAAGTAAAGAACAAGTGGTCCACTGTTTCCAACCCTTTCTCATTGCTCCACACCTCTGGTAATTCATCCCGAAAGGCACATTACTTGTATTCATTCGACTTTTCTACGCAGAGATCCAACTCTATAACAAGGGAGTCTACCTTAAACCTAATGGAATTTGTTTCCATAATTTTGTTAACTAAAAAGTTTTATCTACAAAGGTATAAAACATCATACAACTTTTAAAAGAATAAATGGAAAAGTTGCGTTAATAAGTAAGCACTAGCTCCGAAAGATAATCTTCACTTTCGATTATTAAAATTCCGCTATATGCACAAAGACGGAAGAACTTAAAATAATTAGGGACGGTGCCTATAGCTATTATAAATACCTTCTTTTACTCAATTATTTAAAAGTTTTTTGAATTCTAAATCAGTTTTTTATTCCATCCAATTTCTCCCTTATTAGTTTTGCTTCATCTTTGGCAATTTCATTGTTTTTAATTTTGACAAAAAATCTAGCCTCAACAATTTTATGCCATTTTACAGCTTCATCAGATTTATAATACTTATGTCGATGTTCTTCATTAATTAAATCTAAGAACAGCACAAGCAGATTTATATGATCATCTTCCCTAAAAAGCTTAGTAAGTTTTGTCTTTTCATCATTATTTTGCTTTGCTTTCTCTGGATCATTTTTCGAGAAAGGATAATAAAAAATATTCTTCATGGTATCATTCAAAAAATCATTATATATATAATTGGTTTTATTTGTGTTATCTCCAAGACTCCCTTTTTTGTTTTCCCATATCTGATCAATCAATGAAAAGAGCTGTTGAAAAAATATTTTAACATCTATTTGCTCTCGTTCACTAACATAAATTGCTTTATTTAAAAAGGATTTATATTTATTATTATTAACGACTTGTTCCATTACACTATCTTTACATCCTGGGCTTTTTACCAGTGTGTATTTTACTTCAGCATAAGTCACTTCATCCTTTCTAATTCCATAACCCACATATTTAAAATAATTGTCGAATTTTTGTATGCTATTTTTGTCGATGTAGCTTATTCCAGAAGGAAATAAATCTTTTAATAAATCATAAACTTGTTTTTCCGCATTATTAAGATTCAGACTTTCTATGATTTCGCTTAATGTTTTTTTCTCCTCTACTGTTTCTTTTTTCTCTTCACTATCACTACTCTTTTGAAGTGAATTTTTAAGAAAATAATATTTCTGTTTATTATGCTTTTCTATTTGTTTTTGAATATCCTCATTATTCAGGACTATCTTATCCCCTTCATTATCCAATATCCATCCGTCATGATCTCTAAGTATTTTGTATAAATCTGGATTCAGATACTTAATAAGTTCGACTTTAAATAATTCGGATAAATTAATTTCACTAAGATTAACATCCTCATTAACAGCATCTATGGCATAACAATATGTATTTAAGAAACGATATAAATCCCTGAAATTGTTAAAAATATCTTTTGATTGAATAAACTTAGTAATTATTTCCACTTCTTTTTTTAATAAGTCATCAATGTCACTATGGGTTTTATAGTAATTAATCAACAGTTCTCTAAGTTTAGATTTAAAAGTACTTTTGATGACATTATCATTGCCGGGAATGAATAATTCAAAATTAATAAATTTCTTTAAATAAATCTCAGCTTCTTGTACTCCAATTTGTTTTAACATCCCTTTAAGACTCTTCTTATCTGCCGCAAGAATATAAAATAAATTTGGAAAGTTAGCTGTGTTGCGAATTAATTTTAATAGAATATTTAGTTCTTCTTTTTGTAGCCGATCAACATCATCAATAAAAACGAGAATTGGTTTATTGATTTTATTAATGGCTAATTTAATCTTTTCGTATTCATCACCCATCGAAGTAAAACTGCGTAAAGCCTTAATAGAAGCAGTAAAAGTATTCGTTGGAAATTCGTCAATAAGTTTACTAACATAAGATTCTATTATCTTATATAAACGTCCATCATAATATTTCAAATGATTCTTTAATAAGGAAAAATACTCTTTTATAATGGAGTTGGCATTTTCACAAAGCCATGGCTTAAAATCAATAGTAATGAATGATTTATTTTTATCCTTCTTTATCTTATTCTTTAGTAAGAGGAAAAAAGAAGTCTTACCATACCCATATTCTTCACTTATACTAATTGTAAAAGATTGTTTCATTTCTTTTTCAAAAGTTGCCTGTATTTTATTAAGTAATAGTTTAGCGTATTTGCCCCTTTTAAAATCATCTCTATCGGTTGGTACATCGGAATAAAATGGGATTATTTTAATATCTTGTAGCTTTCTTTCTCTTTTTGCTTTTTTTATAATTAAGCGTTTAATAGTCAGATATAATTTAAAAGTCACTATAATCAATCGATTACTTCTACGCGGTTTAGTTAATGCTAAAATAACCTCAATGACAAGTATAATTATAAAACTTTCCAGTACATAGTCACAAGAAGATTCTGTTGGGTAGTATGTATAAGGAGGGGTTATGTGCTTTGTCACAATATAAAATGAGAAAAAAGAAAATTCAAAAGTGTAACGTGAACAAGGAATATACTTCTTTTTAAAAGCATCTGTAATATAAAAATAGAATAGTATTAATAAAAATATAACAATTCTCACTAAAATACTATCATTGGCAATAGTGGATGTTATCGGTATAACATACTTCAACAACATTTGATTGATAAAATTCCAGAATATGATCAATAAAAAAAGCAGGATAATCCAATATTGATTACGATATAACCAGTCATGAACTTGTTTCTTGCAATTCCTAAAGTTATCGCTGTTCTTTTCCATTATAGTATTTTTTATATAACGATTAAGCTTTTATTAATCTCTAAGAGATTTTTTCAATTACAAAAATACTGAATAAATATATATTTTACATTAATTAGTTAAAAGTAGATACTGATTTACATGAAAAAAAAGGTCTAATTTTCAGAAACTGATGTTCGCAGATAAGCTCCAATAACATAGCCTTGAAAAATCTTTTTTATTTTCGAGAAGTAACTATAAGATGAAATGCTCCATTTTTTAGAAATAGATTTCATATAGGCACTATTATCTGAAAGAATTGCGTATAGCTGACTGATGAAAATTGTTATCAGAATACGCATATCCTCACTGCTATAACAATTTTGAGCTAGAAATAGAGTTAATAATTAAAAGAATAGAAAACCATACGACTCACAATAAACTGTGTGACAATCTTAAGTTGTAGTTTATTGTGAGTAGAATGGATTTATTGAGGTGGTTACTCTACATTGTATGTTGTAGTTGAAGCAATATTAGCTTGGGATTTCATTACCATGTAGTATTTCTGCTTTAGGCTCGCAAATAAACGCAGCAGGCTACGGCACAAATGAGTACAAAGTATATATAAGGATGTAATATTTTATTTCATAAACGAGAATTATTGTGCTGACCAGTTCCCTTTGGAAAGCAGTTTAAAATAAAAGAGGTGTGGAAACTATCACTACTATCTGTTCAGAGGTATCGCCAAACACCCACAATCCAAATAATATATAGTTACCCTGAGTTTCTAATATATAGGGAGTTCCCTTTATATTAGAAACTCCCTATATACCCTATAACAATACTATAAAAATAGAAAAGATTAAGGTTCTTTTGTTCCAATGATTGTTTCATTATTAATTGGTATGTCAGTATTCCCCTCTTTTTGTAAATAAAAGACTTGCTGAACCCATTCATTGGAATTAGAAGTTCCGCCACTCATTCTTACTTGCACTTTTACTTTTACTGATTTTTCTTTTGCAACAAAAGATTCAACATGTCCTGATTGAATTTCATTAATAGTGCTGTTTCCAATAATTTCACCATTCTCGTTATATTCAAACAACCATACATCAACACTTACAATAGAAGTAGATGAAATATCAGCATTCCATTTTAATGTATAA
>Ga0183101_1000045_pt3 | contig 45419 bp, 38 predicted proteins | sample Biomet3_FD_127790 | JGI IMG/M metagenome (GOLD analysis project Ga0183101, IMG submission 127790) | Microbial communities from bioreactor (seeded with sewage sludge) at LBNL, California, USA - Biofuel metagenome 3 | ecosystem: Engineered > Bioreactor > Anaerobic > Unclassified ... | reverse complement strand
GATGACAACAGATTATGAATATAAAACCAAATCAGCGGAAGCGATGCTACAAATAACATGCTGTCAAATCATGCTTAAAAAACTTATTCAATAAATTCAAAACAGTTTCTAAAGTTCTTTTCTTTTTCCTGCTCTATTTACTTTTCTTTTTGCATTTTTCTATTCCACACTTAACCTAAGAATCTCATCAATATATAGTATGAATTATTTCACCCCAAGAAGAGATCCCAATGATACTTAAATACTTATCGAAGACAGCGTTTTCATTATCAGTTCCCCATGCCTTATAAATATACCACACAGGTTTCTTACCCAAAGGGTCGACCGAATCATCGGGATAACGGCGTAGACCAATACACAGTCCAAACTCTGCTCTATTATCAATCCAATTGTGCCACTGAATACCATCAATACCGGAGAGGTATTTTATTTTCTTCAAAGCCCATGCAGCTCCTGCTGCCTGACGAGCCAAATCGTTATCAGAATAGGTTGGCGAATTTGTTCCATTCTCAGAAAGCCATAACGTTCGTTTGAGTGTTCCCTTATACATGGATGAACCTTGTAGTACCCAATTATTGATAACTTCAAGATTTTTAAAAGTAACATAAGGTGAATACATTGAGTAAGTAGCCTGAGAATCATTCCACGTATCTGGATTCGTCAAGTCTTGTGGATAAGGGTGATAAGCAATACCCCACTGAAAATCACCTTCGGCATTAGAAAAGTTTATGGTGCCATCAAGCAATTTTTTTGAAGAATAGTCTATTCCACTCTCGGAAGTCCATGAATGAGTATAAGAGCACAAGACCTGAGCATTGGCATCGTAAGAACGTGCAATATTATAGCACAATCTCATAGACTTAATATAAGTGTCAATATAAACCCACATCGGTACATCACTACCCATATTTGTCCATTCGGTCGCACAATCTACTTCATTGTGTATAATGAGGTGATGAATACGGCCATAGGCTCCATCTTCCCTTGTATATCTGTTCATCAAAAAATCCATTGCAGCAGCATAGAGATTAGTAGATTCTGCTGTGGTCATATTTGCCATCGAATAATATCCAGCAGTGCTATCGGGATATTTAAACACATTCGTCAGATTTCCATCAGAACAAGAACGCTGAATAAGAATAATGGCAGAGACAATGATGCTACGCTTATAACACGCCAGCAAGGTAGCATCAAGATTGCTTATATAATCCTTATCAAAATAATAAGTTTTTCCACCATACTCATGTGCAATTCTATTGTTTCCGGAAGTAGAATAAGTAAATGTAGTCAATGGTACATTGACGGTAACACTATGAATATCCAAATCGTCGAGATCACTTGTTATCTGATTTAGATAAAAACCTCCTAATCCCTTTTTTGTTTTCAAAACACTAACGGGTAAAGATCGCAGAGCCTTTATCTCATCAGCATAGTGTGCATGCGAAACCACTACGTCTTTTGCTGATGACTCCTGATTTACGATCACCCATTTAGATAATAGGCGGTCGTAATTGTATCCATCACGCTGAACATATCGATCAAATGACAAATTGAAAGACTTGTCCGACAACGCCGTACGATTCGTAAATCGAGTTATTTCTGTGACATCCTCATAAGGAGTCACTTCGCACAGACAGAAACTTCCATCACCTGAACAAGTACCGACAACTGTTACTTTATCTGTTCCGACATTAACCGACGAAATAGACGAAGAATAATTTGCCGACAAATATATTTTTAAATTTGTTTGAATTTGTGCGAGATGGGTAATCCTATCTTGTTTGGCTTTATAAGCAACCGTTTCTGTCGCATTCATTCCGCGGAAATAAATATTGCGCAAATTAATCGTAATACCAGAATTATTACCAAAATCCATCCTTAAATAATTGCCCATACTGCCCCAACTGAGCTTACTTCTTTCGTCTTTCAAAACAACCGACCATGTGGTCCAATCTGAAGCAGCAGCGATAGAGCCTACATGCAAAGAACGAGACTCAGATATAGGAGAAGCAAAAAAAAGTTGAATATCGTCTATTTGGCTTGACGCTTTATATTCAAAAGTCAATACAACAGAGTCGGCTTGTAACGAGTTGCCTAAATTTGTTGTCAAAACATAAGGATCGTTGCCTGTAGTCAGAATCGTATAATTATTGCTTGAAGGATTGGTAATATTCATATTATTTACGGTACTCATATTGAACTGCAAATAATTGACTTTAGCAATAGGAGAAGGCACAGGTGTAGCGGGATCATTACTCGACGATGAACATGCGCATACACATAAAAGTACATTTAATAGCAGAAATAACGTTCTCATATTTGGAAACTAATTAATAAGCCTATTCATTATATACATAATTAAAACGTCCTCCAGGAGCAGTATCTCCGTTCACATAGAAATCCATAATATTCCCTTCATCCTGCATATTGTCATTCCATTTAAATTCAAAATCGAGTTTGAAAGTTTCAACATTCAGAACCTTACGCGGAATAGAAAACACCAAAACATTATCTTTAACAACGAACGGTGATTCAGCAACTTCATTCCACATCCATTTACCCTTATAATTTTGTTCTATAAGCACTTTCCCATCTTTCGGGCTAACACGATTGACGATAAAATCATATCCATTCCATCCTGTTGACTTGTCACGATCAATATCAATGAAAAGCATCATCCAATTTTTATCACAAGCAGAAGTAAGTTTGTCTGCAGTACGAACATAGAAATAGAGATTCTTTTCGTCACGAGCTACTTTAGCTTCTACAATATCGTTGCGCCCAGTATCGTTCATATAGTAACATTTGCCTCTTCCCTTAGCATTGCGATGCAGAGTATTACCTTTATAAGAGACATAATCGGGCTTCACATCGTTCCAGTCATCTGTTTTACTAATATCAATTGTCTTCGCTGCAGAAGCAGGATCAGGTTTGTTCATTCCTTTGAACTTACGAATATTATCGACAAGTTGCATATAATAGACATCGCCCTTATCACCCCAACCCTTGTTAGGCTCTATATCACGACTACAATCCCAATTATATTCATCAACAAAAGAAAAAGGATCGCCTGTCCAACCATCTTTTGGCAACCATTGACCAGCAATATATTCATTCCAACCCGTCACAAAGACAAGTTCCGGATCTAATTGAAAGGCTCTATCCCATTGTTCCTGAAAATTCCAACCATAAAGATAACCATCTATGCGAGGGTCGAAGCCATTACGAACAGAGAAACTACGTCCATAAGCATCTTTTAGATTGAAAGCGCTACAATGCCCTTTACTCAAAGGATTAGCATTTTGGGCCACCCCAACTGTAACCTCTTCATACTTCCCATTATTGAGTGGTACATATCCGTGTTGAGGATACATTTCGAGCCATCCCCATTGGTCTTTACGCTTCGGACCATCAACATAATCGGGCTGTCCGGGACGGAAAGTAAAGAATGAAGCGATAGCTTTATCTTCTGAAGATTTTGTCAGATTATCGGAATAAGCCATAATAGCCGGCTTACCTTTCCACATAAACCATAGTTTTTTATATCTACACGGCTTGTATACATCACGATAAAGTTGACGAAGTGACGCCAAAGAATAAGGAGATGCTCCAAAAGGAAGCATAAAAGCTATTTTAGGAACATTCACACCATCTTTCTGAGCTTTATCCCATGTTTTCATCAACGCTTCGTAGGATTCTTTCCAAGTGATATCACCGTTGGTACAATCAAAAAAGACAACGTCCACACCAGCATCGGCCAACATCTCAGCATGACGGCGCAACACCCATTCATCAGTTGTCTTATAATAACCAAAAAGCGGCTGTTCCCAATAATAAAAGAAAGGACGATTATCTCCCCATGCCGGATGATTATAATCTTTCATTGCTTCAGGATACTTACGAACAATATCTGTAATATTTTTTACTTCAAAGGGAGCATCGTTTCCCTGATGCCAAGTCCAATAGAACAAAGCTACATATTTATCTTTCTTTTTATCTCCCGCCTCTTTATATTCACGAACCTTTCGCCCCAGGGCATCAGTTGCCGACCAACTATCACTATTTGCTTTTTGTGCATAGGATGGCCCCCCTATAAAGCTTAACAATACAAATAAACATGACCATACTCCAATTCTTTTAGTTTTCATATTCATTTAGGCTTTAAAAATTCAACATAAGATCATTTGTCCATTAAAGTTGGAAGCATTTCATAATTGAACGATTGTATTTCTACCGGCCCCAACAAACCTGATGTCTGCAATGGAGAATCGGATTGATAATAACTGTATGTCTGCCATGTAATCTTTTCATTTTCAGGAAGACTTTTATCACGAATCAAACGATTCATCCAGTTATTAACGACTTCTATTTCAAGTAGATTCTTACCCATCTTCAAATACTTTGTAATATTCAAGCGGTAAGGAGCTGTCCAAACGCCACCGACATCATTGCCATTCAGTTTCACTTTAGCCATCACCATTACTTTTCCTAAATCAATATAGGTTTCAGCTTGAGGAAGCTTTTTCATCTTAAAAGTCGTTCTATAAGTAGCAGTACCAGAAAAATACTTAATCCTATTATCGAGGCTCTTCGTCCAGTCAATCAATGTATCGAAAACAACAGGAGTATCGGGACCGCCTCTCTTTTCTTGAAAAGAGACTGTCCATGGACCGGAGATTGTAGTCTGCAATTGCTTAGTCGGATAATTTTCACTGCTGGCTCTTGCGGAGGTTTGACAAGGATTACGAAATATAACAAAAGCACTTTCCCACGGTTGTAACGTCATTGGCACTTTTGTAGTCTGATCTTCTTCTGTATATTGGGGCAATAGACGAATCTCCGCTGTCTGAGGATTCCACAATTCTGGCCGATAACCTTTCACTCTGAATGAAGCATCAAATTTCAACCTTTTATCGCTTTGATTAGCAACAAAATAATAATCGCCATCAACAAGTTTTCTATGAATAAAAAGCAATGGATCGCTTACATCAGTAGTAGCAAAATCGGGAACAATCTTCAGATCACTAAAGATCTTTTCCAAGGAAGTTTGCGAAGGATAGACACGACCTTTACCATAGATGTAATATTCTTGATTTGACTTGTCATTCCAGAGTTCTTTAGCTAACGCTTGTACCTCTACATCGGCCTTCGGATAGTTTTGTAAACTCGGGGAATGAGTTGGTGCAGGGCCGAGGATTGTCAATCCTTGATCAACCAGATTCTTTATTTGTTTCAACATTTCAGGACGCATAGTTGTCTGTTTAGGCAATACCAGCACTCTATACTTCATACCACTCTTCAAAGTAAGTAATCCATTCTCAACACTCGCATATTTCATCAACACCTCTCCATTGATATAATCGAAAGAATATCCTTTGGGCAATGCAGGATCACAGACACCAGTCATTTTAGGAGCATCTTCGCCAATAAAATAAGCTACATCAGCAACATATTGCCCTTGTTGGAGCATATAATTACAACGCTTCAAGTATTTGGCAAATACATCCATCTGCAAAAACCATGTATTATGGCGATTGAACTCATTTCCAAACGGAGCATTGATTCCAGGAACTCTCTCATCAGGTTGCTGAATATACAAGTGCAATAAAGTAGAGTTAATTCCTTCGGTAAAAAATCGATCGCCACGAGCTTTCATTTCACCAGGATAACGAGAAAAGTCGGGACCTCCGCAAGTAAATGATTCAGCCCATACTCTTTGTTTCCCATAGATATGACCACAAGATGAAGAGGCACGATTTTCGATATTTCCAAGATCGCCCACACTCCAGAATTCGCCTGCTATTTCATCAGATTGTCCACCGTATTGCAGAAACTCTCCCGGGAAGCCCCAATGTCCATAATTTTCGAGCCAAGTGGTCAAACCGTGTTCATTACTTACTTTACGCAAACCGCCTACATAGTTGTACGAAACCTCGTCTGCTATCAAACGACGAACATCCCACAAGAAACGATCAGACTGATCTTCTGAGCCCACTACGACTCCTTGATAAACAGGTAGAAATGGTATGGGGTTGTAGCCATAATGGTTCACAAAATCATTTACCATAGAATCTGTCCAATTCTGTCCTCCTGTCTCATAGCTATCTTCAACAACAATCTTAAATGTCTTTCTATCGGCTTCGGGAATGCGCTTAAGTATTTGACCTATATAAGCATTAAAATGAGAACGTATATGTTCAACACTCATCTTATCGGTTTCGAATCCGGTTGCTTCCGGGCTTGCCGGTGCATTTGTCTGCCCCGTAGGTACCATAGCCGTACGCATTATAATCCAACGCCCTCTAGGCACATTCCAAGTCAATACACCTTCCGAATTCATATAACGAGTGATGTCAATTACCTTATCGGTTGGTACAACCATTCGTGTATCAGAACTTTCCGGCTGACTTCTCCACACGTAATCATAAAACATCGGATGCGGAGTCTGAAACATTTTAGCTAATGTCTTTTCCGGATAACGCTCTACTTTCAGGACGTCCGAAAGATTAATATTTTCAATCATTCCCGCATTCGTTTTGTCTATAACCAACCTAAACTCACTGCCTTTTGTTTCTGGCAATGAAATAACAACCGGAGCATAAGGATCGAAGCCCACGTTAAGTGAGGGATTACTACGATCTATCTCAAACTTACAGACAGAACGATATACCCCATTTTCTTTCACAAACAATTCCGCATTTGATTTATGGGGCACATGAACCGTCTGAATTGTCATACTGCGTACAACAGCTGCAGTGTTACTTACCAAATCAATTGAATAGGCCTTGTCAAGTTCTTGACGAGGAATAAAGGAACAAGTTTGTTCTATATCCGGATAGGCAACAACCTTTACGTCCTGAGCATTCTCGGCTATATCAGGTAGTTTTTGTTTATATTTTGTAGGACCAACGACCTTTACTTGCCGAGAAGCGAGGTAACGCATGGCTTGAGAAGACTTAACCCATGGACCACCGGATTGACTCCAACCCGGGCTATTGAATATACCTATTTCTATGTTTAATTCTGTAGCAGTCTTCAACGCCGTATGCAAAACATCCCACCATTCTTCCGAGAGAAATTTCACTTTACCATAAGGGACCTCTTGTCCACCGATATTACCTATATATGCGCGATTAATGCCCGCTCGCTTCATTGCCTGCAAATCTTTCACAACCCCTTCTTTAGAAATATTGTCGGACATCCAATACCAATAGACTGCCAATCTCTGAGAATCTGGAATCTGCCTGAAACATTGTTCTACAGTATTTAAAGGTTTAGCTTTTTTCACTTCTTGTGCCACAATACTCAAAGAAAAAGGAATGAGTACGAGCAGACATTTAATAAGTTTATTCATGGTATTTATTTTATTATTTTATCTTTTTATAATCTTCACACCTTTCGGAGCGATTATCGTCGATACAACTTTCCCATCTTCCCCCTTCTTATGCATAATTTTTATCACTCCATAAGGAGTCGGATAAGTTCCTTTTACCCATTTCAGATTTCCAAGGTGAGGTTCTATCAAGACTTCCTTACATCCAGGTTTTAACACTTTTACTCCAAGTACATTTTCGCTAAGCCAACTTGTTGGTCCCGAAGCCCATCCATGGCATAATGAATGTCGATAGCCCTTATAACAATAATCACCATACATTCGATGGACATCTATTTTTCCCGCAGGAGCCAATTCGTCTATACGAGCAGCATTAGGAAGCCAATCCATATTAAAATCCTCCCAAAAAGTTGTAGCGCCCAAATCAAGCATTGCACCCCAATATTGACTGATTATATCTATTGCTCCTTGATAATTACCGGCTTTTGCCATTGCTTCTAGCATATAATAACCATAAAAAGTAGAAAAGCCTTTAGCTCCGTCTATGGCTATAACATTATCATTTGCCACCTTTGCATTCATCGTACCTGCAAGAGCCATCAAAGCTGCAGCTTGTTTGGAATGATTGCAATCAGGTAGGTATTTACTCGACTTAAGGGCAGCCGCATGACATTGCTCTGCCATTGGCGTATTCCCCAGATAATTACAAAGTTTTTCTCCTGTTTGCATTGCAAGAACCAATAGCGCTTGCAAACCGGCATCTACACCTTTTTGATTATTACTAGAGGGCCAATCCAGGAAGCGCGCTCCATCTAAGTTTTCTTTTCCATCTGTACCGATTTTACTCATTAGCAAATTTAATAAAGAAAATAGATATGAGCGTTGTTTTTGCAGATATTGCATATCGCCTTGCTTCATATACCATTGATATTGGGTTAATAGCCACCATATAGAATAAGAGCTATAACCATTCATCCATTGAGGAATAGGATACAAATTTTTACTTAAATCCAAACTTCTCGGTACCACGTCAGTATATCCAAAAACAGTATTAACTGTTTGAACCTCGGGATAGATATCGCCAATCCACACTAACCTATCTCGTTTAATACCATCCCACAAGTAATTTTGCAAATTAAGATGAACAGTATAAGCACCTGTCATCCAAATTTTATTTAAGCGATCGTTATCGCATTCAAAAGAGCCCTTATATGACAGATTGTTATATAAGAAGCACGCGCGTACTTCCTTTAATAGAAAGTCAGTATCTTCTCCTAACAAATCAATTCTTACAAACCGGAAACCGGAATTTCCATATTCAGCAACCCCCAACCAAGGTAAAGGTAATGTAAAATCGCGAATAGCATGATCGTTAGAAGCCCCATTTTTGCCATCAATATCACTCATCGCTTCCGAAGCCGATTCACCAAAACGAATCCGAACATTCACATCGTGTGTAGCCGATTGCCCTGTTACAATTTGAATTCCACCCTGCAATTCTCTACCAAAATCAAGGAGCAATGATACTCTTCCCGTCTTTCCATTCTTCAAATGACAAAGATTTCCATCCGACAATTCTGCTTGCCCATTACCTACCCGCAAAAGACATTCAGTACCCGAGATCGTTGCATCATCCGTCGCTTCTTTCCATATTATTCTCTTAGGCCCTAAATAAGCTTTTGTTCGAAAATCATATTGAGGAATTTCATTCCCCCAAACAGGAGGTAAACGAAATTGTGAATACACAGATTTAGACAATAACAAAAAAACAAATAAAGTAAAAAATTTATAACATTTCATTTTATATATTCTAAAAATAAATATTGTTTTATTACGCTCTTATTTCATGATAGCAAAAATAAATAAATTCACCCTAATACATTATCCCAAATCTTTCAATTATTATCATTATTTGTTCATATATTCATTATAAAAGGATTATAAGAGATAAATAAGATATTCCATATAATTAAACGAACAAGAATTAAACTAAGTTAGGAGAAATTCATTTCTTAAAGAAACAATATAAAAAGACGACAAATTATTTGTACAAAAGAAAATAAATAGTATATTTGCATCAACGGAAAAAATATTTAGTATTTGCTTCTATAATTTAATATAAATATTACAATATGGTACAACGATTTATTTTGAACGAAGTATCTTACTTCGGTGCGGGTTCACGCAAACAATTACCAGAAGCTATCAACCGGTTAGGAGGAAAAAAAGCACTGGTAGTATCCGACAAAGGATTAATAAAATTTGGAGTAACAAAAATGGTGACTGATGAGTTGGACTTAGCTAATATCCCCTATGAAATATATAGTGAGATAAAACCAAATCCAACAGTAACAAATGTAAAACAAGGCGTAGAAGCTTTTAAAAGAGCAGGAGCAGATTTATTAATTGCCATTGGAGGAGGATCTTCTATGGATACCGCCAAAGGAATTGGTATTGTTACTACCAACCCTGAGTTTGGAGATATTGTTTCATTGGAAGGCTGCGCGCCCACAAAGCACAAGAGCATCCCTATTATAGCAATGCCTACTACAGCAGGGACTGCAGCAGAAACGACCATTAATTATGTAATCATTGATGAGGAAAAGCAAAAGAAAATGGTATGTGTCGATCCTAATGATATACCTAGCGTTGCTATCATCGACGCAGAATTAATGTATTCTCTTCCCAAAAGTTTAACGGCAGCCACAGGTATGGATGCATTAACTCATGCCATCGAAGGATTGATAACAAAAGGAGCATGGGAAATGTCGGATATGTTTGAAGTAGAGGCCATAAAGATGATACATAAGTATTTAGAATTGGCTGTCAACGAACCTAAAAACCCGGTAGGAAGAGATGGTATGGCCGTAGCACAATACATTGCCGGAATGGCTTTTTCAAACGTAGGATTAGGTTTGGTACATGGCATGGCACATCCAATGGGAGCCTTATTCGATATTCCTCATGGAGTAGCCAACGCCCTATTGCTTCCTACTATCATGAAATTCAATGCAGAGAAGTGCATGGATAAGTATGTAACTATTGCCAAAGCAATGGAAGTATACAAAGATGGCATGAACAAAGAAGAAGCTGCCGAAGCTGCTTGTGATGCAGTACAGAGCCTAGCCATAAGAGTAGGCATTCCTCAACATCTAAGCGAACTGGGTATCAAAGAGAACGATATCCCTGCATTATCCGAGCAGGCAATCAATGACGTCTGCACTCCAGGCAATCCAAGAGATGTAACAATAGAAGAAATTATTGAACTATACAAGAAAGTTTTATAATAAAAAGACCGACTAAAGACAGTCTATCAATATTCAAAAGATATTTGATAGGCTGTCTATTTTATGAGAACGTAAAGACCAATAATCCCCTCTTTTTGAGCACAAGGTTTTTTCAATCAAACATTATTTGTTTCAGAAATTATATCTATCTTTGTCACTACTAATTTAAAACATAAATTAAATAGATATTATTATGGCAACACCTCTGTTTAAGTATCAGCCTATGTTTCCGTTAGGGCCAGATACAACCGAGTATTATCTGCTTACCAAAGACTATGTATCGGTAAGCGAGTTTGAAGGGAAACCTATTCTTAAAGTTGCGCCCGAAGGACTGACCGCTATGGCCAATACCGCTTTTCACGACGTATCATTTATGCTTCGCCGATCACACAACGAGCAAGTAGCCCAAATACTAAGCGACCCGGAAGCTTCAGACAATGACAAATATGTAGCTCTTACATTCTTGCGCAATGCAGAAGTCGCAGCAAAAGGCATTCTTCCTTTTTGCCAAGACACAGGTACGGCAATCATCCACGGAGAAAAAGGACAGCAAGTATGGACAGGATTCTGTGACGAAGAAGCCCTCTCAAAAGGTGTATACAAGACTTATACAGAAGACAACTTGCGCTATTCACAGAATGCTCCTTTGAGTATGTACGAAGAAGTGAATACAAAGTGTAACTTGCCTGCCCAAATAGACCTTGAGGCAACCGAGGGCGATGAATATCGTTTTCTATGTGTAACCAAAGGCGGAGGATCGGCAAACAAGACCTATCTGTACCAGATGACAAAGGCCATATTGAATCCAGATACACTTTTACCATTCTTAGTAGACAAAGTAAAATCTCTTGGTACGGCAGCTTGCCCACCTTATCATATAGCATTTGTCATAGGCGGAACTTCGGCAGAAAAGAATCTGCTGACTGTAAAACTGGCTTCTACACATTATTATGATTCATTACCTACAACAGGCAACGAATATGGACGGGCATTCCGTGATCTCGAGCTGGAGAAAGAAGTTCTCAAAGAAGCTCACAAAATTGGATTAGGAGCACAATTCGGAGGTAAATATTTGGCTCACGATGTACGAATCGTCAGACTACCGCGTCATGGTGCTTCATGTCCCGTAGGTCTGGGCGTTAGCTGCTCTGCCGACCGCAACATCAAGTGCAAGATCAACAAAGAGGGTATTTGGATTGAGAAGTTGGATGACAATCCAAGCAGCCTCATTCCTCAAGAACTCCGTCAGGCTGGCGAAGGCGATGCCGTAAAAATAGACTTAAACCAACCGATGAAGGATGTTTTGAAAGAACTAACTAAATATCCGGTTGCTACGCGCCTATCACTGACAGGTACTATCATTGTTGGACGCGATATTGCTCATGCCAAACTGAAGGAACGTCTTGACCGTGGTGAGGATCTTCCGCAATATATCAAAGACCATCCTATTTACTATGCTGGTCCGGCTAAGACTCCAAGCGATATGGCGTGCGGTTCGATGGGACCGACTACGGCAAACCGCATGGATCCCTATGTAGATCTTTTCCAAAGTCAGGGTGGAAGCATGATAATGTTGGCCAAAGGTAATCGTACAGAAGTGGTAACCGAAGCATGCAAGAAATATGGTGGTTTCTACCTAGGCAGCATTGGCGGCCCCGCAGCGATATTGGCTCAAAACAACATTAAGAGTATTGAATGTCTAGAATATCCTGAATTGGGAATGGAAGCCATTTGGAAAATCGAAGTGGTAGACTTCCCTGCATTCATCCTAGTTGATGATAAAGGAAACGATTTCTTCAAACAAATCAAACCTTGCTGTTGTAAAGAATAGCTTTTTGACATACAACTGACAACATATTGTTTGCTATTTTGCATTCTATAACAAATACACCTAAACAGATAAGGTGCCATAGGATTAAAAGACAAAAGAGTCAGTTTTGTCTTAAACGATTGGTAATCAACAAGAAATTCATAAGGACAAAAATATATTTTCGTCCTTATGAATTTTTGTTTTTATATGGGAGAATTTTTGTTTTCGTCCTTATGAATTTTCGAAATGGGTATTATCATTGTATTTATTCAAAATATCACACGATATTTGGAGTCCTATTTGTATGAAAAAAAGCTTCGAATTGTTATACATTCTAAAAAATAAGATTACATTTGCAAATAAAATAGCGTTACTCACGTCTAACGTAGAAAAGTTCAATAATGACTGTACAAGAAATAACTCAAAGTAAAGAAGGAAACTTTTTTCTTTTGGCAGGTCCCTGTGTCATCGAAGACGAAGAAATGGCCCTCCGCATAGCAGAACGGATTGTTAATATTACATCTCGTTTGCACATTCCATATACATTTAAAGGTTCTTACCGCAAAGCCAACCGCTCTAGATTAGATTCTTTTAGAGGAATAGGAGACGAAAAAGCCCTGAAAGTATTAAGCAAGGTGCATGATACTTTCGGAATTCCAACCGTTACGGACATCCATACCAAAGAGGAAGCCGCAATGGCTGCCGAATATGTAGACATACTACAAATACCGGCATTCTTATGTCGGCAAACCGACCTATTGATGGCAGCTGCCAGCACGGGAAAGGTGATAAATATAAAGAAAGGGCAATTTCTTTCGCCCGAAGCAATGAAATTTGCCGCCGATAAAATAGTAGAATCGGGCAATCCCAATGTAATGATCACAGAGCGAGGCACTACTTTCGGCTATCAGGATCTTATAATAGACTACCGAGGTATTCCTATCATGCGCAAATTTGGTCATCCCGTAATATTGGACGCAACTCATTCTTTGCAACAACCCAATCAAGCAAGTGGAGTTACCGGAGGTATGCCGGAACTAATAGAAACAGTGGCCAAAGCAGGCATCGCCGTAGGAGTAGACGGGCTATTTATCGAGACCCACGAGAACCCTGCTCAAGCAAAAAGTGACGGTGCCAATATGCTAAAGTTGGACTTACTGGAAGAGTTACTCACCAAATTGGTAAGAATCAGACAATCTCTAATATAAATATTATACAAACCAATCAAACAAATGTATTATATGAAACATTTAAAACAACTTTTTTGTTTAATCGTTTTACTGGTAGCTTGCAGTGCTCAGCAACTGCTAGCCCAGCAAATGCCACCTATTCCGACTGATCCCAACGTGAGAATAGGCAAACTAAGTAACGGATTGACATACTACATCCGGAAAAACGCACTTCCCGAAAAGAGAGCCTTTTTTTATATCGCTCAGAAAGTAGGTTCAATCCAAGAAGAGCCTCAACAAAGAGGACTTGCACACTTTTTGGAGCACATGTGCTTCAACGGAACCAAGCACTTCCCCGGTAACTCACTTATCTCTTATTTGGAGAAAATCGGTGTGAAATTTGGAGAAAATTTGAATGCCTATACTTCGATAGAAGAGACAGTATACAACATAGACAATGTACCGACTACCGCACCTCAAGCAATAGACTCTTGCCTTTGGATATTACACGACTGGTCTAACGATTTGACACTAGACCCAGCAGAAATAGAAAAAGAACGTGGAGTAATCAACCAAGAATGGCGCACTCGTCGCGACGCCCAACAACGCCTGCAAGAAGCCATGATGCCTGTCATCATGAAAGGATGTAAATATGAAGATTGCATGCCTATCGGCCCGATGGAAGTAGTAATGCATTTCAAACCTCAAGTTTTGCGCGACTATTACGAAAAATGGTATCGTCCCGACCTGCAAGGAATTGTTGTAGTAGGTGATATTAATGTAGACGAAATGGAAGCAAAGATCAAAACGATCTTCGCAGATATTCCTGCTCAACCCAATGCTGCCAAACGCATTTACTATCCGGTACCTGACAATAAAGAGCCGATTGTATTCATTGGGCAAGACAAAGAGAACCCAACTTCCAGCGCTACCCTATTCTTCAAACACGAAGCAGTACCCGATAGCATCAAAGGTAATTTAATATACCTCATACAGAATTATGCAACAGACATGATCTGCAATATGCTCAACTCACGCTACAACGAAATGCTACAAAAAGCGAACCCTCCTTTTACAGGAGCAGAAGTCTTTAACGGCAATTATTTCGTAGCCAAGACTAAAGATGCTTTTGGTGGATATGTAGGAGTGAAAGAAAATGAGATAGACAACGGATTAGGCACATTGTACCGTGAGATACTCCGTGCTAAGAAGTTCGGTTTTACAGCTTCCGAATATGCACGTGCCAAAGCAGACTTACTCCGTTCTTATGAGTCGCTCTACAATGAACGTGACAAACAAGAGAGTAACAATTACGTAAAAAAATACGTACGCAACTTTTTGGATAACGAACCTATCCCAAGTATAGAGCAAAACTATACTTTGATAAACCAAATAGCTCCAAATATTCCGGTAGAAGCTATCAATCAAATGATTCCGGAGTTAATATCGGACAGCGACTTGGTTGTTATTTATACAGCTCCCGAAAAAGAAGGTTTAAAACTTCCTACCAAAGAAGAACTACTTGGAGTCATTTCTAAAGTAAATGCTGAAAACATTACGGCATACGTAGACAAAGTATCTAACGAGCCACTGATGGCTACCAAGCCCAAAGCAGGCAAGATACTTTCTACAAAAAACAACCCTGCAACAGGAACGACAGAAATGGTTCTTTCCAATGGAGCAAAAGTGATTATCAAAAAGACCGACTTCAAGAAAGATGAAATCACGATGAAAGCCATAAGCAAAGGAGGTAAATCTTTGTTCCCTACAAACCAAATGATCGATATTAGCAATATGGATGGTGTTGCAGGCTTAGGCGGTTTAGGAAAATTCAGCACTGTAGACTTGCAGAAAATACTAGCAGGCAAAATGGCATCCGCTTCGGCAGGAGTCTCTCTGAGCAGCGAAGCTGTAAATGCTTCTTGTTCTCCAAAAGATGCAGAGACAATGATGCAGTTGGTTTATCTCACATTCACTTCGCCTCGAAAAGACGCAGATGCTTTTGCTTCATATAAAACTCGCCTGAAAGCAGATCTAAAGAATCAGGAAATGGAGCCAAACACCGCGCTCAGAGATACTATAACAAAGGCTATATACAAAAACAGCCCTTGGGTGATGCGCATGAAAGAGAACATGGTCGACAAGATCAACTACGATAACATTATGAAGATGTACAAAGACCGCTTCTGCGACGCTAGCGATTTCACATTCTTCATTGTAGGCAACGCCGATGTCAATACATTGAAGCCATACATCGAAACTTATATCGCATCTTTGCCATCTATTCACCGCAAAGAAACATCCAAGAACGTTATCAGCATAAGAAAAGGAATCTACACAAACGAGTTCTTAAAAAAACAACAAACACCGACATCTACCATCATCATGGTGCAAACCGGTGACGAAGCATACAATCTAAAGAATGATATTCTAACCAGCATGTATGCACAAGTTCTAGAGATTGTTTATACCAAGACTATCCGTGAAGATGCAGGAGCTGCTTACTCTGTTTCAGTACAAGGAGAGCTTAGTTCTTATCCTAAACCATACTCTATGATTCAGATCTTCTTCCCTACTGATCCCGAGAAGAAAGATTTGGCAATGAAACTAACAAAAGAAGGTATTGCTAAAATCATAAAAGACGGTCCTGAACAAAAAGACTTGGATAAAGTGAAAGAATTCATTTTGAAGAAACATGCCGAAAATGTTAAAGAGAATAGCTATTGGATGGGAGTTATGACAGAACAATGGAGAACAGGCGTAGACTTCAACAAAGATTTCGAAACAACAGTAAAGAGCATTACAACAAAAGATATTCAAGCTTTTGCTGACGGCTTGAACAAACAGAATAACTTCATTACAGTAACCATGACATCTTTGGCTAAAAAATGAATATTTTCAAAGAACTTTGGAAGCAAGGCAAGCTTGCGTCGAAGCGTAACCCGATGTTCGACAAAAGCAAAACAGCTAAAATATGGATATACATAGGTGTTGCCTTTTGGGCTGGATACCTCATATTCTTAGGCGTAATGCTTGGCGTTGCTCTCCGTGGAGAACATGTCTACCGAAGCCAATTGTTCGGTACATTGATATTAATACCATTTATTATGGTGATTGATTTCTTGATGCGTTTTCCGTTCCAACAGACACCGACACAGGAGGTAAAGCCTTACCTCCTGTTGCCGGTTCGCAAACAACGAATCATCGACTTCCTACTCATTCGATCGGGATTGGATACATTCAACCTATTCTGGTTCTTCTTCTTTATCCCATTTGGTTGCGTCACGGTTATCGGTTATTTTGGTATCCTAAGCCTCATCAGTTACTTGTTCTGCATATGGATACTTATCATAATCAACAACTACTGGCACTTGCTTTGTCGCACTCTGATGAATGAGAGCTTAGTCTGGTTATTGCTTCCAATTAGTATTTATGGTGGAATCATTGCCCTTGTCTTTATTCCCAAAAAATTCCCCGCCGCAAACATCTTATTAAATATCGGCGAAGGTTATATCAACTTCAACCCACTGTATATCATTCCAACAATTGCCGTAGGCGCACTGTTGTGGATCATTTGCAGCAATTTGATGAAGAGATTGGTTTATAAAGAAATAAACCGAGTAGACGATACGAAGATAAAACACTTGTCGGAATATAAATTCCTCGATAGATATGGGTTGCTAGGCGAATTCTTCCGATTAGAATTAAAGATGCTATTTCGCAATCGTGCAACAAAGATATCAATGCGAGTTATCTTAATCTGTGTCATAGCGTTCTGTGGAGTCATGAGTTTCACACCGGTTTACAACGACGCATTCGGAAAGTTTTTCGTAACGACTTATGCTTTTTGTGCAGTCGGCGTAACTTTGTTGCAACGCATTATGGCTTTTGAAGGAAACTATATTGATGGATTAATGGTGCGCAAAGAATGTATCTTGACATTATTAAAAGCAAAATACAATTTGGCAATATTATTCGTCATCCTGCCATTCGGCTTATTACTTCCGGCTATCATAAAGGCAAAGATCACGCTATTATTTGTTGTTTCGGTAGCCGCTTTCTGTAGCGGGTTCGTATATTTTCTATTATTCCAACTAGCTGTATACAACACAGAGACGGTACCACTCAACACAAAGATAGCAGCCAGACAATCAACATCGAGCATCCAAAAAGTAATTACTTTCGTAGCCTTACTTTTACCAATGGGTATATATCCGATAATGGAATGGGCCTGCGGACAAAAGATTGGCGACTCGATACTATTATTTATCGGCATAGTTTTTATTCTCACTTCCAACATCTGGTTACGCAATATCTACCAAAGATTTATGGCAAGGCGCTATAAGAATATGGAAGATTTCCGCGATAGCCGCAACAACGAATAAACCATAAAACATAGAAAGACGATGATTGAGATAAACAATTTAATTAAGAATTTCGGCGAAAAGACAGCAGTCAGCATAGAACATTTTCAAATACAAAGTGGACAAATGCTAGGACTAGTCGGAAATAATGGAGCCGGAAAAACGACATTATTTCGGCTGGCGTTAGATCTTCTGGAAGCCGATCAAGGAAATGTTACAATAGAGGGAGTTGACGTAAGCAAAAGTGAAGAATGGAAAAAGACAACCGGAGCTTTTATTGATGACGGCTTTCTGATAGATTATCTCTCGCCTGAAGAATTCTTTTATTTCAGTGGTAGACTTTATGGCCTTTCAAAAGAAGAGATTGATGAACGCTTGAAAGAGTTTGAGCACTTCATGAGCGGAGAAGTCATTGGACAAAAGAAACTAATACGCAACTACTCGGCGGGCAATAAACAAAAGATAGGTATTATATCAGCCATGTTGCATTATCCTCAAGTACTGATACTTGACGAACCGTTTAACTTTCTCGACCCCACATCGCAATCGCTTATCAAACATTTACTCAAAAAATATAACGAAGAGCATCAGGCTACGGTTATCATATCCAGCCACAACCTTAATCATACAGTAGACATCTGTCCCAGAATTGCGCTGCTCGAGAAAGGAATCATTATAAAAGACCTAATAAACGAGAACAATTCAGCAGAAAAAGAGCTGGAAGAGTATTTTAATATAGAAGAATAAACGATTAAACAACATCAAAAGTCATGAAGAAAATATCCTATTTAATTATTGCACTGCTCATCGTAGCTGCCCCATCGCAAGCCCAGTTATTATGGAAGATATCAGGTAAAGGGCTCGCGCATCCATCTTACATGTTTGGTTCCCACCATTTAGCAAAACTAAGTATTATAGACAGTATCAAAGGGTTAAAGCCAGCTTTCGAATCGACAAAACAGGTAGTAGGCGAGATAGATATGAAGGACATGATGTCGCCACAAGTAATCGCAGAGATGCAAAAGAAGATGATGATGGGAGGAGATTCTACATTACAGAAAATCTTTACTCCCGATGAAAGTCAGAAAATAGACAAATGTATTCAAGAATATATCCCTGGTGCAACATTGGCAATGGTACAAAAGATGCGCCCCGCTGCTCTAACAAACCAACTGACAGTAGTAATGATGGCAAAACAGCTCGGAGGATTCAACATGCAAGAACAGCTTGACAGTTATTTTCAGAAAGAGGCAAGCGCAAAAGGCAAAAATGTATTGGCTTTCGAAACTATTAGCCAACAACTGAATATTCTATTCAACGATACTCCAATAAAACGCCAAGCAGAGTTGCTGCTCTGTCTCATAGACAACATTAAAGATATGTCTCAGCAAGCCCTGCAACTAACTGCCTACTATAATCATCAAAAACTAGATTCGATGTACCAGCTTTCGCAAAAGAAAGACGGTAACCATTGTGACAGCTACCAGAGCGAAGAAGATGCTTTAATAAAAAATCGCAATAACAACTGGATGAAAACAATCCCGTCAATGATCAAAGAGAACTCTTCGTTCATCGTTGTCGGAGCACTTCATTTAGCTGGTCCCGACGGGCTTATCACACTACTGAAAAAAGCGGGATATACTGTAACTCCTGTTAAATAAGAAATGAGGTAGATGATTAAAGCCTGTTTATTTGATTTTGATTATACATTGGTTGATTCGCACATCGGAATAGTCAAATGTTTCCGAATCGTTTTAGAACGTCATCAATTCACTTCGGTGAGCGATGACGCTATAAAACGCACCATCGGAAAGACACTCGAAAAATCATTTTCGATATTAACCGGTATTACCGACGATAAAGAATTATCCAAATTAAGAGAAGAGTACCGTAAAGAAGCAGATATCTATATGAATCCAAACACCCATCTGTTTCCTGACACGGTATCAACACTCACTACACTGAAAGAAAGCGGACTGATGATAGGCATCATTTCAACAAAATATCGTTTTCGCTTCATGGATGTGATGAATAAACATTTTGTTGCCGATTTTTTCAATGTCCTCATTGGAAATGAAGATATCAAGCAACCGAAGCCTCACCCAGAAAGTATCTACCAAGCTCTAAACGAATTGCATATCTCTCCCGACGAAATGATCTATGTAGGTGACAGCACCGTAGATGGAGAAACGGCGCAAAATGCCGCAGTCCCATTTATAGGAGTAACAACAGGAATGACAACCAAACAAGAATTGGCTGCTTATCCGCACTTGGCTATCATAAAATCCTTACAAGATATACCAATAATAATCAGAACATACTGATGAAAATTGGTTCACTTCAGAAAGATTTCATGTTTTGTTCTAAGAAGAATGTCGTTCCATATATGCAGGGCTGACGCATTAAGAATTCAGTTTGTGTATTTCTTATTATATATTATTAACTCAATGCATTGATATGTAGTCTATTGTATATGCGTATATGTCCGTATTATTTACTATATTTGTATAACTTTTATACATTAAACAAATAAACGATATGGACTTAGTAACGATATTAAGAGAAGTAGAAGACCCCAGAAGGGATCATTTAAAGGAGCACAGTTTGGGGTGTATTTTTTATATTACAATGGCCGCGGTAGTTTGCGGTGCTGAAAGCTGGTATGAAGTAGCTGAATTCGGCAAAATGAAAGAGCCCTTTCTCCGTTCCCGTATAAAGGGCTTTAAAGGTGTTCCTTCCCATGATACCTTTAACAGAGTTTTCTCCATTCTTGATCCAAAGGAACTTGAACGTGGTTTCAGGATGTGGATTCATGAGATATGTGGAAAATATAGTGGTATCGTGGCAATAGACGGGAAGGAAATATGTGGTGCAAGAGTGGAAAAGAAAGACGGCAGTTTTGAGCCTTTACGTATGGTCAGTGCATGGGCTGCATCCAATGGCGTTACACTTGGGCAGGAGAAGGTGGGCAAGAAGAGCAATGAAATAACAGCCATTCCAAAACTGATAAAGGCTTTAGATTTGTCGGGATGTGTAGTAACTATAGACGCTATGGGTTGTCAGCATGAAATAGTTGAAACGATCATAAAAAACAAGGCGGACTTTGTCATCTGTGTGAAAGACAACCAGAAGAAACTGCATAATGAGATAAAAAGCTACTTCACAGGTATCGACTTTAATGGTAATAAGACCAATGGACACGGGCATATACCACCAACCAGGTACCAGGCTTCATACACAGAGGAATGCGGTCATGGACGGAAGGAAAGGAGATATTGCCAGGTATATAACAATGGGATGACAGGTGAAATTTTAGGGTGGGAAGGTGTCCGCTCCGTCGTTTGTCAGACAAAGATCACGACTCAGCTGAAAAGCAAGAAAACGGTAGAGGAAAAACATTATTATATAACATCCCTACCTTTGGATTCGGACAGAATCATGCAGGCTATAAGAACGCACTGGAGCATAGAGAACAATCTGCATTGGCAGTTGGACGTGACCTTTAACGAGGATGATACCAGAAAAAGAAAGAATGCGGCGCAGAATTTCTCCCTCATCAGCAAGATCGCACTCGCCCAAATAAAAAACAGCCAAAGAAAGGGGAGCTTCAAAATGAAAAGAAAACTTGCAGGATGGGATGAAAATTACATGATAGAACTATTGGATTCTAGTTGGATGCAAAATATAAATTCTTAATGCGTCAGCCCTGTCCATATATGTGATTCGATCAACTCACATATGTGAGTCGATCGTTCCACATATATGAGTTGATCGAATCACATATGTGGAACGACAAAACCTTAATGAGTCAACAGAAAGGCCTTAAATATGAGATCCATGATTCAATAAGATGTGTACAAAACACCTTTTCCCGGAGAAAAAGAAACGGATTACTTCCATGCATAGGCGGTAAGAAAGAGAGTTTCTACGCGGTGCACACACCACAGGTCCCAAGTGATGACTTAATCGGTCGATATACGAGATAGGCGATCCGTATTTCATAAAGCACTAACAATAAGCAAGATAATACCATTTTGGAGTCCCAAAAACAAGCCACACCTGTATACGTCGCTCATAATCAAAAAGATAAGGTGACGGAAAGAGTTTTAAAACTTTTTTTGCGAAACATTAGTCTGAATAATTCATTTTAGTTCGGGATAAGAAGAAAGGGAAAGAAGCTATTCAAATAGAAAAGGCATTATATCAGAGAGTGAAATAATGCCGAATCTTGTTTTGCTCCATTTTAGCGATTGCCGCGATCTGCTTCTTTAAAAACGAACCGAAAGCACTTACCGGAGATGAATCCGTTAAGACAAATCAACTCGCCTTCTTTTGATTTCTTATCCCGAACTCAAGTAATAATGGTAAAGTAGAAGTGAATTTATTTGCTGCTCAGTATTTTGCCGATGAGTCCTAACATTTGTACAACAGTCTCTTTGTTAGGCACTGGTATTTTAATATTGGTTTCTCCTGTTTCCGGATTATTTTCTACAATTTGGTTGACCAGTCTTTGGGTTGCCGATGGTGATTTCAGTGTCTCTGCTAATCCGGTGAAGAAGGATACTCCTTGCTCTATGAGCTTATCCGGCTGGAGCGTATGGTCTTGATGAGGTAATAAATCATGTTCTTCTTTGGTATTGGTAGAGGGTGAATCATCCGGTTGTTGTTCAAACAAGGGATCAAAGTCGTAATGAGACTTTGTATCCTTAGTAACTTTAGATTCCTCTTCATCCTTATTGATAGGTGGCACTTCATCTTTGGTCTCATTTTCTGCCGGTTCTTTGATGGTTTCATTCAACTCTTCCATTATCTTTTGGAACTTATTGCCTTTAGTAAAGATGGTATCCTCGCCACCATCAAGTACACCTTCGAATAGAGAAGATTTAAACTTGAGTTTGCCAAGCATATTTTCTTCAAAAGTACGCATTGAGATCAAATTAATGACTTGAATATTGCGTATCTGACCTATTCGGTAAATGCGGGCAATACGTTGCTCAAGTGTAGCAGGGTTCCACGGTAAATCCATATTGATGATGATAGAAGCAGCTTGTAGGTTGAGACCTGTACTTCCCGCATCAGTAGCAAGGAATACACGACTGTCTGGTAAATCGGTGAAATTATTGACCAAATCTTTTCGTGCTTTGGATGGTATGCCTCCATGTAAATATTCATAGCGAATACCTTTTTGGTCCATTTCTTGGGCAATTAAGCGGGTCATACGTTCCCATTGACTGAAAACGACAATTTTCTCTTCTCCACTTTCTACGATATTGCTAATAATGTTCATTACTTCTTCGATCTTGGTATCGAAACGTGTCTTCTGATCCAAGATGTAAGTACTGTCACATACCATACGCATTTGTTGGAGCAATAGAAGAAGTCTGTTGCGGTCGGCCTCCGAAAGAAAGTGCATTTTCTCCCACTTCTGAAGCAAACGAGATACATGAGCATTTGCTTCGTCGTGTATTGCCATTTGTTCCTTCGTCATTGGTACCATAAGATTCTTGTCCTGTCGCGCAGGCAGCTGGAGCTTCACCTCTTGTTTACGACGGCGTATCAAATAGGGTTTGAGGCGCTGCCCGATTTCATTTAGATTTTGGTAGCCTATTGTTGCGCCTTTGCTGTCTGTGATGATATAGCGATTGCGGAATTGATAATAAGGTCCCAAGCAAAATTGGTTTACGAGTTCCATAACAGAGTAGAGTTCTTCTAATCGATTTTCCAAAGGAGTACCCGAGAGGATAACAGCATATTGCGAATTTATTTTTCTGGCGGCTTTTGCTATCTGTGTATCCCAATTCTTCAAACGTTGTACTTCATCAATGATGACCATATCCGTTTCCAAACACCCAAGAACTTTGATGTCGTTGCAAACGGCATTGTAGGATATTATCTTGTAAGGTTCAGAAGTATTGTATTGTGCCTTACGCTTCAGGTGGTTGCCTTCAATCACATGAACCTGTTGTCCTGTAAAGCGCTCTATCTCTCTCTTCCATTGATATTTCAAGGAAGTGGGACATATTATTAATGTAGAATTTACAAGGCCTTTCTTCCTCAGCAGTTCTGCTGTACCTATTGCCTGAATGGTTTTACCCAATCCCATTTCATCGGCAATGATGGCCCGACCGGCTTTGGCTGCGAAGCGAATACCTTCTTCCTGATAAGGATAAAGGCGAGCCTGAAGTAAATCTTTAAAATCCTCTTTAGTCAGTGCGTCAATCCAACGGATGCGTTCTTTGCGCTCTCGATGTTCTATCACAAATTGCAGTGCGTCTCTGTAACAGCGAAAGGTGTTGTCAATCTTACGAGCTTTCTTTAAAAATGTATCGAAACTTTCAAATGAATTCTCTTTCAGAACAAACTTATTGTCAAAAAAAGAAGATGCTAGTTTTGTAAACGCCTCCTCGTTGTCTCCGCCAATTCTGATACGAACTTTTCTTTCTGCAGTATAATCGAGATAAACAGAAGTATAGGAAGGTATTTCACGATGGACATGATGCTTACGACTAAGCCATGGCTTTAGAGCTTCCAAATGCTTGCAAGTGCCCAAACGGGAGGCCTTAAAATCTAAGCACGAGCAATAGTTCCAGGGGCTTTGTGCACCACGGTAGACAACTTTATATTCTTGATTTGTTTTAGGATTTGTTACTTGATATTCACCGGGAGCTTTCTTTTCGTCAATACATTGGATAACGAGTCTTTCCTCTTGAGCTACTTGTTTGCGAAGCATTACTTGCCAGGTTCTCAGATCAATGTTTTCCGGCTTATATTGATAAGGAACTTTTTTGGCTTGTTTTTTCTTAGAACTACCTTTCTCGGCTTTTTTATTCTTCATGTGTTCGTTCTGTTTCGACGTGGTTGCTAATGATTTATATTGAATATCAAGGGACAGGAGTATAATTAAGTTGCAAAAGTAGTAAATTTGTTTTGAACTTCTTATAGAGTGTAGACAATATTCGGAAGAATTTTCAGTGTTTTTTCAAGGCTTCTGGTATAATATGGATGAATCTATTAATTGGATTTATGATGGGATGGATTGTCTGTATCTACAATACTAGTTTAAGTATTGGATAATTTTTTTATTAATAAATAATTGTCATTGCACAACACGATATGAGTTAAAAAGTAATATCGGCTAAATAGATGATTTGTATACACAAAATCTTTGCAGCTAGTTACTTAAAGTTTATTTCTGCCTTACGAGCCTGTGCGTGCTGCAGTTGTCGTTTAATGAGATAGAGTTTACCTTCTTTGACAAACTTGGCTCCAGTTTGTTTGAACCAAAAGGCTACATCCTCTTCCACGCATATGTTACGTAGATCCATCACCCAATCGAAATGGCATACTCGAGCTTCGTTGCCCGATTCGCCACCGGCAACAACTTGTTCTATCCACGTACCGATATCGAAAGGACGAAGATCAACCTTTTCCAAAAGTGGTTCGCAAATAATGATTTTATGTTTGATGGGGACTGCCTTATATATAGGCAAACGGTAATCGGCACATGCTTGATTCTCTACTGTGCAGCAAATGGTCATATTGTTGTACCCATCTCCCCAATCTTCGGGCAGGCACTGGGCGAAGCGATCAATGCGCTTGGTAATGAGGATGAAATTCAGATCGCTGCGTTGCTTTATCATACTCCAAGCCTCGGCACGCCACTCATCGGCATCTTCAACAAAGAAGTCCGATGTAAAGCAGGTGTATACCAACGTTCCCGATGGGATTTTATATTCTCCGTTTCGTTTCTTACGAATCGGTAAATCGAAATTCTTCGTTTGCGTCACCACCGAACTGTCCACGTCTCGTTTGGCATCACCCCGATAGACATAGCAATATTTGCATCCGGGGCTTAACTTGTGGCAGCCATGCCATAAGTTCCACATCACCGATCCTCTGACAATAGTGTTTGCGGGCATAGTAGCGTTTGTTTGATGGTTCTTATATCCACTTACTTTACAGCGAAGATAATAAAAAGAATCTCTCAATTGACGATTTTTGCATTAAATTCGTCAATAGACTGACGATTTTACCATTTCTCAATTCATTTTTAAAGCAGAACATCCAATTGATATTCATCCTTATACCGGTAGAATACCAATGTCTGTAAAGCGCTAGTACGTGTTTTATACTCTTTGCCGATTTGTTTTCGCCGTTGTACTTGCATAACCAAAATTTTCTCCATATATTGCCACACCGTTTCTTTAAAGTCTATCGATTTATTTCTTTGGGAGTTGCCCATACTTCCGATAAAGGAAGTATTTGGATGAATGAGAAACGCTTTTAATGGTTTATTTCAAATATTCTTTTAACAGGGACTAAATAAACATGAGAAAGTTCGCAATCACATTGTTTTCCATGCTGTTTTTATTATCACCGTCCGTGGAATCGAAGACAGGCGCAAAACAAATCGGCAACGAAGTAAAGGTGTTGGCAGACAATAGAATCGTCAGTTGCCGCAAGACGAATCCGACAACGGTAGAGGTTGCCTTTTCCGACAATCGATACATCACTTTCGACTTTTATGGTGATAATATATTCCGTGTGTTTCAAGACAATGCCGGCGGTGCCATGCGAGAGCCTGAAGCCAAACCTTATGCTCGTATATTGACCGATAACCCGCGAAGAGATGTTTCCGGTTTATCGGTTCGCAACGATAATGAAAATGTTTATATCGAAACGGCGCGGCTACTTGTAGCCATTAACAAGGAATCGCTTTGCATGAAGATAACCGATCGCAAAACGTCTGCTGTTGTTTTGGAACAGGCAGCACCCATTTCTTTTGAGAAAGAGCGGGTGACTGTGACACTCAAAGAGAATCCGAACGAATATTTCTATGGTGGAGGAGTGCAAAACGGACGTTTCTCTCATAAAGGAAAAGTCATCGCCATTGAAAATCAAAATAGTTGGACCGATGGAGGAGTAGCTTCTCCCGCACCATTCTTTTGGTCTACCGGCGGATATGGCATGTTGTGCCATACTTTCAAGAAGGGCAAATACGATTTCAGCGCTTCCGAAAAGGGCAAAGTCAAAATCATGCACGATACGTCCTATCTGGACGCTTTTATAATGATAGACAATAGTCCCGTTTCTATCTTGAACGATTACTTCCAGCTCACCGGCAAGCCTGTGCTGCTGCCCGAGTTCGCTTTTTACGAAGGGCATCTCAATGCTTACAATCGAGATTATTGGAAAGAGAGCAACGATGGTATCTTGTTCGAAGACGGCAAGTGCTACAAGGAGAGTCAGAAGAATAATGGCGGAATCAAAGAATCGCTCAATGGTGAGAAAAGCAATTATCCTTTTTCTGCCAGAGCCGTCATCGATCGATATAAGAAATACGATATGCCATTGGGATGGATTCTTCCCAACGATGGATACGGTGCCGGATATGGTCAAACGAATACGCTCGACGGGAATATTGAAAATCTCAAGGCATTTGGCGATTACGCCCGTCAAAACGGTGTGCAGATAGGACTGTGGACACAATCGGACTTGCATCCGAAAGATGGAGTGAGCGCCTTGTTGCAAAGAGATATCGTGAAAGAAGTGCGAGATGCCGGTGTCAGGGTGCTCAAGACCGATGTGGCATGGGTAGGCGAGGGGTACTCTTTCGGATTGAACGGCGTTTGCGATGTTGCTCATATTATGCCCGGTTATGGAAACAATGCACGTCCGTTTATTATCACACTCGACGGATGGGCGGGGACGCAACGATATGCAGGGGTATGGACGGGAGACCAGACCGGCGGTGAATGGGAATATATTCGTTTTCATATTCCTACTTATATCGGTGCCGGGCTATCGGGCATGCCCAACATTACTTCGGACATGGACGGCATCTTTGGTGGTCGAAACTTACTAGTCAATGTTCGCGATTTCCAATGGAAAACATTTACTCCCATGCAGCTCAATATGGACGGCTGGGGAGCCAACGAGAAATATCCGCAGGCCTTGGGCGAACCCGCCACTTCGATTAATAGGTGGTATCTCAAGCTCAAGTCGCAACTGATACCTTATACATACAGTGTTGCCAAAGAAGCGACAGACGGTATGCCCCTCATGCGCGCCATGCTTTTGGAGGCACCCAACGATTATACGTGCGGCACTGCTACGCAATATCAGTTCATGTACGGCCCCTCTTTCTTGATTGCTCCCATTTATCAGCAGACCAAGTGCGACGCGCAAGGAGACGACATTCGCAACGGTATCTATTTGCCCTCGGGCAATTGGATCGATTATTTCACAGGAGAGAAATACAAGGGCAATCGTATCATCAACAGCTTCGACGCTCCCCTGTGGAAACTTCCTGTCTTTGTTAAGGCTGGGGCCATTATCCCGATGGCAAACCCTAATAACAATGTTTCCCAAATTGATCGGAAACGGCGCATATACGAAATATATCCCGAGGGTAAAAGCTCTTTTACCGAATATCAGGATGATGGCATCACCGAAGCTTATCAATCGGGCAAGAGCACGACGACTCTTATCGAATCGAATGTGGAAGGCTCAGTGACAACCATTACCGTACATCCTACCAAGGGGACTTTCGATGGTTTCGTAAAGGTTAAGGCGACGGAATTCAGAATAAATGTGACGGCCAAGCCCCAATCGGTACAGGCTAAAATAGGCAACAAAACCATCTTGCTGAAAGAAGTGAAGTCGATGAATAGTCTTTCCGGCGGGCAGAATGTTTGTTTCTATGATGTTTCGCCTCGTTTCGAGACTTTTGCCACCCAAGGGAGTGTATTGGCAAAGACCGTCATCACCAAAAATCCTTTGTTGTATGTCAAGTTGGCTCCTTCTGATATTACTTCCGCTGCCATTACTCTTACTATAAAAGGGTATCAGTTTTCACCGAAAAGTTCGTCCTTGCTATCCACTGGCAAACTGACAGCTCCCACACGATTGCTGGTGACGGAGCCACACCGACAGGCGTATGCTCTGACTCCCTCGTGGAGCAAAGTTGTGGGTGCCGATTATTACGAAATCAGCTACAACGGCAATATCTATACCAACATTAAAGATACCTGTATGTTGTTCGACGGACTCACTACTCAAACAACCTACGCATTCAAGTTGCGAGCAGTGAACAAAAGCAGCGTGTCCGCTTGGGCAGAAACGAAGGCGACAACCAAATCCGATCCGCTTGAGTTCGCCATTCAAAACATACACGGTGATGCCTCGGCTCCAAGTCAAGAAGGATTCGAACTCTATCATCTGTTCGATTTCTTCGACACCGGCGACATCTGGCATACCAAATATCACGAAAACGCTCTTCCTTACAACCTGACGATCGATCTTCGAAGCATCGACGTGCTCGATAGATTCGAATATTTGCCACGCAAGGACGGAGGAAACGGAACCATCCTGAAGGGCACGGTATCTTACAGTCTCGACAAAAAGGAATGGACCAAAGCGGAGCCATTCGATTGGAAACGAAATGGCGACACCAAAGTATTCTCTTTCACCGATCACCCCAAGGCTCGTTATATCAAAATATGCGTCACCGAAGGGGTAGGGAGTTATGGCTCCGGTCGCGAGCTCTATGTATTCAAAATGCCGCATACCGCAAGTTATATTCCCGGCGATATAAACAATGATGGCAAGATAGACAACAACGACCTCGTTTCGTATACCAACTATACCGGATTGCGTAAGGGCGATCCCGATTTCGACGGATATATAAGCAATGGCGACATCAACAAAAACGGGCTGATCGACGCTTACGATATTTCCAATGTCGCTACTGCGCTCGAAGGGGGGATAAAAGAAGAATGCGATTCTTTGCAGAAGCTTTCCGGCAGCATCGTTTTAGTCGACTCGGTTGCAAAAGAATATGCCAAAGACGACATTATAAGCATAACGGTGAAGGGCACAAACTTGAAAGCGCTCAATGCCTTCAGCTTTGCACTGCCATACGATCAAAACGACCTTGAGTATATGGGTACGCAACCGATTCATGCAAAAGAAATGGAGAATCTGACTTACGATCGTCTTCATAAAACGGCCGAGAAAGTGCTCTATCCTACATTCGTCAATATCGGAGATAAAGAAACGCTTAGCGGCGATCTCGATTTGTGTGTCATCAGATTTAAGGCCAAGCATCATTTGAAAGTCAACTTGAAGCCTGCGAATATAATATTGGTAGATAAATATCTGAATTATATTACAACTTCGGGTGAATGATATCCAGAAACAAAAATACCCACGTTACAGGAATTGCAACGTGGGTTGATTTATTTGAGAATGAGTTTTGCACACTCTCAAGGTATTAATATTTGCTTTTTTATTTGTGGGACCAGAATCTTTTTGTCTTCGATACTATTTTCACTTTAGGAAGGCCGTTTACTGCTTTTAGCGCTTTTATATCCTCGTCCGTTGCCTTTCTGAAGTTCTTGAACTTGGCAACGTATCCCATTACGGTAAGTGAGCGTGGACCATAAGGTTTTTTCGAATAGATATATTTGGGATCTACCAGCACATCTCCTGATTGCTCTTTTAGAAGCTCTGCAACTAAATTCTCTTTCCTGTCGGACAACGTGTATTTCTCGGGAAAGAGGCTCCAGTTCCATGTAATGCTCTTTTCCATTTTTGTCGTATTGATGTCAAGATCTGCTACTGTCGGATATTGTTCGACATGTGTCGTTATGGCTGATACAGAAGAAGTACATGCTATTTTAGTAGAACAAGAACTGAATAACATAGCTCCCAATAAGCATACAAATAAACTGATTTTCTTCATAATATTTATTATTTACAGGTTGGACATGGTGTTGCTTTTGTGAAATTCTTATAGGTTGCAGGATAGCCTGTAACGACTATTTTTCTTATTCTATGACGTTTAATGGATGTGGCATACTGTGGCGCTACCAATACGTCTGCATCTCCATTCTCCTTCAATGCCAATGCTACAGCTTTTTCGTGCACTTTTTTATAACCGAGTTTTGCATCTTTCTTAGGGACTATCATAGTATAAGAAATTTTGGATGAAGAAACAATTAAATCTGCTTCATTGTAGCTTTTTATACCGGTTGCAATGCCAAGACTTGTTGCTGTCTGGCTCACATAAGTGGAACATGAACATAAGCCTGCTCCTAATAATAACGTAATAAGTAGTTTTTTCATATTCTTTTCATCTTTGATAAATTTATGTTATAGGATTTATTTGCAAATATATGGACTCTAATATGAACCGACAAACCCTAAATATCGCCCTTGTGCTCATTTGGCAAAAGGATGTGATTATCCGGTATAAAATGGTGCTTATCCTGTTGCTTTTTATTTGCTTTCAATTTTGTATTTTAACGAAAGGCTTATCAAAAGTTCATTTGAATGTGACATTATTGATTTGTTGGGTGTGCTATTTGGATTATAGCATAACAAAATGAAACATAAGAGAAGACCTCAATCTCTTGAATTTTACACTCGTAACTAATCGTTATGCTTACACCATTATCTGACTGATTTTTTTTGCAGATTATACCCTTACGGGTTTGTTTTAATATAAAACTAAATAAATTATACCCTTTCTGATATATATTCAACAATTTTGTGTAGATTTGTACCCGAAATGGTATAGAATAGAATTAATATGAATAATCTATCTGCTACAGTCAAGGGCTTGCGAAAGCAGTATGACATGACACAAGAAGACCTTTCTTTGAAGTCTGGTGTAGGCTTGCGCTTTGTTCGTGATCTTGAACAAGGCAAAGAATCGCTGCGTCTAGATAAAGTTAATCAACTACTGGATTTCTTCAACTACGAAATGACTGCAATACCGAAAGTGAAATCTAAGTGAACGTATGAGACAAGCAAAGATATTATATAAAGATCAATTAGCAGGAATCCTAACGGAAGGTGATGACGGATATGAGTTCTGCTATCAGCCTGAGTACCTTGCCTCTGTAGGTGCAAAGGGCGTAAGCCTTACTCTACCTTTACAGGCAGATACATTCAAGAGTTCTGTGCTATTTCCTTTCTTCGATGGTTTGATTCCTGAAGGATGGTTGTTGGACGTTGCACTGCGCAATACGGACATCAGCATACTTGACCGAATGTCTCTCCTGCTTCTCTGTTGCAAAGACTGCATCGGAGCCGTAAGTGTTGTACCAATTGAAGAAAAGGAGGAAGGCCATGTGTAAGTGTCTATATTGTTATGGCCCTCTTACCGAAGGCGAAAGGAATATGCATCCGGCTTGTGCCAAGAAGTTTTTTGGAACAACTACCATACCATCGTTAGATTATACAATAGAACAGCTCGATGAACTTGCCAAACAGGTAATACAGGATCAGACATCTTTGACAGGTGTTCAGCCAAAGCTGTCTCTTCATCTGAAAGACTGTGAGGGAAGCAAACGACTGACCATTGTCGGACTTTGGGGAGGTTATATCTGTAAACCGCAAACACCCTTGTATAAGATGATGCCCGAAATTGAAGACCTAACAATGCATTTGGCCGAATTGGCACGTATACACGTTGTGCCTCATACCCTTATGCGTATGGCTGATAATACACTTTGTTATCTTACCCGCCGCATAGACCGAACGAAAAAAGGTGAGAAATTGCCGATGGAGGACATGTGCCAGCTTACTGAGAGGCAGACAGAGCATAAGTACAAAAGCAGCTACGAACGTATAGGCAAGGCCGTGATTCGATACTCATCTGTTCCCAAGATGGACGTAACGAATTTCTTTGAAGTAGTTCTATTCTCTTGGCTCACGGGAAACAATGACATGCATCTGAAAAACTTTTCATTGTATGAACCAATAGAAAATGTTGTTCGTCTAACTCCTGCTTATGACCTGCTGAATGCAGCCATCATCAATCCTAAAGATGACGAAGAGCTAGCTCTGACACTAAATGGGCGAAAGAAGAATCTGAAGAAAGTAGATTTCTTCAAAGCTGCAGAATCTCTTCAGATAGAGCCTATCATCATAAAGCGTCTTATTAATAAATACGTCAAGCTATTGCCAACCCTAGAGAATACCATTCATGGCTCATTTCTTAATGATGAGCTTAAAGAAAAATATAGTAAGTTGTTAAGAGAAAGAATTACTTCTTTTTTCACGGAATAAACCTCAATAAGGCATTGTATTATGCTGAATACTTTGCTGTTATTCTTTTTCTATTTTCTTACGATACTTCTGGTTACTTGCATTTGGATTCTCCGGATTGGTCATTTCCAAATAACCGACGTCTACCAATGTATTTATATACCTCTCAATATTTTTGCTGTGATAGCTTACGCCAACTCTTTCTAATATTTCTTTACTACTGCGTGGTACGTTACAGAAGTTTATAACATCCTTTTGTTTGTTATTTAATGCAATTTGTGTCTGAGTGTCAGAGTTAGTGTCAGAGTCGCCCTTGGAAGTGCTAGAGTTATGTGCAAAAGTGACAGAGTCGGTGCCTGAGTCCGATGGGAGAGTGTCAGAGTCAGAGTTCGAATTGACATTCCTTGCAATGGTAATTACAAATTCCTGCAAAGATTCATTGTTAGAAAAAGATAGTCTGTTGTCTTCGTTCAGCGCACGCTGGATACCGCTACCTACTCCTGTGTAGGGTAGGAGGTAGATAGCATTGGCAAATAAGAAGTTATTACGTGGCATAGATGTACCTGCCACGATATCGTCAACTGACAATCCATTCGGAAGAGTTCCCGGACTGTGAATTTCCACTCTGTCATCAAAAATGAAAATACGAATAGGGGCCTTCCAGTTTAGAGACCGATGCACTAATGCATTCACTACAAGCTCTACCAAACATGTATAAGGTATTTCCAACTGACCTATAGAATTGAATTCTTTCTTTACTTGAATAGTTTTAAGATTACGAGTAAAGAAACTCATAATGGTTTCAAACTGATGTAGCAGATTACCTTCCATATCTGTATCATTCACTTTATCACGAAATTGGGTTCCGCCAATGAAGTTCCCTACAAAGCTAATGCACTTGGCAGTCATGACAGGCAACCAGCGTTGCGTGTATTTGGCAAAGAGTAGAATGGCGGCAACTGTCAGTCTCCCATCAGGAAGAATGAAGTGTAAATTTCGAAGAAGTTTCACTTTGTCATGCCCTTGAGCAATGGCTCCGCACACCTCATCAAGTGAAGCTTGCAGAAAATGATCACCAGTCATTCCTTTCTTTTTGAGAACTGTCTCAAATTTGTTGTAGAGAAACGTTTTGATAGTCTTTTCGTCCAAATCATGAATAGACGCATGGTTTATTGCTGCTTCATCAGGCATAAAACTACCACAATCACTCATCATCTCTGCCAGTTCGGTATTATCAAACACTTTTCGTTTGTCTGCACCGTTTTTTACCCAAACTATACCTTTATTGTCGTGATAGGGCTTGTTAAGGCCTTCCTTAATGGTGGCTATGACAACGGACCCTTCTTCTATTGGTACTGTATCTATGTCTAGTAGAATGTTAGGGACGACATTCTCAGAAGCAATATTGCCCAATAGATTTGTAACTTCTTGGACTTCACTAAACGATAGTGGATTTATCTTTCCAGATACGTCATTAATACCTACTATCAATTGCCCTCCACGAGAGTTACTGAATGCGACTAGTTCGCATCCAATATCATAATTGTTCATGAGGCGTTCTTTGAATTGAACGGTACTCACTTCTCCTTGGTCTCTTAATTTTAGTATATCTTCCGTTGTCATAGTTCATTTCCCTATTCGTTATTTATGTCAACTTTTAATTCTTCTTCAACTACATTTGAAATACTCTGAAATGTATTCACCAATATACCTGTCCTTATCCAGATTACCAAGATTACTATCTTCTATTGTGTTTGTAATAACTACTGAGGCATTGCGATATAGTTAAAGGCAATCAAATTGGTACCTTTTGAATCTTTACTAATATATTCTCTTGTTCATTTTCATTAAAGTGTAATTTCATTATATACTTGATCTTGGGATAAAAGTCATTGCAAAAAAAACTATTCAAATAATTGGTTATCATAATATTGTGTAAATCTATAGTTGACAATAAATAAGATACAACAAGTGTAATTATGATAGCCGAACCCAAAATTACAGAATTTTTCTGTGTTATGGATAAATTTAATAAGAATTTTGACAAAGAAATCTCTAATCATGCCTTGCTCTATTCATCAGGAATGCGAAGAAGAAATAGAAAGGGCATTGTTTCGGAGTATTTTCACTACACGAAAAAACAGACGTATGTCGCAGTAATAACTAACAGAAGTTACTGCGGTAACTAACGGAAGTTATTATGACAACTAACGTTAGTTTCTTCAACAACATCCGTTAGTTATTACTGCGACATACGTCTGTTTTTTGCAAGGCAAAACAAGAAAGGAAAGACAAATATCAGAACGATGTGATAGTTCAAACAAACGGAAGGATGCTGGTGTCGTATGTTAGTTCTTTCGGTGACGTCCTTATGTTTTTCGTGCCACGTACATACGACAACAAAAAAAGGTACATACGTGGATTTGAGCGATAAAGAGCTGCGTGGACGTGATACGAAATTGTTTTGTGTTGCGATATATTACTAAAAATGTCGCATGTGTCGCATAGAAATCCTATAAACTCTATATTTTTTTTATCGGCCTCTGACGCATTTATCATTATGATACTGTAATGATACGAAATATGATTACATAAAAACCAAAAATAAAAAAAATTAAAGAGGAGGGAATCCTATGCGACACATGCGACAAGGTTTTGTCGATTTTCGAAGCTGTAGTATATTGTGGCTGCGATTTTTGAGTTGACCAATAATTTAGTCACTTTTGGGAAAAAGAGGGTGGACGCATATTTTTGTTGAGTTGACTATTATTTCATAATGTCACAAAAGATAGACTTACGATAATACTATGTAATTATTAGAGGCCTTTTTAGTTCTATTTAATATTAACAAAAATACCTTGTTTGCACTAGTTTCTCTTGATTTTAGAAAAAGACGAAAATTATTGGTCAGAAAGATAATTGGTTGTTGTTTGTAATGTTTATTCTTGTGTTTAGAAAATAGAACGATGGTACCGACTTATCGAAATGAGTAGGGTTTATCTGCTGTTTGAGTAAATCCCACGTAGGTATAAGAAATCTGCATATGCGCTTATTTATTGATACCGTCTCTTTCTGTCACGTTTGTCGCTTGTTTATCAGAACTATATATAGTGTGGGTAGTAGGATGGGAGATTGTAAAGTGCAACCCCATTGACTTATATTGAGTTGCATGCAAAGCGTTGTTTTACAGCATTTTTCTATGTCAATGGGGCGTGCTAATCGAGAATTCGGATATGTTTGCATTGTCTCTTCGGATTCTTATCCACGGGGTTTTTATTTTATTCTCTATTGCTTTTATGTGCCGATATTCAGTGACTTATTTATTTTCATGGCTTATTTTGTCTAAGAATCCACATCACTTTTGTGATCGTGTATTATATGGTGCGTTTCTTTTTTATCAAAAAATGCAGCGATATATCTAATTTTTTTGATAATATGCAACATCAGATAAACCGTAAGAATTAAAGCAAGTTTGTCGTGAATCTCGATTAATGCTTTTCTTTGTATTTCGTTACCTTCTTGCAAATCAATAAACCAAGGTGTTAATCCTGTAATTGCCACTAAAATAAAAAGTAGTGACATAATGAGTATTTGTCGGCTCTTGAAATGGGGCTTTTTAGTAATCACCACTTTGTACCATTTTCGATGATGATGAACATGAAAAATTACCATCAAAGAAAGTAGTAGTATTGAAACTTTATGTATGATGGACCAGCTAGGGTAACTTATTCCAAAGACGGAATTAGTTATTGTGATATTACCATGATTGCCAATATGATATTTTACTTGAATCAACATTCCCGAAAACATAGTTATAATTCCGAAAATAAATAAACCTATATTTACTATGAACTGATTCCGTTTTTTGTTCATTGTGCAATCTCTTAGTTTATTAGTTCGTCTGTTTATTGCACCTGTTTCACAGCTTTTTACACATTGCATACAGCCTATACATTCATTTCCATTAATGAATAGGGCATGCTTATGCCATGGTAAGTTTATCCGACCAATCACGTGTTTGGTGCATACATTTAAACATTTCCAACAACCCTCACATTTTTTTGTATCAAGCATAACATACATGGTGCTTGTATGCTCTTTTTTAAAGAACTTCTGTTTCATAGAATCTTTTTGGGGCAAAATTACTAAGGTCCTTTACTTTGTAGCGATAACAATTGTTAAGAAATGAGCCCTATTTTCTGTTTCTTATCCGGCTGAGTGAGATTGGCGTTATTCCCAGATAAGAGGCTATGTAATGTTGTGGTACTCTTCTAATTATATCCGGATAATTTTTCACAAGGTCTTCATACCTTTCCTTTGGTGAATCTGTAATGCGAGAGAGGAAAAGTTGTGCGTAGTTTCGAAATCGTTGAAACAAGAAGTCGTTGAATGTATTTTTAAATTCAGGATGATCTTTATTGAACTTTTCAAAGGTCTCTTTCTTAATTGAAATAATAGTAGAAGGTTCAATGCTTTCGATCGTAAACAAACTGGGTTGTCTATTCATGAAACTATCAATAGAGGCAACCGGTTGGTCTTCAAAAAAGAATTGTAAAGTAACGTCTTTACCATCTTTGTTAAACCATTGTCTTAAACAGCCTTTTTTTATATAATAAATATGGTCGGATATTTTTCCGTGACTTAATAAGACCGTTTTTGATGGTATTTTCATTTCTATAAATGAATCTTCAGACAGTGCCCTATTTTCTTTATCCTTTTGGATTATTTCTATCAGTTTTTTAATCATAGATTGTCGTTTTATGTAGTACACAACCTCTATTAGCAATTAATGTCGTTGACTTATCTAGGTTTTAAAGCAAATCCTAATATTCCTTTAAATATTCCCGCCAAGTTGTGGGATAATATTCTTGAGCTTTTTTCTTGATATAGTCAGGAATTGGTGCAGCTCTATAGTTGATGCCTTTACTTTTCAAGAAATCTACTATCTCCATTTTGTATTCATATTTATCTGTACCTAACTCAAAAAAGTCTTCGCGCAATACATCTACTATATACATTGGTTTCCCTTTATCTTTCGGATCTCGGTTCTCCGAAGGGATAGAATAATCCGGCCTGTAAAAAACAGGGCGTTTGTAATCCGCTCCGTGTTGTAGTAAAAATATGGATACATTATAAGATTCTGTCATTACCGATTCGGAAAAGGCAGTTTGATCAAACTCATTCATGTAATTAATATCTGCCTTATTAGACACTAGCAATTTAACTATATCCAATCGCCCAAATCCGCTTGCTGCTATCAACGGTGTAAATCTTGTACTATTATCTTTTTTTCTCCTCCCTATTTCAATATCATTTACATTAGCTCCTTTTTGAATAAGAATTTGCACATACTTAATACCGCATTCAATTGATCCACAAGAATTTATAATGGCAGAAGTTCCCGAAAAAGTGTCATAAATATTAATGTCTGCTTTATGTTCCAATAATAATCTAAAAGATTTCATTTGTTGGTTCCTGATAGTAAGCATTAAAAGTGTACCACCATATATTGGTTCCTGGTAATTGATTAACTTAGGATTCTTATCGACTATCTGTTTTATCTTTTCTGCATCCTCATCTTGTACCGCTTTAGCCAATTCCCATGCCGGAGTATCTTGAAAAAGACGATAATCCATACCCGTTAAGTAACTTTTATCGACTTTCCTTTCCCTTGTCATTTTCTCACAGCCAACAATACAAAGGATCATGCTTATTAATAAAACGTATTTTTTCATCATTGTTCTATGGTCTTATATATTTATTCGGTACAATGTATTTTACAAAAGCAGATGAGCAGCACACAATATTCAAGGAGCAAAAAACCAGTCATGGTTTTTGAATGCAGCTACTATAAGCAATAATAAAAAGCTCGATACAACGTAAATAAGAATCACTATAAGTGGATGTAATCGCATTATAAACCCTGTTTTTCCCTCATAATGTTCAATTATTTTTTTATATCTTCCCTTATATTGGTAATAAAATAATAATAACACTACTAATGCTAAAGCAAAAGGAAATCGATACGGTTTAGAAAAAGTTATACCTGTTTTCAATCCAATACTTTTAAGAAATCCAATAGCATCAAAAAATCCAAGTATTGTAAAAATATTCAACATGACACACAGTATAATAAATAGTATTCCACCCAAGACAGGTGTATCATCAAAATTCCTTGACTTTTGTGTTAATAAAAAAGTTTTGTAAAATAAAAAATTATAAATCCACATGTTAATTTCCTTCTGTTTTATCGTCAATCCAATTGTGAAAATCATATTCCCAAACATAATCTGCAACACTTATGCCCAATGCTACTCCCCTTTCAATACTAGGAATAGTAGCAGCAACCCAAAGTTGCAGCTGTAGCTCGAGCTCCTGCTTTTTGTCGTTTTTGTATGTCATGTTTTCACCATAATGCGTTTGTTTGTCTTTTATTACTACGAATTTATATAAAAGGTATAAACTGAAACACCCTTGGAACTACCAAATTTCAAGCCAAAAAAGAGCCAGATTATTCTTAAATATAACGATACCTCTTGAATATCCATGTTTCCATTCATCAATTAAGCCGTTTTCTTTATTCAGTTTGCTAGATGGTAAAAATAGTCCTTCTTCTGCACCTAGTAGATAAATAGTCGCAGTTTTAAAAAGATCAGATGACAATCGTGATTTTGCTAAAATATCAAAATTTGGAATAGGTAATAAATTTGATGTATCGTGGGATTGCTTCAAAACAAAAGGAGCCCTTTCATATAAACGTGAATTATATTTTATTATTCTAAGACAAGAATCTACAAAATGATATTGCCTTATAGAATTTGATCTTGCTTCATTCTCTATTATTCTAAAATGTTCTTTATCAAATAAAACAACAGCGTAAGCATTATTTATATTTGAGGCTCCAGGATAGGTTAAGTCCAAATCCAGAAGATATTCATTTTTTACTTTTGGGAAATGTTTTGTAAGGGAAGCTGGATAAATAGAATCAATTATTGAATATGTTTTTTTTATGCTTTCTTGTGAGAATTCGTCACTCTGTGCAAAACTGTATGAAAAACAATTCAGAAAAATTAATAATATAATTTTTTTCTTCATAATCTTATTCTTTTACGATGTTCTCCCACAAGTTCTTTTTATTTCTAAAGATTTCATATTAGTTTGGATTCTATTTGCTATTGATATTGGTAATATCGCATATTTTATAAGTATTCTATTTGTTTATAGCGCCCATTCCATTTCTGCACTGTCTTCAACTTTGTTCCGTCGGCAGTGTACACACTACGTGTTGATTGCCGAACTCGAAAAATAGCCGATCACCAATTTCATCGACAAATTTAATAAATTGTAAGTAATATTGCTAATTCCTTTGTTCAATTCTTTTGTTCAATGTATAGCCTTGTTCTATTTGTTGAGTTGATTATCGCTTTTCGGTAAAAGTTAGGAAGCTAATTGACCGGTAGAAAAAGACAAGACAGAATGAATAAATGATGTTAATTGTGTAATGTTTGCTTTGCTATATGTAAAGTATGCATTACATTTACGGAATAACAAAAACTATTAGTTATGAAAGCAGATTATTTATTTCCAGCAGTGATGAAAAAGGTTGGTTATGTGATGTTCATAATCTTCTTGGTTCCTAGTATTCTGTATCTTTCGGGACATTTTCCGAGCGATTTTCTGAACGCCAAGACTTTTGCTGTCATCGGCGGAGGTATTTTCGGAAAGACGACTTATTTTTCTGTTATAACCAATGATTTGTCTGATGAGTTGCTCTTTATAGGCTTATCTCTATCGTTACTGTTTATCTCTTTTTCTCGAGAGAAAGATGAGGACGAATGTATTTCGAAAATTCGTATGCAGTCTCTGGTGTGGGCATTGAAGGTCAATACGTTGTTGATTATTCTAACGACTTTGTTTGTGTATGGCGAACCATACTTAAGTTTTATGGTCAGTTTTATCTTTACCGTATATATTCTGTTTATCATCAAATTTAATATAGCACTTCATAAATTCAGAGCGAACGATGAAAAATAATATAAAGGTGGAAAGAGCCATACACAATCTTACACAACAAAATCTGGCTGAATTGGTGAAGGTGAGCCGGCAAACGATCAATGCCATTGAAAAGGGAAAATATATACCCTCTACTATATTGTCGCTTAAGATGGCCAAGATATTCGCTAAAAATGTAGAGGATATTTTCACCTTGGAAGATACTGACTTGTAAAGATTCGATGGCCTACCATCTCTTTGAAAGTAGATATGGTAGGACGTCGGCTCCTGGAGTCGGATATGGTATGTGCTGTGAGTGGGTATCGCCGACTTCGCTTATTGACGTTAATCGGTGTATAGTATCATCTCGTAGATCTTTTTCAGCCTTTTGCGCAAGGAGACAACTGCATAGTGCTTTCGGGAGAGTAGCGTCTTGAGCGGGACGCCCGAAGCCGATGCGATGTCTTCGTACGCTTTGTTTTCGAATTCTGTTTGTTCGAAGACATCTCTTTGCTCTTTGGGCAGTTCGTCCAATGCCTTTTCGATTTCTTCCCATATAAACTTGCGCAGGTATTCCTGTTCGGGATCCGCACCGTTCTCGATTAAAATATCGGTGATCTGTTTCAATGGAATATCGTCTTGGCTCTCGTCGTCCGAAGGTGCCGAGAGGGAAGTTTCACCCTTCTTGCGTCGATAGTCTATGATGCGGTTTCGGGCTACTTTGTATAGCCAAGCCGATATTTGCTCGACCGACACGTTCTCTTCGGTCTGTAGCAAACGGAGAAAAACATCCTGAAGAAGATCTTCGGCATCTTCTTCGGATGATACCCGACAGGTGATGAACGTGAGTAACTTCTGTCGGAATGTGGTAAAAACGGTTGTCAGGTTATTCTTTCCCGCTTGTTTCATCGTTTACCAGATTTTGAAAGCGCCTGCGCACAAAGGCTTCTCGTTCCTCGGGCGACATATTGTGCAGTCTGCCGTGATGGTGATGGTGTCCGAAATGATGCCCATGCGGGAAACATCCTCTGAAATGGTGCATGGTGCCACACAATAGTCTGCATAGAACGGCGAGGCCTAATGCTTGCCAAAAGTTGATGCTGCTCCAATGGGTAATGCCCGGAATAAGCAGATTCCACAATCCCATAATGATGAGTACGAGCGCTACATACAACGCTAAAATGATAGCGAATGTTGCTGTCGATCCGATTTTCTTTTTTCCAATTTTCATATTGTATTGTTTTTAGTTTTGTTATTATGCCTGTTCGTTGACAATCCGGATAGCGTGGTGCCTGCATACCTCTTCGCAGCTTCTGCAACCGTCGCACGCCTCGGCATGCGCTACATTGATGAAGCGTATTTTACCGTTGTCTATCAGTTTAAGTACATCTTTTGAACATACCCTGATACATTTGCCGCATCCGACGCAGGAGTATGAGAAAAGATCAATAGTTGTTTTCATTGTGTCTCTTTTCTTAAGTAGACGAATGAAGGCGATAAATATTTTATCGAATTTGAAATATATATTTTCCTTTATGATAAAAGATTGTGCTTAACCTGCTGTCAATGCAACTTGGATACGTAGACTATGTTGGACACTTTGCGCTCTCCGGCATGATCGAAGAGGTGATTGTCGCAAGGATAATTGACTACTCCCAGCTCTTTAGTCCATAGTGTGGAAGATCCGCCTCCATCGAGATTCAGCACATTCTCCATCTTCAAGTAACGGGCTATTGTGGCCGATTCTTCGAATGATACTCCGTCTGCGTTTCCTTTGAAGCGTCCGTCTATGACAAGCATAATGACCTCTTTGCCTTTTGCCGTCGTTCCGATGATGGTGCGTGGATGGCGTTTGGTATTATTGAAATCGGGAATCTTGTGATTGGTCATCAGTACGGGGCCCGATACCAATGCCGAAGTGTAGTTCTTTTGGGTCGTATCCCACTCGTTCGGTTCGTAAGGCCTGATGTCTATGTGGCAACGATTGTTTGTCTGGTTAATGAGTAATATGCCGTTAATCCATTTTTCATCTTCTTTCAGCTTGTTGACTCCCTTTATTTGTTTGTCCACCATAACAAACGTAATCGGCTCTCTGTTGCCCATATTGAAGAAGCTGCCGTTAATGGCAAATTCGGCATTTACACTCTTCGCCAGTTCGCTTGTGGTACCTGCTTTGTCGGGCTGAAGCACATGAGTGGCGTAATGCTTGGCCGGATAGATCAATACCGAAATAGATTGGATGGAATTGAACATATGAATCTGGGCATAGCGCAGTTTGGCACCGTCAGCCAGTTTCTTTTCTGTCCATTTGGCTTTTACAAAAGCAATCGAATCTTGTTGCTCGTTTTGAACCTTGTTATCCGGAGTTACTGTGACATTGCAATTGTCTATATGGATCTCCGTACCCCAAGAGTGACTTGGAATGCTTACAAACGCTATACAGCATAATAGTATAAGGCTGTAGCAGTAATTTCTTTTCAGTAAATTTCTCATAATAAGTATTTGATAAAATGGTTTTGTTTAATGAATAGTAAAATTACTGAAATATTTTGTTGGTAAGGCGATTTGCGGACCGATAATTTGGGCGCTGATGTTGAAATAAATATAAAAAGAGTGGATCTCGCATAAATATATGTTAAGCATAGCACCACGTGTTCTATTTATATTTTACCTTTGCATCAACAAATTTGTTGAACAATTATGATTAAAGAGAAAGATAACACAACGGAAGAAAGAATATTGGAGGCTGCAAAGAAAGTCTTCTTGCGCGATGGACTTCAAGGTGCCCGCATGCAAGATATTGCTGACTTGGCCACCATCAATAGGTCGATGCTTCACTATTACTTCCGCGATAAGGAACTGTTATCTCAGGAAGTGATGAAAACGGTGGTCTCTAAATTTGTTGTAGCATTTAAAGAGAATCTGAATTCAGAACTTTCTTTTGAAGAGAAGGTAGACAATTATATTGATGCCGAGATTAATCTGGCTTTTGATAATCCCGATCTATTGATCTTTGGACTTCATGAGGCTTCCAAAGACCCGGACTTTTTTAGAAAGATCATAGAGAGTAAAATGAGTGTTGTTTTCAGAAAACAAATGAAAGAGGCTTATGATAGGGGAGAGATTGTGCCCAAGAATATTGAGGAGTTTGTGGTGAGTGTATCTAGCCTCTGTATGTTTCCTTTTATTGCAGGGCCACTCTATATGATGATTTTCAGATGGGATGAAGAGAAATGGGCAAGCTACCGTAAGGTGTTGAAGCGGAACTTACCGAAGCTTATAAAACGAGTTATATTCAAATGAGTATAACTTATTTTTTTGTAGGGTATTCAACAAATTTGTTGAACAAAAAAGTATGAATATAGAAACGGATTGGATGAATGGAAGAATGTGTTTGGGCGAAAAAATACTTGATTTACCGGTGCTTTTAATGCTGTTGACCGATGAAGTATTGCTTTCTAGCGCCTTATGACCGAATTTTGCAAGCGTAATGATGAAATGAGAAAATAAATAAATAGTAATAACATTAAAGTAAGGTAGTGAGTTTATGAAGAGGTCTAAAAGAGAAACCTTTATAGGTAAATGGGGTTTATGGATAATCGGAGTTGTTTTTCCCGTGTTTGTTTCCGCTCAAACGCCTAAGCATTATACGTTGGATGAGCTGGTGCATTTGGCAAACGAAAGATACCCTTATGCAAGTCAATTGGGATTGGTGAACAGGCAAAATGCCGAATCACAAAAGTCGATCGATACTCAATGGTTGCCACACGCATCGGCTTTGCTAAAAAGTTCTTATCAGTCGGAAGTCTCGTCCATCAGTATTCCGAAAGAGATAGAGAGCAAGTTCGGTATTGATATAGGCGAAGGTAAGAAGCTTCAATACCAAGGTGGAGTATCGGTCTCTCAGTTGGTATACGATGGTGGGTCGGGACATATTCAAAAGAAGATAAACGGATTGAGCAGTGATATGCAAACACGCCAGATAAAGTCGTCAATGTTGCAGGTAGAAGATGAAATAGACAATCTGTTTGAAACGGTACTCGTTTTGAAAGAGCAAATCAAGATTGTTCAATTCAAACAGGCCGACTTAAAGCTGAGGAAGAAAGATGTTTCGTATGCCATTCAGAACGGTATCTCTTTGAAAACGGACATGCAGGAGATAGATGCCAGCATTATTCAACTGGGACAACAAGAAACGGAATTGACGATGTCGTTGTGTCAGAGATATGTGGAATTGTCTTCGTTTGTGCAAGAACCGGTTGACTCGACTGTCGTCTTTGAACTTCCGCAATCGATGGATATAACGGACAAAGATTATTCGACGCGTCCCGATTACGAGATGTTTGCCTTGCAACTTCAGAATGCCGAATGGAAAATGAAAGAAGTGAATGCTGAAATGATTCCTCG
>Ga0183101_1000129_pt13 | contig 45628 bp, 47 predicted proteins | sample Biomet3_FD_127790 | JGI IMG/M metagenome (GOLD analysis project Ga0183101, IMG submission 127790) | Microbial communities from bioreactor (seeded with sewage sludge) at LBNL, California, USA - Biofuel metagenome 3 | ecosystem: Engineered > Bioreactor > Anaerobic > Unclassified ... | reverse complement strand
CGCCGACCCCCGCCCCGCCCCCCCCCGCCCCGGCATTCCCCGTGTACGCCGAGCCGACAAGCGGCCTCGACCCGATGACCTCGCGGTTCATCGCGGGGTACCTAAAAGACCTGAAAAATTCCGGAAAGACGATCGTGCTCTCAGCCCACAACCTGTACCAGGTCGAGGCGATCTGCGACCGGGTGATGATTCTATGGCGCGGGAAGATCGTTGCAGACGGCACCATGGCCGAGCTCCGCGAACAGTTCGGCTCGATCACGTACACGGTCTGGTTCTCCGCCCCCGACCCGGCCCGGATCGACCGCGGAAAAGTGCCGTACCGGGAGGACGAGGCCGGGCTTGCCTGCGATGCCCCGGACATGGAGACGCTCAACGGGATCTCTGCAGCGATTGCGGCAGCGGGCGGCCGGGTAGACCGGATCGAATCGCGGTATCCCTCGCTCGAAGAGATGCTCGTTGCAATCGGAAAATAACAGTACCGCCGACAAAACAGGCCGGTAAATCAAAAATTATAACGTCTATTATCTCAGATATAGTAGCCACAAATGTGCTGGACAGTTTTTTTTCCGGTACCGGTCTGGAATAATGTATGGTTTGTATTCTTATAATCGATGATTCCGCCTTCCAGCGAAAAATTATCAGTTCTGTGCTCAACGGGGAAAACCACACTGTCATTACCGCGACAAACGGGCACGAGGGGCTCAAAAAAGCTGTACTGGAAAAACCCGACCTGATTATTACCGATCTCCTCATGCCCGAGATGGACGGGGGCACGTTTCTTTCAGAAGTAAAAAATGCCGGACTCTCTATCCCCGTGATTATCCTGACTTCGGATGTCCAGAAGGTAACACGGGACCGGTGTCTTGCACTTGGCGCTTGTGGAGTTCTCAATAAGCCGGTCAACAGGGAAGCCCTTCTCGAATTGATACGCACCGCATTGTCCGGAAGGGTTACCTGATGGATATCGGCGAAGAGGAACTCGACATTCTCAAAGAGCTCATCAACATCGGCGTAGGACGGGCTGCCGGGATGCTCAACGAGATGACCGGCTGCACCATCAGGCTTTCCGTGCCGACCATCCGCCTTCTTACCGTAAAAGAGCTGGCAGACGAAAATAACAGCGTGGTAAACGAGGATGTCGCCACAGTCTCTCTCTCCTTCAATGGCTCGCTATCGGGTCTCTCGGTTCTTGCATTTCCCCCGGAAAGTGCGGCAGCGCTCGTCATGCTGCTTTCAGGAGAATCTGAAGAAAGCCCGGAGCTCGATGCTATCAGTACCGAAACACTCAAAGAAGTCAGCAATATTGTTCTCAACTGCGTCATGGGGTCCATCGCTAACCACCTCAGGCAGCACCTGACCTATACCCTGCCGCGGTACCAGGAGATTTCCGTGCTGAAACTTTCCCGGTCGGCCTCCCTCCAGCACGAAGAGGAACTTGCGATCCTTGCGGATACGCATTTCAATCTCGAAGAAAAGGAGATTGACGGCAGGATCCTGCTCATCCTCGAAGTTGGATCGCTGGAATCCCTGATGAGTGCGGCACGGGAGATGTCCCCGTGACTATCGATGCAAAACGCTTGTGCAGTTCAAAGCCGGCAGAGCAGCAGCCGGAGTGGGAGATGTTTAATTTCCTCCCGGTCGGGATTATTCTCATAGACCGGGAATATACCATCCGGTTCTGGAACCAGTGCATCGCCCGGTGGACCGAAATCCCCGGTGACACAATCGTGGGGCAGGATCTCCGGAGCCGGTTTCCTCATCTTGCATCGCCGGTCTATACTTCACGGATCGACCAGATCTTTGCCGGGGGACCTGCGGTCGTATTCTCGTTCCAGTTCCATCCCCACATTATTCCGGCCCCGCTCCAAAACGGGGAACTCCTCGCGGAGCATACTTCGGTAATCCCGCTGGATTATGAGGGAGAGCGGCTGGGACTTATCGTGATTGAGGATCTCACCGATCTGGTCAGCCAGGTCCGGCAGTACCGGGCGATGCGTCAGCTCGCAAACGATGAGATTGCAGAGAGAAAGAAAGCACAGGATGCGCTGTTTACTGCAAACAAGAAATTAAACCTGCTCTCAAGCATCACCCGCCACGATATCCTCAACCAGGTGACTGCAATCTCAAGTTATCTCTACCTGCTCGAAAATTCCCTCACCGCCGGATCCGAGCAGTGCAGGTATGTGCACAAGATCTCCCGCCAGATGGAGATAATCACTCACCTGCTCGAGATCACCCGCGAGTACGAGCAGATGGGGATCTCCGCACCCGTATGGTGTGAGATGCGGCCCATCGTGGCAGACTGTGCACAGGAAGTTTTTGCCGGGAGTGTAAAACTCGAAAATAATCTCCCGGCAGGATTTGAGATATTTGCCGACAAGATGATCGAAAAAGTCGTGTATAACCTCTTTGACAATGCGAAATACCACGGGATGCACGTGACCCGGATCACGGTCGGTTTTTCCCGGGCCGGTGAAACCGGCGTCTTCTTTGTGGAAGACGATGGTATCGGAGTCCCCGAATCAGAAAAATCAAGAATTTTCTTAAAAGGCGTCGGGAGCAGGAGCGGGCTTGGGCTCTACCTGGCACAGGAGATCCTCTCGCTCACCGGCTTAGAGATCCGGGAGACCGGGACGCCGGGAAAAGGGGCACGTTTCGAGATCCTCGTTCCCCCGAAAATGTACAGGCTCCAGACACACTAAATCCGCAGGTACCCTTAGGCGGCACCTGATGGTCGCCGGGCAAAAAAAGGTTTTTTACCGGCATCCGGTCCGCTTAAAATTTCCCGGCTCAAATGAGGTGGGACAGGAAGGGTAGCAGGACGGCGATGATCCAGAAGACAAAACTCATGGTTGTTATTGTTTCAGCGGACATTTTTGATCCATTCTCCGGCCCGGTAAAATCCGGGGCCTGATTATCCCTGTGGGAGTCCGACAGGTAAAAAGGATCGAATCCGGGAAATTTTTTTGCGGTTTTTTTCCCGGGCTGCTGTGCCGGCCCGGCCGGTTTTCACACGACCCGGACTTCCGCGCCGCTGTTGCGGGCCGAGGTGACCAGCGTTGTCCCGCCGCAATGCTCCGCCATGTACGACTGCGCCGCCCGCTCGATATCCTGCATCCCCGTATCGCCGATGGCATAGAGCGTGGGCCCAAACGAGCTCATTCCCGCCCCGGCAGCGCCGGCCGACCGCATCGCGTCGAGGAGGCCGCCGATCTCTTTTGGCTGGAACGAAAGCTCGACTTTCTTGAAACCCAGGTCCTGGATGGCATTCACCGAAGTTCCGAAGAGGTCGAGGTCCTGTTCTGCAATCCCGGGAAGCATCCGCATGAGGACTTCGTGGCAGAGCATCCGCACATCGTCAATCGGGACCGGGCAGCAGTCCCGGAAGATCTCTTTTTCCCGGTTCCCGCTCGCGCCCCCGGGAAGCGCCGGCGTTGCAAGCAGGATGCGCCAGTTTTGGGGGAATTCGCGGTGCACGAGGACCGGGGGCGGGGGCACGCCTTTTGAGGCGGAGGACGGGGCAAACCCGGACTTCGTGCAGCCCTTCCCGAACCGGTGGCCGCCGTCAAGGACAAAGCCGCCGTACTCGAACGCCGCGGTCCCGATGCCCGATGTCCCGCCGCGCCCGGCAAGCTGAGCGAGCCCGGTCGTCGGAATGGATTTCCCGTAGAGCTCGGAGATCGCCCGGGCGGTTGCAAGCGCCACCTGCGAGCCGCCGCCAAGGCCGCTGTGGGCCGGGTACTGTTCCCGAACGGTAACCGACACGTTCCCGCCGGCATGGATCGCTGACAGCACTCCCTTGGCCGTCTCGCGGATCCGGGCTGCCGTGACTTCATCGCAGCCGCGGACTTCAAACGCCGGGGATGACCGCGCCTCGATGAGGATCGCAGGTTCGTCAAGGGCAATCCCGACGCCGCCGTCGACCCGTCCCAGTCCGCCGTTCATGTCGAGCAGGGTCAGGTGGATCCGTGAGGGTGTCCGGACAATCACGCGGCGCTCCTCAAGGAACCGGTTGTACGGGAACTGCTCTTCGATGAAGATGAGCGGCTCGCCGCTGTGGATGATCTGGTACTGGCGCGAGAGCAGCGGTTCGTTTTTGCAGATCGAAAAAATGCGGCTCGTGTCGTCCTGTGCCGGGGAGACCCGGGCTGAAAGGATCTCGCGCCGTGCCTCGATATGGTGGCTTTCTATGATCTTTCCTATGGGGATATCGGCTTTCATGAGGTCGTCGCGGAACTCGGGGGCGAGCCGGGCAACCGGTGTCTGGGAGGTTGCGTACACCAGCACCTCGCCGGTTGCAGAGTCCAGGAGCTCGACAACGCGGTTGTTGACATCGTCGCCCGGTGCGATCCTGAGACGTTCTGCTGCAAGGGCGTCTGCCGGGACGACCACCTGCTCGCGGGTCCGTACCGCAACCGGGTGGCCGGTGACCGATTCCAGAAGCTGTGTGACCGAGCCATCGGTGCCGAGCAGGATCTTCTGGACGGGCGAGAGCCGGCCGACATCGTCCTCGATCTCTTTGAGACGGTGCGCTATGTCCATCTTTCAAACCTCCATGCCGGAGCTCATAAGGTTACTGATCGAATGCCCATAAAAAAACGGCGATCAGCCCCGTCTCCGGCCGCCATTCCGGTTTTTCCCGGGAGCCGGGTCCCTCGGCACCTGCAGGGAGACTGAATCGAGGGCGTCTGCGGTGAGCCGGCCTTTTTTTGCGATCACGGCCCCGGCCTGGATCACGGTGACCCGGGACGTGAGGGCAAAACTTTCGCTGAAGAGATCGAGGCCGCCTTCGACAAAATCGTCAAGCCCGATCGGGACGCACGGGGCATCGGTCGCGGGCCTGCTGCTGACCGGGCAGACCACGAGGTCCCCGTTTTCCCGTGCAGCTATGACTATTGCCGGCCGGGTCTTGGCGCCGTCGTACCCGTTGAACGGTACGACAGCGAGGACAACGTCTCCCCTGCGGTAGGTTCCCATGTGCCGGAAAATTCCGTTGCGCTACCCCATAAGGCAATTGATTGCACGGTGCGATGGCCCGGACCGGGCGGGAAAGCATATACGCCCACGAACTCATGATCGCACACAGGGAAAGGTGAAAACGATCATGGAATTTCGAGAATGCGTGATGCAGCGGTACGCGACAAAGAAATTTGACGGTAAAAAAATTCCCGAGAACAAGGTGAACGAACTCCTCGATCTCGTGCGGTTCGCACCCTCGGCCTTAAACCTCCAGCCCTGGAAGATAAAAATCGTGACCGACCAGAAAACAAAAGAGGAGCTCAGGAAAGTCTCAAACGACCAGGAGCAGGTGACGACCTGTTCGCACCTTCTGGTTTTCTGCGCAGACTCGGACTACGACACGCTCATCAAACGGCTCGGGGCGCTCTTAGGTAAGAACCATGTCCCGGACGATGTGGCAAAGAAGATCACCGGCATGGCGGCGATGTTCGTAAAGAGTATGACAAAGGAGCAGCAGGCCGCGTGGTCGCAGGCGCAGACCTACCTCGCGCTCGGGAACGCCTTAAACGGCGCAAAGGCGCTCGGTTTCGATTCCTGCCCGATGGGCGGATTCGACCCGGCCGGGTATTCCCGGATCCTCAAAATCCCGAAACACCTCGCGCCCGTGATGCTCTGCCCGATCGGGTATGCGGCGGATAAGCCGGCACCGAAGGTCAGGTACGGGAGAGAGGAGATTGTGTTTTGATCCGATTTCCCGATATTTTTTTAGTTCTGTGAAATTTTTGGTTTTTTACAATAATACGCAAGATTGCATTTAACGTTTAATTCCTCATAGCAACGAGTACACTTTGTAAACGGCAACCTCTGGAGGAAAAAGTATTAGATCTTGGATATGAATAGGTTCAGCAGTGATTGGAGAAGGCGAGAGGTTTGAAATGAAAAAAGAAAATGGAATCCCATTGGATTTTCATAGTATTTTTGATGTTATTGACTATATCGAGCAGAATCCAAAAAAAACAAAAATAATATTGGATCTTACCTTCCCACGGATTTTCACACCAGAGGGGTATTCTCTTTGTCAGTTTATCGCCAAAGCCGCAAATCTCAATCCACGGATTACTGAAGGATATATCAAACGGTATTATTCAGAATTCTCACACTTATGGCCAACATATGATTCTCCCCTATTATGTGAGTGTTTTATCTCGAATAATCTTGATGCAGCTCTTAAAACTCTGGAAACTATCCCTGCGAAATCTCGGGATGATATCCTGTTTAAAGTTCAATTTTACCGATGCATTCTCCAAAAATGTGAAACCGATATACAGAGTGTTCAACCTCTCATTCAAAAAATTGCTAATCATATCAAGGATGCTGCCCAATCAATACCCTACGTATCCAATTTAAATTACACTAAAAAAGAATGCATCACAAGTATATTGGAAAAATCATTGCAATTAATCGACGAGATAGAGGATCGGATACATATCAAAGAGTTCGATTATGCACAACTCAATCAAACCTTGGACAACTATCCTCAATTAAAAAAATATGCAGGACAAATTATTTCGGATTGCCAACAGAAGAAAAAGTTCTCCTCTTTGTTATGGCTTCTTGACCTTGGGGATGCTGAAAAAAATATCTATGATCGGGGGATACCCCAAAAACCAGGGGATATTTTATATAAACAGTGCGTTCTTGAAATTTTAAATAGGGGGATCCAATTGTATACATCCTTACCAAATCAGAAATCAACAACTCTCATAAGAAAAGAGAATGATCTCAAATCAAAATTAAAAAATGAGAATGAATTCTGGGATTTGATCTCTGAATTAATTATTCTCCTTCGGATCTCTGATTCTCCGATGGGGTCCCAGATTTTGATTAAGGATCGACAGATAGGGCAGAAAAAAAACGAATCTACCTTCATTGATATTGAAATTGAGTTGCCTCAAAGAAAAGTTTTACTGGAGATTACTTCCCCGAGAATGCAAAAGAATGTCCTATTTCAAAAGGCCGGTTTTCTGACAAATCATTACGCATCGGTAATTGGAGGAAAACGTGAGCAATTGAACAAAGGACTTAAAAAAGAAAATACGGCAATCGATAATTTTTCTGAACCGTATTACATTATTATAGATACAACAAAAACTCCCTTTGGATACACTTGTCAGGATATATTTGAATACACATCAACAGGGATTGATCTCGTCGGTGGGATTATTTTAATAAATTGGATGCCCGTTATCAAAAATAATCATCCTCACATTGAAATCTCCGCTACCATTCGTCATAACCCAAATGGGAAAAATTTGTTATCAAATGACGAGACTACCGAATTGAAACGAATATTGAGTGGGGTGGCATAGTATAACTATTTATGAATCTGACACTATGGAACTCAAAAAATCACTCTCACTTATTGAGCCCACGCTCATAATTATTTGAGGCGTTCTCAACCATCAGACCGGCATTATCTCGTTTGGCAGGACAGATAATAGGGCAATTATCGGAAGTACATCCTGCTGATCACTCACTCCACAAACTCTCACAGCAGATCACCTCCCCCAATTCCAATCCAGACAAATGTTTCCCGGATCTGTCATAAGTCTGTGGAGATTTTTAATTTGGTGGATCGGATCACGGGAGATCCTTTATCGGATTTTTTGTTGCAGAAATCGTTTTCATGCCGGTTTTTGGGATCCGCCCTCAGCATAAAACCACAAGGCATTCAATCCATTCTGTTCCACGCGTGATGAAGCATCATGGCACGCGGCCGGAAAGCGACAAACATCCGCGACGAGGCGGGACTGCTCGCAGAACAGATGGGGTACCACTGGATTGCAAACCCGCATGCCGATCTCGCATTCGATTTTATTATGTTCCGGCCCGCGGCAATTGCCGTGGTAAAACTCAAAAAAATCCGGAACGCAATCCTTGGCGATCTCGATGCCGCGAAAAAATTTCCCGATGAAATCGCAGCATTACGGACGCTTCCGTTTCCCCCGCATGTGCTCCGCGAGCTCTGGATCCGGACGCAGGACGACCGGTGCTGGCGCCGGTTCTACATCTTTTCCGATATGACCGGGGAGATCGGTCACAATACCGCAGAGAAGTACCGGAACCGGCACGTGGACGAACATTATTTCGATAACGCCCCGTACCGGATCGAGATCCCCTTCAGGAGAAAACAGCAGGCACCGACTGCCCTGGAACCCTCCTCCGGGGAGAAGTTGGTTCCCGATCAGGACACTAAAAAAGATACAAAAAAATAAGCCCGTATAGGGCTCCGTTTGCCATTTTGGGAAGGGTCAGAAAATCTCCACGGGAAATCGTGTCCACGCCCAAGGAAATTATTGTTTTATTTCGGTATTTTCAGGATATCTTCGATTATAACGCGTTTTGATCCTGCAAAATAGCGGCCCTGTACGGGGCGGGTAAATGGGAAGGCTGGGACAGTCCAGACCCCACTGGAGCGACTGCGGAAACCCTGTTTTCGGACGTATTTTTTAGGTCGAAAAAAATCGGCAGGATACGGCCCCAATCGCGAAAAATACCCCGTAAATTCGTTCAATTTGTTTGCCACCCCCCTCACGCCAGCTCTGCCCCGTGAGGGGGCGGGGCGCATAGCGATGCACTCCGTATTACCTGCACATGAACGCAGTCAGCGGGATAATTCATGGGAGCAGGTAATACTGCATCATCGCTAAGCGGGGGATGCCCACGCGGCGGGGGCGGAGGCTTGCCGGAGACCTAAAAGAGCGTTTTTATGTCTCTTTGAAATTTTATGCAGAGCCCGTACTTCTTAAAACGGATTTTTTGGTTAACGCAGATCTCCCCTTCCAGAAACGCACCCCCGCCAGACTTTCGGAGCCATTATCATTTCGCGGGCAAGAGTACCTCTATCACATGCCCCGATGCGACACCTGCGGGAAAAATGTCTCGCTGCCCTTCCACTGCCAGTACTGCGGGGGAAACTTCTGCGACGAACACCGGCTGCCGCCCAACCATGCATGCCCCGGCCTTGCGGAATGGAAAAAGACCCCGGCCCCGGGGGTCGGGATCCGGTACGGCAGCGGGGGTGCGAGTGCGTACGGCGGGGGATACACAGCGGCATCGGGGAACAAAAACGCCCAACAGTCAAAGAAGCCGCTCCCGTACCTGAAAATTGCCATTGCGATCGCAGTCGTGCTCCTGATTCTCGTGATCGCGTTTGTCCTTGCCGGGGGATGCATCCAGCCGGCGGACACTGGTGCGGCCGGCAACGGAAATGCCACGCCGACCGAGATGGCATCGGCAACTACGGCAACAACCGTTCCTGATACAACAACGGTCGCCGCAACAACGACCACGGCAACTCCCTCGCCGACACCCACTGCAACCACCACAAAGACCCGGCCAAACACCGGCCGGGCGGTAACTGCCACGCAGACTTCGGGTACCGGAAAAACCGTCACGGTCGCGGTTACTTCCTCAACGGTTTCTGTTTCAGGAGTTTCGGCAACACCCATCCCTCCGCCATCGGTTACCCCCGTTCCGGGCAAAATCTCCGATGACCCGTACACAATCTCCACAACCGAACTCGCAACCCGGATCCACGAACTGATCAATGCCGAGCGGCAGTCGTACGGCCTTGCCCCGCTCGCATACGACCCCGCACTTGCGGCCATCGCGCTCTCCCACAGTAACGACATGGCGCTCAACAATTATTTCGCGCACGTCAATCTCGCCGGCCAGACCCCGGCAGACCGGGGAAACGCTGCCGGATACACCTGCAAAAAGGACTATGGCACCTATTACACGATCGGCATCGCGGAAAACCTCCTCCAGAACAATCTCTACACGTCGGCAACAGTGACTAACGGCGTCTACACCTATGACTGGACCTCGCCCGAGGACCTCGCACGGTCATCGGTCACCGGGTGGATGAACAGCGCGGGACACCGGAAAAACATCCTCACGGAAACCTACGATCGCGAAGGGATCGGGATCGCGATTGCTTCGGACGACAAGGTCTACATCACCGAGAACTTCTGCTGATGTTTTCGCCCCCGCCTTTTTTACCCTCACAGCCCAATGGGTTTCTCATATGAAACACTCCGGTCTCGATGAGTTCCTCCGGGCGACATCGGTGATCGATTACGATAATCCGGCCGTGGCAGAAAAGGCCCGGGAACTTGCCGCAGGGGCGGACGGCGATCTGGCGGTGGCGCGGAACTGTTACACGTTTGTCCGCGACGAAATCCGGCACAGCTGGAACTACCAGGCAAACCCGGTGACGCTTGCCGCATCGCAGGTGCTCGAACACACCACCGGCTACTGTTTTGCAAAGAGCCATCTCCTTGCCGCACTGCTCCGGGCAAACGGCATCCCGGCCGGGCTCTGCTACCAGCGCCTCGCAAATCACGGCACAGTCGGGCCGGCATTCTACCTCCACGGGCTCAATGCGGTCTGGCTTGATAAGTACGGCTGGTACCGGGCCGATGCCCGGGGCAACCGGGAAGACGTACACGCGGAGTTTACCCCGCCGGACGAATGCCTCGCGTTTGTCCCCAAAGCGCCGGGTGAAGAAGACCTCACGGGAATTTTTTCCGACCCGCTGCCTGTTGTTATCGATGTGCTCACGAAATATACCGACTACCTTGACGTGCGAAAGAACCTGCCGGATGTATGACGGGGGGCGTCACCCCCTCCGAAGATTAATTTTCCATTACCGAAAATACCGGTAAGGATTTTTCATGAATGCACGATCTGTTGTTCCCCTTTTTCTCATGATCGCCCTGCTTGCCGCTGCCACCGGCTGTACTCAGGTGGGAACCGGTTCCGCATCAGCAGTACCTTCACCAACGCCCACCATAACAACGCCACCGGCCCTGACTGCAAACGAGACCCTTGTCGCGTTTGTCAAAGAAGCCGTTGCATACGCGGGTGCGAACGGGAAAGATGCGGCACTCGCCGAGTTCAACCGACCCGACGGCTCGTTTGTCCGGGGCGAACTCTACATCTATGCGTACGACTTCAACGGGACGACCATCGCCCACCCGTTCAACCCGGAAAAGATCGGGGTGAACCGGATAAACGAGACTGATGCGCACGGGAATTATTTCATAAAAGATCTCCGTGATACAGCAGAGAACGGCTCCGGATTCGTGGAGTTTTATTACATCAACCCGGCCCATAACCGGACGGTCGAAAAGAAACAGGGCTACGTAGAAAAGGCCGGTGATTCCTGGTGGCTCGGCTCCGGGATTTATCAGGGAGAGGCCTGAACGGGGCGGGCCTCCCGATACTATTTTTTTAATTCCGGATATCAACCGGACCTGTCCAGAGCCTGTGAAAATGCCTGCCGGTGGTTTTCGGATCCGGCCCGGAGTTCCCGCCAGACACCGAGAAGATCCAGACGAGAGGTATTTTCGATCGTCCGGTCGAGGTCATCGATATCCCGGTCTTCAACCACAAGACCGGATTCGAGCGCGTTATGGAGCGATGCATCGCCGACCGGACCGAGCGTATCGTACATCTGCTGGATCCGGGCATCCGTGTACCCTGCCGAAGCATTCCCGATCCGGTATGTGCCAGGACCGTACCGGTCGATGAGCGCCTGCACCCGGGAGATGTGGACGCTCTCGGACCGGGCGATGTTTTTAAAGATCGGCTGGCTGTAGTTCGTGCCCCACCGCGCATACAGGTCGTACGCCATCTGCTCCTCTTCGCGCATGAAAAGGATATCGGCGGTCTCATTTTCGGAAAGCGGGGATGCGGTGCTGCCGGCTGCAAGGGCTGCATATCCCCCCGACCCGAATCCCGGCCCGGGACCATACCCGTTCCCGCCTGGGCCACCCGCACCGGGAACCGTTTCTCCGGTCCCGAACCACACAAGACCCGCGATAACAATTCCCGCAAACACAATCCCGCCGATCAAAAACCAGGTCTCCCGCGCTGCCATCTTCGGTCCTAAAAAAAGGGTAACACAGGATTTCATATATAAATTTACCGTTAAAAGTGCCCCGGTATTTTCTGTGCGCCCCTGATTACAGGCTCCCGGGATTTCTCGTCCAAATCTCAAAGAATCCAGCCATAATTTTTAAAATAACCTCTGGGATCAGGATTTTTTCCGGGTAGGATCAGGATCGGGCCTTGCGGGAAAATAGAATATTTTAAATAGGGTGGGTGGAATATACTTTCCACTGTTGGGAGGCAAAAGTCCTGATGAAACAACGAATGTTAATTGTGCAGATCACTCTTCTGATCTGCCTGCTTGCACTGGTTTGTCCGGTCCTTGGCGCTGATCCGTCAGGGTCCTCGACCTATGAAAGCGATCCAACAACAGCAGTCAACTTCGTCTGGGTGCTCATCTGCGGTTTCCTCGTTATGAGCATGCAGGCCGGTTTTGCACTTCTTGAGGCCGGGCTTACCCGGGCCAAGAATGCGGCAAACATCATGATGAAGAACATGATGGATTTCTGTATCGGGTCGCTCGGGTACTGGGCGGTCGGTTTTGCCCTCATGATGGGTACAGCGACCGGGATCACGGGCCTCATCATCGGCTTAAACGGGTTTTTCCTGTGGGGCAATGCGTACGATGTCTCCACAATCGAGATGTGGTTCTGGCAGATGGTCTTCTGTGCCACCGCGGCAACCATCGTTTCGGGCGCGATGGCAGAAAGGACCAAGTTCAGCACGTACTGTATTGCGAGCCTGATCGTCTCGGCTGTCATCTACCCGATCTACGGCCACTGGATGTGGGGCGGCGGGTGGCTGTCCCAGCTGGGCGCACTTGACTTTGCAGGTTCCGGTGTCGTCCATGCGGTCGGCGGTTTCATTGCCCTTGCCGGTGCATGGCTGGTCGGGCCCCGTGTCGGGAAGTACCGCAAGGACGGAACCCCGGTAGGTATACCCGGTCATAGCATCACACTTGCAATCCTCGGTGTGTTCATCCTCTGGTTTGGCTGGTTCGGGTTCAACCCGGGCAGCACGCTCGCTGCAACCGATCTCAGGATCTCCGTCATTGCCGCAAACACCACGCTCGCAGCAGCAGCGGGTGGTGTCATGGCGATGCTGATTACCTGGTGGAAATACGGTAAACCAGATGTGCCCATGACCGGTAACGGTGTCGTTGCAGGTCTTGTCGCAATCACCGCACCGTGCGCATGGGTCAACCCGCTGTGTGCCGTGATCATCGGCTTTATCGCAGGCGCCGTTGTCGTCGCAAGCGTCTGGTTCATCGACTGGAAACTTAAGATCGACGATCCGGTCGGCGCTATATCGGTACACGGGGTGTGCGGTATATGGGGCATCCTCGCACTCGGCCTGTTTGCCGACGGGACGTACCATGAAGTCACCGGCCTGCTCTACGGCAATTCAGCGCTCATGGTCGCGCAGATCATCAGCGCCGTCACGGTGTTCGTGTGGGCGTTTGGCATGGGTGCCATCATGTTCTTCATCCTGAAAAAGACCGTCGGGCTGCGGGTCACCGACCGCGAACAGATCGAAGGTCTTGATATCGGTGAACATGGCATGTCTGCATACCCGGACTTTGTCCAGTCAGAGCCGGTAGTGAAAAAAGGTGAGTAAGATGATCAAAGTCGAAGCAATTATCCGGGCACAGAAAATCGATGAAGTCAAGACCGCACTCGATGCCATTGGGGCCGGGTCCATGACCGTTTCCGAAGTCCGCGGACGCGGACAGCAGAAGGGCATCACCCAGACCTGGAGAGGCGCAGAGTACGTAGTCGACTTTATCCCCAAGTCCAAGATCGAAGTGGTCGTTCCGGACGACAAGGCCGAAAAGGTCGTCGACATCATCTGCGATGTGGCAAACACCAACCATATCGGCGACGGGAAGATCTTTTTAATTCCCATCAAGGACGCAATCCGCGTGAGGACCAAGGAGCGTGGAGACGCGATCCTGTAAAAGGAGATGACAGATTCAGCATGCATGACAGGATCGGCCGGATATTCCGGTACATTCCCGATCCTGTCCGTGCCGGTCCCGCAGGGCCGGGTTCCGGCACGCGTCCCTGGAACAGGATCATCTCATACGGGAAATGCCCCGCGGGTACCGGCTCCTGCCGTCCCCGCCCGGCATTTTCTCTTTGATTCCGCTGCCGGTTTGCGATGCAGCACTCCGGCAGGATCATTTTTTACCGGGCATTCGGGGAACCGGCCCGGTTGCCGCTGTTCCGATCCATTCAATCCCGGTCTTCCGGGAAAAGGTGTCTTGTTATGAAAATGATATGGGCAATTATCGGCTCCGGGTCCGTCCAGTCGGCGATCGATGCACTCCGTCATATCGGCATCGAGGGGATCACCCGGATGAATGTCGTCAGCGTGCCGGACCAGGCCGCCGCTCCTGATAACAGGCAGCCGGCCGGCAACGGGCATGATCAGGAGATGATCATGGTCGTCCTCGCGGATCACAAGGTGGGAAAAGCGGTCAGTGCGATCCGTACCGCCTCAAAAATGTGCGGGAACGGCCGCACGTTCGCACAGGGGCATACGGCCGGACGGATCCTCATCACGTACGTCGAGGAATTTTTTACGATCTACCCGTCACGGAAGATTTCCGGCCGTAACACACCATGAAAAAAATTATCGTAATTCTTGAAAACCAGGCTGTCGGTCCCTCGCGTGAGCTGCTGGCCCGGCTGGGAGTTTCTTCAGTTACCCTCATCCCGGTCCGTGAAGAGTGCGGCGAGGCGGTGCTTCCGGATGGGGGGGGCGTGCGGCCGGTTGCACCCTGCGATAACTATACCATCAGTCCCGCCCGCAGACGCAGCAGGCTGGTACCTTCGGGCGAAGAGTGTGAAGATCCGGAGCCGATCCCGCCGGCAGAATTCCGGCCAAAGGCAATGCTCGTCCTGGTGGTTGCTGACGAAGAGGCAGGGCTTGTCGTGCGGTCACTGATCCGGCTCAACGAGGAGATCCTTTTAGAAACCGGAAGAATTTTTATCTGTCCGCTGATCTCGGCTCTTGGATAACCGGGCGGGCCTTTTTTTTGTCACCGTCAGCGGGTATCTTCCGATACAAAAAGGGAGCGTCCCGGCCCGGCAAGCCTAGAGCCGGAACCCCGGGATCTTGTCGAAGAGTTTCTCGTACAGCTCGGTAAAGAGCGCGATGTACTCCCGGGCCTTTTCCGTTGCAATGTACCCGGATTTTCCTTCATCGTTTACCTGCGCCAGGTAGCCTTTCGAACAGAGGAAGCCGATATATTCCTGCCCGATCTTCGAGTTGAGATCGCACCTGTTGATAATACCGGTAAACGTCTTTTGTGTTTTGCAATAGACCAAAATCTCCCAGTAGATCTCGTACGAGGTCCGCCGCCCGGCCATACTTACCGCTGCTCCAGGGTCTGTTCAAGGATCGTCTCGCTTTTCGCAACTTCATCCAGGCGCCGGTCCCATGCTACAGAATACCGGTGGAACCCGAGAGAGATCGCAATGGCGGCAATACCGATGGCAAGGTTGATTGCGGCTGCGGCAAACGGGAAGATCGCGTCAATACCGGTCACCCCGTCCGTGATCCCTTGGAGGAGACTGACAATGCCGAGGGCCACAAACACGCAGCCCCCGAGCCGGCTGACCGTGATCATCCACGGCAGGATCGTTTTGTTCTCCCGGTACTGTGCCATCATCCGGACAATCCAGCCGGCAAGCGTCTCGTCCGGGACCGGGCCATCATGGGATCGTACGTCCTTCCAGATCCCTTTCATCCCTTTGAGAACTTTTGCACTGGTGGAAATCCACATCAGCCCGAGCCCAAAGCCGACAAGGGCGATTATCCCGGCAAGTATCCGGAGTGCCGGATCGGTCTGCACGAGCGGCATCCCGAGCACGGCCCGGACCATATAATGTATCCCGAACGCCATCGCAAGCGCCCCGAATGCCATATTCAGGAGCACGAGCATAAAGAAACTGTAAAGTTCGTCTTTGAACTGCGATACGGTGGAATCTGTCATGGTGGATTTTCACTGATCGTTTACGTATGGGGGCGTTCTTCTAATAAAGGAAAAGAAACTCAGTTACGTATCGTTCCTCTTCATGCGGCGTACGGTGGTTGCTGCCCATGCCCCGCAAAAAAAGAGTGAAAACGTTTACCCGAACGCATCGGCGTCGAGATACCCCTTCTTTACCGCAGCGACCCAGAACTCTAAAAACGCCGGCTCGTACACATCGAGGGTTTTGAGGATCTCGTACGCGAATTCCACAAAGCCGAGCGGATTCGCCGTGATGATGCCGTTATCCGCAACGCAGGGGTTCTGCACGTACCGGTCCTTTCCCCGGTAGGCCGGGGCGTGGGCGGCAAGCCAGCCCGGGCCGGCGCTCGTGTGCCGGACGGTATCGAGAAAACCGTGCTTTGCAAGGAAGAGCGTGCCCCCGCAGATGGCGGCGACCGGGACCTTCTTTTCAATGCAGGCCCGGATGAGCGGGACGAGCGCTGCGGGATCGTTCTTCTCGTAAATGGACGAGCCCGGCAGGATCACCATCGCCGCATTCCCCGGATCAATTGCATCGACGGACGTATCGGGAAGAACGGTGAGGCCGCCAAACGTCGTCACCGGATCTTTTGTAAGGCCAAACGTCACCACGCGGAACACATGTTTCCGCGGGATCTCGTTGTAGCGGTCAGAGACCATGGCGACAGCAAGCGCCGGCTCCCAGTCGGCGAGCTCGTTGCAGACAAACAAGTACACATTCTTTTCCATGAGGACACTCCCCGCTTTACCTACCCTCTGCCTGAAGCGGTAATAGACCTTGCGGGAGCGGGGAGAAACTAAAACCGGAGCGTGCCGGCCCGGCCGGGAGGGGGACGGCCCGGAGCCGGATCCCGGCAAATAGAGTACCGGCTCCATTACCGCCCGTAAACAAGCGCCGAATCCTTCGGGCAGACCTCAGTGCACCGGCCGCAGAGGTAGCACTCCCTCTTTGGATCGTCTTTTCCGGCAGTAGCTGCGGGGCAGGCCCGCTCGCATTTCCTGCACGAGATACAGGCGTCCGTGCGGTGCAGCCGGAACCGGCCAAACTGTGCGGCAAGGGAGAAGAGCACACCGAACGGGCAGAGAAGCCGGCAGACCGAGCGGTACACAAAGACCGAGAGGACAACAATGCCGAGTGCCACGATTGCCAGCGCCGAGACCGTGAGCGCAAAGAGATCGTACAGACCGGTATATTCCATGAGATCGACAAGGTACAGCGCTGCGATGACCGCCGCTACAAAGACAACGAGCCGTACTGTTTCTGCCAGCCGCCGGTTACGGATCACGTATTTTTTCACCGGCAGTGCGTACGCCAGTTCCTGGATCGATCCCACCGGGCAGATGCTGCCACAGAAGGTCCGGCCAATCACGAGCGCGAGCCCGATCACGGCGCAGATCGCTACAATACCGGGGGTAATGGCGGATGCCCCGGTCGCAGCATTCACCAGGCCGCCGATCTCCTGCGGCATGATGGGCGCCACAAAGACAAAACCACAGAACGTACTCTGCAGAGCGGCAAGAAGTACAAGGCGCCGGGTCATCACCCGGGAGTACCACAGGTACCCGACAAGGACCGATCCCGCCACCATGTACACGAGTGCAAAGAGTGTCCCGGAAACGGTGTCCCGGACAAGGAGACAGGTAACCGCGAGAGATATGCCCAGAGCAAAGAACGCCGAGAGCGCAAATACCGGAAGCTTCCCGCGTCCCTGCACCTCCGGCAGCCGGTACCGGATGACCGCATACAGGATGCCGGTCAGGACCAAAAAGAGCGCCAGCTCAAAGATCGGGATCGCAAGGGTTGCCGACCCGGACATACTGCCGGCAGCCGTTTCTCTTGCAGCAGTAGTTGCCGTATCCGTTGCAGGGGCAGCGGTGGATCCCGACGACCCGGATGCCTGGGCCGGTGTTGTCGCAGGAGACGACACCGTCCCTGATGTGGCGGTCCGGGACGTATAATCGCACAGGGAATTCCCGTCCGCATCGACAAAGAGGAAGCACCGGCCCGGTGACGTGCACCCGCCGATACCTTTGGGGCAGACGGCCGCACAGGCCGGGTAGGCAAGACCTGCGGTGACTATCACCGTGGCAACGGCACGCCTGAACAATCGGGAGATCTGCATAAACGACCCTCCAGGGATTACGGTTTTTCGCTCCGTTTCACGCTGGGGGATACATATAATGGACGGATACTCCGGCAGAAAATAAGATCGCTTTAAGTGATAATAACCGGCGTACCCGGGAATAATATTTTCACGGGAGGCAAAAATTTCCGCCACGCCAACCTTTATAATTCGGTAAACCCTAACTAATCAAAGAACAATCCATGACAGGACGAAAGGAGGACCTGGAAGAGACCTTTGACCGCATCTTTGCGCTCAAACACCAGTGCTCGTGCGGGATCTTCTCCGAGTGCGGCCTTTCGGACCTGACGGTAAAACAGATCCGGTACCTGCAGGTCATCGAACAGAACCGCGACGTGACCTTCTCCCGGCTTGCCGAGATCACGGGGACCTCCAAACCCACGATCACCGAACTCGTCAACCGGTTCTCCCGGATGGATTGTGTGTACCGCAGACCATGTCCTGACGATGGCAGGATCCAGTATATCTGCCTCACGAAAAAGGGCGAGATGATCGCCCGGGCTGAGGAAGAGGCGCTGGACCGGCTGGTCGACAGGATCCTCGAAACGCTCAGCGACGAAGAGATCGATACCCTGATCGGTCTTTTGGAAAAGATCGGGTGAATTTTTTTTGCCCGACCAATTTGTTAGGGAAAAACGAACTAAACGATGACGATGACAGATACACCCCCCACCAGCCGGACGGACCGCGAGTACCCGGTCCTCCCGCTCTTCGAGATTGTCCTCTTCCCCAAAACCCGCACCAAGATCCGGGTGGACACGGATACTGCGGCAATGCTCATTGCAGAGACGCAAAACACCGGCACAGCGTATGCGATCGGCCTTTCCGCAAAAGAGGGAGCGGCCGCAGACGATGTAACGCCCGAATCGCTGTACGCGATCGGGAACCTTCTTGAGATCCGGAACATCCAGCCCACCGATGGCGGATATATCGTGAACGCCCGGGCCATTGCCCGGGTAAAGGCCCAGAACTTCGCGGCAGTCCCGGGCCGGCTTGCGGCAACCTGCGAGCGGATCCCGGACCAGGACGATCTTGACGAGAACGTCCACCGCCGGCTGCTTGCCGAGGCAAAGGAGCTCATCGGCCGGATCAGCAGCCGGTTCGAAGGGTCGGGACACTTTACCGCGCCCATCGAGCAGATGGAGAGCATCGACGAGGTCATGGGCTTTGTCATGCCGTTTGTCCCGGTGCCGGTGGCAGAAAAGCAGGGTCTTCTCGAGATCGTCTCGGAGAAAGTCCGGGCCATGTCATTCCTTGCCCTCCTTGCCCGGGTCCGCGAGAACATCGATTTCCGGATCGAGGTGGCGCAGAAGGTCTCGGACAAGGTCAACAAGGCCAACCGCGAGGCAATGCTGCGCGAGCAGCTCCGCGTGATCCAGGAAGAGCTGGGAAAGATCGACGGGACCGGGCCGGCCGGCACCGGCTACCGCGAGAAGATCGAGGCCGCGGGCATGCCCGAACCGGTAAAGAAAAAAGCACTCGAAGAGCTCGCAAAACTCGACGCTGCCGGGCCCCAGAGCCACGAGACCCCGGTGATCAGGAATTATCTCGACCTCCTTGTCGCCCTTCCGTGGCAGACGGAAACCAAAAAAGAGATCGATATCCGGGAGGCAAAGGCCGTACTCGAACGCAACCACAACGGCCTTGCAGAAGTCAAGAAGAGGATCGTCCAGCACCTTGCGGTCATGAAGCTCAAGCACGAGAAGCAGGGTTCGATCCTGCTCCTGTCGGGCCCGCCCGGCACCGGGAAGACGAGTCTTGGGAAAAGCATTGCCGAGGCGCTCGGCCGCAAGTATGTCCGGATCAGCCTTGGCGGCGTGCACGACGAGGCGGAGATCCGGGGCCACCGCAGGACGTACGTTGGTGCGCTGCCCGGCCGGATCATCCAGGGGATCAAGCAGGCAGGGGCAAAGAACCCGGTCTTTGTGCTCGACGAGGTCGACAAGGTCTCGGCAACGTACGCGGGCGACCCGGCAAGCGCATTGCTCGAAGTCCTCGACCCGGAGCAGAACGCAACCTTCTCGGACCACTATCTTGAAGTCCCGTACGATCTCTCGGACGTGTTCTTCATTGCAACGGCAAACTCGCTTGCGACAATCCCCGCTCCGCTTCTCGACCGGATGGAACTCATCGAGATCTCGGGCTACACGAAGAACGAGAAGTTCGCGATTGCAAAGGACCACCTGATCCCGAAAACGCTCGAAGAGCACGGGCTCGATGCGGAAAAACTCGTATTCGAAGACGATGCTGTCCGCGAGATGATCGAGAAGTACACCCGCGAGGCCGGGGTCCGGTGGCTCAAGAAACAACTGGCCCGGACCGCACGCTATGTATCGGAAAAGATCGTCTCCGATGAAATAGCGCTCCCCTTTGTAGTGACACCGGAAAAACTCCCCGAAATTCTCGGGAAAGAAGTCAACCACCCGGATATTGCACGGAAAGACCCGGTGCCGGGCGTGGTAACGGGCCTTGCCTGGACCCCGGTCGGGGGCGACATCCTCTTTATCGAGGGGACGTTCATGCCGGGGACCGGAAAACTCACGCTCACGGGCCAGCTCGGCGATGTGATGAAGGAATCGGCCAACATCTCGCTCTCGCTTGTCCGTTCACGGCTCACGAAAGAGACCGCCGGGTTTGACTTCATGACAAGCGACCTCCACATCCACGTGCCTTCAGGTGCGACACCCAAGGACGGCCCATCGGCCGGCATCACGCTCTGCACGGCCCTTGCCTCGCTTGTCACGGGAAAGGCGGTCGACCCGAAGCTCGCAATGACCGGCGAGATCACGCTGAGCGGCGCGGTGCTGCCCGTTGGCGGGATCAAAGAGAAGATCATCGCCGCCCACCGGGCCGGGATCAAAAAGGTGATCCTGCCAAAGGAGAACGCCCGGGACTTAAGCGACGTGCCCGAAGATGTCAGGAACGAACTGGTCTTCGTGCAGGTCGAGACGATCGAAGAAGTCTTCAAGGAAGCGCTCGGCCTCGATCTCCCGCCCCGGCCCCTGTCGCTCGGCGCCGGCAGCCGCCGCATAACGGCAAAGAACTGCTAAAGGTGCAGTTCATCCCCGCTCTTTTTTAGCGCCCGACCCGGACCTGCCGGGTTTTTATTTCGGTACGGCAACCGTTACCCTCATGGAACCGGCGGGCCAAAAGACCGGGCGGCACTTTACGCCACGGCAGTATATCACAATCGGCATCGTTCTCTGCATCGTTCTCCTTATAGTAGCGCTTCTCGTGCTGCACCCCATAATTCGGTTCACGGAACCGGCCGGGCCGGTCCACGTGAAGATCCTCGCGGTAAACGATCTCCACGGCCAGCTGCCTGCCGGCCAGTCGCTTGCCGGGGAACCTGCGGGCAGTGCCCCGGTCCTCGCGTCGTACCTCCGTGCGGCGGAGAACGAAAGTCCCGGTACCTCCACGTTCATTGCGTTTCCCGGCGACCTTGTAGGCGCATCGCCTCCGGAGTCCGGCCTGCTGCTCGACGAGCCCGCGATCCTTTTCACCAACGAGTTCGCAGAAGGGTGCTGCGGCGGGACGGGCGAGGCCTGCACGGTCTCCTGCAACCTGATCGCAACCCCGGGCAACCACGAGTTCGACCGGGGCGTGCCCGAGATGCTGCGCCGGATTTACGGCGGCAACGGTACGACAACCATCACGCACCTTTCCGATCCCTACCCGGGATCGAAGGCAGCGTATATCTGCGCAAACGTGGTCTGGACAGAAAACAAAACACCCCTCTTTACCCCATACGTTATCCGCGATGCCGGAGGGGCAAAGATTGCGTTTGTCGGGGCCGACACCATCCAGACTCCATCGGTCTCCAATCCCGAAGATATGAAAGGGATCACGTTTGAGAACGAGAGCGAGGCAATCAACCGGTATGTCCCGGAGATCCAGGCGCAGGGCGTCCACGCAATCGTTGCCCTCATCCACGAAGGCGGCAGCGGGGACGCGTACAACGGCCCGACCCGGAGCAATGCAACGGTCTCGGGGAAAATTACGGAAATTGTCAACACGCTCGACCCGGACGTTGACGTTGTCCTCTCCGCCCACACCCACAAGTTCACGAATGCGTATCTCAATAATTCGGGCAACCGCCCGGTGCTCGTAACGCAGGCCTACAGTTACAGCAGGGCGTTTGCGGACGTCGACCTTGCAATCGACCCGGCAACGGACGAGATCGTGAACAAATCCGCACGGATCGTCCCGGCCTACGCGGACCAGACCCCGGGCACGATGCCCGACCATGAGGCTGCTGCTCTCCTTTCCAAAGCCGATGCCGTCGTTTCGGGCACGACCGATAAGGTGGAAGCGGTTGCTGCCGAAAATATTACCAGCGATGAGACCCCTGCCGGGGAGAGTGCGCTCGGCGACCTGCTCGCGGATTCCGAACGGAGCGTCATGCATGCCGATGCGGCGTTCATCACGACCGGCTCGCTCCGTGCCGATATCGCAAAGGGCAATGTCACCTGGGGCGATCTCTATGCCGTGCAGCCGTTCTCGAACCGGGTCTATGCGGTTGCAATGACCGGCCGCCAGATAAAAGGCGTGCTCGAACGGCAGTGGACCGAACCCCTGCCGCCGTACCCGCTCGCAGTATCGGGACTCACGTACTCGTACGATCCCGACCGGCCCGCCGGGGACCGGGTCACGGCAATCGCCATCGGCGGCGTCCCGGTTAATGAAACGGCAACCTACCGCGTGGCGATCGTCTCGTACCTGCTGGAGGGCGGCGACAACTACACGGAATTTACAAACGCTACCGTTCTTGAACCGGGGCCGCTGGATGTCGAAGCCCTCTCCGCGTACATCAGCTCTCTTCCGCAGCCGGTAACGCCGGCCGCACAAAACCGGATTGCGATCGCGTAAAAAAAGAATAAAAAAAGGACGGGGGATCAGACCGCAGCCTGGACGGTTACCTGCCCGTAGCCCGAGCTCGTGCTGTTGGTGGCAAGCTGGCTGCCGTCCTTGTAGATCGTCACCGTGAGCGCGTGGGTGGCGGTGTTGTCGCCCTTCTGGACAACGGCCGTCACGCTGCCGGTGGCGTTTGCGACTTCGTAGATCCTCGTGCCTGAGTTCTTTATCTTCGTGGTCTCGCCGTTTGTCGAATAGGTCCCGGAGAAGCTTCCGATATAATCGACCTTGAGCGTTATCCCGCTCGCGGGTACCGTGACCGGCGTTGTCGTTGCCGCTACGACTGCGGGCGTCTTTGTGGCACTGGCGGACCCGGACGAGGCAGCGATTGTAGTCGGCTTGGCGGTCACCGTGCTGCCGGATGACGGGGAACCGGACGATGTCCCGAAGAACCCGCTAAAAAAGAGGAGTGCGACAACCACTACGACAATAATACCGGCAACCGTGGCGACAAGTAACCACGGGATCTCAGGAGGACCTGATCTCCTCCTGCTGCCATGCGGACCTGCGTGCATATGTACCTGTATCCGCTCCTGTTTAATATTGCTTTTTTAAAAAAAGATCCGGTTGACCGGGACTGCGGCGGGACGCTTCTTTTTACAACAACCGGTTTATGCCTTTTTCAACGACGACACGAGCGCTTCGCGCAGGTCCTCGTACGGCACATGGTATTTTTTTGCGAGAAGGACGAGCGCAGCCGGGGGAAGGAGGTTGTTGTCGAACTGCTCGCGGATCACGGTGTTCATCTCGGCAACGACTTCGGTCTCCGGCACGTTCCGGGCTTTTACGATCCGGGCCAGGAGCTCCTGTGCCGGATCGTTTGCCTCGAACACCGATGATGACGGTTTGAAACCGATCGGGATCGTTACGGCCGACGGATCGGAAAGGATCGTATAGACGCCGTTCTCCTGTTTGAGAAGGCCCGCCTCCTCTGCACGCTTTAAGAGGATCGCAGCCTGGTCGGTGCTCATCCACTTGCGGTCGAGCGCGTAATAGTAGACGAGCTCGTTCTTGCGCATCCCGGTCTTTCTGGTGTGTTTGAACGGTGCGGCGACCGTGATCTCAAGCGTCACGCTGTTTTTCCCAAAAGGATATTTTTCACATCGAGGGCATCGATTCCCTCACCGGGTTCTTCTTTTGCAATGTCGATGTCGGTGCAGGTACTCCGATCGGTAAGCCGGACATAGAAGACATCGTTTGCCACCGGCACCTTCCCGCTCCCGCGCAAGGCGAGTGCAAGGATCGAGACCTTGAGATCCGCAGATTCCGTGACAGCGCCGGGCCGGAGAACATCCGGGGTGATATCCCCGAAATCCGCACGGTTGATTGCAATCTCGATCTTGACCTTGACCCGGACCAGTTCCTTTCCGGTGGTCTTTGTCGATTCATGCCCGTTTAATTCCGCCAGGTACTGAAGAGTCTCCGGAAACGGCATCCCCATTGCAAACGAGAGATCCACCCGCTGCGGGTACCGATAATAGATCCGTCGCATAGTACCACTATGGGGGACTGTACCCTAAAAAATCAATTGCTCCCATCTGCCCTTACGGCAGGGAAGAGAACATTTACGAGGACGGCTACGGCCCGGCTGCTGCCGCTGTACCAGTTACTTTGGCCAAAAACCGGAAACGAAAAAAGTATTTTTGATTTATGCGAGTAACACGGCGTTGATAACGCCGTCCTGGCCGGGGCGGCTTGCGATCCGGGCACGGCCGATCTCGGTCCGGATGATTGCGCCCTTGGTGAGGAGGTTCCGCCGCACGTAGTTCGGGTTTGCGCCGTTCTCTTCCACGGTCTCGATCTTAACCTTCCTGGTCTCGCCGTTTGCGGGGTTGGTGACGTTTGCAAACTCTGTCCGCATGGAGCGGACCTTGGTGTTCCCGCCCATCGTGCGGATGATCTTTGCCCTGCTCTCACCGAGATGCGTGTCTGCGGGTGCGAGCCCGACTTCAAATCTCCGCTTTCCCTGTGACGGTCGGCGCCTGCCGCCGGTTACCTTTCTGACTGATTCTCCCTGCCAAAGCATGATGTTACTCCTTTTGTTATTTTTCCCGAATCGATTCCGGGAAATGGTGCTCTATATATTCCCTTCCGGGTTATTTATACCCTCTTCCGGTACCCGCAGGCTTTACGCGAGGATCGCATCGAGCAGCGGCGCGATATTTTCGCCGGTCTTCATGTTGGTCTTAAAGACCGGCATCTTCGGATTGTACCGGTGGATATCGGATTCCATCCGGGCGAGATTGGCGCCCACGAGCGGGGCGAGGTCGACCTTGTTGATGACTCCGATCGTGCAATCGCGGAACATCATCGGGTGCTTGTTCACCACATCGTCACCTTCGGTCGAGCTCACGATCACGATCCTCTTTTCCGCCCCGAGCCGGAAATCGGTCGGGCAGACCATGTTGCCCACGTTCTCGATAAAGAGAATATCGATCTCATCGAGCGGAAGGTGGTCGATCGCGTGCTCCACCAGGTGAGCGTCAAGGTGGCATTCTTTTCCGGTGTTGGCATTGTAAGCCGGGATCCCGGTGGCAACGATCCGCTGGAAATCGTCGTCGCCGTACACATCGCCGGCGATCGCCCCGCCCCGCAGGCCCCGTTCCTTTAACAGCGGGACGAGGCGCTCGATGAGCGCGGTCTTTCCCGATCCAATTGCGCCAAGCAGATCGAATGCCCGGATCCCATGGGATTTGAGGTGTCGCGAGTTCTCATCGGCAATCGCGTTGTTGGCGTCATATACATCCTTTTCCATCCGGACGTCGATATGGTGCATGGTTAGTACATTTCGAGCGGACAGTGTTTATACCTTAAGATCCATAATTTTCCGGCAATGGAAAAAGGCGAGTGCATCCTGTACCCCTGCTATTTTAACGCGGCCCTGACCCGTGAAGAGGGCCGCCGCGTCCCTAAGACGCTTGGCGCAAAAGGCCCGGCTGCTGCCGATATCGAGCGGGCCCTGAAACGTCTTGGCATTCCCTGCCATACCGAAGAGCACCCTCACCCGGGCCACTGGGGACGGCACGAGGGACGGGTCGTTGTTACGTGGACCGCAAAAAAAGAGGCGCTCATTAAAAAAGTTGCAAAGAACCTGGCGGTGAAACGGTGACCGGCCTGTACGATTTCCATACCCACACCATCCTTTCCGATGGCGAGATGCTGCCCTCGGAACTGATCCGGCGCATGGCGGTGATCGGGTATACGACCGTTGCCATTACCGACCATGTCGATACTTCGAACGCGGAGTCGGTGGTAAAAACCCTCCTTGACGTGAGAGAATCTGCCCGGCTCTTCGGGGTCCGGCTCCTCTGCGGCGTCGAGATCACGCACGTGCCCCCGGCCCAGATCGCAATCGTAGCACGGCAGGCCCGGGCAGCAGGGGCGGAGATCGTGGTCGTCCATGGCGAGACCCCGGTCGAACCGGTTGCGCCCGGCACCAACCACGCGGCATGCATCTGCCCCGATGTGAACATCCTCGCCCACCCGGGACTGGTGACGCCCGAAGATGCACTGCTCGCAAAGGAGAACGGGATCGCACTCGAAATTACTTCGCGCGGCGGACACAACCGGACAAACGGCCATGTTGCCCGGATCGCACGCGAGACCGGGTGCCGGCTTGTGGTGGACTCGGACGCGCACGCACCGCACGATCTGCTTGGCAGAGCAGAAAAAGAGACCGTTGCGCGGGGGGCGGGCCTTTCCGCACAGGAAACGGAAAGCGTCATGTCTTTAAATATCGACACATTCCTCCGTTCCTGAAATTTCTATTTATACTTTCACGGAACGCTTAAATACCGTTAGGTCTCACATATATAGATTGCTAAATCACTTTAGTACTTTGTATACTCGCCCGGGGTTGCTTTAAGTGAAAGTTGTTGGACGAGCGATGAGCACCTACGGCAGCAGGATGCTCCTCCTCCAGTGCGATGCCGCTCAGCTCCCCGGCCTGTACAGCGAAGTGACGGACCGCAGGACAAAACCCGTTGGCAGGATCGTCGATGTCTTCGGGAACGTGAAGGCCCCCTATGCCCTTGTCTTTACAAACGGTCCGTGCAGTGTCACGCCGGGCGAAAAAGTATTCGCAAAGGCCGTGACATCGTCACCCGCAAACTCCCGTGAGCGATCGGACGGGATGTCCCCCAGATTCAAAAAACAAGGTGAAGCCGGATGCAGGAAATCGAGAAACTCAAACTACTCCAGACCGAGCGCGAAGCGCTCAAATCGCGTATAAAAGTCAAAGAGCAGGAAAAGAAAGCCGAGAACCACACCGAGACGGTCTGCCCCGAGTGCGGCAGCAGGCAGCTCGTCCACGATTACGAGCGGGCGGAACTCGTCTGCCAGAACTGCGGTCTTGTCATCGATGACGATTTCATCGACCGCGGCCCCGAGTGGCGTGCGTTCGACCACGACCAGCGCATGAAGAGGTCGCGTGTCGGCGCCCCGATGACCTTTACGATCCACGATAAGGGTCTCTCGACCATGATCGACTGGCGCAACCGGGACAGCTACGGCCGTGCCATCTCTTCCAAGAACCGCGCCCAGCTCTACCGTCTCCGCAAGTGGCAGCGCCGGATCCGTGTCAGCAATGCAACGGAAAGGAACCTCGCGTTCGCACTCTCCGAGCTCGACCGTATGGCCTCGGCTCTCGGCCTTCCGCGAAATGTCCGTGAGACCGCAGCCGTGGTGTACCGTGACGCGGTGGACAAGAACCTGATCCGCGGCAGGAGCATCGAAGGCGTTGCGGCAGCGGCGCTTTACGCAGCCTGCCGGCAGTGCAGCGTGCCCCGTACGCTCGATGAGATCGCAGAAGTGTCCCGTGTCTCAAGAAAAGAGATCGGCAGGACATACCGGTTCATCTCCCGTGAACTCGGGTTAAAGCTCCTCCCGACCTCGCCCATCGATTACGTGCCCCGGTTCTGCTCGGGCCTTACCCTGAAAGGCGAGGTCCAGAGCCGTGCGGTCGAGATCCTGAGACAGGCCGGCGAGCGGGAACTCACGAGCGGACGTGGCCCAACCGGTGTCGCGGCAGCTGCGATCTATATCTCCTCGATTCTTGGCGGCGAGCGGCGCACCCAGCGCGAGGTCGCAGAGGTTGCCGGTGTCACGGAAGTCACTATCCGGAACCGGTACAAGGAACTCGCAGAGAAGCTCGACATCGAGATCATTCTCTAAACAACTATTCTCTTTTTTTATTTCCGACAGCATACAGAAGACATGACAATCCCGTTTTGCGGGAAAGAGTGTTTTTTATGACAAAAGGACGGTTTTGGCGGTTGCGGGTCGTGGCCGTTGCGGGACTGGTAGGCATTATACTGCTGGTCACGCTGGCGTCCGCCGCAGGCGGGGCCACATCATTTACACTGGCGGAAAAGAGCACACCCCCGGGCCAGGATCCTGCACTGCATCCCGATAAGAGTACGCCGGTACCAAAGACCACCCAGGCTCCGGCCCCTGCGGACACAACGCAGGCTCCACAAACTCCGGCACCCGTAGCAACCACGGCCGCGTCTGCCTCAGCACAGACGACCGATTCGGCTTCTGCGTTTTCCAATCCCACGGTTCTTGCTGCCGGGATCGGACTTGTATCAGCCGCGATTGGCGCGGGGGCAACTCTCTATACCCACGCAAAAAAGAAGTAATGGCGACCAACCCTCCCTGCACCGATTGCGTTCCCTGATACGGTCTGACAACAATAACTATATTGCCAGAGTTAAAACATTATAATCCACACCGGTTCAGGGGCTCGTAGATCAGGGGTAGATCGCTACGTTCGCAACGTAGAGGCCGCGGGTTCAAATCCCGCCGGGTCCATTTCGTTTTTTTTTTGATACTTCACACCAGAGCCGCCGCGAAATCCCAAAATATCATTCCGTGTGGGGGGGGTTACGACGGATGAGTCGCGGGCTGCAAAAGATTTTCCAACCGATCTGTTCCTGCCCGCACGGTCTGAAATTTTTTCCGGGCAAAAATTTTTGGCGCGAAATTCTTTTTACCGGATTTTTTCCGGCTCGAAAGGTAAAAAACCCAAAAATTTTCCGGTCGAAATTTGAAAAAAGGAAAAAAAGTTGGCGCGAAAGTTGGAAAAAAAGGTGTTAGTTACACAACTAACTCACTTCTCCGTCGTAGATCGTTGTCGGGTACGCAGGACAGGGAATCCGAAAACCTGTACTTTTTTTGGCCGCGAAATTTTTTTTACCGGAAAATTTTTGGACTGAAAATTTTCCGGGCGGATTTTTTCCGGTTTGAAATCTGAAAGATCCAAAAAAATTCCGGTCGAAAGTTTGTACGCCCGAATTTTTTTGGATGAAAATCAAAATTGCCGGAAAAATTTTGGGCTGATTAACACAGGGTTGGAAAATATTGCAGCGGGTGTGGACAAGACCGTACCGTTACTCTCAGCCCCCCTCTTGCGCCGTCAGTCCCCCGAGGGGGGCGGGGCGCACATGCGATGCACTCTGTATTACCTGCATCGGGAGCATGCATGAGTGAAGGTAATACAGCACTATCGCTAAGCGGGGGACGCCCACGCGGCGGGGCTTTAGCCCCCAGGAGCGTCTTCTTATGTGAAGTTACCGCCGATAATGAATCCTTATGACAAAATTCTCCGATGTAGATCCGGAAAACACCCCACAGAAGCCACCGGGCGGCCGATCTCATGCTCAGATGACCACCAGCACGTTCCCAAAAACCCTGCCAAAAGAAGCCCGCTATTTTGCAGGTTTTCGTGGCCTTAAAATCGCGGGATTTTTGAAAATATCCGATTAAATCAGGAATTTCTACCGGCGTGGACACGGTTTCCACTGGAAACCGGTTTTGAGGGATCACCTCGGTTTAGCTCTTTCGTCGGAGAAACAATCCTTTGGGACATACCCTCTAAAAAACCCGGGACTGCCACTAAAAAAAAGGAAGATTTGTCAGGTCACTTTGGCGCAGACGCCTTTACTTCGCTTTCGAGCGTCTCTTTTAAGCGCTGCACTGCCTCGTTTAAGTCGCTCGTGGTCGTGACCGTAAACTGGTTGTCGGTCTTGACATCGTGGTACGTTACAACGTAATCGATCTGGCCGTCCTTTCCTTTCTTGGGTTCGATGATCAGTTTTACCATAAACGCAAAAACTCCCCTGAAACAGAAACCGGGCTGTCGTCCCGGATACGATCAGTTCTTTGGCCCGGAATTTTATAAATTCTTCAGCACCGGCAAAACCCGGCCCGGTTTTTAGTGGTAAAAGGGGTTTTCCTCTCCGCACGTACCGTCGTGTGTACCTGCTTTTGGAAACGAAACTCTCAACACCTACCCTGTCAAACAGGTACGCTAAATTAGAGATGTCATTTATGGCATGGAATCCCCACGTACTTGTCGCATGTGCGGCAGTGTTCTGCGTCACCGTTCTCCTGGTGATGCCGGCTGCCGCTGTCACTACCGCAATCTATGGCTCTGCCGCAGGATTCGACCCGTCCCTTCATACGGACACATTTACGGTCGCCTGTACCGTCACGGGCACTGATGGTGCAGAGCTCGACAATGCCCTTGCATGCTTCACGAACTCGTCCACCGATGTCATTTTCATGGGCGGAGATGCAGGGTTCAGCCAGGACTCCGGGGCAAAGATCGCTGCCGCGGTAAAAACCGGTAAAATCCTGGTGGTAACCGACAAGGATCTTGCCCGGTTTACCGATATTCTCCCGGTAAAAGCCAGTGGCGATACCGCAGAGAAAAGTCCGACGCTTATTATTGCCGATTCTTCAACTACCCTCTCCCAGGATATCTTCGCCGGACTTTCATCACCCTTCCCCAACACCACAAAGCTCTCTACCCGCGATTTGTATACCGAACGCAGCGGTGCCACGACACTTCTCACCTTCGAGAACGGCGATCCTGCTCTTGCATTCGCCCCGTACGGAAACGGGTATGTGGTCGTGTGGCTGCCCCCGGCAGATACGGCATACTTCGATAGCACCACGGCAGATATTATCAACGAGCGGCTGATCACCCATCTCATGCTGATGAGAAGCACGGCCACTACCGCGACAACGACTGTCGCCACCACCACCACAACGACACCTGCGGCAGCAAACACGACCATAGAGACAACGACAGCACCGGCCGCCGGGGATAGCCTCGGGACGGTCTCGGTCTACTCCTCACCGCTCAGTGCAAATGTCTACATCGACGGCGTGTACAAGGGCATCGCCCCGGTTAACCTGACCGATATCTCTGCCGGCAGCCACGCCCTCAAGCTCGCGCTTACCGGATATTACGATTACGACACCACGATCACGGTGGTGGGCGGAGGAACGATCACCGCGTTCGGCTCGCTTGCCCCCCGCGAAACGGCGACCGCAGCGGCCACGACCGTCCCGGTTGCAGTAACCACAACGGAGAGTTCGATCTTTTCAAGCCCGGCCGTTGTCGCGGCAGTCCTCGGTATCATCACCGCGATCATCGGTGCGATTGTGACGATCTTTACGATCTACCACAAGCATACGTAAGGGAACCGCCAGAAAATCCCGTCCTCTTTTTCTCGCCGCGAACAGTAACAACTATAAACAAGCCGCAGAAAAAGTATATGCCACACAAGGGCTCGTAGATCAGGGGTAGATCGTCACGTTTGCAACGTGAAGGCCACGGGTTCGAATCCCGTCGAGTCCACTCGTTTTTATTGTTCTTTTATCCCGATAATTGCCGTTTGTTTTGGAGAAATCCCTGTTGCAGAGGATACGGGTTTTCTCACGGCAACGCATCGGCGCCTTTTTTTATCCTGCCATGTAACCGGGAGGATTACGGGTACGATTCCATGCAGGAGCTCTTCCGCAAACTGATCCACCTGGTCTTCGGCCTCCTTATCGCGGGGATGGTCTGGGCCGCAGGGAAAACGAATGCAGCCGCGATCCTTGCGGGAGGAATTTTCATCGGCCTTGTCATGGTCGACCTGATCCTTCGCGGGCACCGGCTCCCGCTCTTTTCCATCCTCCTTGACCATTTCGACCGGAATGACTGCCTGCCCGGGAAAGGGGCGCTGATGTTTGGCGTGAGCGCTCTTGCCTGTGTCATCCTCTTTCCCGTTTCCATCGCGGTTCCTGCCATCGTTACGCTCGCGGTCCTTGACAGCGTGACAACGATCGCGGGTCAGGCGCTTGGCCGGCACCGGATCTACAACGGGAAATCGTTTGAGGGTACGGCGGCCGGTATCATCGTCACCACCATCGTGCTGCTGGTCTTCATGAACCCTGTCGGAGCCGTTGCCGTTGCAGTCCTTGCCGGTGTTATCGAACTTGTCTCACCGGTGGACGACAATCTTGTGATTCCGGTCGCGGTTGCGGTGCTCCTTGCGATTATGCCGGGGGTTTTGGTGGGAGTGGTGTGATAAGCACAAGATCGATTCTTGGGACAAACGCCAAAATAAAAACACTCTTCTTTTACATCTCGATCTTTATTACCGTGGGATGACTCTCAATGACCATCATATACACACCCGAAAATGGTAGTCCGTGATTATGGACTGGACACGGCAATGTCGGAAAAGGCCCTCCGCACTCAACGAGCTTCGCCGTTCATAAGTATGCAAACAACCATATCCCACAAATTCATACGATTGAATTGAACGCCAGGTTCTTTCCCCCATGTCACCAAAAAGCCAGATGAGTATCGAAGAACTCGCGGAACTACTCGATATCGCAGATCTCTCTGAAAGTACCTATATCGAGATCAAAAAAGCGACGGGCGGAGATGGGAGGGGTCAGCTTCCGGAATCAATCTTTCCGACATACAGCGCATTTGCCAATACTCAGGGCGGGATCATCCTTCTTGGATTTCAGGAAGTCACTCCCGGCGAATTCGTTCTGATTGGTATCTCCGAGCCCGGTCGGGTCATCGATCAGCTGTGGAGCAACCTGAACAACCGGGAAAAAGTCAGCATCAACATCTTAACAGAGGACAATGTTTCTGTCAGGACACATGAGGGAAAGCAATTTATCAGAATCATTGTTCCTCCGGCACGACGCGAGCAGAAACCGGTATATGTGGGAAAGAATCCGCTGGCCGGGACCTACCGCCGGAATTTTTCCGGGGATTATCTTTGTGACCACACAACCATCAAGAGGATGATTGCCGAACAGGTGGAAAAATCCCGTGATGCAAAATTACTTCCACACTTCACCGAGGCCGATCTGGACCGTAATTCCCTCCGGGCCTACCGAAACCAGTTCAGCAGCAGAAAACCAACACATCCCTGGAACAATCTGGACGATCATGAATTCCTTCGCTCGATCGGCGGGCTCACCCGGGATCGTGCATCAGGTGAAGAGGGTCTGACGCTCGCAGGTCTTTTGATGTTTGGGAAACTGAGACCTATTCTCGATGCCGTCCCTCATTACCTCGTCGATTATCAGGAACGCAGACCCGAAGACGACGACGGGACCCGGTGGATTGACCGGATCACAACAGATGGCACCTGGTCCGGCAATCTCTACGATTTTTTCCAACGGGTCATCCAGAAACTCTACCGGGATCTCAAAGTACCTTTCAAACTTGCCGGGCCCTCACGGGTTGACGATACCCCTGTTCATGAAGCGCTGCGTGAAGCCTTGACTAACACCCTTGTCCATGCAGATTATAGTGGGACGGTTCCCATCCTGATCATCAAGCGACCGGATCAGTTCTATTTCCGGAACCCGGGGACGATGAGAGTTCCGGTTGATGAAGCAATCCGGGGCGGTCTCAGTGATTGCCGCAACCGTAATCTCCAGACCATGTTCGACCTTATTGGCTATGGAGAACGTGCGGGATCGGGACTTCCGAAGATTTACCAGAACTGGAGAGCGCAGCTCTGGCGTCTTCCTGAACTACGGGAAAAATTCAGTCCGGAACAAACAATCCTTGTCATGAGGATGATGAGCCTTCTTCCGGATGCAGTGATGAAGAGCCTGGAAAAGCGGTTTGGCTCAGAGTTCAATGATTTGTCGGAAGAGCAAAAACTCGCACTTGCCACGGTCGCAATTGAGGGGAGCGTTACTCATGCACGAATCAAAGAGATGTCGGACATCCATCCTCACGATCTCTCAAAGGCATTGAAAGATCTTGTTACCCGGCGATTCCTCCAGTCCGAAGGTGCAACAAGAGCAATGGTGTATACGTTCACCGGCGCATCACGAGGGGGAGATGAGAATACTGTTCAGACTCGTCTTGATGCGGCCCCCATACAACAAACAGAAAGCCCCCCACACAGTGAATGTGGCTCCCCACATAGTGTCGGAAACCCCCCACATAACGGGGCGACCTCCCTGCATAAGAAATTCGGACCGCGTTATGAGGCGCTGACTCAAACAGTATTTTCCCTGCTCAAAGGAAAGAAACGGGCAACACCGGAGATCGTTCGTCGGGCAATACTGATAATTTGTGAAAATAATTTCGTTACAACAGATGAAATTGCCACGATGCTTCATCGCTCGCGGGATACCTTGAGCGTCCATTACATCCCACGGATGGTCAAGGAGGGGCTTCTCGAACTCAAATACCCGGAAAGCATCAGCCACCCCGATCAGGCATACCGAACCCGGAAATAACCGACTCTCAACAAATTGGACGTATTCTCTCTTTTTAAAAATACACCCTGTTTTAATAAAATCTCAATCAATCCAGTCGAGCATCTTGTCCTTCTGTGCCTCACTCTTCTGGATCAGTTTCCTCTTTACCTTTTGTACCGCTGCATCGGCTGGGGACGGGGGAAGCGGCGCCCTTGCCGCCGGTGCGATCTTCTCGAATTTCCCGTAATCAAGGTACCCGTCATCGGTCTCGATCTCGTGCACGGCGGGCGATGGTTCGGCCCCCTGCACCGGCTCCGGTGCTGCCGGCAGGACTTCCTCGCGGGGCGGGAGCACCTGAGGTTCTTCAGGCACGGCCGGGTCGGCCATGATCAGCGGGGGTGCAACGGATTTCATTGAGGGAGCTGCATCGCGGGAAGCCGGCGCAACCTGCACCGTGACCCGGATCCCTTCCGCCCGCTGGATCAAAAAATCAACAAAGTCCTCTACTTCCCGGCGCTGGTCCGGGGAAAGGCGGTCCAGCTTGCTCTCCAGCGATTCCATGACGGCGATCCCTTCTCTGTTTCAGTATCTCTTATTGTTCGTATTTAAGGAAAATGCGAAAATGTTCCTTTTCAGGACCATTTGTGTTGGTACCCGCGTTTTTCCATGGGCCGGCCGTCCACGAGCACGGACTTTTCTTCGGTTGCTTTCCCGATCACCGTGCAGGGAACGCCTTTTACCGGGTAACAGTCCGGTGGAATGGCAAAGATCAGTTCGTAGTCCCCGCCGCCATAGAGCACGAGCTCCTGTGCCTGCGGCTCCGGGATCCCGGCCGGGCGGGGCACGAGCGCCGAATCGATGGCAAAGCCGCACGCATTCACGCTCATGAGATCGTAGAGCGAGAGCGCGATCCCGTCGCTGTCGTCCATCATGGCCGAGATCCCGGCCCGGGCGAGCAGCCGTCCCTCCGCAACGCGGGGCTGCGGCTCGAACAGGAATTTTTCGAACTGCTTATAGCCATCGAGCCAGGCCTGGGCCTGCCCGGGAATTCCCGTGATACAGACAAGGTCGCCGGGCCGGGCCCCTTCGCGCCGGGCAAGGAATTCCTTCTCCACAAGGCCGAGGCCGGTGGTCACGACCGTGAGTTCCGCGTGCCGGTCGATGTCGCCGCCGATAATCTGTGCACCGAAACGCGTACAGCAGTCCTTTGCGCCCTGCATGACGCCGGCAAGCTGCTCCCAACGGTCGAGGCCGACCGCGATGAGCAGATACGCCGGGGCCGCCCCCATGCTCGCAATGTCGCTTATGGTGACCGCGGCGCTCATCCAGCCGATCTGCCAGTCGCTCATCCCGTCCACGAAATCGGTTGTTTTGTGGAGCATGTCGGTGGTTGCCACCATCACCCGGTCGCCGCAGGGAAAGACTGCGCAGTCGTCCCGGCAGTTCTCCTCGCCCACGATTCCCATCACGGTCTTTAAGAGTTCACGGTCGTCCATCGCTCTGCCCCCCGCCCTTCTTTGCTTCCTTACCGCGTTCGCTCTTGTACTCTTTGAACATGTGCTCGATTTTGTTCGACTCTTTCTCGCGGACAAACTGTGCCTGCTCTTCCTTCCAGCGGGAGAGGGCATCTTCGAACTGATCCTTTGCAGCCAGGCCATTTTTCCCCCGCACCTGCACACCGGCATCATCGGCAGCGATAACCGGGATACCGGCTTCGCGGAATGCCGGCACGATCTGCCGGTCGCGGCCATCGAGGACTGATGCCGGGACCACGACCGCCCCCACTTTTGCATCCGCAAGATCTTTTACCATCCCTTTCCCCCACCCGTCACTTCTCTGGACAAAGACAACGTCGCCTTCGCAGACCCCGGTGTCCTCGGCAAGCCGGCGCAGGCCCTCTTTTGTGAGCGCGTCCATCACTTTGACCGGCACCGCCTCGCCATCGAGCGAGAGTTCGGCAAAGGTCCGGATCCGGTCCACCCGTTTTGCAAGCGTCCGGCTGTGGCGCTCTTCTTTCCTCAGCCGTTTTTTGAGGCTCTGGATGATCGCGTCGCGTTTGGCGATCTCGGAATCCTTGGCGAGTTCGAGTTCCCTCTTGTCGTGCACACCACGAAGCCGGCCCTGGAGCCGGTGGATCTCGTACTCCTTTGCCTTGATGGTCTCTTCGAGCTCGGCTGCATACGTGCGCAGGCGTTTCACCATCCCATCGAGCACCCGCACCCGCTCGTCCTGCCGGGCCGCGACCGGTGCCGGGGCGGCTTCCACCGGTGCCTCGGCCGGGGCCGGAACCGCAGCAAGGTCGCCGAGCACCTGACCGAGCGCCTGGCCGCGGATCACCCGGGCCCGGACCTCGTCGAGATCGTGGCCCGGGGGAACGCGGCGGAGAATGTTCCGGAACTTCGCATCGTACTGGTGGAAAGCGTCGAGCGCTGCGGAGAGGGCGTCCCGCTCGTGGACGTTTTCGTACGGGAACCCTTCGGTGAGAGAGAGCTTCGCCTCAACGCTCGTGTCCTGCTTTGGCGTGTAGGCAATGGCCGAGAACGCCCGCCGGATCTTTTCCACCGAGTACGGCATATCCTGCACGTCCGAGGCAACGACAAGCGGTTTTCCCGCCTTGTACAGCGACTCGATCACCCCGGACATGTTCATCTGCCGGGAACTGGAGAGGTGGATCAGGTTCCCGTCAAGGTCGAGGGCCGCGACTGCGGTCGTGGTGCCCGGGTCGATCCCCACGATCAGGTACCGCGGCTTTCCCGAGAGGGGGCGGTAGCGGATCCGCTCAAGTCTCTTTCCGCTGATCCTGACCTGCACGTCGGCCCCGCGGTAGGTGGAGACCGGCACCTCTCCCCGGGGCGCAAAGACCGTAAAGGCCACCCGGCTGCACCCGCCAAAGGCTTTGGTCTCCTTTTTCGTGTAACGCAGGCCGGCCGCTGCAAGCTGCTGCTCGATCTCCCGGCCTTTGAGCTGGACGGCGCCGTGGATCTTTCGCACGTACCGGTTCTGGCTCCACCCGCCCCGGCCCGGGGAGCGGTGCCGGCTCACCACGACCTCGCTTTCGTTCTCGAATGCGATCACTTCAACGCCGGCGCCAAGCGATGCCACCCGTGCCGAGGTCCGGGCCTCGGCAAACGGGTCGAACCGGTCGAAACTGATGTTGTACCGGGCCGCGACTTTCCCGAGCGTCTCTTTTTTCTCCCCGCCGGTTACCTGCACGAGTTTTGTCTGCGGGGGCAGCCCCTGCAAAAAGAAGAAGAGTTCGTGCTGGTCGGTTGCGATCTCCTGGATGCTGTCGACCGCAAGAATATCGGGCCGCTCTTCGGAAAGGAGCCGGAAGAGCCGGAACATCGAGACCGTGCTCTCGCTTACGATCTCACCGTCCGCCATCCGGATGAGGGCGTACATCGGCCGGCGCGACCCCGACCTCACCGATCCCTTGACGATGTCGATCCCAAAGACGCTCAGCCGGTCACGCATCGCAGTGCTTCCCCGGGGTCTCTTACGATCCTGTACTTCCGCTCGAAGAAGGCAAGGATGTTGGTGATGTCGCGTTCGAGGATCGCGTTGGCATTCAGATGGCCGGTCTCCATCCACTGAGGCCAGTCGATGATGACACACTTTCCCTCTTCGATTAAGATATTGTATTCCGAGAGGTCGGCATGGATCACGCCGAGGCGGTAGGCCTCCTTCACGTTTTCGAGGATGGAATCAAGCATTACATCCGGTTCTTCGAGCCTGCACCGCGAAAGGCTCGGGCCGGTGATGAGCGCCATCACGACCGCGTTCCGGTTCTGCCCCACGGGCAGGGGCACCGAGACCTTGGGGTGGAGGGTTTTGAGCGCCGCATACTCGCGTTCGGCCGAGAGCTTCGAGGCAAGCAGCCACGGGCAGTGGCCGCTCTCGGGAAGATACTCGCGGTTCACCCGGGCCGTGTTAAACGATCGCTGGCCGATCCGGTGGAATTTTATCGCAACGGGCCCGAGGCCGAGCGCCTCGTACACCACCGACTCTTTTCCCTCGCCGATCTTCGAACCAAGAGCAGAGATCGTGCCTTTTTTTACGAGCGTGGTAAGGGCGAGCGTGTCGTACCCGCCAAAGACCAGGGAATAGCCGTCGTACGGGACGGCGTTGAACCGGACCATGCCCCACGCAATGAGCCGCGAAAGCCGGTAGTTGACCTCCGATTCGGAGAGCCCGGTTGCCTGCTCCAGGTTTTCGAGCGGCACCCACTCGTACCGCTTCATAAGGCGTTCCAGCGCCGCAAGGATTGCCTTCTCGTACTTGTGCAGGCCTCGGATCCGCTCCGGTGAGACGACCATGGTTGTTATGAGTGGTTATGCCCCGGACTATAAAATCATGGTCTCCGTAGCAGCCGCCGCCGTAACAGCACAACCTTAAACATCTCTCATTGTCCAGTACGAAATGAAATCCGGGGAGCCTTTATGCAGTGTGCAGCGTGCCGGCGGGAAGCGGTCGTCTTCCAGCCTTACTCGGGAAAACATCTCTGTCCTGTCCATTTCACCAAAGACTTCGAGGCAAAAGCAAAGCGTGCCATACGGAGGAACCGCTGGCTTTTGCCCGGCGACCATACCGCGGTCGTGCTCACGGGCGATGCTGCACAGGCCGCCCTTCTCGTATTCCTGCACAAACTCACCAGAGACCGGCGCGATGTCCGGCTCTCTGCCATCGTGATCGATGAGGGCACGGCCGGAGGAGCCGGTTATGCCCGGCAGGCTGCAGAACGCTGCGGTATCGGGATCTTTGCCGGATCCTTTGCGGAACGCTACGGAACCACCCGGGAACGGATTGTCCGGGATGAGGGAGCTGTTGCCGCCGGCCGGACCTGCCGGGTGCTTGCAGGCGATCTTGTTGCGGAGATCGCAGCCGCCAACGGGATCACCCGCATTGCCGTTGCCACAACGGTCGACGATCCGGCGACCCGGTTCTTCTCCGATCTTCTCAACGGAACCGTGGAACGGACCCTGTTTGCCGCAGAGACCGTCGGGCTCTTAAAAATCCCGGTTATACAGCCGTTTATGGACATCCCGAAAACGGAAGTGTACCGGTACGCGGAGCTCACTGGAGCCGGAACCGGCGATGCGGGGTCTTCTGCAACAGGGGAAGAGTCCGATGCGGAGGCTGTTCTCGCAGCCTACGACAACCGCCACCCCGCAACAAGATTCGCGCTCGCCAACCTGGCAAAGACTCTTGCGGGGATTGCCAAAACCGGCTCGCCATCTCGTGAGACCTGCCCGGTATACGGCAGTATCCGGGAAGGGAACGCCTGCCCGGCCTGTGCAATCCGGCAGAAATACACCGGGGGCTCCGGAAAATGACGGACAAGCGAAACATACTCTGGCGGGTCGTCCGCACCTCTTCCCGAATGCGGGTGCTCCTGTATTTCATCGCGTTTTTGTGCATCATCGCGATCTATACCACCGTATTCCATGCGGTCTACCCGCTCCTTGAGAACAAACCGATCGACTGGCCGCAGTCCTTCCTCTTTGTTATGGAAACAATCACGACAACAGGGTACGGCTGGCTCCTCCCGTTCAATAATCAGCTGACGATCCTGCTTGCAGCGGTCATGATGCTCACCGGGGTTATCATGATCTTCATGGTCATTCCCCTCCTGCTCACCCCGTATCTTGTCGCGATGCTCCGTTCCGCCCCGGCAAAGCGTACCCTCAAAACCCTCTACCACCACACCGTGATCGTTGGCGACGGGGAACTGACCCGTGCTCTGCTCGAAAGTCTTGCGCTCTCGGATCGCGAGGTCCTGATCGTGGAGGAAGACGAGGAGACCGCCCGCAAACTCGCCAAAAAACACCGGGGCGGGGCCTTTGTCATCTGGGGAAAGTACGATGACGAGCAGACCTGGGAGCAGGCATGGATAAAAAATGCGGACACGGTCATCATCTGCGAGGACGAGCGGACCACTGCAAGCATCATCCTCGGGCTCCGCGGCCTCACCCAGGCAAAGATCATAGCTATTGTTGACAAGCTCTCCTTTGATCGCTACCTCCGGTACGCGGGGGCCGATTATGTTCTCTCGCCCAAGCACGTGACCGGGCGGATCCTCGCCCGCCATGCGGTCCTAAATCCTGCTGGAGACACCGACCCCTCAATCCCCGGCCTTGACCGGCTCACCATCAATGCAGAAGGAGCCCCGGAAAAGATCCTCAGGCTGATCCACATCCCGGTCATGCCGGAGAGCAAGGCAACCGGGAAAAAACTTGGCGAACTTGACCTTTTTGGGAAGTACGGTATTCTCGTTCCCTTCCTCTGGAAAGCGGGGAGGTTTGTTTCCCGGCCGGATCCCGGGGAGACCATGGATACCACCACCTCCCTCTTTTTATTCGGCAGGGTGGAGTCCCTGCGCATGGCCGTCCACGAGGAGCTTGAGGTGAACACGGAGCAGATCGGTCATGCGGTCATTGCCGGGTACGGCGACGTGGGATCGGCTGCCTGTGCGGAGATGATCGCTTCCGGTGTCGCCTGCGTAGTTGTCGACGCCAAAAAATACGATGTCAACGAGGTCATCGGGAATGCCGAGGACGAAGAAGTGCTGCGGGGGGCGCGGATCGGCGAGGCCCGGTTCTGCATCGTTGCGGTAAACGACGATGCGGTCAACATCTTTACCACGCTCATGGCCCGCAACCTCAACCCGGGGATACGGATCCTTGCCCGGGCAAACGAGCCCGGATCCGTGGACAAGCTGTACCGGGCCGGGGCGGACTACGTGGCGCTCCTTCCGCGTATCGGGGGCCAGGCGGTGGGCAGGATCGTGCTTGCGGATACGGTTACGGTCCTCGTGGATCTCCCGGACGGCGAGATGGTAGTACTGAGGCGGGTGCATAAAAACGCGGTGACGGTCGGGAAGCTCGCGGCCAGCGGTGTGCGGATCCTTGGAATCGAGCGGACGGATGCCGCTGTCGTTGCGCCAAGAGCGGACGAGATCGCACATGCCGGAGATACGGTGGTGGCTGTCGGCAGCACCGATCAGTTAAAACAATTCATCCGCCAATGCTAACAACGGAGAAATAACCATGGCGCAGGAACTCGGGTGCAGGATGGGACAGGTCGAGCAGATGATCCGGTATGCCTACTGGAACAGCGGGTGCAAGGGTATCATCGTTGGGGTATCCGGCGGTGTTGACTCAGCGCTCGCGGCTGCGTTCTGCTGCCGGGCGGTGGGGCCGGAGAATGTGCTTGGCCTCTCGCTCCCGACATCGGTGAGCAACCCGCAGGACCTCGATGATGCAAAGGAACTCTGCGCCGGCCTAGGTATGGAACACCGGGCCGTGCCCATCGACCCCATGCTTGCGGCATTTAAGACCCTGCCCGGATTTACCGAAACTCCGTACCTGCTCGGGAACCTCATGGCCCGGATCCGGATGACGACGCTGTATTATTATGCAAACCGCGACCACCGGCTCGTCTGCGGGACGTCCAACAAGAGCGAGTACCTGCTCGGCTACTGCACGAAATACGGCGACAATGCCGCAGATTTCCAGCCGATTGTCCACCTCTACAAGACGGACGTGTACGAGATGGCACGCGAGGCAAAGATCCCGGAGCCGATTCTTTCCAAGAAACCCTCGGCAGGTCTCTGGGAGGGCCAGAGCGACGAGGGCGAGATCGGGCTCTCTTACCCCGAGATCGATGCAGCACTGGTGGCCCTTGAGGCGCACGGCTGGAAAGCAGAAAATCCTGCCGAGGAAAAAGTGCTTGCCCGGGTCCAGAAGAACGCCCACAAGCGTCTCGCGGCCCCTAATCTTTTAGGAACTTAAATAAAAAGGGCCGGGTATTTTTCCGGCTCGTTGAGGAACGCAAGGGCTTTGTGGTTCCCGACAAGCGTATAGATCGGGCTTTTAACAGAACCGCCGGCCGGAGACTGTCCTTCTCTTATGGAAATTTTCCGGAGCGCCGGTACCTCCGGATAATGAGGATTCTTTATGATTCTCCCGTCGCTCATCACGTAATATGCCGCCCCATGAAACGTCTCGTACTCTCCGTACTCGCTTGCAAATGCCGTGGAAACGAGGTTTGCCATTGCAAGCGTGGTGTCGTGCGAGGGGTTTAGCGTGACGTGCCCGTAGCCGGGCGGGATAATGACACAGGACCCGGCCAGGGCATCGATAAGGATGACATCGTCCAGCGTCCGGGACTGCAAAAGGAACTGTGCCTCCCCTTCGAGCACCTCGTAGAGCTCGGGATATCCCGTTCCTGCAGGATTGGCCGGGTGGTAATGCCCCTTGGTCTTGACACATTCACCGCAGAGATCGAGCGGGGGGATGACCGTGATATCGTACCGCAGGTTGTGATCGGAGAGCCAGCGTCGGTCCTCCTCGGATCGGGCAACATCGCGGTACATATAATAGAGTGGATCGGTGGCTGTGCAGGACGGATCTGCCAGAACGCTCCGCATCTCCCGGATTGTCCGGATCCCGGGCGCCGGAAGCGCCCCGTTCCAGGGTACGTTCACTGTTTCCTCCTGACGACAAGGAGATAGTATGCTGCAATGGCGATAATGCCGATAAGTACCACCGCAGCGATCGCCATCGGGACGATCGCGTCGGACGCCGGCCGTGGCACCACGTTCACCGGGGCCCGGAAGGTATCGGAGATCTGGCTGTTGTCGAGCGCATCGCGGTACCGTACTTCGGTATCGAGGGTATAGCTGCCCGGGGCTGCCGAAGAAGACGCGGAGATCGCGTACTGGGCGGCAGCCTTCCCGCCCGGCGGGATATCGCCGAGGTAGGCGGTCTGGTCGGAACTCGAGAACGGCTCGACTGCTGAGAGCCGGGCCTGCGCCTTGTAGGCCGTGACCGAGCCGAGGTTGGTGTACTCGACGGTAATCACGGAGGTTGTGCCCTGCGTGATGTTTGCCGGCGGCGAGGTGACCGCGAACGTGAGTTTACCGGCAACCGGCACGCCGATCGTCTCGGTTGACGAGGTTGCCGTGTCGCCTTCAGCGTTCGTGTAGGTTACGGCTACATCGACCGGGTAGCTCTGGGCCTGGGCATCGTTCGAGATTGCGACCTTGTACTGGCAGGTGACGATCCCGTTTCTCGGGAAGCTGCCGATATACACGCTGTCGTCGGTCGGGATTATGGCGCTGTTGCCGTTCCGGATTAACTTGACCGTTGCCTGTTTCCCGTCCTCGTACCCGGTATTCTTGATCGTCAGGTTGATCGTTCCTTCGGTTCCCACGACAAGGTTGCTGCCCGTGGCGTTGAGGACGTCAATTTTGACGACCGGTTTTATCTTTACGGTGAGCGGGATGACGGTGCTGACCTGCGTATACGTGTTCTCGATGGTCGTGGTGGTCGGCTGGTCGGAGAGCTGGTTGTCAAGGTACTTGTACGTGACCGTGAGCGGCAGCTGGTACTCACCGAGCGTTGCGTCCTGCGTGATCTTCGCGGTGAACTTTACCGTTGTTTTCCCGGGGCTTGCAAGGTCGCCTACCTGCTGCGGGTCGGTCTTGATGACAATCGGCGCTGTGCCGGCTCCGAGTCCGACTTTTACCAGTTTCGCGGTCGTGCCGGCATCTTCCGATGCTATCGTCCCGCGGTTGGTGAGTTCCAGCCAGTTCGTGCCGCCGTTCTGTAATACGACCGCGATCGTCGCGTCCTCGCCGGGCGAGTATTCGTTCGTGCCCCCGATATACGCCGTTATCTCCGGGCTCGCTCCCACATACTTCGTGGCGCACAGCGCCGGCGAAACGCAGATCGCGAGCCCGACGATAAGAATCAGAACAGGGATAACGGAAAATTTCATCGGGAATCACGCGCCGGTTGTGGTGGTACACATTTCTATCGGATCCTATAAAGCGATGTGAGCCTTCACGTCCCGCACGGCTGCGGACAGGACGACAATAAAAGATCTAATAATCCCGGATCTCGGCCATGTCCCGGATATCCATAAGACCCTTCATGGCCTGGGTCTTTACCCAGTACCCGTCTTCCCGCATCGCGGCCATGGGGTTGGTGCCCCCGACCGCGGCGATCGAGACATACTGCGGGCTGCCCGGGACGCCGAGCAGGGGAACGTTGGGGATGCCGACTTCGAGAATGCCGGTGAAACTGCTGTCCGCAAGTTCGTCGAGAACGGTTCCCACGAGGGGCTCTGCCTCCATGTGGAACTCGCGGATATTTGCAAGGATATTCCCCGAACCTTTCCGCATCACATTGTTTACCGAGGTGATCTGCTGGGAGATGAGAACCTGGAGCGGATCGATGGTCGTGTACTCGTAGAGGATGATGTGCGTGAACCGGACCGGGGCCCGCTGATCGATCTCGACAACACCCCCTCCGATGGGCTTTATCGGGACACCCCGCCGGATCAAAAGGCCGTCGAGCGTGATACTGCAGACCGTGGAGATGGCCGTGCACCCTTCCGGCACGACGTACCCGGAGACCTTTTCCCCGGAATGATAGAATTTTACCATCCCGCTTGCGGAAAGACCGGTCTTGTAGGCATCCTTTAAGATGGAGACAGCATATTCGAAGTCCTCGTTTTTCACGAGCGACAGGTTGAAGACAACCGTCCCGGTTCCCGCGGCAGGATCGTAGGTCACCCTCATCGCGTAATCGTCGATACTGTGATCCACAAATTTGAGGGGCCGCTTCATTGTAGTGATTTTTAAGTGATTGCAATAGAAAAATTGTTCTATAAGTCCAAGGTAATGCTTATATGATGGAACACGACATGCGGGAAAAAGCCAAGAATGCAATGAGGCTCATTCTTGAAGCGGCGAAATTCGAGGTGGAAGAGGTGGATGAGCCTTTGGATCTGTCCGCGGTCCGGGAAGGCGATTGCGTCCTTGTGCTCTGTTCAAACGATGCCGATCTAATAGCCCAGTTCGACAAAACCAATTACAGCCTGATGGTCGACGATCAAGAGATGACCTGCAAGAAACTGCTCTTTACGCTCGAAAAGGATGTCCCGACACAGAACTGCACCCAGTGGGGCGTTGACGAGTTCGTCCAGTACGCCGGCGAGGCCGTGCTCGCCGACATGGTGGGACAGGAACTCAAACTCGACCTCACCCCGGGTAAAGGCAAGGTAAAGAAAGCAACGGCTGCCGCAGCACCCGGCGCCGGCGGGGGTGCTG
>Ga0183101_1000531_pt1 | contig 45754 bp, 42 predicted proteins | sample Biomet3_FD_127790 | JGI IMG/M metagenome (GOLD analysis project Ga0183101, IMG submission 127790) | Microbial communities from bioreactor (seeded with sewage sludge) at LBNL, California, USA - Biofuel metagenome 3 | ecosystem: Engineered > Bioreactor > Anaerobic > Unclassified ... | reverse complement strand
GGGGTTTGAGGGCCAGTGATGTAAAAAACCACGCCAAGAGGTTAATTCATTGTTTATATTGATATGTTAGGTAATGCGTTTACAGTCGTCATGGAGACTGAGTGCCAATGAAACGCATACCGAGTAGACGGGTTTGAGGTCAATGGGGCAAAATCCCATCCTAAGTGTCACATTAGTTGATAAACCTATAACGTAAGTGAATTCTCATGCTAATAATGTGGTTATGATAAAAAAGCCTAAAGCCGTCATGATGAGGGAGCCAATGACGTGAACAAGTACTGACGTCAAAGCCCATATATAGTTGCCCGTCTGGAGTAATGCGAATATTTCAACAGAAAATGTAGAGAAAGTACTCAGACCTCCACAAAGACCCGTCGTTATCATTAATTTCCAAAAAGGATCAAGGTGTGGTTGTCGTAAAAAGTACGCCAACGCAGCACCAATAATTAATCCGGCAAGGAGGTTCACCACCAGTGTACCTGGAGGTAGATTTGGAAAAAGACTGTTAAAGCGTGTGGACAGTAACCAGCGGAGAGTGCATCCAACAGAACCGCCGATAATGACGGCAAAAAGCGATTTAATCATGTACCCCTCATAAAATAATTTTTTTAATCGTAACAATATCAGGACGTTTCCCATCTGGCTGACATTGTTAATATATAACCTTTGACTGCATGCAAGATAAAGGGAGGTGCTATTTATTTGACATTAATACCCTCGACAGTTGCTGAGCAGAAGCCCCCACAACAAGTGGCAGAATGACAACGCCTACGGTGGGTAGCGTTTTACCGGTGAATGCGCAACCAAGGAGTAACACCGCGTAGGTGACGACAATGCCAGTAAGCATAGAAATAATAAAAACGTGAGCTTTCATCATACCCCCTGAATAACCCCGACGTGTAAGCCGGGGTTATTGAAAAAATAAGATCATTTAAAGGCAGACTTTCCGGCAAATTGCGCCGATGAGCCCAACTCATCCTCAATTCTCATGAGCTGGTTGTATTTTTCGATACGCTCCCCCCTACACGGCGCCCCTGTTTTAAGATGGCCGGCGCGCATGGCTACTGTCATATCGGCAATAAAGCTGTCCACCGTTTCACCGCTGCGGTGAGAAATAAATGCACCCCAGTTATTGTCATGACAGAGTTGAACCGCGTCAAAAGTTTCACTCAGGGAACCAATCTGGTTGAGTTTAATCAATGCGGCGTTGGCAAGATTTTCATCGATACCACGCTGGATATATTTCACATTGGTCACAAACAGATCGTCCCCGACTAATTCCACCTGTTCCCCTAGCGTATCGTGCAGAATTTTCCATCCCGTCCAGTCATCCTCAGCGAGACCGTCTTCAATAAGGGCGATCGGGAAGTTTTTCACCAACGTTTGATAGTAGTTAGTCATTTCCTGTGAGGTCAGCTCGGCATTTTCAGTGTGCAGATGATATTTGCCGTCCCGGTAAAACTCACTTGAGGCCGGATCCATGCAGATTACAATGTCTTCACCAGGGCGGTATCCAGCTTTCTCAATGGCCAGCACAATTAGCTCCAGCGGTTCACGATTTGACGAAACAGCCGGTGCAAAACCGCCTTCATCCCCCACACCGGTAGACAGCCCCTTCTCAAGAAGAACCTGGCGAAGAGCCTGATATACTTCACTTCCCCAGCGCACAGCTTCCCTGAATGTTGGTGCTCCGCAAGGGGCTATCATGTACTCCTGGAAGTCAGCCCCCTGCCCGCGGGCATGAACACCTCCGTTAATAATGTTCATGCAGGGTACTGGCAGAAGGGTAGCCCCGATCCCCCCAAGGTAGCGGTACAAAGACGTATGAGATAGCTGAGCCGCCAGTCGCGATACGGCCAGTGACACGCCCAAAATAGCATTTGCCCCCAGGCGTGCTTTGTTGTCCGTTCCGTCAAGAGCAATCATAATGCTATCGATGCCACGCTGATCACGAACATCATGCCCCTTAAGGCTTTCAAAAATTTCGGAATTAACGCTTTCAATAGCGTTGAGAACACCCTTTCCGCCAAAGCGTGCTTTGTCACCGTCGCGGCGCTCAATGGCCTCACGCGAACCAGTACTCGCTCCGGAAGGGACTGAGGCTCTTGCCATCGCACCACACTGGGTTGTGACATCGACTTCTACCGTAGGGTTACCCCGTGAGTCCAGTATTTCACGGGCAACGATTTTCTCAATAATAAAGCTCATATAAACCTCGGGTATCAGTGAGTAATAATGTGTTTAATCAATACATCGACGGTCAGGTGGTTAATGAATTCAATTGAATGGGAGGAGAGTGTCCCGAATAGCCTGTTTTTGTGCCCCATAATGACCAGATCAATGCCAGCACCGGTGACGCAGGCTTCAACGTCCCGAAATCGGTTGATCGTAACAATTTCTTTTACATCAATGGGGAAACTGGCCGACTCCACTAACCGGCTTAACATAGCTTTTGCGGCAATGACGTCGGCAGACTGTCGGTCTTTGGTTAAAGAATCGGAGGCAATATCGAGTTCACGGTAATCCGAAGTGAGGTGACCAAGGGTGATCGCCGTTCCTTGCTCATGAAAATTTTGAGCAACACTCTGGAGCAGAAACTGGCCGTCCGACTCATCGCTGAGCAATATGAGAGCATGTTTATACATTGGCATTGATTACCTCGGGGACGTTGAAAGAGCATTCGTCAACCACGGCAGTATGTCCATTTTCCTGCTGATCATCCCGGGCAGGGACAAACTCGCGAAGCTGAGCGCATTATTTTCTGAGAAATATAACGTTGAGTTTTTTTGGAAAATATCTGTGACAGCCATCGCTGCAATATCAACCCCGCCGGACTGACCTTCTTCCTCAAGCGCGCTTAAAAGACCGGACAGGACTAAATCGACTTCGGACATGGCCGCGACTTCAATTTGTGACAACAGTACCGACAAGCCATTAATCTGGTAGCGCTTGGCATCCTTCATGATAAGGGTGCGGGGGCTTTGCCCCCGGATATCGGTTTTGGCAGCAAGTAACCCCTTAACAAACTGGTCATAGTTGAGCTTGCTGATGGCGATTAAAGCCTTTACGGCGGCAATATCATGCACGGTCGTCGTCGGTGAGCTGAGAGCAACTGTATCGCTCAGTATTGCCCCCAACATCAGGGTAGCCTGAGCGACAGAAATACTCAGTTGGTTTTCCAGAGTAAAAATTTGCCAGAGGATAGTGGCACAACATCCGACGGCGCGTATCCATACGTCCGGTGGGTTTTGTGTCATAACGGTACCCAGCCTGTGATGGTCAATGATGCCAACAATATTGCTGAGAGCTAAAGAAGGAGGCCCTTGCTCCGCATCGGTAAAGTCGACCAGCCAGACCTGCTTTCCACTCAGGTCTTCGTCAAGCAATCGAGGGGGGGCAACGCCAGCCTGCTGCAAAATGAATGCAGTTTCAGGGGTGATTTCGCCCAGCCGAAATGGGGTTGCAGACTTCCCAAGCATGGTTAACCAGTCTGCGGTGACAAGTGCACTACAGATACTGTCGCTGTCGGGGTTTTGATGACCAAAAACATAAATCATAGCGACACCTTTAAAATATAAGGTGAGCAATGCAGTAACGAATGACTATAAGGAATTTTTTTCATAACAGTACCTGACATACGTGCCTAAGGAGAAAAGCAAAAATGTATATCAGGCGTCATCATCCGGACTGGACAGCCCGGCGGTTGGGAAAGGTGGAACACCATCACCTTGGTAAAAATCATAGGTGAAAATCGCGATGTACGCAACAAAAGTTCCTGCATTTTCAGCCAGAGCTAAATCGCCAGAGCCTCCAAAAATTTTAAGGCTTCAATCTGTAGGATTACGTGTGAGCTTTTTTATTCTGAAATATGTTGCACGAGAAATACTGGTTTTTTTCATAACGATTTTAACTGGCGTATTTTGCTGGATCAGTTCCCGTGCTAATGCTGATTTTTGATGAGGCTTGCGTCCGAACTTAACGCCGGCAGCCATTGCGGCTATACGACCATCATTGGTACGCTCCAGAATGCGCTCTCGCTCAGCCTCTGCAACAGCGGCAAGGATCTGAATCACCATTTTCCCCATCGTGCCTTCAGTACTCAGTCCATTCTCCAAAAATCGAATGGCTATTCCCTTTTTATAGCAAGCATCAACAATGTGGATCATATCTGCGGTATTGCGGCCAAGCCGGTCCATTTTGGTACAAATGATGATGTCGTCTTTTTCCGCTCGGGCAAGTAGCCGTTGTAGTCCTTCGCGTTCGTCCGTGGCTCCCGACATCATATCAGTAAAAATTCGATCATTTCTGACACCTATAGATTTCAGCTCTGTGATCTGCGCCGTCAGTTTCTGATGGCTGGTTGATACTCTTGCATATCCCAGTAATGCCATATTAGTCTCACAAATCGATATTGATACTGCGTGGTATCATAAGGCATGAATCACGATTTTTGATACTTAAGTTTGAAGTCGTTTTGAGAAGTATCAAAACTTATAATATTTGAGATGGTTAAAAAAAGAACAGAACTCCCGTTTACGAAAGGATGCGCAATGAGTGATGACTTTCTTACCAGCGAACAGACAGAAAACTACGGTCGCTATGTGGCAGACCCAAATGAGGTTCAGCTGGCTCGGTATTTTCATCTGGATGAGCGTGACCTTGCTTTTATTAATCAGCGACGGGGAAAACATAACCGGCTGGGGATTGCACTTCAGCTGACTACGGCGCGCTTTCTGGGAACGTTTCTTCCTGATCCCCTTCAAATTCCCTCATTCATCCGTTTTTACATTGCGGCACAGTTGAACATCAGCCGACCAGAGATCCTTTCCCGGTATGCAGAAAGAGAAAATACCCGCTGGGAGCATCAGGGGCTTATCAAGCTCTATTATGATTATCATAATTTTGGTGATTTCCCCTGGTCATTCAGACTGAAGCGTTTGCTCTATACTCGCGCCTGGCTCAGCAATGAGCGTCCAGGTCTGCTGTTTGATTTTGCTACCGCATGGTTGCTGCAAAATAAGATCCTGCTACCCGCAGCCTCGACTCTGACAAGGCTGATTGGCGAAGTACGCGAACGGGCAAGTCGACGATTATGGCGAAGGCTGGCTTTGTTGCCTGACAGCTGGCAGAAAACACAACTGGACGGTTTACTTGAAATACCTGAAGGGCAGCGTATATCGGTGCTGGAGGAGATGCGAAAAGGTCCTGTCACTATCAGTGGGCCGTCATTTACAGACGCCCTGGCGCGATATACCCGACTGCGTAGCATGGAGTTTTCCCGGCTGAATTTCTCCGGTCTGCCTGCCATCCAGCTGCGGAATTTGGCCCGTTATGCCGGAATGGCTTCGGTGAAATACATTTCAAGAATGCCTGACGAACGGCGACTGGCCGTGCTTACTGCGTTTGTGAAAGCACAGGAAATTTCGGCGCTTGACGAGGCCGTGGATGTGCTGGATATGCTTATTCTGGATATCACGCGTTCTGCAAAAAATATCGGGCAGAAAAAGCGGCTCAGGACCCTGAAAGATCTTGATCGTGCCGCGCTATTAGGGGTCAGTTTGGAGATCGGAAATTTTTGTACGTTGAGCACATTATTCAACCAATTCGGATACGTAAGTGATTGATTTATCGTCAGTGGCTATCGCTTTTAGGTTGTCGCTCTTGCTGTATCGCATTTAGGTTATCCGATTAAGACAAAATCCCCTGAAAACGCTGTATAGCGCGGGAGTACACCCTATTGCTATAGGTAAGTCTGTTCAAAAAACAGGCTTACCGTACAATAATTCTCTATATCCAAACTGACCCCTATTACTGGCACGGGCATGCACGTTATTACTTGATGAGAACACCGATGAAGCAGCTCTGCGGCAGGCTATTTTTCGCCGCATACCAAAGGACAAACTGGCTGAATCCGTCGGCAAGGTAAATGAGCTGGCGCGCCCGCAAGATACTCATTTTCAGAATGAAATGGTGGAACAATATGGACGGGTGAAGCGCTTCCTGTCCGCGATGTTGCGTGACTTACACTTTCAGGCCGCCCCAGCCGGGGAGCACACGTTGTCAGCAATCCATTATCTGGCCGAACTGAGTGGCTCAAAAAAGCGAATTCTCGACGATGCACCAGAGCAAATCATTTCCGGCCCCTGGAAACGTCTGGTCTACGACAGAGATGGTCGAATTCTACGAGCGGGTTACTCGTTGTGCCTTCTCGAGCGCCTTCAGGATTCTTTGCGCCGTCGTGATCTCTGGCTGGAGAACAGTGACCGGTGGGGGGACCCGCGTCAAAAATTGCTTCAGGGAGCTGAATGGCAGGCACAACGCATCCCGGTATGTCGGGCGCTGGGTCATCCATCAGACGGAACTAAAGCAGCAGAACAACTGGCTACGCGGCTTGATGACACATGGAAATCAGTGGCTTCACGTTTTGCCTGCAACGCAGCGGTCAGCATAAGCAATGAAGGTAAGCATCCCTCACTGACGATTAGCAATCTGGATAAACTGGATGAGCCACCGGCACGGATACAACTGAATCACCGGATAAGGGAACTGATCCCTCCGGTTGATCTGACTGAGCTGTTGCTTGAAATAGATGCCCGAACCGGTTTTACCCGCGAATTCAGCCACGTCAGTGAATCAGGTGCTCGGGCGCAGGATCTCCAGGTCAGTCTGTGCGCAACACTGCTGGCAGAAGCCTGCAATATAGGGCATGAACCCCTGATAAAGCATAATATTCCCGCGCTTACTCGCCATCGTCTGAGCTGGGTTAAACAAAATTATCTCAGGGCAGAAACGCTGGTCAGCGCTAATGCACGGCTGGTTGATTTTCAGTCCACGCTGCCGCTCGCGGGGTACTGGGGAGGTGGTGAGGTTGCCTCCGCAGATGGTATGCGTTTTGTCACACCGGTTAAAACGGTTAATTCCGGACCAAATCGTAAATACTTTGGTTCAGGACGCGGTATCACCTGGTACAACTTCGTCTCCGATCAATACTCCGGTTTCCATGGCATTGTAGTTCCCGGGACGCTTCGTGATTCCATCTTTGTACTGGAAGGGCTTCTGGAGCAGCAGACCGGGCTGAATCCGGTAGAAATTATGACGGACACGGCAGGATCCAGCGATATCATTTTTGGCCTGTTCTGGTTACTGGGCTACCAGTTTTCCCCTCGTCTGGCCGATGCAGGCGGGGCGATATTCTGGCGGGCAGATAAAACGGCACATTATGGTGCCCTGAATGAGCTGGCCCGGGGATGTGTTGAACTGTCAAAAATAGAATCCCAATGGGATGAAATGATGCGAATGGCGGGCTCACTGAAGCTTGGGACCATCCATGCATCAGAGCTTATTCGTTCACTGTTGAGAAGTAGCCGACCATCTGGTCTGGCTCAGGCGATTATGGAAGTGGGCCGGGTCAACAAGACGTTGTATCTTCTAAACTATATCGATGATGAGGATTACCGGCGTCGGATCCTCACTCAGCTCAACCGGGGAGAAGGACGTCATGCCGTGGCTCGAGCTATTTGCTACGGGCAACGCGGCGAGATCAGAAAACGCTACCGTGAGGGACAAGAAGATCAATTGGGTGCTCTGGGCCTGGTGACCAATGCGGTTGTGTTGTGGAACACGCTTTACATGCAGGAGGCGTTGTCACATCTTCGCAAATCGGGGGAAACACCTGAAGAGGAGCATCTGGCAAGATTATCCCCGCTGATACATGGCCATATAAATATGCTGGGGCATTACACGTTTTCGTTACCGGAAGATATTCTGAAGGGCGAGTTAAGACCGTTAAATTTCAATACAAACAATGAATTAACCTCTTAGCGTGGTTTTTTACATCATTGGACCTCGAACCCCTCAATTACCTTATAGAGGGATTTTTCTTGTAAAACAGAAGCATCCACTAAACACCCAACGGACTTTATAAAATTTTCGATACAACTTCTCATCATTAGATTTGCTGGTTTATATGCTCCATTAATTATTAAGAACATAGACGTACCTAAATCAGATGAAGACTCACGCAAACGAAGCATAGCATTTTCATCAACTTGATCTTTTGAAAAATGATGCATGCAATAGACAAGACACATGAAGGAGTAATATCTTTTGTGTATCAAACTAAATTTACCTAAGAGGCTTTTATCATCAAAAACACTTTTAAGATTATAGTTTGAAAAAAAACAAATGAATTCATTGAAATCATTCCTCATATCACGAGACATGATTACTCCTTATTGAATATTTCTTTTATTACATTATTCCAATCATACGCCTCGTTATTAGACGTTGAACGCACCTTTCTCTCTTTTATCTTACTTAAGATTAATGGGTCATTAGACATAGTGTTTACTATGTTATAAGCTTTTTCAAGTTCAATGGAGTTTTTCTCATGGATATCACAGACAATTATCCCGATCATTTCCTCTCTAGACCTTTTCTCTGGGCGAGAAATTGTTACCCCTAAGCTTTTAGCAAAGTCATCTATATCTTTATTTTTCAAAAAAAGGTCTTTATCTAGAAGTATTTTAGGAAGGTATCCAGCCAAAAAACCCTTCATCTCATCCTTTGATGAGACAGATCTATCGGTGAGGCTATCATTTGTGATGCCTTCTACAATATCAATAAAATTAGACCTAGAGAATTTTTTAGATATCCAGGAAAACTCTTCTAGAAAGCTAACAAGTTGCTTTATGTCTTTATATGATAATTTCTTATTCATCATCAGAAATCCTCACGAGAAGCTCATCAACGATCTTGGACAACGATAGCTTCATATCGTTATCGCCTAGATCATTTATAAAAAGCCCTTTTGTTTGATTCCTTGCTAGGACTGTTCTTTTTTGGAGGTATGCTTTAAATATCTTACTTTTCCAAGTTTTGTGTTTACTGAAGAATGATCGACTCTCACTATAGAGATTGCTAGTACCATCTACCATGTTAAATACAATACCGGCACACTCAATTTTCAAATCGAAGTTTTCTCTTTTCTCGCTAATTATACTATCTAATAAATCTATCCCGGTTATAGATAACGGGTCTGGCTTAACGGGTATAAGATAATAATTTGAAGCTATCAATGCGCTTGACATCCAGACAGATGGTGTAGGTGGTGTGTCTATTATGACATAGTCATAATCATCCTCCCTCAATTTTAGATACTTCTTCAGTCTATTTTCCACCCCTTCACCTGGCTTCATTTCTATCTTATACAACCCTAGACTTCCGGGTATTATATGAAAATTGCCTTTAACCACTATGGGTTTAATGTCCTTCAGTTCTTTAGGTGTGTTTTCAGATGGCCCGGATATTGTTGATAGTTTTATTTTTGAATTATAAAAAACATCACATATCGTATCCCCACCATTTTTCATATGAGTTACATAATTGACGGTATTAATAACACACTGAGTTGCATTGAATTGAGGATCTATATCAACAAGCAATACCTTTTGCCCCAGCCTCTCAGATAGATGCTGGGCAACATTTGTAGCCATAGTTGACTTGCCAACGCCACCTTTCATATTTATGAAACTAATTACTTTCAATCTTCTTTCTCCTAAAGTAAGTTCTTCTGCTTATTCCCATTTCAACCCAAGGCTCTCCAATATTTGGACGGCCACCACCACGACTTTTCTTACCTCGCATTGATTGAATTGAAGAACTATGAGTCTTTCTTACATACTCTTCGAAATAACCTTTTGTAAAATTGTCTATAGTCCACTTAGCAATGCTTTTGGCTATCCCTTTAACTTCACCTTCATCAAGTGGTGAGTTAAATTGGAGATTATAGGCATTCGCCCTTTCATAACACGCTATTAGCCAACACTCATACTCAGGCCACCCCTGACGAATGGCGCGATATGCCCACTTGCGGGTTTTATCGAAAAGCATGCAGTTACGGCCTAAGCCATAATCGGATACGATTTCTTTGTCGTTCGCGGCGTTCAAGTCAAGCGAGTCAGCCAGCCAGTCCAACGTGTAGAGCTCCGGCTGCCAGACGGCAATTTTCCAGTGACCGTGGTTCGGATTCTTGCAGATTAGTCCCGAATACCCCACGTCAGCGTCCAGTTTTTTACGTAGCGCACTCTCTACGGCGGCGGCGTACTTCAGCGGCTTCATTTTTCCGTCGGGTGCTGTGCGTATCGAGGTTTTCAGCGCATAGAGCAGGTGGGCATGACCGTTTTCTGGGTTAGTGATGCTCAGCGTGGGCGCGGGCGCGTTACGGTCGCTCCAGTCAATGGCGGCACCGACGCGATCAACATCAAAACCGAGCCAGAACATGGCGTGAGGCTGGTTGAACTGGATATATTTCGCCAGAATCGCGCGCTCTTTTCCCGCGATGCGTACACCAAAATGCAGATCGTCCGAAAAGTACGGCTTGTTAGGTAAGCGGTCGTTGAACAGGTCGAGGGCTGGGTTAGTCACTCACGCCAGCGCTTATGGCGGGCTGTTGTCTTGCACTCTGCATGTGCTAATATCCTTCTTAGGTTTTATGCCTAGCCCTGATTGATCATGTATCTTCCGCCAAGTTGAGCACATGATTATCGGGGCTTTGTTTTTTCTGCCGTTAAAGTTACACGCGAACGGCGGCTTCTGTCGAATCCTTCCGTCATAAAGCCTTAATGTGAGGCAAGTTCCTGAAAGAATTTAGGGTTGGCCTGTATGGTCGCCAGCACCTTTGCCGCCAGTCCGGTCGGATTACGTCTGCCTGTTTCCCAGCTTTTGATAGTATCGAGGCTGGTGCCGAGCACCTTCGCCATTTCATCCTGCGTCACGTTAAGCTGGGCGCGAAGTGCCTTCACGTCTGCCAGTTCATAGCGTGTGACGCGGGCAGGCGCTTTAACGCCATTTTTGATCTCGACGGCTTCTTCCAGAGACGCTTTCAGTTCATCAAAAAAACTCATGCTACACCTCGTCTTTCAGTAGTTTGGTCAGCTTTTTCAGGTCGGCTTTTTCGGCGTCCGTCAGGCTGTCTTTGGTGCTTTTCGGGTAGGCCATCACCAGATAGATAATTTCCTCGGTGGCCAGAAAGTAAATCACCCGCGCACTGCCGCTTTTCCCCTGTGTGCCGGTCGCCATTCTGATTTTTCGCAGCCCGCCGGTTTGCCTGATGAGATCGCCTTTGTCCGGTGATTCAATCAGCGCTTTCTGGAGCTCTTTGAGCTCGTCGTCCGTGGCGATGTGCTTTATCTGACGGGTAAACATCGGCGTTTCGATAAACTCTATCGCATGGCTCACTGTGTCATTCCCTTTGCATTATTAATGTACATTGTACACCAAAATTATATTACGTCTACGTGGGGCATCCCGCATGAGCGGTGCTAAAGCGTCGGTCCGTGGTAGCGGGTGCGCTGCTTTTCCAGTTGCAGCTGGTGTTCATGCTGTTTTACGAGCGCATTAACCGGCTGAGATTGCTGCTCAAGCTCTCGACCTGACCGCGCAAGCTGTTCACCTGATTGCTCAAGTGCTGACACGCCCTGTCGCTGCGGTTCAGTGCCTGTGAGGTAGTCTCGAACATGTGCTGCAAACTGCTGTAGCTTTCCTGCCACGCCTGATGCTGTTGCTCGTAGCTGGCCTGTAAGCTCTCTAAGGCGCTCAGAAGCTGTTTTTCCATTTCGGTCATGGTTTTCTCTGTCCTGTGGGTCAAAATCGTTCAGGAGCGTTTCTGTGCGTTCTGGCGGGGTTATTTCGCGGTGAACTTCACCACCGTGTTGCCAGCCGTTGAGGTGTAGGTTTCCACGCCATGTGCTTTCACCGGCAGCACCACCAGATAGCCGTTCTTCTGGCTGTCGTCGCTGTAGATCGTCACCCCAGCGCCGCTTTTCGCTTTCAGGCTCGCCAGCTGCTGGCTGTAGCCGTCGATGTCGCTCAGGCGTGAGCTGATGATCTGCCCCTGAAGCCAGATTATCCCGCTCAGGATGCCAATCAGGAGCGCGGCGCAGACCACTATCCAGATCAGCGCGGTGGTAGCCGTAGCTCTGACCATGCCCGTCAGTCTGCCGTTCTGTTCGCGGATAGCGTTGCTGATGCTCTGCGAGCTTGATTGCAGTTCCGCGCTGATAGACGTTTCCAGCCTCCCGAACTCTCGCTTCACGCTCTGCTCGGTATCCTGCGCTTGCTGCTTCGATTTCTCCTCGAAGCCCTTCGCCAAATTTAAAATCTCGCTCATAAATCATTCCTTTCAGCCGGATGTTTCTGCCGCCTGACGGGTCGGCAATACTGATGCTACTTTTGGTTTCCCGCGCCACGGTGAGACCAATGCTCTCGAGCTGAGTCACCACATCCTGCCGGCTGCGTATCACGCCGTGTGCCATCAGGTTCATCAGGCCGGCGGTCAGCTTTTCCGCTGCCTGCTGTTTGTCTCGCGGCAGGTCGCTGGCCTGCGTCAGCGGGCGGCGATAGGCTGGATCATTGGGATCACGCAATCCTAGCCGGTCGTTGGTCAGTGTCTGCCAGGCATTAACTCTGGGACGGTCGGCGCGGTCAAAGTAGGGTTGCAGCCGTTTCCCGCTCTGTAATTCGATGTTCGGGATCACGAAGTTCAGCTCGAGGCGGCCTTTATCCTGATGCTCAACCCACAGACAGGCGTACTGGTCTTTGTCGAGACCGGTCATCAATGTCTGTTCCCATTCGTCCATCAGCCGCGCTTTTTCTGGCTCTGCAATGTCGGCCTCCTGAAAGGACAGCACGCCGGAGGTGTAGGCGCGGGCAAAGTCACAGCCGTCAATCAGTTCCCGGGTACGTTCGGCATCTCCCCTCAGAACGCGGGCGTCACTACGCTGGCGATCTTTGCCCAGCAGGTAATCAACGGGACCACTGCCCGAACCGGCACCGCGTGAGTGAATTTTAACGATCACGGTGCTGCTCCAGAAGTTCACTGAGATTGCGGTCGAGGCTGTTTAAAACAGCAAGTAGGGAAACACGCTCAGTGGTGTTCAGTCCGTCGAGCTGGTTAAGGCGGCGGGCGATCTGGTTGAGGTTGTTGCCTATACCGCTAACCTGTCGCAGCAGTTCGGGCGCCACATCAGGCAGACGGCGCTTTCGGGCAGTGTGTTCTCCCAGACCGAGCTGACGCAGCCATTCGGCCAGATGCGTTCGGTCACACCGGTCGATAAGACGCTGATGCTCTGAGTCAGTCAGGCGGATTTTAATCTCTCTCGTGCGCTTTTCCATTCTCACTCCGCTGAGAAATATTCGCACCCAAAGTGCGAAAGTTTCGCAGCGGATGCCCGGGGTTTCGGGGGGCGGCGAGCCCCCTGAACCAGTCACAGACGGCACCTCGTAGAGGGGACGCTGTGTGTACTGGCTTAAAGTACAGTGGAGTATGTCAGATTCTGTGCTGGCTGCAAAAAAAAAGCCCCCAAGTAAGGAGGGCTGTTATCTGATATAGGTTGTTTAGTGCCACGAGAGGTGTCACTCAGGTGGGGTGTGCAGTGATGCTCTTTGAGATGCTGTTAGGCTGTCTAAAATTTTATCTCTGTACTCTGTTGCGAGAGAGAAAAAGATTCCCGGGTAAATGCATATGGTTATGTAAATCATTGATTTAACTATTTTATCAATGACTATTGAAAGCTCCTCTATTTTATCGGCAGTAATGGTCGGGAATACGTTTAAAGCATTCACATGCGCCATTTCTTTTTCTGTTGCGGTGTGAACATGGCTGCAAAGTAGTCCATATTCTGTTTTAAGATTCTCATAGAACTTTCTGTTTTTTCCTAAAACAGGATGTTTCCCTGAGTTATCAATGGGGTTTGAGGGCCAGTGATGTAAAAAACCACGCCAAGAGGTTAATTCATTGTTTATATTGATATGTTAGGTAATGCGTTTACAGTCGTCATGGAGACTGAGTGCCAATGAAACGCATACCGAGTAGACGGGTTTGAGGTCAATGGGGCAAAATCCCATCCTAAGTGTCACATTAGTTGATAAACCTATAACGTAAGTGAATTCTCATGCTAATAATGTGGTTATGATAAAAAAGCCTAAAGCCGTCATGATGAGGGAGCCAATGACGTGAACAAGTACTGACGTCAAAGCCCATATATAGTTGCCCGTCTGGAGTAATGCGAATATTTCAACAGAAAATGTAGAGAAAGTACTCAGACCTCCACAAAGACCCGTCGTTATCATTAATTTCCAAAAAGGATCAAGGTGTGGTTGTCGTAAAAAGTACGCCAACGCAGCACCAATAATTAATCCGGCAAGGAGGTTCACCACCAGTGTACCTGGAGGTAGATTTGGAAAAAGACTGTTAAAGCGTGTGGACAGTAACCAGCGGAGAGTGCATCCAACAGAACCGCCGATAATGACGGCAAAAAGCGATTTAATCATGTACCCCTCATAAAATAATTTTTTTAATCGTAACAATATCAGGACGTTTCCCATCTGGCTGACATTGTTAATATATAACCTTTGACTGCATGCAAGATAAAGGGAGGTGCTATTTATTTGACATTAATACCCTCGACAGTTGCTGAGCAGAAGCCCCCACAACAAGTGGCAGAATGACAACGCCTACGGTGGGTAGCGTTTTACCGGTGAATGCGCAACCAAGGAGTAACACCGCGTAGGTGACGACAATGCCAGTAAGCATAGAAATAATAAAAACGTGAGCTTTCATCATACCCCCTGAATAACCCCGACGTGTAAGCCGGGGTTATTGAAAAAATAAGATCATTTAAAGGCAGACTTTCCGGCAAATTGCGCCGATGAGCCCAACTCATCCTCAATTCTCATGAGCTGGTTGTATTTTTCGATACGCTCCCCCCTACACGGCGCCCCTGTTTTAAGATGGCCGGCGCGCATGGCTACTGTCATATCGGCAATAAAGCTGTCCACCGTTTCACCGCTGCGGTGAGAAATAAATGCACCCCAGTTATTGTCATGACAGAGTTGAACCGCGTCAAAAGTTTCACTCAGGGAACCAATCTGGTTGAGTTTAATCAATGCGGCGTTGGCAAGATTTTCATCGATACCACGCTGGATATATTTCACATTGGTCACAAACAGATCGTCCCCGACTAATTCCACCTGTTCCCCTAGCGTATCGTGCAGAATTTTCCATCCCGTCCAGTCATCCTCAGCGAGACCGTCTTCAATAAGGGCGATCGGGAAGTTTTTCACCAACGTTTGATAGTAGTTAGTCATTTCCTGTGAGGTCAGCTCGGCATTTTCAGTGTGCAGATGATATTTGCCGTCCCGGTAAAACTCACTTGAGGCCGGATCCATGCAGATTACAATGTCTTCACCAGGGCGGTATCCAGCTTTCTCAATGGCCAGCACAATTAGCTCCAGCGGTTCACGATTTGACGAAACAGCCGGTGCAAAACCGCCTTCATCCCCCACACCGGTAGACAGCCCCTTCTCAAGAAGAACCTGGCGAAGAGCCTGATATACTTCACTTCCCCAGCGCACAGCTTCCCTGAATGTTGGTGCTCCGCAAGGGGCTATCATGTACTCCTGGAAGTCAGCCCCCTGCCCGCGGGCATGAACACCTCCGTTAATAATGTTCATGCAGGGTACTGGCAGAAGGGTAGCCCCGATCCCCCCAAGGTAGCGGTACAAAGACGTATGAGATAGCTGAGCCGCCAGTCGCGATACGGCCAGTGACACGCCCAAAATAGCATTTGCCCCCAGGCGTGCTTTGTTGTCCGTTCCGTCAAGAGCAATCATAATGCTATCGATGCCACGCTGATCACGAACATCATGCCCCTTAAGGCTTTCAAAAATTTCGGAATTAACGCTTTCAATAGCGTTGAGAACACCCTTTCCGCCAAAGCGTGCTTTGTCACCGTCGCGGCGCTCAATGGCCTCACGCGAACCAGTACTCGCTCCGGAAGGGACTGAGGCTCTTGCCATCGCACCACACTGGGTTGTGACATCGACTTCTACCGTAGGGTTACCCCGTGAGTCCAGTATTTCACGGGCAACGATTTTCTCAATAATAAAGCTCATATAAACCTCGGGTATCAGTGAGTAATAATGTGTTTAATCAATACATCGACGGTCAGGTGGTTAATGAATTCAATTGAATGGGAGGAGAGTGTCCCGAATAGCCTGTTTTTGTGCCCCATAATGACCAGATCAATGCCAGCACCGGTGACGCAGGCTTCAACGTCCCGAAATCGGTTGATCGTAACAATTTCTTTTACATCAATGGGGAAACTGGCCGACTCCACTAACCGGCTTAACATAGCTTTTGCGGCAATGACGTCGGCAGACTGTCGGTCTTTGGTTAAAGAATCGGAGGCAATATCGAGTTCACGGTAATCCGAAGTGAGGTGACCAAGGGTGATCGCCGTTCCTTGCTCATGAAAATTTTGAGCAACACTCTGGAGCAGAAACTGGCCGTCCGACTCATCGCTGAGCAATATGAGAGCATGTTTATACATTGGCATTGATTACCTCGGGGACGTTGAAAGAGCATTCGTCAACCACGGCAGTATGTCCATTTTCCTGCTGATCATCCCGGGCAGGGACAAACTCGCGAAGCTGAGCGCATTATTTTCTGAGAAATATAACGTTGAGTTTTTTTGGAAAATATCTGTGACAGCCATCGCTGCAATATCAACCCCGCCGGACTGACCTTCTTCCTCAAGCGCGCTTAAAAGACCGGACAGGACTAAATCGACTTCGGACATGGCCGCGACTTCAATTTGTGACAACAGTACCGACAAGCCATTAATCTGGTAGCGCTTGGCATCCTTCATGATAAGGGTGCGGGGGCTTTGCCCCCGGATATCGGTTTTGGCAGCAAGTAACCCCTTAACAAACTGGTCATAGTTGAGCTTGCTGATGGCGATTAAAGCCTTTACGGCGGCAATATCATGCACGGTCGTCGTCGGTGAGCTGAGAGCAACTGTATCGCTCAGTATTGCCCCCAACATCAGGGTAGCCTGAGCGACAGAAATACTCAGTTGGTTTTCCAGAGTAAAAATTTGCCAGAGGATAGTGGCACAACATCCGACGGCGCGTATCCATACGTCCGGTGGGTTTTGTGTCATAACGGTACCCAGCCTGTGATGGTCAATGATGCCAACAATATTGCTGAGAGCTAAAGAAGGAGGCCCTTGCTCCGCATCGGTAAAGTCGACCAGCCAGACCTGCTTTCCACTCAGGTCTTCGTCAAGCAATCGAGGGGGGGCAACGCCAGCCTGCTGCAAAATGAATGCAGTTTCAGGGGTGATTTCGCCCAGCCGAAATGGGGTTGCAGACTTCCCAAGCATGGTTAACCAGTCTGCGGTGACAAGTGCACTACAGATACTGTCGCTGTCGGGGTTTTGATGACCAAAAACATAAATCATAGCGACACCTTTAAAATATAAGGTGAGCAATGCAGTAACGAATGACTATAAGGAATTTTTTTCATAACAGTACCTGACATACGTGCCTAAGGAGAAAAGCAAAAATGTATATCAGGCGTCATCATCCGGACTGGACAGCCCGGCGGTTGGGAAAGGTGGAACACCATCACCTTGGTAAAAATCATAGGTGAAAATCGCGATGTACGCAACAAAAGTTCCTGCATTTTCAGCCAGAGCTAAATCGCCAGAGCCTCCAAAAATTTTAAGGCTTCAATCTGTAGGATTACGTGTGAGCTTTTTTATTCTGAAATATGTTGCACGAGAAATACTGGTTTTTTTCATAACGATTTTAACTGGCGTATTTTGCTGGATCAGTTCCCGTGCTAATGCTGATTTTTGATGAGGCTTGCGTCCGAACTTAACGCCGGCAGCCATTGCGGCTATACGACCATCATTGGTACGCTCCAGAATGCGCTCTCGCTCAGCCTCTGCAACAGCGGCAAGGATCTGAATCACCATTTTCCCCATCGTGCCTTCAGTACTCAGTCCATTCTCCAAAAATCGAATGGCTATTCCCTTTTTATAGCAAGCATCAACAATGTGGATCATATCTGCGGTATTGCGGCCAAGCCGGTCCATTTTGGTACAAATGATGATGTCGTCTTTTTCCGCTCGGGCAAGTAGCCGTTGTAGTCCTTCGCGTTCGTCCGTGGCTCCCGACATCATATCAGTAAAAATTCGATCATTTCTGACACCTATAGATTTCAGCTCTGTGATCTGCGCCGTCAGTTTCTGATGGCTGGTTGATACTCTTGCATATCCCAGTAATGCCATATTAGTCTCACAAATCGATATTGATACTGCGTGGTATCATAAGGCATGAATCACGATTTTTGATACTTAAGTTTGAAGTCGTTTTGAGAAGTATCAAAACTTATAATATTTGAGATGGTTAAAAAAAGAACAGAACTCCCGTTTACGAAAGGATGCGCAATGAGTGATGACTTTCTTACCAGCGAACAGACAGAAAACTACGGTCGCTATGTGGCAGACCCAAATGAGGTTCAGCTGGCTCGGTATTTTCATCTGGATGAGCGTGACCTTGCTTTTATTAATCAGCGACGGGGAAAACATAACCGGCTGGGGATTGCACTTCAGCTGACTACGGCGCGCTTTCTGGGAACGTTTCTTCCTGATCCCCTTCAAATTCCCTCATTCATCCGTTTTTACATTGCGGCACAGTTGAACATCAGCCGACCAGAGATCCTTTCCCGGTATGCAGAAAGAGAAAATACCCGCTGGGAGCATCAGGGGCTTATCAAGCTCTATTATGATTATCATAATTTTGGTGATTTCCCCTGGTCATTCAGACTGAAGCGTTTGCTCTATACTCGCGCCTGGCTCAGCAATGAGCGTCCAGGTCTGCTGTTTGATTTTGCTACCGCATGGTTGCTGCAAAATAAGATCCTGCTACCCGCAGCCTCGACTCTGACAAGGCTGATTGGCGAAGTACGCGAACGGGCAAGTCGACGATTATGGCGAAGGCTGGCTTTGTTGCCTGACAGCTGGCAGAAAACACAACTGGACGGTTTACTTGAAATACCTGAAGGGCAGCGTATATCGGTGCTGGAGGAGATGCGAAAAGGTCCTGTCACTATCAGTGGGCCGTCATTTACAGACGCCCTGGCGCGATATACCCGACTGCGTAGCATGGAGTTTTCCCGGCTGAATTTCTCCGGTCTGCCTGCCATCCAGCTGCGGAATTTGGCCCGTTATGCCGGAATGGCTTCGGTGAAATACATTTCAAGAATGCCTGACGAACGGCGACTGGCCGTGCTTACTGCGTTTGTGAAAGCACAGGAAATTTCGGCGCTTGACGAGGCCGTGGATGTGCTGGATATGCTTATTCTGGATATCACGCGTTCTGCAAAAAATATCGGGCAGAAAAAGCGGCTCAGGACCCTGAAAGATCTTGATCGTGCCGCGCTATTAGGGGTCAGTTTGGAGATCGGAAATTTTTGTACGTTGAGCACATTATTCAACCAATTCGGATACGTAAGTGATTGATTTATCGTCAGTGGCTATCGCTTTTAGGTTGTCGCTCTTGCTGTATCGCATTTAGGTTATCCGATTAAGACAAAATCCCCTGAAAACGCTGTATAGCGCGGGAGTACACCCTATTGCTATAGGTAAGTCTGTTCAAAAAACAGGCTTACCGTACAATAATTCTCTATATCCAAACTGACCCCTATTACTGGCACGGGCATGCACGTTATTACTTGATGAGAACACCGATGAAGCAGCTCTGCGGCAGGCTATTTTTCGCCGCATACCAAAGGACAAACTGGCTGAATCCGTCGGCAAGGTAAATGAGCTGGCGCGCCCGCAAGATACTCATTTTCAGAATGAAATGGTGGAACAATATGGACGGGTGAAGCGCTTCCTGTCCGCGATGTTGCGTGACTTACACTTTCAGGCCGCCCCAGCCGGGGAGCACACGTTGTCAGCAATCCATTATCTGGCCGAACTGAGTGGCTCAAAAAAGCGAATTCTCGACGATGCACCAGAGCAAATCATTTCCGGCCCCTGGAAACGTCTGGTCTACGACAGAGATGGTCGAATTCTACGAGCGGGTTACTCGTTGTGCCTTCTCGAGCGCCTTCAGGATTCTTTGCGCCGTCGTGATCTCTGGCTGGAGAACAGTGACCGGTGGGGGGACCCGCGTCAAAAATTGCTTCAGGGAGCTGAATGGCAGGCACAACGCATCCCGGTATGTCGGGCGCTGGGTCATCCATCAGACGGAACTAAAGCAGCAGAACAACTGGCTACGCGGCTTGATGACACATGGAAATCAGTGGCTTCACGTTTTGCCTGCAACGCAGCGGTCAGCATAAGCAATGAAGGTAAGCATCCCTCACTGACGATTAGCAATCTGGATAAACTGGATGAGCCACCGGCACGGATACAACTGAATCACCGGATAAGGGAACTGATCCCTCCGGTTGATCTGACTGAGCTGTTGCTTGAAATAGATGCCCGAACCGGTTTTACCCGCGAATTCAGCCACGTCAGTGAATCAGGTGCTCGGGCGCAGGATCTCCAGGTCAGTCTGTGCGCAACACTGCTGGCAGAAGCCTGCAATATAGGGCATGAACCCCTGATAAAGCATAATATTCCCGCGCTTACTCGCCATCGTCTGAGCTGGGTTAAACAAAATTATCTCAGGGCAGAAACGCTGGTCAGCGCTAATGCACGGCTGGTTGATTTTCAGTCCACGCTGCCGCTCGCGGGGTACTGGGGAGGTGGTGAGGTTGCCTCCGCAGATGGTATGCGTTTTGTCACACCGGTTAAAACGGTTAATTCCGGACCAAATCGTAAATACTTTGGTTCAGGACGCGGTATCACCTGGTACAACTTCGTCTCCGATCAATACTCCGGTTTCCATGGCATTGTAGTTCCCGGGACGCTTCGTGATTCCATCTTTGTACTGGAAGGGCTTCTGGAGCAGCAGACCGGGCTGAATCCGGTAGAAATTATGACGGACACGGCAGGATCCAGCGATATCATTTTTGGCCTGTTCTGGTTACTGGGCTACCAGTTTTCCCCTCGTCTGGCCGATGCAGGCGGGGCGATATTCTGGCGGGCAGATAAAACGGCACATTATGGTGCCCTGAATGAGCTGGCCCGGGGATGTGTTGAACTGTCAAAAATAGAATCCCAATGGGATGAAATGATGCGAATGGCGGGCTCACTGAAGCTTGGGACCATCCATGCATCAGAGCTTATTCGTTCACTGTTGAGAAGTAGCCGACCATCTGGTCTGGCTCAGGCGATTATGGAAGTGGGCCGGGTCAACAAGACGTTGTATCTTCTCAACTATATCGATGATGAGGATTACCGGCGTCGGATCCTCACTCAGCTCAACCGGGGAGAAGGACGCCATGCAGTGGCTCGAGCCATTTGCTACGGACAACGTGGTGAGATTAGAAAACGCTACCGTGAAGGGCAGGAAGATCAACTCGGTGCTCTGGGTCTGGTGACCAATGCGGTTGTGCTGTGGAATACACTTTACATGCAGGAGGCGTTGTCACATCTTCGCAAATCGGGGGAAACACCTGAAGAGGAGCATCTGGCAAGATTATCGCCGCTGATACATGGCCATATAAATATGCTGGGACATTATACGTTTTCGTTACCGGAAGATATTCTGAAGGGCGAGTTAAGACCATTAAATTTGAATACAAACAATGAATTAACCTCTTAGCGTGGTTTTTTACATCATTGGACCTCGAACCCCGTTCTCAAATTTTGAACTTTATGAGTTAGCGCTATCACACAACAATCAATTATCCGATGATCGATTTGTAGATCATTTTCAGTGTTTTCTAATACCTCCATAGACAAATTGGAGGTCCAACGATGAGTAACCAGCACCCATTTATGCATTTCGATGTCATCCCAGATTATCGCCAACAAGGTAAAGTCGAGCACAAGTTAACTGATATCATTTTGTTAACAATTTGCGCGGTGCTTTCCGGTCAAGATGACTGGAAAGCTATCCATCTTTACGGCACTAGATGGTTAGATTTTCTCAAACGCTTTGGTGATTTTAGTCATGGTGTTCCCTCTGCCATTACCATTGCAAGAGTGATGGGAATGATTAGCGCGACACGCTTACAAAAGTGTTTTATCGAATGGATGAAATCCTGCTGTGAACTGACGGACGGTGAAGTGATCGCCATAGACGGTAAAACCGTGCGTGGCTCTTATGATGATTCCCGTGGGCTTGGTGCTATCCATATGGTTAATGCGTTTGCGACAGAGAATGGCGTGTGCCTTGGACAACATAAAGTATACGAGAAGTCTAATGAGATAACCGCTATCCCTGAGTTGCTTCAACTGCTTGATATATCGGGTTTTTTAGTCACAATTGATGCGATGGGATGCCAAAAGAAAATCGCGCAAAAGATCCTTGAAAAAAACGCTGATTACTTGCTGGCCGTGAAAGGAAATCAAGGCCGACTTGAGCAAGCTTTTGATAACTATTTTGATATGAGCATGCTGCAAAAACATGATGGTGATTCTTACAGTACCCAAGAAAAATCGCGAGGCAGACAGGAAACACGACTGGCTTTAGTGAATGAAGATTTAAGTGTTTTGGGCGATCTTGAGTTTGATTGGCCAGGGCTAAAAACGATGGGAATTGTGGTATCGATTAGACAAGAATCAGCAGTGGCCCAAGAGTCAGAAGTAACGGTGCGATATTATATTAGTTCGAAAGCGCTCAGTGCTAAAGAATTGTTAAATGCTTCACGCTCGCACTGGTTAGTCGAGTCGATGCATTGGATGTTGGATACTGCATTTGGTGAAGATGCTTGCCGTAAACGAGCGGAAGAACGAGCAGAGAATTTCGCAAGGATCAGACAGATGTGTTTAAACATGCTAAAAAGTGAAACGACACTAAAAGCGAGTATTAAACACAAAAGAGCGATGTGCGCGATGGATCCGGAGTACCTTTTGAAGGTTCTGGGAAGCCTTTATTTACGGGAATGTTCATGATTTTTCCGTGAGCATTGGCTATTCTTTAAGGGTGACTTAGTACCGGAGGTATTAAGTTGTTGCCTGAAGGTGGGACGACGCAGAGAGGATGCACAATTGTGCTGCGCCGTTCAGGTCAAAAAAAGTGTCACTACCTGATGTCGAAAATCAGTTGGAAGGGGTGACGCCATAAAACAGGATGACAACCATGTCCGTTCGTATCGATAGAGACGTGATTAATGCGCTAATTGCAGGCCATTTTGCGGATCCTTTTTCCGTACTCGGTATGCACCAAACTGATGCTGGACTTGAAGTCCGCGCCCTATTACCTGACGCCACCGAAGTGTGGGTGATCGAACCCAAAACCGGACGCAAAGTCGGCAAGCTGGATTGCCTCGACTCTCGCGGTTTTTTCTGTGCAGTACTTCCCCGCCGTAAAAATTTCTTTCGCTATCAGTTGGCCGTTGTCTGGCATGGACAGCAGAATCTGATTGATGACCCTTATCGTTTTGGCCCGCTGATCCAGGATATGGATGCCTGGCTGTTATCTGAAGGTACGCACCTGCGACCTTACGAAACGCTGGGTGCGCATGCGGATACCATGGATGGCGTAACCGGTACGCGCTTCTCAGTCTGGGCGCCTAACGCTCAACGCGTGTCAGTGGTTGGGCAGTTCAACTACTGGGATGGCCGTCGCCACCCAATGCGCCTGCGCAAAGAAAGCGGTATCTGGGAGCTGTTTATCCCCGGCGCGCAGCATGGTCAGCTGTATAAATACGAGATGATTGATGCCAACGGTAAGCTGCGAATCAAAGCGGACCCTTACGCCTTCGAAGCGCAAATGCGTCCGGAAACCGCGTCGCTTATCTGTGGTCTGCCGGAAAAAGTAGTGCAAAGCGAGGCGCGCAAAAAAGCCAACCAGTTTGATGCACCGATCTCTATCTATGAAGTTCACCTGGGGTCATGGCGTCGTCATACCGATAACAACTTCTGGCTGAGCTACCGCGAGCTGGCGGATCAGTTGGTGCCGTACGCCAAATGGATGGGCTTTACCCACCTCGAACTGTTGCCGATTAACGAGCATCCGTTCGACGGTAGCTGGGGCTACCAGCCTACCGGCATGTATGCGCCGACCCGTCGCTTCGGGACGCGCGATGATTTCCGCTATTTCGTGAATGCCGCGCATCAGGCGGGGCTGAACGTCATTCTCGACTGGGTGCCGGGTCATTTCCCGTCGGACGACTTTGGTTTGGCAGAGTTTGATGGCACCAACCTGTATGAGCACAGCGACCCGCGCGAAGGATATCACCAGGACTGGAACACGCTGATCTACAACTATGGTCGCCGTGAAGTCAGCAACTACCTGGTGGGTAATGCTCTGTACTGGATTGAACGCTTTGGTATTGATGCGCTGCGCGTGGATGCCGTGGCGTCGATGATTTATCGCGACTACAGCCGCAAAGAAGGGGAATGGATCCCAAACGAATTTGGCGGTCGTGAAAACCTTGAAGCCATTGAGTTTTTGCGCAATACCAACCGCATTCTTGGCGAGCAGGTGCCAGGTGCGGTGAGCATGGCGGAAGAGTCGACCGACTTTGCCGGCGTTTCAAGACCACAGGATATGGGTGGTTTAGGGTTCTGGTATAAGTGGAACCTCGGCTGGATGCACGACACGCTAGACTACATGAAGCTGGACCCGATTCATCGTCAGTACCATCACGACAAGCTGACCTTCGGCATGCTGTACAACTACACCGAAAACTTTGTCCTGCCGCTGTCGCATGATGAAGTGGTACACGGTAAAAAATCCATTCTCGACCGCATGCCGGGAGATGCATGGCAGAAGTTTGCCAACCTGCGCGCCTATTACGGCTGGATGTGGGCCTTCCCGGGCAAAAAGCTGCTGTTTATGGGCAACGAGTTTGCGCAGGGACGTGAATGGAACCATGACGCCAGCCTCGACTGGCACCTGCTGGAAGGTGGCGATAACTGGCACCACGGCGTACAGCGTCTGGTGCGCGATCTGAACCACACCTACCGTCATCACAAAGCGCTGCACGAGCTCGACTTTGACGCCTATGGCTTTGAGTGGTTGGTGGTAGATGACAACGAACGTTCGGTGCTGGCTTTCGTGCGTCGTGACAAGGTCGGCAATGAAATCATCGTGGTCAGCAACTTTACGCCTGTGCCCCGCCACGGCTATCGCTTCGGTATCAATCAGCCAGGCAAATGGCGTGAGATCCTCAATACCGACTCGATGCATTACCACGGTAGCAATACCGGCAACGGCGGTGCGGTGCACAGCGATGAAATCGCCAGCCATGGTCGTCAGCACTCACTGAGCCTCACGTTACCGCCGTTGGCAACGATTTGGCTGGTCCGGGAGGGGTAATGACGCAACTGGCAACCGGCAACGCCACCCCCCATGGTGCAACGTATGACGGCCATGGTGTCAATTTCACACTCTTCTCGGCCCACGCTGAACGCGTTGAATTATGCGTATTCGATGAGCAAGGGTGCGAACTTCGCTATGACCTGCGGGGGCGTAGCGGTGATGTCTGGCACGGCTATCTGGCCAACGCCCGGCCCGGTCTGCGCTATGGCTATCGTGTTCATGGCCCATGGCAACCGCAGCAGGGCCACCGGTTTAATCCGGCCAAGCTGCTGCTTGACCCTTGCGCCCGTCGGGTGGATGGCGAGTTAAAAGATAACCCGCTGCTGCACGGTGGGCTAAATGAACCGGATCATCATGATAATGCCACCATCGCGCTGAAGGGCGTGGTGGTGTCCGATCATTATGACTGGGAGGATGATACCCCGCCGCGCACGCCGTGGGGCAATACCGTGATTTACGAAGCGCATGTCAAAGGGTTGACGTATTTGCATCCAGACCTGCCGGAAGAGATTCGCGGAACCTACAAAGCGCTGGGCCATCCGGTGATGATCGATTACTTCAAGCGCCTCGGCATTACCGCGCTGGAGCTGCTGCCGGTGGCGCATTTTGCCAGCGAACCACGGCTTCAGCGGCTGGGGCGGCACTGTTGCAAAGTTAGCGATGAGGCAGCCTTTTGTCTTATTCAAAGGCCTTACATTTCAAAAACTCTGCTTACCAGGCGCATTTCGCCCAGGGGATCACCATAATAAAATGCTGAGGCCTGGCCTTTGCGTAATGCACGCATCACCTCAATACCTTTGATGGTGGCGTAAGCCGTCTTCATGGATTTAAATCCCAGCGTGGCGCCGATTATCCGTTTCAGTTTGCCATGATCGCATTCAATCACGTTGTTCCGGTACTTAATCTGTCGGTGTTCAACGTCAGACGGGCACCGGCCTTCGCGTTTGAGCAGAGCAAGCGCGCGACCATAGGCGGGCGCTTTATCCGTGTTGATGAATCGCGGGATCTGCCACTTCTTCACGTTGTTGAGGATTTTACCCAGAAACCGGTATGCAGCTTTGCTGTTACGACGGGAGGAGAGATAAAAATCGACAGTGCGGCCCCGGCTGTCGACGGCCCGGTACAGATACGCCCAGCGGCCATTGACCTTCACGTAGGTTTCATCCATGTGCCACGGGCAAAGATCGGAAGGGTTACGCCAGTACCAGCGCAGCCGTTTTTCCATTTCAGGCGCATAACGCTGAACCCAGCGGTAAATCGTGGAGTGATCGACATTCACTCCGCGTTCAGCCAGCATCTCCTGCAGCTCACGGTAACTGATGCCGTATTTGCAGTACCAGCGTACGGCCCACAGAATGATGTCACGCTGAAAATGCCGGCCTTTGAATGGGTTCATGTGCAGCTCCATCAGCAAAAGGGGATGATAAGTTTATCACCACCGACTATTTGCAACAGTGCCGTTATAGGTAATGTATTTACTGTCCTTGAGCTTCTGCGTGATATCGAGCGTCTGCTGCGCGGTCAGTTTGTTCCTGCGGTTCATATACACCTGGAGGCGCAGCAGGTTAAACGGCAGCGGCGCGGCCGTGGTTTTTCCCCGGTCTGTGGCGGCCGCGAGTACGCTGGCCGGTTTTCCGGCCAGAGCCCTCGCGAGTCCTTCCCCCCAGGCCTTATCCGTCAGCCGCTTTTTATCGTCCACCGGCGCGTATTCGGACGTCTGCCAGCGGGCGCTGACAACGTCCGTACCGCTGATAAACTGCCCTGCGAGCTGGTAGTAAAACGCCTCGCTGTGCGCCTGATTGTCGCGCCACCGGCGCACAATCATACCCAGCACCGGCGTCTGGACGCGGCCAACCGAAATCGTGCCCTTATAGCCTTTATCGCGGGCTTTGAGGGTGTAACAGCGGCTCATGCTGAAGCCAAAAATCGCGTCTCCGGCGCTGCGCATCAGGGCTTTCAGGTACATCCCACGAAAATCGCTGTTATCGCGCAGGGAGTTGATGGCTTTTTTCACCGCTGGCGCGGTGTTGTCGTTAATCAGCGCCCGTTTCACCGGCGCGGTGTTTCCGGCGAACTCCAGCACCTCGTCAACCAAGAGCTGCCCCTCGTCGTCCGGGTCGCCGCAGTGGACAACCATTTTGATATCCGGGCGACGAATCAGCTTCACCAGGGTATTAGCCTGCTTTGCCACGCTCGCTTTTGGCTGAAGCTGTACCGGGTACAGCTTCAGCGGCAGGGTGTCGAGCGACCAGGTGGCGTAGGCCGGGTTGATCGTCTCCGGGGGCACCATTTCCAGCACGTGGCCGACGCAGTAGCTCACGATATCGGTCGCCGATTCGGCATAGCCGTCGTGCCGGGTGAAGTTGCCGCCCAGCGCTTTCGCGATATCGCTCGCAACTGCGGGTTTTTCTGCAATCCACAGTCTCATTCTTGATCTCTCCTGATTTCATCCATCGTTTCGAAGTACATCATTCGACTTTCCTGAAAGTCGTTAACGGACAGACTAAAGCCATGATCCGCCGCTACTGTCATGAACGTCTCAGCATCACGGACGCTGAGACTGGTCAGAACATCGTGCAATTCGCACAGGGCGCGATATTGGTAGATTTCGTAATGCAGGCCGCAGCCGCGATGCGCTTCTTTCTCGATGCGAGAAATCAGGCTCGCGGCGCTAACGGAATCACCACGCACATGCGGCCACGGCGGGGCTATAAATCCGGTTTTTGTTGCCATTCGAGTGCATCCTTATCGTCGAGTTTTTCCCATTCCGCAGCCTCGTCGTCGCTAAGCGGAACGGTGTAAAAGAAGACCGGCATACTGAGCACGGAGCGGAAGAACGACTGACGTTCAGCTGGTAATGCCTGGAAGGTCGGCGAGTGCTGCGCGGCGAGCTGGACGAGTTCGGACGTGTTGGCCTGAAAATGATCCTGTTTCTGGCTGATTTCCGACAAAACGAGCAGCACCGTCTGCAAATCACCTGCAGGAAGCTCCTCATCTTTCAGCAGCCCGGAAAAGTTATTAATAGAAACGGTTTGATTAATCACGTGGTGTCTCCTTTACGGCTGCCGTTTTACCAACCGTTCATACGGCCAAATTTCGAGATGATCTTGCCGACAATGGCGCTGTCAGCGGACGGGCAGGCGCTCAGTTTTTTTTGCCGCGCTGCGGCGGTGTGATCGGGTAAAAACGACCCCTTTTTTTTCTTTTTGATGCTCATGAAATTTTTGTACATCGGGTCACACTCGGCGGGACTGCTGCCGTCGAGCTTTCCGGCCAGGCACAGCACCATCGCGCACGGGTCATTCGGGTCGGCATTCTGGCCATCGGCGGCGAACGCCGGAGAAGTAAGGGCGCACAGCAGTGCCGCCGTGATTACGGTGTGTTTCATGATGATTTCCTCTGAAGGGAAGCAGGGCGCTAACGCCCGTTGGTTGTTCAACGCCGGTGACGGTCTGAAGGACTCAGACCGTCGCCGCCGTTATCGGTAGAAGACGATTTCTGAGGTGTCGCAGGTCAGGCAGCCGGAGTGGGGGCGAAACTCCACCACACCCTTGTAGCCGCCCTCGCGTAGCCAGGTTTTGGCCGCAAAGAAGCGCTGGCCGTCCGGGGCATTTACTACCGCGCGCGAGGCGTGCGCAACCGCGTACCACTGTGCGGCCGGGTAAATCCCGCCGGGTTCAAAACGCGCAAGCACCTGCGACCAGTGCCCTTCCGTCACCGGCGAGGCCACGATAAGACGGTTGGGTTCCCATACCGGCCGGGTGGTCGTTACCGGCTGCGCCGGTTGTGACCAGTCAACGGCCGCAGGCTCCGGCGGCGAAGAACAGCCCGCCAGGAGGACGACAAACGCCGTCAGGCCGGTCAGTTTAGGCAGCATCATTGAAACTCTCCTTCATGGCCTGCATGTGCAGGGGTTTAAAATAGACGTCGCTCATGCGGCGCACGTTGCCGTGAACGTCCACGCTCACAATGACGTCGACGCAGTGCAGTACCTTGCGCAGCAGCACGTCAACCGGCATGCCCCGGCACGCCGGATGCTCGTAGCAGCGGTCAATCAGCCCGGAAATACACTCGCGTGGACTGCCAGCGTGCAGGGAAGACATAAACCCTTCGTGCCCGGACTCAATCAGCTTGAGGGCGTCCCACGCCTCGCGGCCGCGCACCTCGGCGAGCAGGGGGCGGTCGGGGTTCATACGGTAAATCGCGCGCACCAGGCGGTCGGAGGTGACGATTGCGCCCTCTCCGGCGTCCGCCGGGTAGAACAGATGAACGTAGTTTTTCTGGCTGTAAAACTTCAGTTCCGGGTTGTCCTCGATGGTGATAAGGCGCAGCGTCTCGGGAATGTAGTGCAGCAGCATCTTCATGTAGGTGGTTTTCCCGGAGCCTGTTTCCCCCACCACAAAGAGCGTTTTGCCGTACTCCACGCACTTTTCCATAAACAGCGGGATATTCCCGGACAGGTATATGCGGCTCAGCTCCCCGTCTTTTGATTCCACCTTTTCTGTACCCTGCACCCGGTCATAAAACCCGGCATCGATATACGACTGATGGGTGCGCTGGAAGTAGTCCGGCTTACGCAGGGTGATCGAGATGGTGTTGCGCTCACAGGCCGGGGGCACCACTATCTGGCAGCGTTCTCCTGTGGGTAGCGTGGCCGAGAGGATAGGCGACGTTTCATCAATGGTGTCGTTGTTCCACACGGCCAGCGCCCTGGCAAAGGACGAGCACTGGCGCAGCGTGACCGGCGAGGCGTGCATTTCCCACGCCCCGTTGATTTTGGTGTGCAGCTCTCCGGGGCGGTTGATGGCAATTTCCGTCAGCCCCTCCCGGCTCAGGTAGTCCCCGAACAGCAGATCGCGCAGGTGTGACAGCGCGACGTTGCCCTCTAACGGGGTATCAGTCAGGTTATCGTCCATCGCTTACCTCATGCGCAGTCTGTAGACGTCTGAAAAATCAATGTCCGCCCCCGTGACCAGGCCAATCACATCGCCCTGGTTGAGGTACATCGTCGGCGGGATGTTGATGCTGTTTTCCAGGAGCGTTTTTGCCATTTCCGCCGTGGCCGCGCGGGTGTTCTCCGTGTAGTCCGTGTTGCGATCCTTGCCCGGCGACGAGCCGGAGGCCGCAGCGGCAAAGTCCTGTACCGTGCCGAGCAGGAGGGTATTACCTATCCGTTCCAGCCAGTGATTGTCTATCCAGCCCGCGACGCCGTTCTCGCCCAACGCCCCCACGGCCTGGCTGTCAACCATCGGAATAACCAGGCGGCCGGGTTCCGGCGTGCGCAGCTCGGTGATGGCGAGGAACAGACGCCCCTGCCCGTTTTTCAGCGTGCCGGTGCGGTACAGGCCGCGCGCCTCAGTGCCTGCCGGGATCAGGTTCACGGCGTTACTGGCGCTGTAAATGTCCTCGCTGATAAGGCAGTTGAAGCGCCCGCCCACGTCCGATACAAAGCGCTGCATCATCGCGCAGGGGATATGCCGGTCGGCCGGAATGTACAAATCCGGATCGAGACCGAGCCGCTTCACGCCGGTAATGCGCGCCAGCCCGTTATCCTGCGGCTGCCCGGCGGGTGTTGCAGAGCCTGGCGCGGGCGCGCTGCCCGCAGGTGATACGTTACTGCTGGCTGTGCTTTTCGGGGCGCTGCTTGCGGTGGTTGTGGTGCTGTCTGCCAGGGCGCTGACCTTATCAAATGTCAGGGGGGGCGGTGATGCCTGCGGCGGTGCAGCGGTATCGCCCGGAGTGGTCTTCTCCTGGCCGGTTGTGTCTGCCAGCTGTCCCAGCGGGTTCAGATCCCGTCCGAGGTTATTGCGCTCGCGGGCGGGGGAGGTGGCGTGCGATTCCGGTTCGTGGCTCGCGCTTTTCCCGCTGCCATCACCCTTCAGTTTCGCCATCAGGTAATCCCCGCCGGTGGCGATAATGACCAGTAACACCAGGCTGATAGCGGCCAGCACGAGCGTGCGGCGGCTGCGGCGTTTCGCGTGCTGCACCACCTGTGGCTGTCCTGGTGACACCGCGCCTGCGGCGGGTTTGTCGCCGTCAATCTCTGCCCGCGCCCGCTCGCGGGCTTCCGCCTCCAGTTCGGCGGCGGTTTTAATGTCTTCCTGTTCGTTCATCATTTGCTCTCCAGTTTCACATCCGGTGAGACGGTGCTGCCGTTCGCCACGGTGACTTTCCCGTAACTGCCGTTTTCAATCCCCACGACCTGGCTGCCATAGCGCAGCACAAAGCGCGGGGAAAGAGAGCGCAGTACCATCACCCGGTAGTTACCCTCGGTGCTGAAGGTCGGGGTGATCACCTGCTCGCTGCCGCCGACGATGACCGTCGGAGACGGGATCAGCTTCTGCGGTGAAAAGCCGAGATAGGTAAACCGCCCGTCGTCATACGCAAAATCCGGGGTGATCGACTCCGAACCTGCCGCCACCCTGCGGGTGTAGTTCCAGTTGCGCGGCGCAGTGGATTTCTTCAGGGCAAACTGAATGCGTTCTTTCTCCTGCGCGGCCTGAAGCTCCTGCTGACGGGCGAGGCGGGCTGCGTCGTTCTGCCTGCGGGTGTCGTCCGGGTAGCTGAAGCGCACCACAAAGGCCAGATTTCCCGCCTCGCGGTCGTTATCGATCACGTTCAGCATCAGGCTGTAGTCGCGCTTTGTGGTGGTCACAAACAGGTTGGTCTGCCAGTCCTGCTGCGTGGGGGTGAAAATCTTCTGGACGGTTTTGCCGTCCGCATCCGTTACCGGCTGCTTCACCGGCGCGGGGCTAATCCCCACGCGGTTACGGTCGGGTGTGATCGTCCAGCCCTGCGGAAAACCAGCGGTGGCGGTGATCACCTCCTCGTCGGCGTCAAAAACCAGCGTCGTGATGTAACCCGCCCGCGTGTTAATCACTGTCGTGTTCTGGCTGTTGTAGGGGATGTTCTGCATGCGGCTGTCATAGGCGCTGCCGCGCGGTGTCGCCGCACCCCATGCTGACGCGGCGGTCAGCAGGAGGGCACACATCAGTACCTTATTCATCGCTTTTCTCCTTAAACCGCTGGTAACTGGTGACGATGAAGCCGAACGGGTTCACCTCGCGCTCGGAGGCCGTCATTTTCTTCTGCGGGAAATAGCGGTAGGTCATGCGCACCGTCCAGTAATCATACGTTTCGGTGTTGTCCTTGACCTTTCGAATGGTGCGCTTGATGCGCAGCATCTCCACCATGCTGGAGCCGGTGCCCTCTGACGGTACGTTGGAGAGGACTTCCACCGTGACCACATAGGCCGCCTGCTGAAACACAGCGTCCGGCGCGTCTGGGCTGTTAAACCAGTCGAGGTATTCCTTGTTGACCTCGTCGCTGTTGAACATCTGCGTCTCTCTGTAGTCCTGCTGAAGGGCGAAATAGTTGTACCCCTCGCGGCGCTTCACGTAGGAAGCAGTCTGCGAGAGATTGAGCACCTCGGAGGTGTCCAGCTTGTCCTCGCCGACGGTGGTGACGCGCTCGATGCGCCCGGTCTGACGGTCGAGCGTGTACAGCTCCACAGTTGTGGTTTTGAGCGGCAGCAGCAGGATAAGGGCGGCAAGGGCGAAGACGAGCAGCAGACCGGCGAGCGCCGCCACGATCCAGCCCGCCTTTTTCATGCGCATATCCCGCTCAAGAATGGCGTTCTCAAACGAGCGCGAGTCGCTCAGGGCTTTGGCGGTAAGTTCAGACATGGGGGGTTAACTCCTGAATAATGGCCGGGGAATTGACCGGCTCCGGGTTGCCCGACACGGGCGGAAGTTGGGTGTTTCGCTGTGCGCAGCCTGCAAGCAGGCACAGCATCAGCAGCGTGATGCCGTATTTCATGGTGTTTTTCCTGTGGTAAAGACGTGACGAAGCCGCAGGACGCCGTTGCGGCGTCCCGCAGTTCAGTCAGACTGGGTTATCTCTGGTAGCGTTCCTGCATCCGCTGAACGGCGGCGCGGCTGCGGCTGCGCGCATCGCCGGTGGCGCGGGAGGCCGTGGAGGCAGACGAGGCCGTTGCGCTGTCGGTACTGTTAAGGTTCTGTGAGGCTTTATCCCCCACCGCACCGGCTGCGGAGGAGGCGGATTGACGGGCTGAACCTATTCCCGACGCGGCAAGTGCCTGCGCGGCACCCTGTGCGGATGCACCGGCAAGCGCCTCGGCCAGCTTATAGGTCAGGACCATCACGGCGGCGGCACCCGCCGTGCCGAGGAAGACCTGAACGGCCAGAGTCAGGTAGTTGGCATCGGATGCTTTTGTGGCGCCCGCCAGGATGTAGTCCAGGTAATCCATTACCACCGTCAGGGCGATGCCGCTGAACAGGGATGTAAGGATGCAGCCCAGAATAATTCTGAGCCAGTTGCTGAACATATCCCGGAACCACGACCACATCAGGCAGTAGATAAAGATCGGGGCGGTCGCCAGCATCAGCAGCATCACCAGTTCGGCTATCAGGTTAATGATGGCCGTGATGCCTACCAGTAACATGACGCCTGCCCAGACCAGAAACTGCGCCAGAGTGCCTTTTAGAGCGACATAGGTTGAATCATCATAAGAGTAAAGCTTCTCCCCAAGTGCTTGAGCCTTTTCCCAGACCGTATCCAGCCGCGCCCAGATCGACGCGTCGCCGCTGAATCCCTCCCGCAGGCCGGTGATGGCATCCGAAACCAGATCGAGATAGCCTCCGGCGTTGGTGACGAAAATCATGATGATGAGCATCCGGCTCACGTCCCACACGATCTCCTCGAAGGGGCGGACAAGCTTGCCTGCCATCGTCTGGTAGGCGCGCCACGTGATGTACAGCGAGAGCACCGCGACGGAGAACAGGTGTGCCATCCACCCCCCCGTATCGGCGGCCACGCTGGTGAGCACGCTGTCAAACCCCTCCATGATGTGGCTGTTTAATCCGACGAATATTCCACTCATGGTGCGTTCTCCTGTCGCTAATTCAGATCAGCAATAGGCTCTTGCACGCGAGCTTTATCAAGGTCTTTCAGGATTTGCTTATATCCTTCGGCAACATCAGGTTTAGCTTTTTCACGGTGAAGGGCGGAGCGTGCATTTTGGCAATCGGTGGGCACAAAATTATGATTAAAAATGCACTCCCTGTATTTCGCCAGCATGTCGTCATGGTGTGCCATATACCAGTCTACGGAGGTTTTATCCTCGCAGCCGGTAAGCGCGGCCACTGAGGCCAGAACAATAAAGGTCAGTGTCTTCAGTTTCATGGGGTCACCTGTTAGTTAAGGTCTGCGATTGGAGCTGTGCGCATCTGCTCGGCCTGCGCCTTGCGGCGTTGTTCGGCAAGCAGCTGGTTGCGCATCTCACTTTGTTTGACCGACATTTCCCATTGAGTGGTCAGGGCGTTCAGCTGGATACTCCGCGCGGACACTACGTTCGCCAGATCCTGCGATTCTTTACTGTCCTTCGCATTCTCGATGCGACTGGCGAGATTACTAATATCGCTCAGCGTGTCGGAAATTTTTTCCTGGATGTCAGAAGTGTCCTCGACGGCCACCGCCTGATTGAGGAGCATCTGTTTGCAGCTATCCCGGTACGCCTCGCTGGCGTTCTCCGGGCAGTTGTCGAACAGTTTGTATTTGTCATACAGCCTGTTTAATTCCCCAGCATAAGACCCGCCGGAGCCGGTTAACAGATCGTTTAAGGAAATCCCCCTGTTTTTCAGATTTTTAATGTCAGCCGTCAGGTTTTTTGCCTGATTCAGGAATGCCTGGACGTCCCGAATACCGGTGGCCGTTGCCAGCTGTTGTTTATAAGCGTTCATCTGCGACTGATAATGTTGAACCGTCTGCTGCCACTGCTGAAGCTTCTCCGTCCACTGCTGTATTCTGTTGACGTTGGCTACTTCATCAAAAACGGGAATACCGGCCTGAGCCGGGACGTGAAAGAGACACAAGGCGACGGTCAGCGCCGTCAGGGTGGTTTTCAGTTTCATGGTGTTATCCTTTTATGATTAAACGGCACGTCTCAGCATTTCGTCTTTCCAGTCCTCCGGCTTCATACCCTCCTGCCAGATCTCGTCAAAAATTTTCAGGTTGTCCGCACTGGCGCTGAGCAGCTTCGTGTAGCGACCCAGCCCGGAGAGGTCGAGGGTGATTTGTGCGATATACGGGCGCACGTCACCACGCCGCAGCGGGGATTTCATGATCACCATCTGGCGGGCGTAGGGGTCGAGGGTGGTCACGATGTCGTAAACCGCTTTCGGCACCCGCAGCATGTCCACGTAGTCGTACTCCTTCGCCTGCTGGTTCGCCATGAAGATGCGGGTACTACACTGCTCGATAATGGCCGCCGAGATCTCGTGCTTGCACATTTCCTCCGGCGACTGCGTGGCCGGGAAGAAAATGCCGTTGAGCTTTCGAATGACCTTCAGCATGTCGAGGGCGAATTTTGAAAACTCCGGGTCCTGAAGCCATTTCCAGAATTCATCCATGAAAATGACCAGGCGGCGGCCATCGAGGAGGCTGGTCACGCGGTAGAGCAGGTAGAAGGTGAGCGGGCTGCGCACGTCTTTGTCGTCCAGGAACTCCGTGCCGTCGATGCCGAAATTATCAATATTGTCGATATCAAAGGTGTCTACGTCATTATCAAACACCCAGCCAAACTCCCCGCCCTGCGCCCACTGCTGGAGACGGATGCGCAGCCCGTTCATCCGTGCGTCCTTCGTCGGGGCTTCATGCAGCACTTCCAGCATGCGGGTGATGCCGTTGCGACGAAGCTCAGGCGGGTAGTCCAGCATGATGGTGTCCACAGCCTCGCTGAGGCGTTCTTCATCGCGCGGGTCGAGCGGTTTGCCGTCCCTGGTGCAAATCATTCGCATCAGCTTCTTGAGGAAGTTGCGGTTACGTTTCGTTGGAGCGAGCGCAAACGGGTTAAGGCCGGTCTTCTCGCCTGAACGGAAACGGAAGTACGAGCCGCCCTGGAGGCGTATCGACATTTCCGCCGAACGGTCTTTATCAAAGACCACCGAGGTGAAGCGCTTCTTCGTCGCCCCCGGCGCAAATGACTCAGGACGCCGGTATTTCTGCATCAGATGCTGGAACATCATCAGCAGGGTCGATTTCCCCGTCCCGGTACTGCCGAGCAGCATGGTGTTACCCGGCGGCTTCTCGCTGAACTCGTCAACATCGGCCTGGCTGTTGTGCAGATTCACGTACTGACAGCCCCCGGACGGGGTCGGAACAACGGCAATCGCCTCCCCCCAGGCATTCCCGTCCCGCTTGTGCGGGTGAAAGTTGTGAAACGACACCATTTCGGTGTAGTTGAGGCTGCTCACCGGCACCAGACGCGGGCGCAGGTGATACACGCCCGGCAGCTGCGCGAGATACGCCGCCGACAGTGACTCGCGGGACAGGGTCATGATGAAACCGAGATCCTTCAGAGTATCTGCCAGGGTGTTGGTGTCCCGGATAACCTGCTCGCTGGTTGGGGCGCTGACAATAAGCGTCTGGTGATATTTCCCGAACGAAATAATGCCGGACTGAAGCATGTCGCGGGCGACCTTCAGATCTTCCTGCTGGGAGATCGCATCATCCTCGGCAGACTTCAGGCGTTTCTCGATGGTGCGGATGCAGCCCCGCGCTTCATCCTTACCCATGCAGGTATAGGACTGCGTGAACACGTACCGGCAGCGGGCATAAAGAAGCGAGTCATACAGCCCGGTGATGGTTTCAGTGCTGTAATCCTTGATTTCCAGCCCGCGAAAGTAGCTCTGGCCGTCGGTGTGGCTGACCTGGCCAATGTCGGTGGAAGGGAAAATATCCGTGCCGCCCAGCACGTCATAGAACGGCGTGCGTGTGACCCGGACTTTCTGCCACCTGCCGGTGATCAGAAAGTTGTAAAACGCCAGCTGGGAGGAGAACACGTGCCCGTTCTCCTCATAAGTGCCAAGCGGCCGCGCCGCGTAGCGTGACAGCGCCGTGCCAATCGCTTGCCGGTGCTCCTGCATCACCTGCAGGGCGTTGTCGAGCAGGGTTTTACGTTCGCCCAGGGACTTCTGCTTCATGGTCGCCCGCTCAATGCCGGTGTGCGGATTGAAGCAGACGGTGAAGAAGAGGCGACGCTGGTAGAAAGGTTTGCCCTCGCGGGAGGCGTAAAACAGACGCGCGATTTCATCTGAAAACGGAATCCCGGATTCACATTCAAGCGTGTCGGTAAATTCGTCGCTCACCAGATGGGTATAGAAGGTAACGGGTAGCCCCTCAAAGGAGCGGATAACGTTGTTGAGCTGCATGTCCAGGGTGGCGAGGTAATGTTCATCCTCGCATTCAAAAATGGTACCGCCGATCTCCCAGGTGCTGACAAAGTCACCTTTTTTGTTCTTCACCACCTGCTCGTGCAGGTGGGAAGACCAGGGGAGATAGCGGGACAGCGGGATACTCTCGTTGAGCCGCATATGTTTTATAAACTCCGTAACGTCAATGGCGTCGTACTGGTTTGCGACAAGCGCCTTTGTCCCGAAATGCCGGGTCGCCGCGCGGTTGCCGCGCGTTTTAAACGCCAGCAACTTCAGGTCAAAGAAATGAATGTCCTCTTTTGCCAGCCGTCTCAGCTCGATAAAGGCAGGTATGAGCAGCAGGAGAAGCCAGTAAAAACGTGACCAAACGGCCGCCAGGGTAAGGATGCACAGGGTGAACAGCAGGGGGACAAGCGGGACCCCCCACAGCGCCGCCGGTCGGGTCAGCGCCTTGTTGAGGATGGTCATGCTGCCTCCTTAGGCGGCGAAGTAGGCACCGAACCCGGACGCCCCGGCGAGCAGGACACCCGCCCAGAACACGCGCTGGAGATCGTGCCAGGCCTTGCCGTCAACAAGCATCTTGTAGGCGATAAAGGCCACCGCACAGCTGATAGTGACGACTGACATACCGGTTAGGCCGAGGAAGACCCAGTTAATGGCGTCACTGCCTTTCTGAAATGCCTGGTCAGCGCTGGCCGCCATTGCTGGAACAGCAGACAGGGCGGAAAATGCGGTAATCAGGCGGGTTGCAGCGGTTTTGATAGTACGTAAAGTCATGATCTCTTCCTTAATCAGAAGACACAGCGAGGCCGCCGCGCACGACATGTGGCGGATAAGCAGCGATGCTGGTCGGGGTGGTGTCGGGTGCCGGAATTACGCCGCGTATGACGCTATCCGGGTAAACCGTGTTGTCGGACGGGACGGCAGGCGCTTCCCCGGATGAGGGAGATGCTGTCTGCTGTTCTGCCCGCGTTGAGGGCACAACGTAGCCAATACGCTGTACGTAGCTTGTGTTGCCGAACGCGCTTTCCGGGCGCTGGCCGGTTTCAAAGTTGCCTGAGTAATAGCAGCTCAGGGCGCGCTGTAATGTTCCTCCTCGTTGATAGCAGTCGGTGATGATTTTCGCGGCAACAGTCATGTTGTCACAGGGGTTAAACATGGATTCGGCGCTTACGCCGAACTGCGGGAAGTTGGTGCTGGTTATCTGCATCAGCCCTACTGAATAACGGTGTTTTTTCTGCTTTATGGCCTCCACAATTTTTAGCGCCTCGTCTTTCGACGAAGGCAGATGAGAAATCACGCGGCTCCTGCCGCCCTTTACCGGGACAATTTCAGCGATGGCATATGGATTTAAGCCGGATTCGGTGCGGGTGATGTCGTGGATGGTATCGGGGTGAACGGCGGGAGCACACTGCATTGCGAGCTGAAACAACGCGGCAGTGGTTAACATAGTCAGTCCTTTCTGTAGAGCAGTACCTTACCGGTGGCACAGTCCGGGTTGATAAACAACTGAATGTCGCCCTGGCTGTTAGCCTGGGCAACACCGATTTTTGTAAGCGTCATTGCCAGCCGATCACCCTTCACCGAATACACGTTGTGCGTGTACTCGGTCATGGGGGTGAATACGGCTTCAAGCAGTGAGGCCGGAGCGGGCGTGATGTCAGGCATTACATTTCCTATTTTCCAGCAGTGAGGTGATTGCATCGATACGTCGCAGCCTGTCGGCAATATGTACGGATACATCGGATTTTTTGAGTCCTTGCGCTTTCACAGTCAGGGTAGTGATTTCTGCCCGCAGGGCTGCCCGTTCAATTAGCAATTCTCGGACGTTATCCGGCAGCTCCCTGAGCGACCAGGTGCCATTAATGGCACGCGTGATACGGTCACGGGAGGAGCGTAGCGGCGGCTTGCCGAGAGTTGAATAAGGATTCTGACGCAGCGCCTTACGGCGGACGGTTTGCATGCTCATGGCTGTTTCTCCTGGGTATGAGTAAGCCACCCGCGTGCGGTGCACAGTGGGAGCCAGGGAAGGATTAAACGGGAGGCTTAACAATACAGAGGAGTGAGAGTGTTACCCATTACAGGCGCGGCACGTCATCTCTTTACGCAGTCACAGAAAACACCTCCTTATCCTGACCGGGGAACGCCGCTGCTAGGTTATTAAAGAGCTAATGATTTGATTAATACAATAGCGCTTATAAGTTGGGTATTCAATAAAATTATAACTTACAGTATCGATTTAAGAATGATTCCAATTTTTAGGACTTTTTCAGCAGTGTAAAATGTTGGAGATGTTTGAAAAAATTGAAAAAAAACACTGGCAGGATAAAATCAAGAAAATCTCCAAATTCAGAGTAATAAAAATGCAAGATCTCGATGATGCAAAAGTGATAGAGGTACTGGCGAAGGTATTGACCAAAAAAGGTATTTCCAAGGTAAAGCACAATAGTTACATAAGTAAGGTGCTACAGATCACTACATCAGCGGGCTATAAGAAGTTGAATGGTGCGACCAAGTGGGAGGTTCAGCAACTCATAAAAGTAGTCCAATCCGTTGGCATGGATATGATTGAGTTTTTCCGTATTTATTATGAGGATAATAAAGAAATTCAAGATGCGATCTGGAACGATGGCCGCAGTGAACACTCTTGTAAGGTATGCCTCTATCCAGAAGGTTCGGAAGTAAACACAGAATACTCAGCACTGAAAGTAGCTGACCAATGGAACATTTTCCCGACAAATGATTTAAAAGATGAACTGCTTTATGAATCAAAGCGAAGCATAGAAAGTATTGTCATAAATCCAAAGGTAATTAGCAGCACTAAGTATCGAATTGCACTACTTGATGACGATGCTAATATCACCGAAAGCTTAAAAGAAATCCTTTCGAACGATTATTATCAAGTAGACACTTATGATAACTTGAAAAAACTTACTCAAGCTGTCGCAACAAATCCGTATGACGCATATGTTTTGGACTGGATCATCGGTGATGAAACAAGCTTTAAGTTGGTTAAAGCTATAAGGTCGTCAAAAAATAAAAATGCAATGATAATCGTTCTTACAGGTCAACTATCTGGTATCAAAGATGATGAAATTGTAAAGTCAATTCATGATTATGACATTGTGGGACCATACGAAAAGCCGATTAAATCAGGCATCATCAAATCTAACATTGAAAAATATTTCGCCAGATAGATTATGAGAAATTTACTTGAATATTCCGGTAGCTTGATAAGTAACGATAGTTTGATCGTAGCACCTTACGATTATCAGAAGCAAAGCTATGAAAATATTTTACCATTGAACAATGGTCTTATAAAAAACTGGAATATACAAAAATTCTCAAGTAATTACTCTGAAATAGAACACCTAAATGTGATCAATGGCATGGGAGTGACATTAGGTGATTCTATCGTCGGGATTTCTGTGCTGTCAGCAATCAAAAAAAAGAATCCCAAGATTAAAATTAAGATTATTCGACCGGAGACTGCACCGTCATATGTTGAGGAACTGTATGAATTAGCATCCTCGGTCATAGATGAGCTTCATTACATGCCTTTTCATATTCAGAAATTGCCTTGTACTGCATTGAATATTGATGTGGGAAATCAGCTATATTCTCCAGATTTCCATATTATGGAAATGCATGATTATTTTATCCAAGGTCTTGGCGTGAAACTTGATTATGTTAACCATAATGAGTTATCTAATAAATGGTTAGGCAATATTGATCTCGGAGCGCCAGCTTTTGAAAACTACACACTTTTTGCACCTGTTGCTAGCACAAAAATAAGAAGTATACCGTCGAAGTTCTATTATGACATAGTTGATATGCTTTCTAGGCGCGAAGGAAAAAGGGTACTAGGTTTCGTGGATGTGAATCATAAAAATTATATTAACATATCAAAGTATTCACCCCATACAAAAGATTTCATAGCGCTAATTAAGTATGCTAGCAATGTTTATACTTGTGACTCCTCTGCATTGCATATAGCCGCTGGATTTGGTGTACCTACTGAATGCGTGTTTAATACAATACCGCCAGAATTAAGAACAAAGTATTACAGTAATTGTAAGTCGATTTATGTTGGGAATAAAAGATTAGAAAAAATTCAGAGTAGTGAAGATTTCCAACTGGTTAAAATGGTGGAAAATAATTTCAGGGAGTATCTTTATGGTTAAAATAATTTCATTCTTATCCCTAATGCTTTTGTCAATTAGTGCATATAGCAATATTGGGGATATAGTTATAGATGGTTCAATTGCTAATGCTAACAGTGATAAAGGTTATGTGATTACTGAAAAGCAGTTTGATTCGTTCCCACGGGATACCATCGTAACGACAACACCCTGGACGCCAACCGGTAAAAAAGTAAAATTCAAGGGCGTCGACCTAAGTTATGTTTTAAAACTCGCTGGCGCTAATGGAACAAAGCTAAAATTCCATGCCCTGAATGATTATGAAATCATTGTAGACATGAAAGACGTTGAAAAATATAACATTTTATTGGCTACAGAAATGGATGGAAAAAGGCTTCAAATAAGGGATTTTGGACCTTATTTTTTGGTATACCCTTTAGATGAACATTATATTGAGCTTAACACGCCACACTATCTTGCACGGTTCATTTGGCAGATAGACAAAATTACGGTACTCAAATGAAAAAAAATTTCTTTATCATTTTGGTTGCTCTGCTTTTGTTGATAGCATTCACTGTGTCTAGTGTTGTTAAGTACAATAGTCTTTTATCGGAGAAAACTTTATACACCGTCGCTGGCACCCAAGAAAACTACGGTTTCTCAGTGGCAAAATTCATTATACAGTTGAATGAGCTTTACACGCTAATCAATAGCGATAATACTATTGACGATGTTAGGCTTAAATTCGATATCCTTTATTCTCGTTTGAATGTTATTTATGTAAAGAGTGAGGCGACTGCACCTCTATATAAACAGCAAGGCTATGAAGAAACAATTGATTCGATAAACAAAAAGCTTGAAGACATAGACGGTCTGCTTTCGCATAATCACCCTGACTATAAAAAAATAAGTACAATCATAGCTGATATAAAACCGCTAACTAAAACCGTTACAAATCTTGCTGATATGGCTGAAATAGCACAAAGGAATGACGCTCTTAAAGATTTCAGGAGCAAACGTCAGCAGTTATGGACTCTTCTGTTTATTACAGGTGGGTTGATTTCCTTGCTTCTTTTTGTCCTATTTATTTACATAAGTAAAATTAACCGATTGTTACTATCAGAACGGGCTGCTTTTGCCAGTAAAAATGCATTTTTAGGTATGGTAGGCCATGAACTCAGAACATCTTTACAGGCAATAGTGTCTATCATTGATGTAGTAACCAATAATCTGAGTGGAGGGATTAAATCTGGTCAGATAGAACGACTTGAAACTGCTGTTTCGAAAATGGAGCGCCAGTTAAATGATTTGGCTGAATTTGCAAAAATTGACAACGGATCTGTAGAGATAAAAAACACCTATAATAGCTTGCAATCAATCGTTACTAACGCTGTGCAGGATTGCATTGCTATTCATGAAAAAAAGGATGTCACAGTTAAAATAAAAAACAATAATGATGCAGTGATTTTTACAGATGCTCTACGCCTTAATCAAATAATTGAAAACTTAACCAGTAACGCTATTAAGTACACTGAGCGCGGGGAAGTTAATGTAGATTACTTTATAGAAAAAGGTAAGGTATTAAATATTGTCATTTCTGATACCGGGAAGGGAATCCCTAAAGACAAACTAAAGTTTATATTTAAACCATTTACACGAGTTGTAGATTCGAAATCCACTGTACCTGGATTTGGGATGGGACTTGCTATTGTTGCAGGGATAATCAGACTATTAAAAGGTACTATTCATATATCTAGTGAAGTAAATGTAGGTACAACTGTTACAGTGAGAATACCTATCAAGTTGGGAGATAGCAGCCTTGCAACAGCTGAGGTATCTGCTTCAGCTCCCGGAGATGTCTTCGGCGTTCTTAGCTTGCTTGTTATTGATGATAATGAAATGGCCTGTTCGTCTCTTTCCAGTCTGCTTACTAATGCTGGATACATTGTCGAGGCTACAACCTCGCCTGAACGTGCCCTAGAAAAGCTTCTGCGTAAACCTTATGACGTTGTCCTGAGTGATTTACAAATGCCAGGCATGACCGGTGATGAGCTGTATGCAACTGTTAGTAGCAGTCAGAATCCTAATCGATCCACGCCTTTCATATTCATCAGCGCATACAGTGATGCACCCTCTATCGGACAGGCTCCTTTGTTAACTAAACCTGTTAGATTAAAAGATATAAACCTTAAAATACATGAGGTTATGTCAAATCAAGGACGAGTCAAAAGTGAGTAGGCATTGTCGTAATATTTGCGATTATAGCTTTGGTGTTCTCGATCGTTGCGAATTTTGAAAATTTGAGTAGAATGCGAAGTTAAGCCGGTTAACCGGTGAGGGAAAGAGCTTGATATGTTTCTGGTATCGCTCTAAAAACAAAGCCCCGATAATCACTCTTCTGTTTGGCGACGCGAGTGTGATTAACGGGGCTAGGCATAAAACCTATGTAGGATTATACCCTATCATGCGCACATTTCAACCCTACAGACTCGCCATAAGGGCGGGGTCTGGTGACTGAACAAAAACGTTCAAGTAAAGCCCGGCCATCACCGGCTGGCGTACCAAATCAAAATCCTTGTTATAACGTCGCTTCGCGTAAGCGTCGGCGGTTTTTATCGCGCTGGATTCGTGTACTTACCACTCCTGCAGGTCGTCTCAAAATTCACCGCGAGTTACGCAGGCGTATCCGTAATTGCCGGTTTTGGGTAAATGATCCGAATAAGTACGGCCTTGAATCTCTCTGTGAGCTGATGCTGGCCATACTCGATGATCTGGATTTTCGCACCTGGCAAACCAGGCACAATCTGGCAATCCTCGCAGAACGGGCAGGGTTAATGACCAGCGGCAAGTTTATATCGCGTGCTAGCCGTGGATGTGACCGTCTCTACTGGTTAGATTTGATCATCACCGATAAAGCAAAATTTAACCCTTATGATGCGAAATGTGCCTGTAAGCAAATTGAAGTTACAGAGAGCTTTTTTGCTGCGCTGGGGATGCCGCTAAAGTTGGTTTATCGGGAGCGTGCGCGCCTGTTAAATGAAGACCCTAACGAAGTTATTCATGCATGGGATTCCCGTCTCATGGCATTACGTCTGCAAAACATGCAGCGAATGGCGGCCGCAGGACTTGCACGAATGAAAGCCCGACGTGAAGCTGCGCGGCAGCGTAAAAAAGATTACTACGCCCTCCCCTGCTGAAAGACACTACGAAGCTAACCGCCTCCCCTGGCGGGAACGCGTTACGTCGATAGCGTAAAGCCGCACAAAAAACCATCAATCATCGTTTCTGCCTTCCCGTAAATCCCCTCAACGATCCCCCCATTTTGCTGTTTCTGAGCTGGGTATGTGAATAATGCCTGTACTGGCTGTTGGTAAGTAATGCTGAAGTGCAAACGAAAGAGTGCAATTACTCTTTTGCCTAGCTTTTAAGTATTTACATACTTAAAAGCAGGCAAATAAAACATAAACATTACTGTTATCCCCTTTGAAAAGTGGATAACTCAAAACCACCGGCGCTACGCGCCTCAAAGGTAGCTCCCCACGCTAAAGCATGGGGCATTTGACAGGAATCCTTTGTAAGCAATCAGCTGGCCTGATGGTTTACAAAGGATTGGACAAGTCCAGCATTGCTGGATGCGTCAGAATGACGTCGCTGAAAGAATTGCACTGTATCGCTCGTAAGCGGCCCATACGGCCCGCTAACGCGGAGATACGCCACAACTGCGGCAAAGCCTTGTTGTGACCACTCCGACCGCTCATAGACGATTCTGTGGCGCTTATAGCGGGTATGGCTTAGCAGGATGAAGGGGCGATAGAGGATCCCTATTGATCCTGAACCGGCTTTGCCGGGCATCGGCGGCTAACCTTAGTGGCATATGTAAGCTCAGTGAGCCGCCTTCCATGCGCAAGCGCATACCCTATTGCCTGTTTGAATGCTCAATAATTAGGCTTACCGTACAATGTTGTATGATTCGCAGATGGACTCTTAGAAGGGGTCAGTTTGGATATCGAAAATTATTGTACTATAAGGGCTTCCCCGGCGTGTCAACGCCGGTGTTTATGGTTTCTGTCTGCTCTTCAGTAAAAATAAAGGGGAGAGACTGCGGTACTATAAACGGCCATGATGAATCGTCATCGATTCGGA